>Ga0315274_10000871_pt1 | contig 46993 bp, 22 predicted proteins | sample YL17G02_20_MG_FD_203700 | JGI IMG/M metagenome (GOLD analysis project Ga0315274, IMG submission 203700) | Sediment microbial communities from Yellowstone Lake, YNP, Wyoming, USA - YL17G02_20 | ecosystem: Environmental > Aquatic > Freshwater > Lake > Sediment | place: USA: Wyoming | collected... | reverse complement strand
ATTTTTCCGACATAATGACATCAATATCTACGGGAAAGGGTCTCGATACAGAAGTATTTCAAAAAAAGATGAAGGGGCTGACTGATACGATTGACAACACTGTTGTCCCCACAGTCGAGGGTGTTGGTAAAGCGATTGGTAAGGTGATCGGTACTAGTTGGGTAACAGCAATAGGAACAGTTCTGTTAGGTGTAGGAATAACCAAATTTATAGGAGACGCATTTGGTGGCATGCTGCGTCGTGCTCTTGGTGGTACTGTAGAAAGAAGTTTAGGTGCCACATTTGGGAATTTCCTTGGAAGATTGATTCGACTTGGTGGTACTGGTGCTGGTCTTGCCGAATCAGCAGCAGGTGGTGCACTTAGAGCAGGAGGTGCAGTAGCAGGTGGTGCAGCCAGCACTGCTGCGACAGGATGGGCTGCCTGGGGTGCAAAAGGAGGAGCAGGAGCTGGTGAAGCTCTTCGTGGGGTAGCAACTCAAGGACAAGCAGCTGGTGGTGTACTACGGCTACTTACAATGAATGTTACTGCTTTTGGTCCAGCATTGAAAGGGGCACTTGGCTCGTTTGCAGGAGGAATAGGTACTCTGCTTGCTGCCATTGGCCCTGTTGGTTGGATAGCTCTAACCGTAGGTACAGCTTTTACCATTGCTGCAAAATCAATTGAAGCAGCTGCTCTGGAGCGCCGAAAGACAGAAGAAAAAATTACTGGTACCATGAATAAGCACCTACTAAGCATACAGGAGAGTACCAAATCCGTACAAAAGTTTATCGGTCTAAATAATGAGCAAGCCTACCAGTTGCGCGAAAAGATAAGGAGAGGAGACAAACTTTCTTCGGATGAGCAAAGGTTGCGGGACACTAGGTACCAGTCTGTTCTAGAAGCAGCAAAAGGTCATGTTATGCGGCAGACGGCTCTTAATGAAGCAAAGACAGCGCCTACTATAGGTCAGGGATGGAAGGCGGTAGGACAGCAAGACAAAGAAGTTCTCGAAAGACTTAGAAAAATCGAAGTTGCTGCATTTAAGACGACTCAGGAAAAAGAACTGCAAACTATAGATCAAGAAATAACAGAGTGGAAGTGGAAGAAAGCTATGCGAGATACAGCGGTCGACCAAACAACGGAACGGCAATCGCAGAAAGCTATGCGAGACACATCGGCTGATCAAGCTATACAAGAAAGAAAAGCCAACGATGCAGCAGGTAAAAAGAAAACCGCTGCTGCGCCAACAGAGAGTATTCGGAAAGAAGTGGTTGTTGATATTTCGGAAAAGAATGGTCTTTTTGTAAATAAGCAAGTTAGGTTTCTCATCGCAGGAGGTGTGATTGCAGGTGGACCAGCAGCCTTCTCTTCCTATCCACACGGTGATACGGGTGAAGGATATTCTGCTGTGTAGGACAATGGTGTGATATGGGTGTACAGAGATTTGGAGATCTATCGCTAAGACTAGCAGCTGTCGATGAACAGACTTTTGTACAGTCTGTGCAAGCACTAGTGTTCAGGAATAGGTCTGAAGCGGCACTTGCTGTTCTGACTAAGCGTTCCCTAATACAGTGGGAAGTTCCACATGTGGGTGGTAATCAAACTATTGAAATGTATCTCAATCCTCAAAATATACAATTTAGTTCACGCAAGGAAATCAATCGAGTTCGCACTAAGGCTGGATACTTTGCTCAGTATTGGGGTGAGGATCTCGATACGATCACGATGACCGGAACAACGGGTAGCTCTGCTATTGAAGGAATAAATGTTCTGAGAGATGTGTATAGGAGTGAGCAGTTAGCTCTTGCCCAAATTGTTCAGCAAAATCCAGAAGATAAACGACGACAATCGTTGATGCAATTGGCTGCCAGTGTAGTAATGTGGTATCAAGGACAGGGTTATCGTGGCTATTTTACAGATATGACATTCACAGAAGGTGTTGATAAACTTGGAACTCTTGATTACACCATAACTTTTATGGTTGTAGAATTTTTGGGTCAGCGACGCCGTAATTTCTTACCTTGGCACAGACATCCTTGGTCTACTACCGAGACACCGAATCTTGATCCGACGCATAATCAGAGCATATCGGGTGGAGGCTATGCAGAAGGTAGAAAAGTGGGCATACTAAATGCACCTCCGTTTTATTTAGCTTCTCAAAACATCATCAATGCTAAGGGTGCAAAGATTGGTGTAGTTGAGGTTGCAATACTTCGACCTGATCGTAAGGACAAGGATGTAAATCCTGCAATAGCGTATGCCGTCCAAATCCTTCGGGTGCTTGATGTGGTAGAAAATAGATTCAATGAGTAATTTATAATGAGCAATAGAAATAGCGAACAAGATCGGTTTATAGATTCTAGTTTTGATCAGGGAGATTCCCTGCTCAATAGAAGCAGTCCTGCGGAGCGGTCTATCCGATTTGGTGAGCTTGAAAAAATCGACCCTTCACTTGGTCGAAGAGTGGTACCAGGTCAAGGTGGGTTTCGTTCAGCAGATACTCCTCAAGCATGGGTCTTTATACAAAAAAAAGAGTGGTTGGATGATACCTGGACATATGTCATTAGCGATCCAGAAATTACAATAAAGAGCGATGGTCAGTCTAAAAAGGTAAAGTTGTCTGTCTTGTCATCTGACTTAGAAGTAGCGCAAGCAGAATTAACTAAGATCAGACAAAGACTTTCTCTTGATTTACCTTCAGATCGTCAGAAGCAGCTAACAATTGACGAGCAGAACAAACAGAAGCAAATAGAGCAATTACAAAGCGATATAAGTGCTGCTGAACAAGTAGCGGCACAAACTGGGTCGTCTTCGCAAATTCCAGGAAAGACTACTCAAATTGACATACGCAGCGCTTTGGCTAATATCATTACTAGGAAACTTGATCTAATTTCTGATCACGAAAAATTTACAAAAGTGACAGCTAGTTATAATCAAAGTGTTGAGGCAATTCAGTTAAAAAGACAGAGTCAAGCGATCAAAGCAGTACAGGACTCGTATCAAAGTATTGACAAAGAAATTGCCAAGCTCGATGAGAATATCCTTACTCTTGAAAAGCAAAATACCAAGCTTCAACAAGAAATCCAAAGTTTAGAACAAGCTTCGCAAAACATAGACAAGCTGATGGTGGAGGAATGGCGTAAGAATCCTCTTCCTCCAAATATACAAGAAATACTTACAAATTTAAATTCGGATAAAAAAGAAATAGACCAAGAAGTAGTGTTGCGTAAAAATTACATCCAAGGGAATCAACAACGTATTCAAGAATTGGAAAAGCGCCGAGCGGAAACAACTGCTAAGGCACAGAATTCATCTCTTGATTCGTATGATACGGACACAGTTCAATTATACACTCCCACCACGTTTAGTGGCAATGCATATACTCGTTATTACAAATCGCCCATAGTTAAGAATGTTTCGAATGCACAGGCAAGACAATTGCGAGCTCAACTGTCACAAACATTGGTGCAGTTAACCGAACAATCTAATACTCTTATCCAACAGACACGGACGGGTCGTGCTGGAGCACAAGAGCAACTACTACAGACGCAACTAGAATATGCTGACACCAGGCGTCAACTTGATAAACTTAACACAAGACTTGCAGCGCAGCAGTTGGATGCACCTGTTGCAGTTGAGGTTGGCAAAGAGACATTTAATGGCGTTATCGAGTTGGCAAACGTATCACAAATTACCACCTCTATAAATATCGAAGGTGAAGGAAGCGCTAACTTTACGATTGAAAATCCACAAAATCTACTTTTCATAAGTCAAGACGATGTTGATTTGGCTCTATCTGAATTCCCTTTCTTGGAGGATTCAAGATCTCTAGATGGAATGGTATACTATCGTGGTCGTTTTTATCCACCCCAGATAGTAGATATGTTGTTACGACGCAAGGGATATACTACAGGGTTGTTGAATACCAAACAAGCACTGGCCACACAGATTGCCGGTCAAATCAGTGATATTACCCAACAAATTCGTGCTATAAATGCCCAGCTAGTAGCCAGCAGAACATTAATGAATGACTCGGATGTTCAGCAGTTGATATCTAAAAAAGCATCTCTCGAAGCAGATTTGGCTGAGCTTCTAAAACAACAAGACAATTTAAACAATAGCTTGTCTGCAAGTACACAACAACAAGTGGATCAAGATATAGCATCAAGCAGCCAGGCGACACAAAAGCAAGACAATATGAGCTTGATACGACAGACTTTGGTTAAATATTACGTCAGCAAGACCATCCTTCAGGTACTGGATAGAGTGTATATCTGGATGACAAGTCCCACGAGAACTATATTTAGACTAAATCGACAGGATCCTGACCGGTTTGGCTTGGAAGATCCATCGGCGGTTGTGATGGGTAGACAGATACGTTCTATTGAAGAAAAAATTCAACTGATGCAGGGTGAATTTAAGAGACTACTTGATTTTTTCAGAACCACTGTAACAAGCCCTGACAGACTCAGACTGCAGGACCTAAAGAATCCTGCAGCGTTAGCATCCCTTGTACCCTTGTCACCAAATCTGGGAAAACTAAAATTTAAGCCTAATTCAAACCTTCTAAGCTATGTGGAAGGTGGTCCTGAATTGACGTTTGAACAAGCAAAAACGTATGCTATACGCCTCACAAATGAGCTTCCCATAATAGAGGAAACCAAAAGAGTCGTTCAAAAGAATGCTGCAAGCACGGATACAATGACGGGAGCACGCACGCTCGATAAGTTGCCATTTTCACAGGGATTAGGTAGGGATTCGCAACAACAAAGACAAATTATAAACAACTATGAGTCCCGTTATGGAGGGATTGAAGAGGAAAGATTACAGGTTTTCCAGGGTATCATTTCTACCGTGAAACAGACTTATAGCGACGGCAAATATCAGATTCATGTTTCCTGTCGAGACAACTTGGTATTTCTAAGCATGTCCCGTATAATGATAAAGCCTGCCCTGCGAGCAGACCAAGGCCCAGCAGGCTTACTACAGGATCCGATTTGGCGAGGAAATGAGCTGGCAGGCAATTGGAAGAATGGTATAGTAGTTCTTGATTTTGCATTTGTAAATGATGAAGTTCGAGCAAGAATGGATAGAAACATAACGATCGATGCTGGCGTGCAATCCAATCTTCTCAAGAAGAAAGTGCTAAGCGAAAAAGAAGCTAAGGAAGGGGGAGTAACACCGTTTGTCACTAGTTTACCATTTGCCAAGATAGATGCTGCGGATCTAGTAAGCTTTATTATAACAGGTTTTCCATATAATTTTGGATTGTTTTTGAAGAATGCAGCATTTGGAGGACGTACGACGTTCCAACGAACAGATGGTACCACTGATCAGCGCAGCGAGGGAACGTCGTTCTTTGCGTTTTTGAAGCGTCGCATCGGCGAGCTAAATGATCGTCTTGGGGATTTTGAGCCATTTATTGATTTGGCGGGAGATCAGTTTGATCCTAAGGTTTTCCAGATACGGAAGGATCAGTTAACAAGTGCTCAAGGAATGGCGCTGACAGATTTGAACAACGCTTACATAGCATATATATCCAACAGGATGCAGCGATTTCTTCTACGTCTACAGGAAAGAAAGGAAGGACTTACTTTTCACAATGCAGAAGGTTTCTTAGATGTTGTAGAACAAGCACTCCAGCCACTTTTAAGCCAGGATGTTCTCAAAAAACAGATTGATATTGCTCAGCACTACACTAACAAAAATCAATTTTCCCTTTTTGTTGATCAAGGAACATCATTCATTCTGAATATATTGGCAAAGATCGTCACAGATGCAGCCATGAACAATAATAGTTTTCAGGCTGGACCCAATCAGGTATCAACTGCTGTAGGAACGCAACTCGGGACAGAAAGTAATTTTGAAAATGTAGCTACGATAATTACAACGAGTCTTTTAAAAGGAACACAAATTGGTGCATTCCAAGTGATGGCTAACCTTGCTATTGAGGAGGCTAAGGTTGTAGAAAAGTCATCTAAAAATGGTGGTGTGCGAACCGGACCTTCTCAGGCAACTAGTTCTAATGTACCAGGGGCACAACAAGAAGCTGTTCTGAAAATAGCACAAGAGGCCCTAATGCCCTTCGTGAGATCACTTTTGTTAGTCCAAGCTGGGTTCTCTCAGGAGTATGTGAGTGCTTCCATAGCATCAACGAATTTGGCTAGCTTGGCTCGTATCGAGCCAGCGTTGCACGAATACTTAGACGATATTAGGAGTCAGTCGGCTAGTGTACAAGCTGACATTAAAGATGGACCTCAATCCACTCTTGAAAAGATTGTACGTGCAGAGAAAAAGAATTTTCTCATTATTTCAGACCAATATGAGCTTGATTTTGACCTTCAAGCATATCAAACTCAAATCGGACAGGATTTTGCATTGTGGCAAAGTGAGTGGGAAACACCTCTGTCTATTTGTCGGAGAGCCGCAGAGCAGGTCGATTTCGAGTTCTACGCGGATGAAAACGGTAATATACAATTCAAACCACCCACATATAACCGTATCCTCAAAGAACATTTTCCCTTGATTTCTGAAACAGACCGCAATGTAAGAAATGCCATACTAATTCGTTATGGTGGGACATATGGTCAGGTTTTACGTGTAGTACTCAGAGCTGTTGCACTTTTGAATCAAACTAAGGTAGAATTCAGTTCTAAGAGATTGTCGGCCGTGAATGCGCTAGAGCTAAGCAGAGCTGCTCAAAGAAAACGGGGGAGCATTCCAACTCAAGGAGATGTTGCTGGAGATAGTACCAACTCTACCACACAGTCTCTGCAGTATGCGAAAAGTGAAGAGATTACAAGTGCTTACCAAGAATTGGTGGACCGAACTGTACAACAGACTAAAGACGGCTCTACAGTCTGCGACCGTAATGCCTGGGTACCCATATCGGCTAGTATCCAGGCAGAACAAGAAGCCCAGAAAAATATTCGGCTTCTTCACACTACTGAGGATAGAGGACTAACAGATATCAATATAGACCTTGAATCTCAAAAAGAGGAAGACAATGTGTTTCATCTTGGTCACGATAAAGTTAGTGCAAACACTCAATTACAAAAGCTAGAGGAGGAATTAAAGAACGCTGAGGAGGCAGATCCACAGAATCCACAACTGATTTCTAAGCTTCAAACAACTATAGTGGAGACCAACTCAGAACTTGCAAGTATTCAATCACAAATCAACAACACATCCTTCATAGCGGATCAACGAAAATTGAAAAGGAAGGTAGACCTATACACTACACTAAGTCATCAAATAGACTCTCTTCTCACGCAAGCTAACAGCACAAGAGAGCGTGTACGCCAACAAGCTAAATCGTTTGTAGATGGTCTAGAGCGCTTTACTGATGAGTGTCGAATTCATAGAATCGCCGATTATGATATGATTAGCTATGAACTTACTGAGGCACCACCTCGTTTTACATACTTGGAGGTCACAGGTGCACCTGAATTGGTGCAGATTACACCAGCAGAATATTATTGGGCAGGTGGTGTGGATTATGACAATTGGCGCCAGTATGGATATATAAGTGAAAATATGCAAAAGGCATATTTCCATTCTGGTGATCAGGCACGCACCTATATCCGAGCAATGTTAGGTCGTGAACGTGGTCGCATATTTACTGCTTCCACGTCTGTTAGAGGTGATAGCAAGTTCCGAGTAGGAGATTGTGTATTTGTAGAGTGTTTGGGAATGTATTTTTATATACTGAGTGTTTCACAAAGTCTGACATATGGTGGTAGTTATACTACAAATTTAGCTTTATCCTATGGGCGTCGCATAGGTGAGATAATACCTCACCCGTTTGATGCTTTGGGTAAAATTATGATAGAAACCTATCAAAATGATGTTGAGGAGTTGCTTGCCCGTCAACAATTTACGAAACAACAGCAAGGTAAGTCAAATAAGCAAACATAAGGTAAATGTATGGTTTTAGCTCCGCACGATTTCAACAAGATACGTTTAGGACGAGTAACGAACATAAACTATGACACCAATCTGTGTGAGGTTCGGTTTTATGATAAGTTTGGTGGTGCTCGACAAAACATACATCTAGCGCAGCCCTATGTTGGTCGTGGTTGGGGTATTTTAGCTGGTGTAGAGGCAGGATCATTAGTTTTAATCGGTGAGGAGACAGGTGGCGACATTCGTCTATTGGCATATTTGCCACAGCCTCACTTTTTCCGTGATGATGTTAATAAATTTGATGATGTATCTCCTGACGAATCGCCATACAGAAAGGTTCAATCGGGCGAAGTAATAATACAAAGCAAGCCTAATTCAGCGATCACTCTGAATAATGTTGGTGATGTCATTCTGGAGACGCCTGATGCTAACATTATAGAAATTAACAAAGCTGCAGATTTGATATATCAACAAAGTTCACAACGTGAGACGATTAGTGATGTGGGAATCTCAATCGCAGGAGTGGTACAAAGAGACATAAGAAGCATTAGTGATCGAAATCTGGACATTCTCTTTGGTGGCCAAGCAGAATCAGGACTTGATTTTGACACGTTCACAGAAACAATAGGTGTTGACCCTAGATACCCAGATGTTAGTGCCACTGGAGGAAAGGGTGTTAATTCTTCGGTTGATGATACAATGATACCGGGTCTAGCAGATACTTTCTTCCCAGATTCAATTGAACATGGCCGAGGTAGTGGCGGAAATATAAGCGACATGCTAAATCCTGCACTGACTGAGTGGCACACGGAAATATTAGAGTTTGGCGACGGTAACCCAGGAGTAGATCCACCAATTATAAATGACCAAGCTCGGCATCAAGGACATATCGATCCAAATGTACTAGCCGACATCACATTTGGTACAGTTGTAAATGATGTTGGAAGACAGGTTAGATTTGACTACTATTTTGGGAAACCTGACGATAATGGTAACAGCAGAGGACACGGCAGAGCATGGACAACTTACACAAATCAGTTTGCCGTTGGTTGGGATCATCATTTTAACAGACAGAATACTCTAAAGGAATCGACAGCCGTTAAGCCAGCTGGTATCGCTGCTCCGGGACACAATGTTAAGGCGGAGTGGGTGGTGAATACGTATGAACAAAGCCCTACCGCTATTTTGTACAGAAACTTGTTGCACACGAAGGGTGTTGACAATTTCGGTAGATCTGAAACAAATCTCGCTATTGCATTTCGCTCAGGAGATGATAGTAAGATTGAACAGGCTCTGCAAAATTCCTTCCCAGGGAGTTTGTGGGAAGTAGCCGTAGACAAAGAGGGTCTTACGAAGATTAACATTCCAGCTGCAACAGCTTTGCACGACCCAAAGGGTAATCCATTGGAGCCGTTTAGAGAGGGTCGTAGCCTACTGATGAATATGGATGGAGATGCAACCATCTCTGTTGGCAAGCAGAAGGCAACCGGTGATTTTGGACTTCCGCGACTTACAACTGATTTCTTTTTGAACCGTAATGAATATCCCAACTATGGTCGTAAAGACAGGAGTCTAACACTGGATCTCGAGGGCAATCTAGAAGCATGGATTGGCGCAGATAATAATGTTAACCAGAGCATTATAATGCAGGCCGATGGTAGTATTGCGATGTCGGTAGGAAGAGAAGGAGATAATGGACTAGCAGACAGAGATGTTACACCAGCCAATATAAGAAATTTCTGGAATTTCCCAATTACTCTAGCTGCAAAAGCATCTACTCGTAAAGATAGGAGTTTTACAGGTAAATTTGCCGGCAATATTGAATTGTTAGTTGGAAGTGACGAAGATACACAACAGTCGATAATAATAAGTACTATTGGCGGCAATGGATTCACGTTTGGTAAGGATGTCGATGGACAAAGTGTGCAGCTTGCCACAACTGGTGGTATAGATATTCAGATCCAAGGACCGATGCAGCAATCAGGTTATGCATTACATATTGATGCACAAGGGGTGGTACATCTACGTGCCACTGGAAATATAATGGTCGAGACCGAGGGTCAGTGTCACGTAAGATCACAGCAGGATATGTCATTTGAAAGTCTTGCGAACATACAGATGCACGCTGCACAAAATATCGATTTGACGGCTGAGGGATTTATCAATTTGAGTGCCCCGTCAATTACTGCAGCAAGCAAATATAGTGATGACTCAATTGTGATAACACAAGGTGAAATCGATGTTTTGACAAACAAAGTCAATGTTAATGCACCCGGTGGAGTTAGTATACTTGGAAGTTTGGGTGTTACAGGTCAATTTGCAGTGCAAGGTGCTCCAGGAGCTTCAGCATTCCAAATTGCTCGCATTGGAGACTTGGTACAGGTAGGCGCTGGAATTGGACAAATTATTTCGGGGTCGTCATTCTCGACATCAATTTAGGAGTAAAAAATGCCAGTTGATCCAAATTATCAGGCAATAGTTGATGCTATTAATAACTCAAGTACCGCCTTGAATGCTACACTTGACGTTACAAATAGTGCGTTGAGTGATATCGATGTGTCCCTGGGAAATATTAGTGCTGTTTTAACAACCATCGACACCAAACTTGACACTTTAAATACAAATATTGGTCAGATCGCTACTACAATTGGTGTGGTGGGGACTAATGATCCAGTTGTGGATAGTATTCAACTAATGAGAGAAGATCTTGATGGTATCAAGGCTGATATTGATATTCTAACCGTGACATTTGGTGTTTTAGGTACTAATAGTACTATTGTTGACAATGTACAATTGGCAAGAGTAAACTTAGACGATATGAAGGTAGATTTTGATGGTATGAAAACAGATTTGGATGGCATCAAGGTAGATTTAGATGCTATTAATAACAATACTAATGCTCTAGTGGTGGCAATTGGTGGTGTTGCCACTCAAACATTTATGCAAAACATGCAAGACATTAGAGATGATACAAGAGAGGGTTTGGAAATAGGTATTCAACAATTACAGAATGCACACATAGCAACAAAGGTTAGTAGACCAGTAAAGAGACCATAACATGTCCGATTTTTCTTCATTAGGAAAAGGTGAATCGCTACTTGCTAACAACAAGAACAATGATTCTATGGCTTGCAAAAAAGGCGGTGGTGATGCAGCTAAGGCTGCAGGTGCAGCTGTCGCTGGTGTCGCAGTTGTCGGTGCCTTAGCTGTGGGTGCAGCACAATCTTCGCTATTTTCCAATGGTGTCGGAGCGTCGGGTGCCACGCAAGCTGGTGCAGCAAGCAGTATCAGCAGTGCATCAGCTGGTGCTACTAGTGCGGCAAGTTCGGCACAAAGTAAGGCAGCAACAGCGATAACACAAGGTCCTGGTGCCCAATCCAGCGCGACCTTGGATTCAGCACAAGGTGATCTTAAAAGTGCTCAAACAGACGCTAGTCAGACAGCAGGACAAACAAGAGCAGGAAACGATGCTAAGGTGGCAGAGGCTGCAGCAGCGGTAAAGAATGCACAAAATTATGTAAATGAGGCCAAGTCAGCTGTAACACAAACGCCAACATGGCTCGCTGGTAAGGTTGCATCTGCATTTGCAGCAGCTCCACCTGCTGCAGCTGGCTTAGCTAAGCCTTCTGTTGGGCAGCTACCCACAGCACCTTTGTCTGTAAATGTTCCACCACCTGCAAAAGCAGTAAATGCATCTGTACCAACACCACCTTCGAATTTGGCAATCCCACCCCCTGCAAATGCCAGTACGCCGACATCAACAATCAAACCATCAACTACCACTCAACAAACAGTACAAACTGAACAATTAAAGCAAACAGCCTTGTCAAAAGAAGAAACTGACCCGTGCCAACAGAAGAGGCGTGATCTGGCTAGTAAGATTAGCGAGATGAGAGACTATCTTGAAAATGCAGGCCAGGCAATATATAACCTAAAGAACAATCCATTGAATAAATCCGGCAAGCGTCCTGCAGGCACCTTATTGATGTATATAATTACAACAGGTGTTCCAGCATCTTCGAAAGAGAGAGGGTTTGTTAATACTAAATATTTCACAAGTTCAGAACCCAAAGAGTTGAGGGATAAGGTTGAATTTGGGCCGCTTACGGGATTTTATAATTTCTACAAGGCTTTGGAATTGGCCATACAAGATATTAGATATACCTTAAAATGTGATGAGCTTGCACCGTTTGAAGTCCTTGCCCAAAAACGAGTAGACTTACTTGGAGCAGTAGACGAAATAAGTCAGGCCTGCGATAAGGAGATTAATATACAAGAAATGGGTGAGATCACTCGATTTCTTCAGTTGGTGCTTCCAGCATGGGAAAAGATTAATGTAATAGCCTTCCTTCTACCTGATAAGTATCTGGAAGCGGAGAATATCAAGAAAGGAACTAGCAAATGACCGTGACAGGAGCTAATTGGCAGAGTATTACACTGGGTAAACTGATACCTGCACTCGATCCCAACAAAGAGGGGTCAGCTGCTAACAGGTTGAATTGTGAAATAGACAAAATTTCATCTAGTATTACTCAAAATCTTAATAAGGTAACAAATCTCACAGATGCTGTGGCCAATACACTCAACACAGTAGGTCAACTAGGTGACCAGATTGCCGAACTACAAAATCAAATAGAAGATTTGATTGGTAATGCAGTGAACACGGGTGTGTTCATGCATACTTTAGGTTTGAATCCAATTTTTAGTGCTACATCGCCTAGTGCAATTGCAGGAGAGATAGCAAGAACGTTTGCAGACACAACTGATAAGAATCGGCCTATGTTCAAAGGAGAAGGTCTCGCAGTAGTAGGTGGAGTGATGATTTTAATCAGTGCTCCTAATGTCAAGGAAATGGTAGCAGCAGTTCAAAGGCTAGCTACGATATTTCCTGTATTTAAGGGTGCTGTGGAAACCATTGTGAAGCAGGGAAAGAAGACAGCGGACGTATTCAATAGTAGTTTTCTAATACCGATTGAGAGTTCGCTCACGGGCTTGGATACCACATTTTCTAACCTTCAAAATGTAGACTTGGTGTCTGCAAAGCCATTTTCAGGTTTAGTAGATCAATTTGTAACCAATGCAAAAGATGTGAAGTTCGATGGATTCGAGACAAGACTTTTCAATAAATGGTTTGCGCTACGACTTTCAGATCTTATCCCTGCCTTGGATCCAACAAAAGAGGGCCCCGCTAAGGCAATAGTGGATGCGGAGCGTGCATTGGTTGGTGGAGGTGCATCTCTACTACAGCAAGCGCACGGATTAGCCAACGGTGTTCGTCAGCTTACACAAGCTGTAAATTACTTGAATCAGCGACTTCAGCAGCTTGCAACTGATGTACAGGATTTAGTAACTGCAATAGGTCAAACTGGGATGTTTGTGCACACAATTGGATTGGATGGTACTGTGACCAACAACATACAATTCATCAATGCATGCAGCCGGGCCCTAACAGATGCAACAGATCCAAATAGTCCACGCGCTGCTGGACAAATGGGGGCATTTGCAGGGATGGAATTAGTATTTGGAGCTGCAAATCCACTCGGATTACAAGGGCAGTTCAAAGTGATCGGCACTGTGTTTTCAGGGATTAATATCAACGTAAAGCAAATAGGTAGTGCAGGAAAGGCTTTTGGTAAACCATAATGGCGACACTTGATGGACAGAAATTTGCCGATTTAACACTGAGTATCATAGAAATACTCAAAATAAATAAGTTTATGAATGAAACTTACACAGATGCATTTATACGATTGGTCGGTCTCACTCCCAACATTGATGTAAGTCAAATCCAAAATCAGGCTGGTGATTCGTCTGGGCATACCCAGCAACAAGTGCAAGATAATATAAGTGACACCCAAGACCCCAGAGTGACAACGGGCCAAGCTGGGCAAACAGTGGTAGATGGTTTTTTCAAGAGTCAGGACGATAATAAGATATTTACACGGGAACTAGTTGCAGCCTATATCGAAAACTTGATATCGTTTGTAAGTAGGTGGGGGCGTTTACAAAGAAGGCAACAATATAGAAGAATTCAGCGCTTGATTGGGAACATACCACTTGATCCTTTTGACGCTAATTTAGTTGGTGCCTCACCTATTGAAACTATAGAATTACACGTTTCTCATCCAGGTGCTAAAGGAATCCACATTGAAACTGTAAATATAGCAGAGGTAGCACGCAAAGTCAATGAGGGATTACAGGAAATAGAGACGTCCAAGATAAATCGAAGTTCTGGGAAACTCACGTTGCAGTTGAGTTTATATAATTTGATTATTGAGCAGGTAAGTATGTTGATTTCTAGCATCCCACAATCTAGTCTTGGACCGTTGGGTGGTGCCCTGATAAGCACCATCAAGCTTCCTCTGGCAGGACTTGAGGCTACCAATCGAAGACTTGCTGCTGACAGAAGAACACTGGGTGTAGAATTGACAAAACTCCAGAAACAATCGGCACTTATTATCGATGGAACTGTATTAGATACGGGAGAGTCTTTGTCGCTTTTAACTCTACTGCGGGCCATATTTTATTTGACCTCTAAACTAGAGTATAAATGTAAGAATTGCAAGTTTTTTTCACACGGAAGGCAGATTACTGCTTTAGTGCCCAATATGCCGACAGAAAATACAGCTTTTGGGGCCATTTGTACCTACGCATCCAACGACGGTACAGGTTTGCCAGCTGACCCCAATGCCTCTTGTAATGAGGTGTGGGGCCTAATCAATAACGACTATTGGACGGCAAGTGACGACATTGTTAAAGCTTGTAAAAACATACTACAACCTAAACAAGGTACATAATTATGTCTTTTGATATCAAAGCAATTAGTGGTGATGTTGATCTAGGTCAGAATGGTGATCTTACGATTATCACAGATTCTGATAAGTTAGCTCAAGATATCATAAAATTATTAAACACACCAATTGGAACTAATCCTGTTAATCCAGGGTATGGTTCTACACTTACAGTTAATCAGATTGGAACAGGCATCGTCTCAGCGACCGATTTGGTGAATCAAACTAAGATAACAATCACACAGGCATTGGAACAATTGATTAGTCAACAAAATGCTCAGTCGGCAGTTCAATTTCTAACTGATGCAGAGACGTTAGTTGATTTTGAGACGCCAATTGTGGAACAGGATCCTCAAGAACCCAGGCAGTTTAACATTGCAGTAAATGCTATCTCGAGGGATTTGACCCCGTTAACAATAGCATTGGTTGTGCGATTCTAAGGAGAGTTTATAATGGTTGGACGTCCACTAGAGCTCATCGTGAGTGATTTGATACAAGAGATACAAGCAGTTTTGCCCAATGCTAATACTCTACCAGGTAGTGTGTTAAGAGAGGTGCTCATCAATCCACCTGCGGGTCAGATATCTCAATTGTATGATGCACTAGATACAATTAACCAGGCCCAGACAATAGCGGAGGCAACAGGATCAGACCTAGATAGATTAGCCTCCAATTTTGGCTTAACCCGTGATTCCGGACGGGCAGCAGTGGGTGAACTGATTCTTGTGTTCACTTCTTCTGTCGCAAGTGTTAGTATTACGGTTAACGATGGCACCACTGTTGCCACGAATGAAAAAATCAATACGGTCGAATTTGCAATAATGGGTACTCATGTGTTTCGACCGATAGATAAAGATTTTTATGCGGCTGAAGCGGTAAGATTAAATAACAGTCTCAAACTTGCTGGAATTACTAATGCACAATATGTAGCCACAGTACCTATTCAAGCGTTATTTTCTGGTAGCACAGGAAACGTGGGACCCTACGCCATTATCCGAGGAAACATCCCTGGGATCAGTACTGTAATCAATCTCAGTCCAACAGTAGGTGGAGTAGATGGTGAATCTGATGCTTCACTGCGTCGTAGGATTACACTTGTTCTTAGTGGATCGAGTTCGGGTACTGTAGAAGGATTAACTTCCATTGCCTTATCAAATCCTGCTGTAACTGATGCTGTTGTAATTCGTCCTGGTGATCCTCTCATGACTCGAGATGGATCAGAATTTGATGCTCAAGGCAATCTTATAAAGGCAGGCACTGGTCGTTCGGTAGACCTCTACATAAAAGGAGACCTACCTATCACTAACACGGAAACCCTCAGTTTTGTTGACCACAGCGATGGCACACCTGTAACAACACAAAATGATCTAGTACTAGGTTATGATACAGTTTCTGACACTAATATATTTGCTAAGCAACCCATAGAGGAAATCTTAGATCTAACTGGGTCAGTTAGTGGTGCAAATTTCAAAAAGGGACAACCAATTACTGATAGTGAGGGGAATGTAATTCTAACGGGTAATTACGTACTTCTCAGTGATATGGAACAAGAGATAGGTGATTCACCTATAATGATAGTTCGGGACAATACGACAGGTGAGACTAAGGTTGCTACTTATCTTAGTCCAATCAGTAATAGATATTCTTTAATTGAAAAGGTGGCACCGAGTGGTAGGGGAAATAGCGCTCTTGGATTGGATAGTATTTTCTGGTTGACCAATGTTGCAACAGTAAATCAAGAAGGAATCTCCAGAGGAAGTGAGTTTAACGGTTCTGATACACTTGCTCATTCTAATGTAGCACAATTATTAGCGGTGAATGAGGATGTCATTTTAACGAAGGAAAGCATCGTCATTACTAGTCAGGGCACGAGTCAGGGCATATTCACTATATTTACAAAGCATCAGCCAGTAGTCACGATTACACAGGTTAGACATTCTCGATTAGGATTTGACTATGATTTCCAATTGCTAGATGCAAACTTGGGAAAGATCCAGTTGATAGGTAGATTTATACCTCAAGCTGGTGATATTATTCAAATATCTTACACTTGGAGAGAATCTCATCTTCAGAATATCGAATACTTCCTGCAAGGCGATACTGTAAAATGGGCTCGCGATCCCTTTGAAAGACCGCAAAGTAAGGGTCTAACATTACTGGATGTTACAACACTGCAAAGCTCACTTGATCTCCAAATTCAACCTTTGATGCCGACGTATCTTGGGTTGCAGGCTAACCAACTTACAGCACGTGCCCAGTATAATATGGTAGTCCATGGCGATAAGGCTCGCATTGCCACAGATCAAGTTGTTACCTTTAAGCCAAATACCCTGTTTGGAACTGATTTTTGGTTTAGTGCACTAATACCACAAAGTGCTACAGCTTCCAAGTCTCGTCTTGGCCGGGTGGTGGCGGTGAGAAATCTTACAAAAGGATTTGTCTACAGCTTGGAAAACATGGCACTGAATACCAATATTTTTGATCCAACAGTACGTGTGGTAGAGGCCTTGGGGGATAGTGAGTTTTTACTTGATGGTACTCTCAACACAAGACATGTAGATGTTGGAGACAAAATTCTACTTAGTCGTAAGTCGTTGATGAGACACTGGACGACTACGAACGATTTTGAAAATAATATACTTGGTAATCCTGCGCCTACTTACGATGCAATTATTACCGATTTTAGCAATGATCAAATTACTGTGAAGCGTCAGGAAGACGATGTAACATCACCACCTACGATTCTTTCAGGTAGTATCTCAACAAGTGGTATCTTATCGGGGATTGTGGAGATAGCTGATGATGTCATAATCGAACCTGGTGTGTTAGTAGTGATTTCACCAAATACCGTAATACAATTCAGAGATTCTGCGTCTTTAAATAATGTACAAACCACTCAAGAGTCGACAATACTGATCAATACAATTGGGTCTGATGATATTGCTAATGCAACCAACATTATTGAGAATGCCTACGTCTTTGAGCGACCACTCAATAGTACTGCGCCGTTCTTCATTATTCTGAATACGACAGGAACAGAGACGATAACAATTTACTACGATCGTGATGTGATTAGAAAGGTGGTTGCACAACGGGATTTGGCAAGTCTGCCTACGTCGTATGACTATTATATCAATGATAGACCGGTGCCAATAGACTTTGTGGGCACTCCAACAGGGAATGGCCTGGTGGCAGCCATAGTAACGATGGGTACATTCCTTGGCTACAGACGAGATAATGGAGATAATACAACAAGCTTCCTTTCCAAGACAAATCTTATTGGTGGTAGGGGGCAATATGGAATACCACTGACAAGCAAACCACGGACTACGGGTACAGCAACAGATGATTTTAGCTTTTTCCAATCAACAAATCCCGATGCAATATTTACTGATATCTCGTATGATCAGGATCGAAATGTATTTCTAGTTGGCAGTTTGGCAATTGAGACTAACTACATAGTGGAGTATTTCGTCGAGGTAACCAAAAGGCTTTCACTTCGGGTTAGAGGAACATTACAAGTATCGCCGGATGTTACAGAGAATACGCCGATTGTATTTACTAGCACAGCTGCCACTGCAAAACCAGGCGATTGGGAGGGCATTATTTTTGATCCAACCAGTCACACAAATGCAGTGGGAAATCCATTTGGAACAAGCTACCTGGTGAACTGTGTAATCAAGTATGCCCGTATCGGTGTTCAAAATAACACTTCTGACCCATTTTTGGATCGTTGTATTATAAAGAAGTGTCTAGATGGATCCTATACTGCAACGTCGAGTTATTTTCCAATGCGAGGATTTACCGATTCTAATTTCCGTTTGTTGGGTAATGACTTCACTCCAACGGGAAGAAGCTATGTTGAACTTCGCTTTGATACAAATGGTTATGGTTATGGCTACGGACCAGAAGTTTCGGACCGGACATTGTCTTTGAGCTTTACTGATTTATTTGCCACTGCTGATGGCCATATGCCTCCATTTGAAAAGGCAGGTTTTGAAGAACTTGTTACACCTGACGCTCTCGGTCGTAGCGGATTTGGCTCAAAGTATGTGGTAAACTTCAACTACGGTGTAGATTATGAAGTTTATGTGGATAACACGCCAATATTCCCGGGTTTTGATGCCGACTTTGGTATTGAGTACGACAGGGTAAGAGGTGGATTCCTACTTTCATTTTATAATACCCAACGGACTTTAAATTTCCTTACGTTGAGAGCGGGCAATCCAAATGTGATTACTGTAGACTTTTTTGCTGTATATGATAACGGATCTATCAACAATAGCATAGTCAACGACAATGGTAATAGTGCATTTGATATCAACAAATTGTCGGTCGTTGCCCTCCGTAACAACACAATCCACAATAATCAGTTCTATGGTATCACAGTCGAAGAATCTTACGTCTTTGCTACCAATGATTTGATTACGGGATATGCCATATCCCCGGTTCTACAGGATGCCAAGTCGGTAGTAAACTTATCGACAAGTGATTTGTGGAGCTTGCCAATTACGAATACAGAACAAAATGAAATTGCCGAAGTAGACACCTTAAAACAAGACACAAGTGCTACAGATACAATTTTGGTTGTGATCACACCTACTCTTTACAAGGTCAATGCCATCATCAAGATAGATGATGAGTTTATGCAGGTGCAAAATGTGCTGAACGATCGGATTTCAGTAACTCGTGGATACAATGCTACTGTTTCTGCTGCACATGAATCAGGTACCAGAATATTAATTCAGCATATCAAGGTTATTTTCACAGTTACGGGTGTTCCAGGAGGCTTTTGCCAAATCAGAGAAGTCTCGAGTAGTGGTATACCTTTGGCAAATCGTGAACCAGTTACAATGTTGAAGATCGCAGAGAACACATTCCGCGTGTCGTTCTCTGTAGACAGGAGTTCGACATTCTACTATCGATTCCAGTACAAGCAGGATTTGACTGATACGTTCTGGGTACTGTCAGAAACTCGTAAACTGATTGTAGAGCAATTTGGTAATGCAGTGAACAATTTTATCAATCCTGATCATGAGGTAACAGCCACAGTGGGTGGTCCAGAAACAACCAATTATTCTGATAACCCACTCTACGGGCAGCCGGAGTTTGATAATTTTGAAATTCCTGACAATAGTCCAGCAAGTAAAAATTATGTCAAGTATGTGACCCCCTACAATCCTACAGAGCCTCGGTTGGTATTTTTAGGTCGTGCACCAGTCATACAGGAAGTTGCCCTAACGGCAGGCACATCGACAATCATTCTCGACTTTTTGCCAATAATCACAACTGGTCTGCCCACCGATGTTATAATTCAGATGGCAAGTAATCCAGACAGAAGACTAGTAGCAGCTAGCTTTAATTCGACCACAAGGGCTCTGATGCTCAATAATCCAGTAACAGGCGCTAATGCGGGCATCTACGATGTCTTGTATTTTAAGCCAACAACGCTAGGTACAGCCATTTCACCCTTCCCATTGACAACATCGATAATATATCAATTTGACGAACAACGAGTGGTTGATTTTACCAAGTTGGTTTGGCGTACCACTGGAGGTAGTGGGGAAGTGAAAATGCGGTTCAGGGTGGCTAATAGTTTGGCAGATTTGCCAGATCAACTTATGGGTGATTTTTATGCATCTTCACCATTTGATTTGTCATTTGGAACTGACATATTTCCACGCGGTTCCATAATTGAGATAGAGGTTGTCGTGGCAACAAATGATGCTGGATTTGCAGCTGACCGAACACCTCTCTTTCCCAAGCTGGAAGATTTCTCGCTATTTTTGACGCCTGCTCGAGATAAGGTTCTCTATAATGTTTTGAGTCTAGGATATGACACAAAGAGCAACAAAACACTAGTTTTGATTGAGGATAGTGAGAACGAGGGTCTGGGTATCAGAAATAGCACGTTTACTACTGTAGGTACTGACGATGCTTTGAGTGTAATTCTGCGCAAGGCTGTAGATGACTTTTTGGAAAGTGCCGAGTTTGTGATGGGTGAAGCGGATGCTATCTCGGCAGGAGATACTCAGATTAAGATTCAGGGTAATGTAATTCAAGAACGATCTGCACCTGATCCTAATGATGAGGTGTTGGCGGATTTGATATTTGTGGATCTTGACGATAGTGAAGAGGTAGTGTTTATCGAAAATGGTACACAAGTAACGGCAAGCCGCTTCTATGCAGTAAATAATGTGACAACACAAGTTGTAATTGACAAAGTGGAGGCAGAGCTTGCTACTGAAACAATCAGTATTGTGGCACTAGATCAACCTGCACCAGGTGCTCAATATTTAGTAGATTACACATTTGCTGCTCCTCTTGATGGTGAGCTAATCACAGTATCTTACACCTACAATAATGCAGTGCGAAGTGTAGCACAGCCTGTTGATAATCAAAAGGTACTCACTTCTGATGTATTGGTGCGTGCTGCCGTAACAGTTCCGATTAGAATTGAGGCCAATGTATTTATAGACACTGGGTTCAATGGTTCGTCAATAGTTATCGACATCACTAGTGAGTTGAGTACTTTCTTGACAAGTCGTGCCAGTTTCGGTGGTACAATTTTGATTACTGACATTGAGGCAGTGATGACAAATGTGACTGGAGTGCAGAGTGTAAAACTAAACGTATTGAGTCGGACACCAGCAAACCAGGTAATTGATATTGTTTTGACCGCAAGAGAATATGGTGTGTTGGCCTCAGGTAATCCACTCTTGACAATTGCTTTGGCTAGTAACCCAACACAGGTTTTGACAACAAATAGTGTGTAAGGAGTTATATGGTTCTTCCGAATGCAGCTGGCTCGAATGACAAGCAGGCCTTTTTGCAGGCCTTGAAGGATACACTCTCTGATTTCTATAACAAGGAACCAGGCACCAATTTAGAAAAGCTGTACAGTGCGCTTGCTACCATCTTGAGTTTGACGGATCGTGAGATTTCCGCATTGCGAAACGATAATGTGCTATCGGCAGTTATCTTGGATGAAGTTGTGTCCAGAGGTGTAACAGCCTTCGACCATCTTTCCCAGGAGGGAGTGTTTAATATAGGGCGAGTGGGGTTCACGCCTACCACTTTTGTTCGGCAAGAGTTGCATAGGATTGAAAAGAACACAACTACGATCATAATGAATTATGTTCCTGTAAATTTTCGAACAATACAAATTTTCAACAGTCAGGATTCCGATCGCATCATGGTATCCCAAGTATTAAATTTTGATGAGGCAACCAACTCAATTCAAGTTGCGGGTGTGGCTAAGCCTGGATTGTATACTTTTCAGTATGTAGATACAGGAAATGTGAAAAGTGAAACGGAAGACCTGGTGGTCCCTGCCGAAGTATTCTTGATCGGTTTTGGTGAGGGTGGTTTTGGTAACTATGGTTTTGGAGAATAACAATGATGAATCCTTTACCGGAGAATGTGACGACCGTAGTCATTACTCCATATTTACAGTTAAGGCTGTTGCCGAAGGGTGCTCCAGATTGGGATTTATCAACCAATAACAACTGGATCAAGGTTGAAAATGCCGTTCTGGGACTAGAGGAAGAAATACAGGTGATTCGAGGGTTGGTTGATGGTGTACTCGACACACAAATTACAGAAATCCGTAGCGAAGTGCAGAATGAGGCAATCGCTCGTTCAGTAGCCATCGCAGCACTACATGCTCGATTTACCAACATCCCAATGACAGTGGGGTCTGCGGTACCCTTTATACATGATTTAGGTGCATTTCCGCAGGTATCGGTGATTAGACAAATTGGTGTAAATCAGGGGGTAGATGTGACAAATGCCTTTGATACCTTGATTACGCACGATGGCGTAAATAAAATCTTTATAACAGTAGGAATAAGTGGTACCTATACTATTATTTGTGGAATATAAGAATGACCAACTCATATCCAATAAAACTACAGCACGATAATCTGGTTTACGGGTCAGAGGTTATCACAGTTCCAGGTGGGCAGTTTGATGCACTGATTCGTGATCGGGACTATACTATAGATTACCAAAATGGAATAGTAAACATTTTGTTAACTGGGATAGCTGGTATCCTTCCTGGAGCTGGAACAGAGGATCTGCATTTTGATATAACCTATAGTCGTCAAGTGGATTTCAAAAAGGAACTGACTCTTGATGCTCACATTGAAGTATTTGGAGAAGTTGCCACCGTCAGTAATGTTTTACAACTGTCAGTTGCTCATGGTCCAATAGGTGATGTGTTTCGTGCCTTCAATAAAACGACGGGTGAAGAATACACGGTCACATCGTTCTTGAATACCACTATACTAATAAATGGGATACAGGCTCCACGAACGGTCGATCTGACAAACCAGAAGGCTATACTGCGAGATCGACTACTCTCAAATGGTCAGTTCCACGATACGGTGGGTCTCACATTACCAGTAGAGTTGACGCCAGCAAAAGAGCATCCCATCAGTTCTGCGACAAGTGTTGTAGCTCAGACTGATTATAAGTATCTGGTACAAGGCAATGTAGACATCCTTCAAACCACGTACACCTTTGAAATTACTCCTGACATATCGAACATCAAGATAATCACAGGGAGCACGATTTTGAGAAGGGCCAAACAGACCCTAACTCAAGGTACTGACTATTCAGTTATAATTGATGATCAAGCATTGACGCTTACAATCACCTTTACAACAGCTGGAATGAATTTAATCAAGAAAAATAGCGTGTTTTATCGACTATTAAAGACGTTTCGTACCAGTGAAGAATTTCTATACGAAGGTAGTAGTATTCTTGATACAGAACATCGCCTAGTGTTTACTGAAAACTACATTTCCGAGGTTACTTCATTCAGCCCAGACGGCAACGCTCCACTAGTCAAGTTGCGCCCGTTCATAGAGAAGCAACAGGAAATTGACAAGTTAGTATATCCAACTATTATTGTTACCAATCGAGCGGGCACGGTAGTTTACAAAGAGGGCGTTGATTATAACGTAGATACAACCTTTCACCGTTTGACTCGTGTGGAAACAGGTAACATCACAACATTACAGGTAGTCAGCATCATTTATATTGATGAAGAGGAGTTTGTTGTTGATCAGGTGAATGTGGCACAGGATGTAGTAGTGGTGGATTACGATTATGGGACCAATTCGCTTGATTGGAGTCCCTCATTTCATGATGCACCTGTACAAGAGGTCAGAAAGCTGGTTGAAGATCTTCGTTTTCTTACACTGACGAAGTTCCCTGCTGATGTGAATGTACGCATGTATCGAAAACGGGACAATAACAGTATACAGAATATTAACATTGTAGATGTTGATCTTCTAAATAAACGCATACAATTTGATCCACTGCCAGGAAATGATACATACACTATTGATTACACATCTCGTGATCAGTTAATTGACCCTGGTACTAGTTATTTTGTGACATACGATTATGGTGCCCGTAAACGCGCGTTGATCAATAATTATGCCTCATTGTTGGGACTCACAACAGGAACTGTAATACGGGCTGAGCAATTTGATATGGTCACCAAACAAAACAGCGTACAATTATCGTTTACTCCCAACAATCCAACAAGTGCACTCATATTCAAGACTGGTGATCCAGATAAAGAGCCTCTCAGTACAATCACAGGATTCGATCCTAGTGGCAATATGTTGCATTTTGTTCCAATTATAAGCGCAGGAAATTATACTGTAGAATATCCAGTTACCGGTTTTGAAACAGAAAGACTACGTCAGGCAATTGAGGCTTTACTAGAAGCATTTAGATTAGGTCCAACTGCACTTTCTATAGAAAGAGCGGTGCGGACACTAACAGGGTTAACTCCCAATGTTGTTGATGCGCTGAATGATGGGTTCAAACTAACAAACGGCACAGATAGCGATTTCTTGGTACCGTTGCCTCCTGTTGTGTCACCACCACTTTCAGATGGTACATCTTCAATCGAGTTTGTTCCGAGCAGATTCAACAATGGGCTGGAGTTAGAGGCCAAGAACAATGCGTGGGTTGCATATAGCGCCTTGAATGATCTCCGTGTTGAAGAGGGTAGCTTCAGTTTTTTACTTGGTACCCTATGGGATGGTGATGATGGGCGAACCCATCAGCTGCTAGATATGATGGGTACTGATGAGTTTACAAATCGAATTACACTGTATAAGAACAAAAGAAATTCACTGGTGTTTGAGGTACATGATGCAGATTCTAATCTATACCGTGTTACAACAGATGTGACCTGGATTCCCCGTAATGAAATTATTTTCTTGAAGAAGGGACGAAGCACAGCTAAATTGCCCTACTCACCTGCTTATACAATTGTAGATTTCAATGCTAACAACCAGTCAGACATTTTTGAGGCCAATCGTACTGAATTTATAATCACACCAATATTTAGTGGCCCCAGTGGATTGGGTCTAAATATTACGACACTCATTCAGATTCCAGATGACCCATTGTTTGCAATTGAAGCAACACAACGTGGACTTGCAAACAAGTTGCGCACACTGGTAGATATATACAAAAAACATGGCGCGAAACTAACAATTCAGACCGAGCTATCATTTATTAGAGGATGCGCACAGTTTGACAATGTGTTGTTGGAACTAGTCCAGCGTGGCCATGATGTCCATCTGTTCTTAGATATCCCACAAACGGTTATCACAGATGAAGATCGGGATGTTTACGTACTTGAAAGAAGAAATGCACTTGCCGATATCGGTATTGGAGGGAATAGTGAGGATGGGGTTGCTGGTGGCTATGTAATAGGTGATTTCGCAACTAGATTTCCAGCGTTGGGGTTCGAGTATGCTAGTGCATATATTGATCCACTAACTGGTGAGGCACTACCGATTCGTACTGACGTATTTAGGGTATCTGCAGGGTCAGATTTTGCGGTAGGTGATCCTCTTGGACAGTTGGTGTACTTACCAGGTGATACAGGCATTGATTTCCAACATAACCCGATGATTGTACAGAGTTTTATACCTATCACCAATTCTTTAATAACTGCAATACAAAAAGCGAGACCAGATATGGTAAGTACTTGGTACTCGGTATTCAACATAAATGACTTTACCGCCTACGAGATAACTCTGATCGACCAGTGGCTCGGAACAGTGGATCCACTTGTGCGAGCAGGAAAGATGAGGTGGAGGACACTTCTTGAGTCTTATAGATTGTTTCTAGAATTTGAAAAGTTCCAAGAGGTAAATCAGAATAGAGTCAGGTCAGATGGATATGGTTATGGATATGGTGGAATCCAGAACATTCGAGCTCTCCAGTGGGACGAGGTTACAAATACAATAACATTTGATCCAGTAGATCAGGCAGGTTATTATTTGTTTAGCTACATAAGTGGCTTCTCGAAATTTGAGGAAGCTGAACACTTGATTACATGTACATGGAAGCTACATACTAATGATGGGCAACCACCAATGGTGAAATTATTCTTGGATGGCGAACTGATGAATCACAAGACATTTGGAGATCTCTAAATCATGGTAGTTCCCTTGATCGTACCAGCACCTGGACATCTATTGGCTATAATGATCAATAACAATGCTGCCAAGACAAATCAGCATTTGGTCGATCTTATATTAAGTGCACAAAACGCAACGCATCTCAAAGTTTCTAATGATCCAGGCTTGGCGGGTGCCGTGTGGGAAACTTATGTGTCTGCCAAACAATGGGACGTAAAGGACGATGTGGTGGGACCTAGCTATGGAGATGGTTCAAAGACGGTATATGTGCAGTTTGGACAGGGTATCATTTCGCCTCCCGTAGATCCAACACAAATATCGGGCATATTTAGTGCAACCATTGATCTTGATACTACTCCTCCAGTTGTGGGACCGATTCCTATTATGATCAACGGTGGTACACTGAAAGTTGACACCAGACAAGCCCAGTTAGCACTAGATGCCAGTGAAGCACAAAGTATGAAGTTGTTCAATGAGGTTGAACTTGCCACATTTACTGGTGGGACCATTATGCCATATAGTGCAGAAGTAAACTGGACTCTCTCAGAAGGTAATGGAATCAAAACGGTGTATGTTGTATTTATGGATGATATAGGAAATCAAACATCGTTCTTCAGTAGTAGTATAACACTAATCGGACAGCAAGCGGACAAGCCTGTGATCACTGAACCAGTAGATGGATCGTTTACTACTGATCCTTTCATTGATGTAAAAGGCAGGGGTGATCCAGGGTCTATAATAAAAATTGGAATCGAATCTTAGGATACCAATATGGTTACAGCAGACGACACAGTTGCAACACCATCCGGTCAAACTTCACTAGAAAATTTGACTATTACTCTAACTACATACACGGATAGCACACATATGTTTGTGGATCCTGTAGCACGCACATACTTTCAACGCTATGCACAGTCACAGCCAGCAGTGTTTGATATTGCTGAACGTTCCAATTTGGCTGGATTCAATCCTGATGCACCAAGTTGTTTTCATATTAGATATTTTGATCCTGATGGAGTACAAACTCCACTCTATCACGCTCCGATGGAATGTGATCCGATTGCATATCCAGTACTTCCTACAGATGCTGACCTGCAGTTGGCGTATCAAAATGGAGACTTTTCCATACTGATTGAGGGATACGATGCAGTGAGTGATTTGGGATATGGTATCAAGTCAATGTTCCACAATGATGGTACCTCGATCACTTTTCCTGAGTATCAGCCGGGGAACATTTATATTATTCCTCAAATTGGAATGTTCATGTTTTACCATCATCCTGACAAGTGGGATGGCTGTTCGTATTGGGATTTCTCTTGGTGGGACACAGATCCACCAAGTGATCCAATAGAATACGCAGATTGGGTGAGTCAGTGGACGATTATGTTTGGTGGGATACCACCCTTTCTTCCTTCTCAATATTACACTACTAATTGGAATGCTCTAGTGCCTGCTCCTTTGACAATACCATCTTACGCACCTACAAATAGTGGACTACCCAAATCTCAAGCATGGGATGGACAGGGTGGTCTTGGACAACCCCTTCCAATATCAGGATTTGCACAACCGACATGGGGTGATGTAGCTAATCCAATTGCAATCAACACATATTGGGACATGGTAAGTGAGGCTCCCACAGCAATAGCACATGTAGTGACAAGTTATTGGACACAAGATAATACAGATCCCCTTGAACCTCGTGGTGGTGGTATTCCTGATGAAGCAAACGCATATAGGAATGAACTTTATACTTCGCCTATCACAATATCTACCGACACACAAATACGGTTTCGTAGCGTAATTGGAGTCAATGTAATAGAAGACACTAAAATTGAGACGTATATTGTGGGGTTGCGGTTCGCTCTAAACCAAGGGGTAAACCTGATCTCACAACCATATTTGGTAAGTGGACCAGAGTCTGATTTGGGTAATATATTTACTGGGCTCAACTTGTTGCAAATCTTTAGACTTGACAATGGATTGTGGAGAGTGTATTCGCCAAGCTTACCAGATGTGTCGAAAGATTTTACAGACATAGATAATATACACGGTCTTTTCGTTATAATGAATGCACCTGGCACGTTCTGTTTCCCATATGGAACGGATCCGGTGAATACCACATTAACCCTGGTAGATAAAAACACTAATCAAGGCATTAATGCGATCGGTGTGCCTCGATCTAGTTTGCAAGATAATTCTATTGACAACTTGCTGGGATCTCGGAATGTACAATTTGAGCAGATTTACAGGGTGACAAATGGCATTTTCGAAGGATTTATTCCCACAAGGTCAAGTGTTTTGAATTTTAGCCCTACAGACTTAGTGCCGGGGCGAGGATATGGAATCATCACCTCGGTAGCACAGATATTTGAATTGCCGTTTATAGATTAGGAGGAGCAAGAATGGTTGCAGTTGCTGACTTCATTGGCATACCCTTGACTGGAGATGCTCCACTATCTGTACAATTTACAGACCTATCCAGTTTTGTTGCCACATCTTGGTTTTGGGACTTTGGTGATGGGAACATCAGCACGATAGGTCCAGTAGTCAATCATATTTATAGTTTCCCAGGTACGTATACCGTAACTTTAACTGCGTCCAATATTGTAGATGGGTCTAAAACAGCAACCAAGGTTGATTACATTACGGCACTATTTCCTGTTCCCACGGCATTGTTTACGCTATCACCAGTTACCGGTTTTGAGCCTCTTACAGTTGTATTTACAGACACATCGATTGGGTTCCCTCAAAGTTGGCTTTGGGATTTTGGGGATAGCAACACTTCAACAGTACAAAATCCAATACATGTCTATGGTGCACCTGGAACTTACACAGTCACGTTGACTGTGACGAATATTTCTGGCTCAAGCACATCCTTGCCTGCAATGGTAGTCGTGATTCCAGTACCTGTATTGATCGCAGACTTTACAACTGGAGACATAACTCCTCACCTTTCAAATTTGGAAGTGAAGTTTTTCGAACAGGCAGTAGGTGCACTGGCATATATTTGGGACTTTGGTGATCCTGCCAGTGGAGTGCTAAACACTTCAACAGACTTAGATCCAGTGCATGTTTATCCTGGACCTGGTACTTTTACAGTATCACTGACAGTAGTGTATGGTCCATTTACAGACTCTATTTGCAAGAGTGTCCTTGTGACAACTGAGCCTACACGATACATGGAAATTTGGGGTACAGCTCGCTTTAGTGATGGTACCCCTGTAGAGGCAGATAAAGTTGTAAGTGTCAATCAAGTAGTGAGTATAATAGGTACAGATTGTATAAAAAGCGCAACAGATACATCTCATGTATATCATACTGTAGATGATTCAGGTACTACAAGGTTCCTAGTTAGAGCTCGAGGAAATGTGCTAAGCATTCCTGAATCAGGATTTGCTGACGGAGCACCAGTTTTTATTTATGTCAGTGGGAGATTGGCGACTACTCATAGTAGTGGAGTAATCCCAGTATCTGTTCCATTTTATATGACATTGCCGTCAAGTCCAACAAGCTGTATAGAGATAGACTTGGTGTTCTCGGTGGCATCTACGTCTATTTCTCCGACACCGGGAACGTATCCAAATCATGTTACGATTAGTTTGACGAGTAATATTACACCTTCGGTTATTTACTATACGGTTGATGGTACAGATCCACATATCTCTCCAACTCGACAACTTTATACTGGACCTTTTGTAATTGAAGAAGGTACGACGGTTGTAGAATTTTACACGGACGATCCGTTGGGCTCAGTTGAAGCGACTCAGCAGGCTGTTTACACAGTATTGCCTCCTTTGGTGTTACCAACTCCTGCACCGTCAGATTATGCGGACAACATATTTGTTACACTGACAGGGAATAGACCAGGAGATATTTATTTTCGCCTTGATTTCTCAGGTGGATATGATTTGTACACCAGCCCAATTCCAGTTGAGGCAGACTCGTCTGGCATAAGAACGACGATCATACAAGCATACTTGATCGATAGCCATGGTGAAGTAGGTCCAATTGTTGAGTTCACATACAAGATCAATTTGGTGAATCCTGTAATTTCTGTATTTACACTTAGTAATGGAGACCCAGTTACAGCAGGGCCAATAATTACGGTTCAGGTGATTGCTGCAAGTCATACTAACTCTGTAATTGGTTTGTTACTTTCAACGTTTTCTGATTTTAGAGATGCATCGGTACGGCTATATCAACCGGAAGTGCTATTTCTGCTTCCTGGTCCAGATGGCTTGAAAACAGTGTATGCGAAGGTTGTAGATCAGTTCGGGGTATATTCAGAGACCAAGTCAGCTACAATTGACTTGAGTACTGAAATTCCAGCCCTCACGGTATCACCTGGACCATTAGCGCCGATTGGTGAACTCAGCTATATATTCGCAGGTACAAAGAGTACCAATAGTGGTATTTTCTTGACGGTAAATAGTGGTCCAGAGATGATGATTGTTCCATTCAGTACAGATACAACGTGGGAATATATGGTATCATTCGAGGCAGGTATAAATACACTAGTGTTTCAGGCTGGTACCTGGGTTGGCCACAGAAGCCCGACAGAAACACGAACGATTGATGCTCGACCAATACCAACTGGAGTGACAGAGGCCACCACCATTACAGGACTAGATGGTACATGGAGAATTCCGTTTGTATTTTTGGATGAACAAACTGGCGAAGAGGCTACAGCAGACGAGATTCCCCCGAAGAGGCAGCATCACAATATAAAGAAGCGTCATCATGACTTTAGGATCAGGGTTTCTGCGAGCTATGGTCCTGATCCGCTAGTTACTTTCCCAACGGAGGGATTGGTACTAACAGAAAATATCATCACAGTCACTGGCAGAGCAGCACCCGGTAGTGTGATCACTCTGCATGTTGAGCGGAGAGGAAAGGTACCAGCATAATGGGCGAGACAAGAGTTTGTTTTCAGGTTTTCACAAGATCACTCGAAGTGGTGATAAGAAATCCTACCCACCTTTTCCCGTCGTGTGATTCTACACCTCTACTTGTGTTCAGTACAATTGGAGAAGATAATGTATGCGGGGAACCTGATTGTGTACGTGTATTCATCGATGGCATCGAGGTTTCTGTAAGTAGAATTGGCGAAGCATACGGATATGATTTTTATGGTGCAGATAATCGAGCAGGTTGGATTCCAGAACCTTGTGCTTACTCTTATGGGTACGATGCCTATGAGGATGGTACCTATGGATATGGACATGGTTATGGGAATGATGATGGTTATGGGCAAGATGGAATTCCTGGGACTATAGATGATGGATATGGCTCAGAAAGGTTGCCCGGTACCTTGCACATATTCCAGCTACCTGAGATCGCTGATGGTCGACATACAATACGAGTGGTTGTGAGGGGAACATCTGGTCTTGAGTCAGAGTCAACAGAAGCGTTTATTGTAGATGCGACACCGCCCATAATAACGATAATATCTCCAGTGAATGATACGGTGCATCCACTCAGCGAAGTGCCAACATTGGTATATACGATTACAGATTTTAGCGGTGTCGCAACAGTAAATATCAATATAGATGGTAAAGACTATGGCTGGCTTTCTTCTGGTACTGTGCTTGACTTCTTGAAGAGTGGGCTACATGCCATTAGGATAACTGCTGTTGATATATCAACAGGTGGTTGCGGATCTGGTAATGAAGGTGGGGCCAAGGTTCGTTTCAATCTCTTGAAGCCGATTAGAATTACACAGATCCCACGGAGATTTTATGTTGGAACCAATGCAGCCACGCAAGATAAGCCTGTAGATGGCATAATTGAAGAGTTCCGCATGCTAAATAAACTATCGACCGAGGCTGATGTTTCGGATGAGTTTAAAATATTGCGGGCTAAGATTCGGTTCCAGTTACGTAGTGGTAGTGCAGTACTAAGTCCAGAAGAGGCGTTTTTGCTTCAGCAAATCGGTGTTAGTAGCGCTAGAATTAATTTGCCGGACCAGTCATTAATGCTGTGTCACTATGACAACAATGTCGATAGTCTTCCGGGCATTGGTGCTTTGGCAAATCACGATAACCAAGTGATAGATCCAACGACTGCTGGAAATCGTGTTGACATAACAGTCTTCTATAATGAAGGAGACGTAGTAGATAGAGAGCTAATCGTAGAAATCATAGAGAGAATAATACCGGCATTTGTGCAGGCAAGTATTGTATTTCAAGTACAAGCCTAATTAGAGGAGTGATAGGAATGAGTATTCGAATTATCAATGAAGACCTCGATCCAAGCAAGCAGCCAAATTTTTATGATGGTATGCAGCTGAATGTGGATGATCTGGAGGAGTTACAGATCTATCTCAATAACAAGATCGAGACAAGTACCAAGAACATTGGTTACGATGGTCTGGTAACAGGACTACGTGTTTTGTCTGATACAACAATGGCAGAGCCGTTTCCGTTTCCTACTGTGCCACAACCTTCAACAAATCCAGACCTTCAGAACTACAGGGATGTCCCAGAAAACATACTTGACACGCACGATGTGAGAATGTATCAAGTATTCCTGGCACAAACTAATAATATAGAGCGGTTTGATCTGAAAGTACAGATCATTGAGGGAGCAGGAGCAAGCACACTGGTTGTAGAATTGGTGGAACTTACGGTGCCCTCTAATCCTCTTAGTGCTATGTCACTGAATACACTTTATGTAGCCCAGTTTGCCTCTAATGAGTTGCCACCGCTCACAAGTGATGGGCGTCTAGTTATTGATGTGTCTGCTGAAAATAATAATCAAGGTATTTCAGTGATACCGGGTAATTACTATGCCATACAACTTCGTTTTATTCGGGAGACCAACAGCCAGGACCAGTTGAGAGTGTATCACTCCAACACTACTCAAACCGCTGCCGTTGATTCCAGACTCGGTGCTCACTTCTTTGTCAATGGTGCGTTCCAACAAGGACTTTTCAATCAGAATGCACAACTTATCCAACTGCTCCTCTATCACGAGGTTTTCGCATCCGCTGTACAAGTGACTCCTGGTGAGGCTTATTTCCATGGAGAGCATATTAATGTCACCACAGCTCAAAGATTCTTGAGCATGGTGGACAGAAGAAATACAACGGATCTGGAAGAGTTCCCTAACTATGTGGCAATCCGCTTTGTGTTGCTACCAACTGACCCAGAAGCTCATCCACGAACTGGTAATACAGTAGACTCTAATTATCAGGACACATTTGCCATTCAAGTATTCAATAGGGGTCAATGGCTACAAGAAATTGCTAAGCCCTATGCTGATCAGGTGTGGCTACTACTTGCAGTAGTTACAGATCGAAACGTAGTTCCATTTTCAGAGCGTTTCACGCTGCAAATTGATCAGTTAACCAATTTAGCATACAATGACTGGCTAAATCCTTGTATCGCAATGCCCAGTTTATCTGCGTTACAAGTAAAAGCAGCACGGCCAGACGATTTTGTATTCTTCCTAGATAATGTGCCAGCAGAAGTACCCCTTGTCGACGACAATGGGCAACAGGTGTTCGACACATTGGGTCAGCCTATCGTAGATCGAGTTACCAAGGTGTCTTTGATTCTCTACCTAGATGGTGGTCAAAGTACACGAAGATTTGAAATGGCTCTTTATGGATCAACTACGACTACGCCTCCTTTCAATGCTTACTTTGTGACAATCACAGATCCTGATGGAACTTTGATTCCCGGGTTGGCGAATTTCACATTTGACAAGAGCGAACTCATTCCTAATACATTCTACAACTATGTTGCCGAGACTGAGAGAGGTCGCTCTATTTTCATTCAGGATTATAATACACAAGTACGGACACCTGATCCAACTACAGGTATTCTTTCATTGACTCGGGAAAGACAATTTAATGTAATTTTGAATGCAGGTTCACTAACCGCAGTGATCAATGAAGATTTGCATCTTGACGACCCAGTGGTGCCATTTGGTACTGTAGGACAGCGAGTTATTGGTTTGGAGTCAATTCAATACATTGATGAAGTGCCTGGTCGAAATGGTACCATAGCATCCAAGACAATTAATCCGATAAGTGACACACTTCTCCTACAGAGCGATCTGAAGTTTGAGCCACTGCCAATGTGTTTCCATGTAACAGGTGATCTAATCCTAGATACAGTACAGAGTGTAACAGACGCAGTAGCATCACAGGATATCATAATCAAGGTAAATGGGATACCAGTAACATTCTCTGGGACTGAGGGACCAGAACGTGGTGGAACAGGAGCCCCACATGTAGTAAGTGGAAGAATCCTGTTCAGTGATGATCCTGGTCAAAGATTGACACAAATGCAAAACTTGGCCTTATCTTTGGATGGAGTAATGTTTGGTCCACATTGGCCAGCAAACGATACCGATTTTATTAAACTAGTAGGACTGAGAGTGACGGCGCGTGATAGTCATGGTCGCGATTGTTCCCAACAGAACATTCTAGCCGTAACTCATCTAGATCCAAGTGCACCAGCTCGATTCAGTCTGGTGTACAGAGTAATCGCGATGGGACGTGGTGCTGGATTCAATGCTGGGTTCAATACAGGTGATATTGGTAATATCTACATTGAGAATCGTCTTGCAAAGGATTCGGTGGGGGTACCGTTGCAATTTACATATACTCCATTTGGTGCTTCGATGGCACCACTGATGGATATTCGAGAAATTGATACTCTTCTTCCTGGGCAAACGACCGTTGGACTGGGAACAGGCGAGCAGTGGCTTGGTGAGAGAAAGATTGTGTATGCAATAGATTCTAGTACACTTGCAGCAGACGAAATTGGAGTATGGCCGAGTGTAGGACAGGTATTCTTGAATGTCCATGATAGTAACTTACTATTCAATCGTTTATCGCTAGTTCATCCACCTGCCGTGCTTACGATTGATTATTACCAATTGAACGAGGTATATGAACTCGTTAATTACTATATTACAAGATTTTCACCATGGGGTATACCAAGTTGTCCAACTTGTCCTACAGGCGGTTGTCCAGTACTAAACGAAGATGTCTCTATTCAAAGTGCAATCAGCAATGGGTGGATTGTTATAAAGGTAAATGGATCTTCCACTTACACTCCCCACGAATGTACAACTCCATTTACGCCTATTGGACCATCGGTAAATCTGTTGGATCCTAACAACTTCGTAGCAATGCACCCTGGCCTCCCAAGTACAACACAAGATCTTCTACCAGCTAATAAGATTAGTTTGAATCCGGAGTTGGGTAGAATTGTATTTGGTGCAGATGTTCGGCCATGTCCTGGTGATAATGTAACAATCACATACTACTATTTGAAACCATTGACAACATGTGCTACCAATTCATTAGGTGTGGCATACGACGTTCGGTACGACTTCAATATGGATGGGAGGGTTGATCAAACAGATCTAAATATCTTCCAAGCAGCCTATAGATCATCAATTGGTGATGTCAATTTTAATAGCCTCTGTGATTTCAATAACAACGGTACAGTGGACCAATTCGACTTCCAAGAATTTTTGGATCATTTTGGTACGGTAGCGAGCGGCGATCCGAGCTTTAGAGAGGCAACCCTATCGAGACTTAATTCAATATTGCTGTTTCAACACGTTAGTGCGTTGAGGCAATTCAGCATCGTTAGGGCATTTAGCGAGCGGCCATCGATAGAATTTCCCCTTGGAAGAACAGTACTATTTATTGATACCCAGACTCCAATTATGCAATCTGGGGTGTATACTGTAATGTTTGGATTTGCTACGACACTGATGCTCGGCATCAGTAGTTTTGTGGTGACCACAACTCAACCCGAGGTGGCGGTTACCAATCGTGAAATCATACAGATTTTTAATGCGGACGACCCTTCTGATACAAGAACTGTGATCGATGTGTCATCTGTCGTCAGAACGCTTTCCGGTGGTACTGTTGTGTATGATAATACAATCACGTTCACTCCTGCCATTATCACATCCGGCACTTGGGTGGTCAGAGCAGTATGGCATGAGGCTGGGATTGCGATACTTCATCGTGCAGACCTGATAAAGACAGTATTCTATGAGGAGAGGCAGCGTAAGAACTTTGGTCCGTTCAAGATGATCTACAATTCGACCGACTTCCATTCTGATGGTACTTCGTTGACAATTAGGCTTGATCCATCCGAAGCTACATTGGCAGATGGAACTCCTGATCCATCAGGTCTCTATCTGCGAGGATTACCTATCGAAGATATGAGGTTTGCCATTTTGTTGGTTGTCCCAGTCGAAGGAAATAAGGTGAATATCTGGAGATGGCATCGTTATGCACCAGATCCAGTCGATCGTGGTATTCAATTGGTATCTGACCGCTTTCTAGACATCAACGATCGATTCCGTGGAAAGAATGGTGTTCCAGTATTGACTCCATTTGGGGTTGGTAAGTTCCAAGTGGACTTGCGACCAAAATATGCTGGTGGAGACATCGAAAATGATCTATCCAATATAGTAGTCATAAGGGATGACCAAAACCCGAGTACCTCATTGGTGCATAATCATACCGGGCCTGACCAGGGTGGGCTAATGACCTCTAATGATTTGGCCTTTGATGATCCACAGGCTCGGTTTATGACTGGCAACGTGACGGACGTTGTGTACCAACTGCAAGACAATCTACAGCTGCAAATCAATGCACTAACTGGTCGTCTGGTAGATCTACAATTAGATGCTTCACAAGTTATTGTGACCGGTATAGATTGTTTGACTACACCAGCGACGTTGCATGATGTGCTGGTCCAGATACTTGAAAAGATTGCTTGGGATGAGCTGAATAATTGTCCATAGACATATATCTATCGATTTATACATATATATACTGGTTGGTTGGCAATTGTAAGCGAGGAAGGTAATGGTTCAAATTCTTTACAGAGGAATTTTAGGTGGAACACACTCGTGGGCAGTTGTTGGCGGAGAGTTGTGCATGGCCCTTGCAAGGCTGGGGTACGATATAGGAGTACAATGTCTCAATAAGGAAAGTGAGATTGTAAAACCAGAACTTCGACAACTGATTTATAGAGACAAGGAAAGAGTTCCTATCGGAATAGGCTACACAATTCCACGGAATTTGAAGCTTTTTAATGCCGATAAAAAAATTTGCATATATAATTATGAAACCACTGTAATGCCACCTGGCTGGGTGAAGGATATCAACCAGTTAGCAGACCTTGTGTTGCCGTCGAGTAATTTTGCGAAGTCTATTTTCATTCAAAACGGTGTGCTACGCAGTAAGCTTTTAGTGTTGCCTCATGGTGTAGACACAACCGTTTACCATCCTTATGTCCCACCAACCGATTTCGGCACGAGCAAATTTAAGTTTTTGTGTGTGGCCCAGCCCCATGCTCGGAAGGGTTTTGATGTCTTATTGAAGGCATATGCGGAAGAGTTTGCCTCTACCGAGGATGTGATGCTCATTATCAAGAGTAGTTTAGTAGGCGATAAGCAAAAAGCACACTACGAAATTAGCATCAAGGAATTGTTGGGCAGTTTTCGTAGAACGCATGCAGTACCAGAGGTTAAACTAATCACAGATAGGATGGACAGTTTAGCTTCACTGTATACCGGAGCAGATTGCTTTGTGCTACCAACTCGCAGTGAGTGTTTTTGTTTGCCAGCACTTGAAGCAATGGTGTGCAAGTTGCCAGTGATAATTACAGGATATGGTGGACAGACAGATTTTGCCACAAAGTCCAATTCATTGTTGGTATCTTACAAGATGGTTGACGCTCCTCGATCAATGCAGTATTGGCATTTTGATCCTCGGGGAAAAATCGCTGAGCCTGATGTTCAACATTTACGTACACTGATGCGCCACGCTTACACAAACAAAGAGGATATTCGGAAGCGAGCAGAACTAGCCTACGAGCAGGTAGTATCAAGATATACATGGGATAGTGTTGCTGAGCAGTTTATTGACATTATCAAACAACAGAGTTGGGCCAGTAAGTGTGTACTCGTACAGAAAAATCCACCGACGCTACGAGAACAGCCAAATTTTGAAAAAATGGAAGAGGCAAGAGACAAGAGTTATCAGCGCACGGTAGCGCAAAGAAAAGAAAGACTACTTGCACTAGAGCGTGAAATAGAAAATAAGAGACAAGAAGCTGAACGGCTTCGCAGAACGTTAAATGATACAGAGGTACAATCAAGAACGCCAGAAAAACCGTTTGGTGGTAAGATCTCCATTATCATACTCAATTACAATACGAAAGCAGCCATACAGACTTGTCTAGAAAGTGTTAGTAAGTTTACCCAAAACATTAATCATGAGGTGGTTGTAATCGATAACGGGTCTACTGACGGATCAGTAGAGGTGTTGAGGAAACATTCTGATATCGTGCTGATAGAGAACAAAGTAAATGTAGGTGTATCCAAGGGGTGGAATCAAGGCATTCGCGCAGTAAATCCTGCAAATGATATAGTCGTTCTCAATAGCGACATCGTTGCAGAGGAAAACTGGTTGTTCAAACTAAACCAGGCAGCATATAAAGATCCAACAATAGGTCTAGTTGGTTGTAGGATAAAGGGAACCAAGAATAACAATGGAGATCTACTTCACACTGGTGCTCTTATTAAGCGGGATGGCATGGGCGAAGAAAATGAGTGGGGCATTCCACTCAAGGATTATGGTCAATGCCAAGTGAATAGAAAAGTACAGATTGTAGTTGGAGCTTGTATGTATATCAAGCGACAAGTGCTCGATGCGGTAGGATTGTTTGATGAGGACTACACACCCGCTTATTTTGAAGACTCTGATATGTGTCTCAAAGTTACGAAAGCCGGATACAAGGTTTTCTATTGTGGTGAGGTGACATTGCTACATGAACATGGTGCAACCTCACGTGCCAACAATCTTAATGCAACTGCACTTTTGGGCACTAACAGAGTGAAGTTTGCCAAGAAGTGGGGTTCGTATTTGTCACAAAAGGATGGAAAGGTTGAGGTAAGAGGTCCCATATTTGGTGCCAGTGGCTATGCCGAGGCATGTAGAAACCTGGTAGTAGGCTTGTGGGAAAATAATGTCGATGTTGCCTTTAAGCCGATTGTAGTGCATCCATCTGAAAGTAAGCCACAAAATAAGAATATAAACCTCATTGTGCAGGATGCTATTTCGAGCTCGATAATTTGTGATACGGGAATAGTTTTCTATTTGGCTGAATACTTCATTCAGCACCTACAGGGAAAAAAGAGACGCATCGGTTACAGTATGCTGGAAGTTGATGGGGTGCCATCAACTTGGGTACAGCACATAAACACTTACTTGACTGAATTATGGGTACCTAGCACGTTCAATCAGAAAACGTTTGCTGCAAGTGGAGTAAAAGTACCGATTAAGGTGGTGCCATTAGGGGTAGATACAAATAGATTCAATCCAAAGGTCGTACCAATTATTCCAAGTAGTGGCAAATACACTTTCTTGTGTGTATGTGAATGGGGCGAACGGAAGAATGTTCACTTGTTGATGCGTGCATTCCAGTCAGAGTTCGATAAAAAAGAGCCAGTGCAACTGATATTGAGGATTGGTTCACATGATTCTGGAGTAAGTGTTGAAAGAGAGTTAAGTCAATACGATTTGCGAAATGTTGTGTTGTTGTCTCGTGAATATAATTTACATGAGATGCCATCTCTTTTTAGGTCGGCCGATTGTTTTGTTTTGCCTAGTTCTGGTGAAGGATATGGACTTCCCTATGCTGAAGCCATGGCATGCGGTTTGCCAGTGATTGGAACTAGGTGGAGCGCGAACTTAGATTTCATGAACGATGAGAATTCGTATTTGATAAATGTAGAAAGAATTGTTCCGGCTATGGCAAGATGTCCACTGTATGCGGGTTTTAATTGGGCACTGCCGGATGTGGCTCATATGCGTCAGTTGATGCGTCATGTTTATTCAAACAGGGAAGAGGCTTACAGAAAAGGTATGGTAGCAAGCAAATATATTGCAGACAATTTAAGTCTTACTAAGGTCGGAGAGATAGCAAAAAGAACGTTAAATACGTAAGGAGTGAGGAATGAGAGGGGTCATACTTGCCGGGGGTCTTGGTACCCGTTTGCGACCACTTACGCTGGTAGCTAACAAACATGCATTACCCGTTTATGATCAACCGATGGTGTTTCATGTCGTGGGATATCTGCGGGAAGCGGGTGTCCATGACATAATGCTCATAAGCGGTCGAGAACATTGTGGGGATCTAATAGGTCTGCTTGGCAGTGGCAAAGACCTTGGGGTAGAACTCACTTTCCGGGTACAAGAAGAAGCCAATGGAATAGCAGGAGCCCTTGGACTCTGTAGAGACTTTGCACAAGGAGGGCCTATTGTGGTAGTTTTGGGTGACAATTTGTTAGAGAATGGTATTTGTCCCTTAGTCGCACAATACTATAGATATAATCGGGATGCAATGATTTTTACCAAAGAGGTATCGGATCCACAAAGATTTGGGGTCGCCACGCTGGGTAGTGATGGCAAGGTACTAAATATCGTGGAGAAACCCAAAAATCCTGAGACAAACTTAGCAGTGATCGGGATTTATATCTATGATCATCGCGTATTCAGTATCATTGATACGCTTATGCCTTCTGCAAGAGGAGAATTAGAGATCACAGATGTAAATCGCAAATATATGGATATGGGGAAACTACGCTGTGGGCAAGTTGTAGGCTGGTGGACAGATGCTGGGACAGTTGCTAGTCTACACAATGCCTCTATCCTAATGCAACAACTAATAGAGGGGAAGGAAAAAGGAGAGAAAGCATGACAGAGGAGAATAAAAGGCCAGTTTTTGAGCGCATTAGCACTCCTGAAGACGCGACGCGCTATGATTATAAACAAAAGCCAGCGGTGGTAGGCACCCCATCAGTAGGGCCTTCTGACACACCCAAAGTAGTAGAAAATATTGAACCTAAACCAAAGATAGAAAAGGTTCCTGAGGTACCAACTTCAGAGAAGCCAAAGCCACAAATGCACATTCCTGAGTTAGATAAAGCAATGTTAGAAGCTGCCAGGACGGGGCTTAGAGAGGCAGCTAAGGTAGTCGCTGAGGGAAAGTATTCTGGTAAACAAGAGGAGAAAACAGTGGAAAATACACCGGAAAACAAGGAAGAAGTCGTAGATACTCTACAAAAGGCATTGCTCAATCCTAAAATGAAGGGAATGCGTTGGGGTATTGTTGGTGCAGGACATGCAGGTGGTCGTCTGGCAGAACAATTTCATAAGTTTGGATACCCAGTTTGCGTAGTGAATACAGCAAAGCAAGATTTATCGCTTCTGGACCTCCCAGAGGAAAATAAGTTGCTTCTAGACTATGCACTCGGTGGTGCAGGTAAGGACATGGCAATTGGAGAAGCAGCGGTTGCAGAGTATGAGGAAGATATATCTGCCCTGATGCGCAAGGTATTCAATCAGGAAGTTGACACCATCTTTGTTTGTGTTGGAGGTGGAGGTGGAACAGGGTCTGGTGGTGCACCTAAGCTGATAAACATGGTAGCACGCTTTGGATTGCCGATCGTTGTCCTTTATACGCTGCCACTTTCTAGTGAAGGGTCGGTAACCAAGGCTAATGCTATAAGAGCACTGGATAAGATTGCACGAATGAGTGCAGAGGGTAAGGTCAATGCACTAATCATAGTTGATAACTCTAAGATTGAACAACTGTATCCCAACATTGCCATGGCTCAGTTCTGGAAGGCTGCAAACTTTGATATTGTCAATAGCTTGAACATGTTCAATACCCTTTGTCGTTGTGATACCAAATTTGATGCACTCGATCCAATGGATTTCTTACGAATATTTAGCACTGGCAATTGTACAGTGTTTGGCAGAATCGAAATCCCGATCGAGATACAGAATGGCCACATAGTTATGTACGAAGACGAGTTGGCTAAACAAGTCCTTGATAACTTGCAGGGTAGCCTATTGGCTGATGGATTTAACCTCAAGGAAACCGTATCGGGTGGCATCATTATCACTGGTCCAGAAAATATACTAGAGCAGATTCCAGCGGTTAATGTGAACTTTATGTATCATCAGCTCAACAACTTGGTAGGTGATGCCAATATTTATCGAGGACTTTATAGGGATGATGATCCTCGTCCTCGTTTGACAGTTTATACTATTCTGAGTGGTCTCGGTTTACCTCTGCAACGCGTAGATAGTCTCTTACGAGAAGCACAGCAGGCCATGACTGCTATCGAGAACAAAGTGGCGGACAAGAGTAAGATGGTTCTTGATACGCAACGACCTCCAACAGAAAATGACAAGAACATATACGAGGATATGAAAAACAGAAATACCCCATCTGGAAGATTGATACAGATACGTGGGAAACGCAGAGGTATTGGGAGGGGCTAAGTCGTTGTGAATGAGAATCACAGAGGTAACTGTTACAGCCAAGCGACACTACTGCGAGATCAGAAGGCCTGAATGGTTAGGTCTTGTGTACAAGATCGAAGCACGAGAGTCACTTACAGACAAGGAGCATGGTACCTGGAAACAGCTGGAACGGGAAATTATGAATATTGTGAGTCAAAAAGCCGCGTTGGAAAGTGGACTTACACGTAATAACAAAGAGAATGCTCGGTTCTATGGTATGGGGTGTGTATTTATTGTAAAGGTTAGTGGTAATGCTGGTAGGGTTATCAATATTCAGCGAGAGTGATAAATGTCTAATTTTACAGAAACCGTGAAATGGAATAGTTCGTCAATACTCGAAGACAATCTCACTTATGGATTGGGTCGTCCTGTACTGGAAAACATTGACATTAAACGGGAAGGCCTATCAATACTCAGTGATACCTTTGGAAAAGCCACATACCAATATGATTTTGGTCGTGTAGGTTTTGTGACAGCTCTTCGTTTCACTGGAGAAAATCTGCTCAAGTTTCGCATTAAGACAGCCAGTAGCACTAATGGTCTTGATGCAACGGAGTTTGAGGGAACTGATGTTGACACGTTTCCAGGCACGATCTTTGACGTTGTAAAATACACTGCCAATCCACAGGCTTATGTTATTGCTCAAAGTAATGGATTGACCATGACAGGTATGCAGACTGGACCTGGAGTCTTTGTGGATCCTGCCACAGTTACCCTTAATGTCCCACTGTCTGGTACATATTCTGTCAGATCGTCATCCGAGATGTTAGTTGGTGATGCACTCTGGAATTCTGGTGCATTGACATTCCTTCGATTGAATGATGGTACGAATGATATCCAAGTACAAAAATATCAAGCGCAAATCAGAACCAGAATTGTCGATGCCGACGGCAATCTATTGGGACGCGATGTGGATAGTAATGATATCATTTTGGGTGAGCCTGTAGATGTTAGTGTGAATAATATTGTTACATATACTACAAACGTACTGACAGATGGGGTGTTTGGATCTATAAAAGATGTAGTGACAAACCCGGTAGTGTTGGACGAGTTTGCCAATCTGAAAGATGTGCGAGATTTGACCGATTTTTCCGGTCGCACTTCTCTAGGAGAGGATTGTGTACGCATCCTAGGAATTAGAGCAGATTATAGCTTGACTGGTATTTTATCTGACATGCAGACAGGACTATTCTATCGTCCTACTCGGATTAATGGATTTTATGCACTGCGTGTACCAGTGGTTGGTCCCGAAGCAGATCTGTTTGCCAACAAAATTACATCTTTTAACTTGGTAAATGGGCAATATGTGTTTGCCGAAGTAGACGATGTGTGGACAATCAGGGTTTTGGTTCCTGCTGGTATTCACTACTACAGATTTGTTGCAGATGGAGTGGTGCACCTAGATGCTGCCAATCCGAATACTGTGGAGATCGCAACTGGTACATATTCCGTGATAACAGTACCATCTACACAGTTTGTTGAATTCGTGTATCGCGGACAAGCCAGTGTCGTATTTGTCACGGGTACGTTTAATGGATTTCTAACCAATCCAATGACAGTTGGGTCAGATCCGAGTGAAATACTAAAGATCAGCTTGGGTGGCACATACTTCAATAGCCATAAAGATTGGCATAAGGTGGAAATAGAATTTAAACAGCCTATCCCTGTGATAGGTGTTAGATTTATTACTGATGTACCTTTTGCTCACAAACAGAGAGTGAAAATTCTCTTGGATGATGGGCCAATCACAAAGGACGGATGGGAGGTTCATTGTGCATCTGAGGGTGTAGTTTCTCCTGGTATTAGTGAATGTGCCACGTACAGTAATCTTTTGGCAAGTAATTTTGAAGGGCAGTGCCTGAGTCATTTCATAAACAATACAGATACAATCACTGCCTCCGAGGATGGAGTGGTTGAATGGAACTTTGTGAATCCAGTAATCAACAACAGGGCACCACATTATTGTAAGAAGTTTGCTTTCCTAACAAGGTTGGAAAATGGGTCGATTTTCAACAGGAGTCATAGACTGCTCGAGATATTGGTGCCTCAGAATTTTGTGACTCGAGTTACAGATTACCTAGTATCAGACAATGAGGTGGATTTCAGAACCACTCGCCAAACTGAGGTAGGCTTGAATAATACTTGGTACGTGCCACAAGTTGTTATTCAGAATGGTGTGAACACAATCACTGCCACGCAAATCTTGGATAATGTAGTGACATATGGTGATCCAGCATCAATCAGCAGAAGTGGACCCCTTTCTTTTATAGAACAGATTGATCAATCGGGATTCTCACTTAATAATGTGGAAATTGCTTGTACTCTTGCAGTTAATTTGACATACCCGTTGGTTACTGTGAGTGAGGTGCAGGATTTGGGTGGCACTCCTGGCGGAGGAGGTCATGGATCTCCGCGTTTTACTCGCGAATCTTTCACTCGTGCAAATGACCATTTGCGAGTGGTTGTGATAAGTATCGATATCGATCCAGTACAAATATATTTCTTACGCTTGGTAGCAGAGCCAACGCAGTTTCGGCTTGAGCTTTATGAATCACTTTCTGACGCACAGAGTGAGGCAAACAGAATAGGATATGCAGAGAGTGCCGGGTATGGATTCCAGATCCTGCCTACATTTATTCAGGAGCGTCAGGTTGACACTCCTAATGGTCCTGTAGATGTTGAAGTGAGCAGTGTGATAGTTTGTTTTGATCAGTATGCAGCTAATACAATATTTGAGACTCGACCGCGTGCCAATATTTAGAGGAGAGAACAGTGGTAATTGCAATTGATATTTTGTCACCACCTAACGGATCTACAGTAGGTGTTGCTGTGGTAACGTTTAGTTACGAAGTTACAGAAAATGGTGTACCTGGATTCCCACCACTGCTAGGTGTGGCCAGCATCGAGTATAGCTTGGACGGACAGAATTTCATTTCTGTAAAAGAGGGACAAGACAACGAAAAGATAGCACAATCAGATTTTTTTCCATTATCTGGTACCTTCGATATTGAATTTGCACAGGGATCCTATCTAATTCATTTTCGCGCGGTAGATTGCCTCAATCATGTTAGTGCTGAAGTATTGTGGGCCTTGAATATTGATATCACAACGAACATAGCGTTTAATCCAGTGCCACCGGCAATCACTAACAACTCCAACCTGCTCGTATCTGGCACGGTAGAAGCAGGAGATACTGTAACGGTACAAATCGGAGCAACCTTTTTTCCAGTTACGATACTTACTCCAACCACTTGGCAATCTAATGTGGTACTGCAGGAGGGAAGCAACACAATCGTAGCAACAGGTACTGATGCTTTCTTCAACGTAGCCACAGCCACGGCAAGCGTTACACTGGATACGGTAGTACCTGGTATTCCAGTAATTCGGCAGATTATCCCAGCGGAGCCTACCTACTACGAGGATGGCAGTCCAGCTGTGTCGACAAATCAGCCAAATGAAACCCTGATAGGCGACAAGGAGTCCAATACAGCTATATGGATAAATGGTATCGAGGTACTACCTTCTGATCCCAGTACCACATTTAGTGTTTCTGTGGTGTTATCTGAGGGATCGAATCAGCTTCTTGTTCAATCGAAGGATCTTGCGGGCAACTTCAGTGCCAACATTCCAGTGGACATTCTTCTGGATACAGTGGCACCAACAGGTGCAAGTATCGTCGTCAATGATGGTGTAGCTTTTACACTGAAAAGGAATGTAATACTCACACTCACAGCCGTAGACGCAACTGCGGTGAAGGTTAGCGAAAATCCGAGTTTCCCAAATACCGATTATGTTCCATTTCCAGCTTCACCACTCTTTTTGCCTTTTGAGTTGTCCCGTGGTGGTGGACTGAAAACGGTCTATGCAATCTTCAAAGATGCGGTGGGCAATGAAACTGCCCCTGTATTTGATAGTATTATACTTCCTAGTACTTTCTCAGATGAAATTAGTAGGGCGGACACAATGACTATCCAAGCCCTGAATGTAGTTCCTAACAATGTTGAGTATCTGATTAGACTACAGGACGATAGAGATGGAACATTTAGTATCACATTTTACTTGACATTACTTGATGCTTTGAATCAAACCAATATCGTGGCACAAGTATTTCCAGCTCCAACAACTCCTGGGCAGCATACTTTTACAGTGACACCAATCGGTAGTGGTCCTAGTGGTACTATTACAGCTACACTAATCGTCGGTGCGGAAATGATCATTTATAGGTTCCGTACTGATGTATATGAGGCAAATAGTGGTGAATCCACACTACCTATCGTATATGATGTACGAGATGCGGGGAATGCGTTCTTGGCTCAAACGAGGGTACCAATTTATGAGGGTTCAGCTTTTGGTCTAGTTTTAGAGGCCAATGCAGATGCCAACCCAAGGAAGTTGCGTATTACCAAATCATTTAGGCTTTACGATGCCAACACGGCAATTGTTAGTGGCACTGATGCGTTCCCGGTTGTAGATAGTGATGGCGATCAGTTCCCTA
>Ga0315274_10000870_pt1 | contig 47013 bp, 35 predicted proteins | sample YL17G02_20_MG_FD_203700 | JGI IMG/M metagenome (GOLD analysis project Ga0315274, IMG submission 203700) | Sediment microbial communities from Yellowstone Lake, YNP, Wyoming, USA - YL17G02_20 | ecosystem: Environmental > Aquatic > Freshwater > Lake > Sediment | place: USA: Wyoming | collected... | reverse complement strand
TCTCCTCTGCCTCATATGATCTGGATTTATAATTCCCTCCTCCCCTCCATGGATTTGGCCAAGGTAATCTCATCCGCATATTCTAAGTCAGACCCCATGGGCAGGCCATGGGCCAAGCGGGTGATGATCACCCCCATGGGTTTCAACAAGCGCTGCAGGTAAAGGCAGGTCGCCTCCCCTTCCACGTTGGGATTGGTGGCAATGATGACCTCCCGGACCTCCCCTCCCCGCAGGCGCTGGAGCAGGGCCTCGGTCTGCAATTCATCCGGGCCTCTCCCCTCCAGGGGGGAAAGGGATCCTCCCAGGACATGGTAGAGCCCCTTGAATCCCTTGGTCCGCTCAATCGCCAACAGGTCATTGGCCTCCTCCACCACGCAGATCATAGATCGATCCCGATCCTGACTCAGGCAGATCTCACAGCGGCCGTCCTCCGCGATGTTGAAGCAAGCGGGGCAGGTGTGGATCCGCTCCTTCACCTCGGCAATGGCCTTCGCCAAAGAGAGCGCCTCTCTCTTGGACATCTTCAAAAGATAAAAAGCCAGCCGCTGGGCGGTCTTGGGGCCAATGCCCGGGAGCCGGACCAGCTCTTCGATGAGGCGATCTAAAGAACGGGGATAATCAGCCATATCGATGATTGCATCAATCTAAGAGTCCCTAAAAGAGGCCGCCGGGGATGCCCAGCCCCCCGGTGAGCTTGTTCACTTCCTGGCCGAAGAGCTCCCGCGTTTTCCTCAGGGCCTCATTGACGGCCGCCACAATCAGATCCTGCAACATCTCCAGATCCTCGGAGCCCGCCACCTCTGGGTCGATCTTGACGGAGACGATCTCTTGCCGCCCATTCGCCACCACCACCACCATCCCGCCGCCAGAGGAGGCCTCGACCGTCTTGGAGGCCATCTCCTCCTGGATGCGATCCATCTCCGCTTTCATCTTCTGCGCCTGCTTGACCAAGTCCCCCAGATTTTTCAAAAGAATCCCTCCTCTTCCTGGCCCATCCTATCTCCGTTCCACCACCCGCCCCTCAAAGACCTCCAGGGCCTTCTCCACCAGGGAATTGGCCCCCGGGGCCTGAGGTTCCGCCACGCCCGGATCCGCTGGGGCGGTAACGGGAGAGGCCTCCCTGCGCTCACCCTCTCTCTTCCCAAATTCAAACCGAATCCTCAATTCCTGCCCAAAGGCATCCCTCACCGCCCTTTCCAGGATCGCTTGATTGGCCCGATCCTCAAGGGTCTCGGACAGGTAGCTGTTGACCCCCTCCACCAGGACCGTCAGAACCCTCCCCTGGAGACAGGCCGAAGTGAAATACTCCAAAAGCGGGGCAAGGGAGACCTTCTCTCGTTTGACGATCCGCTTGAGTTCCATCCAGCCGGGATCCTCCAGCCAGTTGCGGGAGGCTCCCTCTGGACCCACCTTGCCCTCCGCGGCCAGACCTCCCTGGGAATCGCCTGCCTCTGCTGGCGAGGCTGGTCTGGCGGGGGGCGCACTGGCCGGCCTTCCCGGAGTCATCTCCCCCTCGGGCCTCGCAGATCTAAAGGTGAGGGCTTCCTCCATCTGACAAAGCCTCTTCCAGATGTCCTCCAGCGAGGTGAGCTTCCTCCCCTCCACGGCGCGCAGGAGCGCCATCTCCAGGATGAATCGTGGGTAGGGAGATCTCCGCATCTCTATCTCCGCCTGAATCAGGATCTGGAGCAGGCGGTCAAGCTCCGGGAAGGTCCATTTTGAGGCCCCTTCCCTCAGGAAATCCGAGGAGCCCGCACTGGCCGTCACCAACGCCCCTGGCGAGGATGTCACCTGGATGACCATTATATCCCTGACCAGCTCCAGGAGGCCCATGCAGAAAAGCCGCAAGTCGTGGCCGGCGGAGCAGAGATCCTCCACCAGTTGCAGCAAGGCGCTGCCCTCCCCTGTTAGGAGGTGCCGAGCAGCTTCCTCCACCTTTTGGCGGTCCACTACCCCCAGGATCGTCACCACATCCTCCGCCCGCACCCTCGGTCCACTATAGGAGACAACCTGGTCCAGCAGGCTCTGGGCATCTCGCAGGCTCCCCTCTGCGGAGCGGGTGATCATCTGGACACTCTCCGGATCGATCTCGATTCCCTCCTCCCGGGCCATCTCTTGTAAGCGTTGGGCGATCTCTGGCGAGGCAATCCGTCGAAATTCGAAGCGCTGACAGCGAGAGAGGATGGTGGTGGGGATCTTGTGGGGCTCGGTGGTGGCCAAAACGAAGACGACCTTCGGGGGCGGCTCCTCCAGGGTCTTGAGAAGGGCGTTGAAGGCTGGCTCGGTGAGCATATGCACCTCGTCAATAACGATCACCTTGTAGCGCCCTCGATAGGGGGAGAAACGAACATTCTCCCGGAGCTCTCGAATTTCATCAATGCCTCGATTGGAGGCCCCGTCGATTTCGATGACATCCAGGTGGCGCCCCTGGGCAATGTCCTGGCACGAGGGGCAGGCATTGCAGGGCTCCTGGGAGATCCCCGCCTCGCAGTTGAGCGCCTTGGCCAGGATGCGGGCGGTGCTGGTCTTTCCCACTCCCCGGGGCCCCGCGAAGAGGTAAGCGTGGGCGATCCTGTTGGCGGACAGCGCATTCATGAGGGTCTGAGTAACCACCCCCTGGCCCACCACCTCCTCGAAGGTCTGGGGCCTCCACTTCCTGGCGAAGACCAGGTATGACATCCCGCTCCTCTCTCGCATAACAAACCTTGGCCGTGCACCCACCTTTGATCTCTTCCCCCAGGCGATCTCCCCTGCTTTCCGCTCCGGCCAAGCTTCCCCGCGGCACCCGGGGGCGTCTGCTTACCGCTGCTTCCTTCCGGACCTGACGGGGTTCGCAGGCTCTCGTTGCGCGGGACCTGGCCCTCGACGCATCTCGCAGGGGATCAGACCCTCAGAAAATGAAGACCGGGGGTGGGGATTCAACCCCGCTATAGCGGATTGCGGGTACAGGGGGCCGCTACCTCCCCGTCTAGCACGACCAAGCCAATCCTCAACCAAAAGACCCGAGCTCGCCTCAAAACCTGTCCCCTCGCCCTAAAGCGCCCGGCTTCTCTGCCGGGTCCTCCGGGGTAGGGGTGGCGGAGAGGGTGGGATTCGAACCCACGTGGGAGTGACTAGCCCCCAACTCGATTTCGAGTCGAGCCCGTTACGACCACTTCGGTACCTCTCCCTCTCAAATCCGCCTCGAAGCGGCGGCATCAGTGAAGGGTCAGGGCGTTTGCCCTCATTTCTCCTGCTCCAGGCGCCGGCCCTGGAAGAAGGCGCGGATCAGGGCGCGGCACTCCTCCTCCAGCACGCCCTCGCTGACCTTTACTCGATGATTGACCCGTTGATCCTCCAGGAGGTGAAACAGGGAAACGACACCCCCCGCTTTCGGGTCGCGGGCGCCGAATACCAATCGGGCCAAGCGCGCCTGGATGATTGCCCCTGCACACATGCTGCAGGGCTCAATGGTGACATAGAGGGTTGCCCCCGCCAACCGATAATTTCCTGACCGCCTGGCCCCCTGCCGCAGCGCCAGGATTTCGGCGTGCGCCGTGGGGTCAGCCAATTGGATAGGGCAGTTATGCGCCCTCCCTATCTCCTCCTCTTCTTCTGAGACCAGGATGGCCCCAATGGGCACCTCCCCCTTCTCTGCCCCTTTCTTTGCCTCTTCCAGGGCCATCGCCATGAAAAATGTATCTGATCCCTTCTCGATCGAAGCCATCACAGAATAATTTGGCGCGCCCAAGAGGATTCGAACCTCCGACCTACAGATTCGTAGTCTGCCGCTCTATCCATCTGAGCTATGGGCGCGCGATCTTTCTAAGGATGGGTCTGGCGGAGAGGCCGGGATTCGAACCCGGGGAGCAGTTTCCCGCTCACACGCTCTCCAGGCGTGCTCCTTCAACCACTCGGACACCTCTCCGTGGCTTGCCATCAAGTTCTATCTGCTGGCCTTCCCCTCCTGTAATGCGCCCAGAGGGCCACTTCCCATTCGTTATCTTTCCTTCGGAGCCTTGATCTTTCTAAGGATGGGTCTGGCGGAGAGGCCGGGATTCGAACCCGGGGTACATCTTTCGACATACACTCGCTTAGCAGGCGAGCACCTTCGGCCTACTCGGTCACCTCTCCGGACAGTCAAACCTATTGAAGTTGTGATTTGGTATCAAAAAGAGTGCAATGAATCCTGGATTTGGCGGAGGGAGTAGGATTCGAACCCACGTCTCCCGGATGTGGGAGAAACGGTTTTCAAGACCGCCGCCTTAAACCACTCGGCCATCCCTCCCCCGGCCTCGTCCCTACAGGCTTCTCTGGCTATTCCCCCTCACGGGGCAACAATCCTCTCCAATCCGCCCATGTAGGGTCGCAGGGCTTCCGGGATCACAACGCTTCCATCCGATTGCTGGAAATTCTCCAGGATGGCGACCAGCGTTCGGCCCACCGCCAGGCCCGACCCATTCAGGGTGTGGACATAATCCAGCTTCCCCTTGCTGCCTGGGCGGTAGCGAATGCTGGCCCTGCGGGCCTGGAAGTCCTCGAAATTACTGCAGGATGAGATTTCGCGGAAGGTCCGCTGGCTGGGAAGCCAGACCTCAATGTCGTAGGTCTTGGCTGCCGCGAAGCCCAGATCGCCCACGCAAAGGACCACCACTCGATAAGGAATCCCCAGCCGCTGTAGCACCTTCTCGGCGTCTTGCAACAGCCTCTCCAGCTCTTCGTAGGAATCCTCGGGGGCCGTGAACTTCACCAGCTCCACCTTGTTGAATTGATGCTGACGGATGAGGCCCCGGGTATCCTTGCCGTAAGAGCCTGCCTCCCGGCGGAAGCAGGGGGTATAGGCCGTATATTTCAGGGGCAGCTTCTTGCCGTCCAGGATCTCATCCCGATGGATGTTGGTCACCGGCACCTCGGCCGTGGGAATGAGGAAGAGGTCTTCCTCCATGGTGCGGAAGAGGTCGGCCTCGAACTTGGGGAGTTGTCCCGTCCCGATCATGCTGGCCCGATTCACCATCAGGGGTGGAAAGATCTCAATGTAGCCATGCTCCTGGGTGTGCAAGTCGAGCATGAAATTGCTGAGGGCCCTCTCCAGCAGGGCCCCTCTGCCTTTCAGTAAAGGGAAGCGGGCCCCGGCAATCTTGGTGGCCCTTCCCAGATCGATCACCTCCAGGGCATCCCCGATCTCCCAGTGGGGCTTGGGGTCAAAGCGGAAAGAGGGGGGCACCCCCCAGCGCCTGACCTCCTGGTTGTCCTCGCTGCTTCTCCCCCGGGGAACGCTGGCGTGGGGCAGGTTGGGGATTTGGAGCAGGACCTCCTGCAGCTTCCTTTCGCAATTCCCCTCCTCCTCGTCCAATTCCTTGATCCGGTCGGAGACCTCCTTCATCCTCGCAATCTCGGATCCGGCGCCCTTCCCCTCCTTCTTCAGGGCGGCCACTTGCTCTGACGTCCGATTCCTCTCTGCCCGGAGGGCCTCGAGTTGCTGCAAGATGCGCTTTCTCTCCCCGCCCCAATGCAGAAATTCGATCGGATCGAAGGCCTCGCCCCGCTCCGCCATCTTTTCGGTGATCAGCTCGATATTCTCTCTGACAAATCGAAGGTCCAACATCTTAGGTCAAATCCTCAGCAAAATCGAAATCTTATAAGCTTTAACACGGTCAGCCCAATCCGTCAAGGCCTTTGCCCGAGCGAAGAGGGGGGAGCCGCTTCAACTTCTTCCTCCTCGCAGACCAGGCGGGTGACCGCCGCCACGCGATCACTTTCCTCCAATCCCTGTAGTTTCACCCCCTGCGTATTCCTCCCGATGGCCCTGATCTCCTCCACCCTCAGGCGGCTGACCTTCCCTTCATGGGATATCATCATCAGATCATCCTGGGGGGAAACCTGCATGATGCCCACTACTTCCCCGTTTCTCCCCCGGGTGCGGATGTTGATGATCCCCTTGCCCCCCCGATGCTGGACTCGATATTCGGGGAGCTCGGTCCTCTTGCCATACCCCTTCTCGGTCACCGTCAGAATGGCGGTCCCTTCGGCCAGGACTTCCATGCCCACGACCTGGTCCCCGCCTCTCAATGCGATTCCCCTGACTCCGTGGGCCGTCCTGCCTATGGGCCTGATGTCCTGTTCCGAAAATCGTATCGCCAGACCAGCGCGGGTGCCCAGGAAGATGTGGTCCTCGCCCCTCGTCGTCCCCACTCCGATCAGCTCATCCCCTTCCCCCAGATCGATTCCTATGATCCCTCCAGCCCGGGGGTTGGAATAAGCGACCAGAGGGGTCTTCTTGACAATCCCTCTCTTGGTGGCCATGATCAGGTAATGGCCTTCCTTGAACTCCCGGAGAGGAATCATGGCGCTGATCTTCTCCTGGGGGGACAATGCCAGGAGGTTGGAGATCGAGCGGCCCTTCGCCGCCCTTCCCAACTGCGGGATCTGGTGCACCTTGAGCCAGTGCACCCTTCCCTGATTGGTGAAGAAGAGGATTTGGCTAAAGGTGGAGGCCACGAAGAGGTATTCCACGTAGTCCTCCTCCTTGGTGGCCATGCCTGTGGAGCCCTTGCCTCCCCTTCTTTGGCTCCGATAGAGGGTAAGGGGGCTCCGTTTGATGTAGCCCCCGTGGGAAATGGTCACCACCATCTCCTCATCGGCGAGCATGTCCTCCAGGCGGATCTCCCCCTCCTCCTGCACGATTTGGGTCCTCCGCTCGTCCCCGTAAGCCTCTTTGAGGGCCTGCAGCTCGGCAATGATGGTCTGTCGCAAGAGGGCCTCGCTCTCCAGCAGGGCCTTGAGGTGGGAGATCGTTTTCAGGATCTCCTCGTACTCCTCGATGATCTTCTCCCGCTCCATGCGGGTCAGGCGCTGCAGCCTCATATCGAGGATGGCATCAGCCTGAGCCGTGCTCAGCCCGAACCTGGCTGTCAAGCCCTCCCGCGCTTCCTCGGGAGACCTCGACCCCCGGATCAGCTTGATGACCTCGTCGATCCGGTCCAGGGCAATGCGGTAGCCTTCCAGGATATGGGCTCGCTCCTCCGCTTTGCGCAGATTGAACCGGGTCCTTCGCAGAACCACCTCTTTCCGATGGGCGACGAAGTGCTCGAGGATCTGCTTCAAGGAGAGGACCTGGGGCTGGTTGTCCACCAGGGCTATCATGATCACCCCAAAGGTCGTCTGCATGGGGGTCAACTTATAGAGCTGGTTGAGGATGACCTCGGCCACCTCGTCCTTCTTCAGCTCGATCACGACCCGCATCCCCTCCCGGTCGGATTCGTCTCGCAGGTCGGCAATCCCTTCTACCCTCTTCTCTCGAACCAGCCTCGCGATCTCCTCGATGAGCTTCGCCTTGTTCACCTGGTAAGGCAGCTCCGAGATGATGATGCTCTCCTTCCCTCCCCGAGAACGCTCCACAAAGGCCTTGGCGCGCATCTGGATGTGGCCTCTCCCTGTACGGAAGGCGTCCATGATCCCGGCCGTGCCGTAGATATATCCCGCGGTGGGGAAGTCCGGGCCCTGGATGAAGACCATGACCTCCTCCAGCGTTGCCTCCGGCTTTTGCAAGAGGCATACGAGGGCATCCACCACCTCGTTCAGATTGTGGGGAGGAATATTGGTTGCCATTCCCACGGCAATGCCCGAGGATCCATTGACCAGAAGGTTGGGGATGCTTGCGGGCAGCAGGCGAGGCTCGGTCAGCGAATCATCGAAGTTGGGGACGAAATTGACCGTTTCCTTCTCGATATCAGAAAGCATCTCCTGGGCGATCGTGGCCAGCCGGACTTCCGTATAGCGCATGGCCGCCGCCGCATCCCCATCTACCGAGCCGAAATTCCCCTGCCCAGCGATGAGGGGATAGCGGAGGGAAAAGTCTTGCACCATCCGGACAATGGTATCGTAGATGGCCACATCCCCATGGGGGTGGTACTTCCCCAGGACCTCTCCTACCACGCGGGCCGACTTCTTGAAGGGCCTGTTGTAGGCCAGGCCCAGCTCATACATGGCGTAGAGGATGCGGCGGTGCACCGGCTTCAGGCCATCCCTCACATCGGGCAAGGCGCGCCCAATGATCACGCTCATGGCGTAATCCATATAGGAGTGCCTCATCTCATCTTCGATATTGATCGGGGTCTTGCGGAAAGTCATTGCCATCTTTTCGCGTCCTTAGATATCCAGGTTTCTCGCCTCGGGGGCATGCTCCTGAATGAATCGTCGTCGCTCTTCCACATTCTCCCCCATCAGCGTAGAGAAAGTCTCCTCTGCCGCCACCGCGTCCTCAATGGTCACTTGGAGCAAGCCGCGGGTCTCGGGATTCATCGTCGTCTCCCAGAGTTGCTCCGGATTCATCTCGCCCAGGCCTTTGTAGCGCTGGACGCTGATTCCCTTCCTCGCCATCTTCATGACCTTTTCTAAAAGCCCCAGCCGCGAGCTGGCCTCCTCGGGTCCTCCCTCGCGTTCGATCCTATAGGGTGCAGCGCTCAGGCCTTCCGATCGCGCGGAGAGGCGCCGTATCTCCTTGAATTCCGGTGAATTTAAGAGATCCGCGCCGACTGCCACCTCTTCCGAGTCCCCTCCCCGAGGGGAAAGGATGAATTTCAACCGGCCGTGCTCCTCATCCTTTTCTATTCTTCCCTGGACGGGTGCCAGGGCGGGATAATCGCTTTCGAGAATGTGAATCAACAGGGTGAAGGCCTCCTTTGCGGAGCTCTCTTCGCGAAACTTCTCTTCCGAGAGGGAGGCCCTGGCAGAGGCCCTCACGATCTCGCCGTAAAATCCCCTCTTTTCGAGGACCTTGATGAGTTGCTCGAAGGCGATGATATCCTTCAACAGGAAGGAGAGCTTTTGGCCCTCCAGGGCGGAGGGTGCGCCGGTGGCCCAAACCTTTACCCCTTCAATTCCCACCTCCAACAGGAACTCCTGGAAGGCCCGTTCATCGCTGAGGTAACGCTCCGCCTTGCCCTTCTTCACCTTATATAGCGGCGGCTGGGCGATGTAGAGATATCCTCTCTCGATCAGCTCCTTCATGTGACGGAAGAAGAAGGTCAAAAGGAGCGTGCGAATGTGGGCCCCATCGACATCGGCGTCGGTCATCAGGATGATTCGATGGTAGCGCGCCTTGAGGGGATCGAATTCATCTCCCCCGATCCCGGTCCCAATCGCCGAGATAAGGGTCCGGATCTCATGGTTACTCAGCATCCTGTCGAAACGAGCCTTCTCCACGTTCAGGATCTTGCCCTTTAGAGGGAGGATGGCCTGGGTTCGGCGATCTCTTCCCTGCTTGGCCGAACCCCCCGCGGAATCTCCCTCCACCAAGAAAAGTTCGCTGGCCGCGGGGTCCTTCTCCGCGCAGTCCGCAAGTTTGCCGGGCAAGGAATCTCCATCCAGGGCCCCCTTGCGGCGCGTCAATTCTCTTGCTTTACGGGACGCCTCTCGTGCCCGCGCGGCATCGACTGCCTTTTCCAAGATCTTGCGGGCCACGGTGGGGTTCTCTTCGAGGAATTCCCCCAGCTTCTCATTGACCACCGCCTCTACGAGCCCCTTGATCTCCATGTTGACCAGGCGCGCTTTGGTTTGGCCCTCGAATTGCGGATTGGGCAGTTTCAAGCTGATGACCGCCGTCAGCCCCTCGCGGAAATCCTCCCCGGAGATGTCCACCTTCGCCCTCTTCAAGAGGTCGTTGGCCGCCGCATAGTTATTAAGGGTACGCGTAAGGGCAGAGCGAAATCCGATCAGGTGGGTTCCGCCATCATGGGTGTGGATGTTGTTGGCGAAGGAGAATACGGTCTCCGCATACCCGTCGTTATACTGCAGGGCCACCTCAACCTCTACCGCCTCCTTCTTCTGGGAGAAGTGGATGGGCTCCCGGTGGAGGACATTCTTGTGCTTGTTCAGGAGTTCCACAAAGGAAGGGATCCCTCCCTCATAGTAAAAGACGCGTTCCTCTCCTTCGGTTCTTTCGTCAGCCAGGGAAATGTACAGGCCTTTGTTCAAGAAGGCGAGTTCCCTCAACCGGTGGGAAAGGGCATCGAGGCTGAAGCTTCGCTCGGAGAAGATTTCAGGGTCGGAGAGAAAGCAAATCTTGGTTCCCGTGGATTTGGTTTTTCCTATCTCCTCCAGCGGCCCGGTCGGCTCTCCCCTCTCGTAGCGCTGATGATAGACCTTTCCCTCTCTCTTGATCTCCATCTCCAGCCACAACGAGAGGGCATTGACCACCGACAGGCCAACCCCGTGAAGCCCCCCGGAGACCGTATAGGCCTCATTATCGAATTTTCCTCCCGCATGGAGCGTCGTGAGCACCACTTCGGCGGCTGGCCTTCCCGACTCCTGATGAATATCCACCGGGATTCCGCGACCATCGTCGTCTATCGTAATGCTCTCGTCCCGATGGATCCGAACCTTGATATTCTTGCAGTAGCCGGCCAGGGCCTCGTCGATGCTGTTGTCCACTACCTCGTAGACCAAGCGGTGGAGGCCTTCCGACCCGGTTCCCCCAATGTACATCGCGGGCCGGGTCTGGACGGCCTTCAGGCCCTCCAAAACCTTGATTTGTTCCGCTCCATAGTGTTCGCTGTTCATTGCCATCTCTTCACCCACCTGCTGCCAATTGACATGAATGAATCCATCTTTGCCTCACCCCTGCGCCACCTTCTCTGCCCGGCCCTCATGGATCCTGAAGACCTCTGCCCCCGGCAAAAGCGGCTGAACCAGGGTGAGGTCCGTGCAGGTGACCATCGCCTGACCGCCCGCCAATAGCCTTGCCGCAACCTTCCCTCTCCTCTCCTCGTCCAGTTCCGAAAAGAGGTCATCCAAAAGGACAATTGGGGGCTCGCCCCGGATCTGTTCAAGGTGGGAGAGCTCAAAGAGTTTCAAAGAGAGGGCCAAGAGGCGCTTTTCTCCCCGGGAGCTAAATCTTCGCACATCGTATCCCTCCAGTTCCACCAGGACCTCATCCCGATGCGGGCCAAAAAGTGAGAAGCCCGCCCTCATCTCTTTCTCCCAGCCTTCCCGCAGGTCTTGGAGGAGGTCAGGAGAAGGAAATGGGGCGTCCTGGGGCATCAGTGGCCGATATTTTACTGCCACCCCTTTCCTGCCCCCCAAGGAATACAGGATGGAGGGCAGCTCCCGGTTCAGCCTGGAGACGATCTGGCTCCGGCCCTGGAAAATCTTCCCCCAGGAGTCTGCCAACTGTTCATCCCAATAAGGCAACTGGGCCTTGTTTTTCAGCTTCAGCAGCCGGTTGCGCTGCATCAGGATCCGCCGCAGCCGCGCCAGTTCTTCCAGATACCCGTGGTCCTCCAGGGCGACACAGCGATCCAAGAACCTCCGGCGCAGATCATGTGCCTCCGCGACGAGGGCCAGGTCGTCCGGACAAAACATCACCGCGGGAAGCTTGTTCCAATACCTTCCTGGGTGGCTGACCCTTTTCCCCCCGACCCAGAGCACTCTCTCCTTTTCCCCCAGCCAGATTGCCAGATCTCTCTCCGCGACCCGATCCTCCATCCTCCCCTTGATAGAAAAACCGGGGGCCCCATGGCGGATCATCTCCTGGGGGCGATGACACTGTGGGGAGGAGAGAGAAGAAAGATAATAGATGGCCTCCAAGAGATTGGTCTTCCCTTGTGAGTTCTCCGCCTGCAGGAGGGCAACCCTTGCCGCGAAGGTTAAAGATGCCTCCTCGTAATTGCGGAAATTCCAGAGCCAAACCTGTTTTAGGAGCACTCGCGTTTCACAAAAAAAGGCATCAAGGATGCCTTCCGGGGATGGATCTTCGGATTAGTAATAAGACCCTGCTCTGACCTCCCTTTCGGTCTCAGATTCTCATCGGCATAATCACGCACTGGTAGGAATCTCGGCCCAGAGGCTGGAATAGGGTGGGACTCAAGCTGTCGGAAAGATACATCATCACCCGCTCCTCTTCGATGGCCCCCAAAAAATCCATCAAATACTTAGCGTTGAAGCCGATGGAGAGATCTTCCTCTTCATATTCGACATCGATTGACTCCTTTGCCTCCCCGAGATCCATGTTGGTGCAGGTCACTATCATCTGATTCTTTTTCAGCTCGATTTTGGTGGGGGCGCCTCTCTCGCCCACAATGGCGGAGGTCCTCTTTAAGGCTCCCCAGAGGTGTTCCTTATTTAGAATTACCTTTTTGTCTGCAGCTTTTGGGATGACCGCCGCGTAGTTGGGGAATTGTTCCTCGATCAGGCGGCTGATCAAGGTCGCGTGTTGGAATTGAAAGATAATCTGGGAGCCCAAAAATCGGACCACGGTGCTCTCTTCGTCGTCTCGCAACATCTTTAGAATCTCAGAGAGGGCCTTCCTGGGAATAATGGCATCCTTGGTCAATTCTCCTACAATCTCTGTTCGCGGCATTTTGACGATGGCCAAACGGTGCCCATCGGTGGCCACCATCTGCATGTCCTCCTTTATTTGGAAGAAGACCCCCGCCAAGGAATATCGGGTTTGGTCGGTCGAAACGGCGAAGATGGTCTTCAAAATCATATCCTTGAGAACCTTCTTAGGAATAGAGAAGGACTCTCCTCCCTCGAGGGCGGGCATCTGGGGAAACTCCTCTTTGGATATTCCTTTCAGGCGGAACTCTGCCCTCTCGCAGCGAATGGTCAAAAGCAGATCTTTGTCGGCGTGGATCTTTAGGGGCGAAGGTGACAGCTCCCGGAGGATGTCGTAAAACCTCTTAGCTGGTAGAGTAATTGCGCCGGGTTCTAATATCTCTGCTTCGATTGCCACCCGGATCCCTACCTCTAAATCGGTACAAAAAAGGATTATTTGGTTATCCAAAGCCTCGAGGAGTATATGAGAGAGAATAGGGAGGGTTTTTCTGGTCTCAACCACCCCTTGAGTCTGGGCGACTGCATTCAGCAAGCTATCTTTTTCAATCCGAATATGCATTCCATGCTCCTTTCGCCCTATACACTATTTCCACAGCGCTAATATCTTTCTTAATAAATATTTAAAAATTAGAAGAAGAAGTAGTGTAGTTATTAGAGAGTGGAAAAAGAGAGTAAGTATTCAGTTTCAAGACCCCGGCCTCTTAGAATAACCCGTGAATAACCAATAAAGTTATGAGATTATTTTATTGGTAATCGTTTCTACCTCTTTACGGAAGGCCTTTTCCTGAATTATCTTATTTTTCACCTTATTGCAGGCGTGGATAACTGTTGTATGATCCTTTCCCCCAAAAACCTTTCCTATTTCAGGCAAGGAGGAGTTGGTCAGTGTCCGGGCCAGATACATGGCCATCTGCCGTGGGACGACCACCGATTTATTCCGGTTTTTTGACTTCAGGTCAGAGACCTTTAAAGAGCAATGCTCGGCCACCACCTGCTGTATGTCGGAGATGGTGATCACCTTTTCATTCTTGTCCAACAACTCCTTGAGGATTTCCTGGGCGAATTCAATGTCGATCTTTCGGCCGGTAAGGGAAGAGAAGGCCACGATTCGAACCAAACAGCCCTCCAGCTCTCGGATACTCGATTTGATCTTGTTGGCGATGAAAAGGGAGACATCGTCAGGAAGGTCAATGCCCTCTGATTCGGCCTTCTTGCGGAGGATGGCCGTCTTGGTCTCCAGATCCGGGGGTTGTATATCAGCCAGGAGCCCCCACTCGAAGCGGGATCGTAGCCTCTCTTGCAGGGTCGGGATGTCTTTGGGGATGCTGTCGCTGGAGATCACGATCTGCTTGTGGGCATCGTGGAGGTCATTAAAGGTGTGGAAGAACTCCTCTTGGGTCCTCTCCTTTCCCGCGATGAATTGAATGTCATCTACTAACAAAAGATCCACACTCCGGAAACGATTTCTGAACTCGGTGACCGAGTCGTACCGGAGGGAGTTGATCAGCTCGTTCATAAACTTCTCTGAGGAGACATAGGAGACCTTCAGAGACGGGTTTCTTTCCAGCGCCCGACTCCCGATGGCATGAAGTAGGTGCGTCTTGCCCAGGCCGAAACCACCATAAATGAAAAGGGGGTTATAGGCCTTTGACGGCTCTTCGGCGACACGAAGCGAGGCGGCCCTGGCAAATTGATTGGACGAGCCCACCACAAAGCTCTCAAAGGTGTATTTGGGATTGAAGCGCGGAGAGCGGTCCTCAGGGCGGGGCCCGGTCCGCGGGCTCGTCTTCTTCTCAGGGCGAAGGTCCCCAGTCGGCCCTTCCACGGACGAGAAGGCCAGCTTCACTTTGGTGGACAGGGTCTCCTCCAGGGCCTCCTGCAGGTCCTTAGCATAGTGCTCTTCGATCCACCCTTTGAAAAAGCGGTTGGGCACCCCGATCTGTACCACCCCGGCCTCTACGGAGAGGATCTGGGCGGGGCGCAACCAGGTGTCCAAACCTTGTTTATTGACAATCTGGGCCATGCGGCCCAAGGCCTTTTCCCAGAGGTCTTCCTTTGAGGTCATCTTAGTCATCTTAAGGTTCGGGGACTCCTCTTATCCACAAGGGGCCAGACGGATAAGTCATGGAAAAAAAAGAAGCGAAAAAAGGGGCGCAAAATCTAATGAGATTGGTTATACACAGCCTTATCCACAACTGTGGATAAGGCGAAATACCTTTCGAAATTAATAGGTTGAATCTGGAGATACCCTTCCTTCCTCCCCCCCGTTAAGAAGGAGAGACGTCCAGCACTTTGCCCCAGCCGAGCCATTGGCATCTTAGCACAATCGATTGGACCAGGCAACCTGTTTTTATCCTCTGTTCCCCTCTTCTTCAGATTGGAGAGCAAGGAAAAGCGCCCGCGGCAGACCCTTCCCAATTCGCGGGGCAAAGACCCTCCGGCCCCGGGCCTTTTGTGTCTTGACAGAGTGAGGGCAACCATTTATACTACGCAGGCAATATTTGAGACAGGGGGGTACCGATTGAAAAGGACATATCAGCCAAAGAAAAGCAAGCGGCGAGCGACCTGTGGCTTTTTGAAGAGGATGAGCACCCCCAGTGGACGCAAGCTCATCAACCGAAGGAGGGCAAAGGGTCGAAAACGGTTGGCATTGAGCTAAGGGGGTCATGGCTCGATGAAGGTGAGCTCTGCCGCCGCGCGGCGCGTAAGATTTGCGCGGGAATTCAAGCGGATCTTGGCAAGGGGCAAGAGGATCAGGGGAGAGCACCTTCAGCTCTACCTTCTCCTGCAAAAGGAATCGGCAGAGACGCGCCTGGGGGTGAGCCTGAGGAGACGCCTCGGCTCGGCAGTCGCCCGAAATCGGTCGAAAAGGTTGGTTAGGGAGGCATTTCGCGTCCACCGGGGCCAGTTCCCTTCCGGGACGGATGTCATTGTGGCTGTGTCCAAAGACCTCTCCAGGATGAAACTGAAGGAAGTGGAGGAGATGCTTTCCACAATGATCGCCCGGTCTGGTCTGGCCGTCGAGGCTCAGGAGAGATAGACAAAGGACCATGGGGATCTCATCGTTAGCAAGGGAGGGGCTGTGCGGGGTGATCGGCTTTTATCAAAGGGCGGTCTCTCCCCTCTTTCCCCCTCACTGCCGATTCTACCCCACATGCTCAGAGTATGCAAGACAAGCAGTGGAGAGATATGGCGCCATCGGTGGCTCTTGCCTCGCCATTCTCCGGATCCTCAAGTGTCATCCCTTCCACCCCGGGGGCCTTGATCCTCTTGCCTGAGGGGGGCCGCCCCTTTCCCAACCCTTTCTCTTAGTTTCCGACAAGGATTGATATGGATCGAAGAACCTTAGTGGCGATTGTAATCATGGTCCTCATCTTGATGGGCTATCAATATTATATGGGGAGAAACCGGCCGGCGACGCCCCCCCCGCCCCAACGGGAGGAGTCTGCCCGTCCTGCCCCAGCCGAGAGGGAGAGGCCGCCCGGATTGACTGCCGAGAGCTGGCTCCACCCACCCCTGGCCCGAAGATCCGTTGAGGAGCAGGACATTGTGGTGGAGACAGATCTGTTGCGGGTGGTGGTCAGCAACCGGGGCGGGCAAATCAAGAGCTGGCAATTGAAGAAATACCTGGAGTCCGATGGAAAGCCGGTAGAGATCATCGGGAAGGGAACCGCCGGGGACGGTTCGGTCGCCCTGCGCACCTGGTCCGGCAACCCTGAGGCAAGCACCCAGAACTATACTGCTCATCCCCAGCAACTCCTTCTTTCCGAATCCCAACCCCAGGGGACGATCACCCTACAGTATGTGACCTCCACTGGGCTCGAGCTCACCAAGTCCCTCACCTTTTTTCAGGATGACTACAAGGTCGATGTGGAGACCAAGGCCAGGAATCTGAGCTCCCGTGCGCAGGGCCTGACTTTCGACCTGCTTTGGGGCCCCGGGATTCGAGAGAGCGGGCAGAAGGAGGACAAGGGCCTAAAGCCCCCCACCTCGGTGGTCAACGGGCAGCGCCTCCAGGACAAGTGGGAGAAGCTGGATCGGGCGGCCGAGCATGAGGGCGCAGTCTCGTGGACGGCAATTCACGATAGCTATTTCTGCGCGGCGCTCATCCCCCTGGAGAAGGGGGCCAAGGCCCGGGTGGAGAAGATGCAGGATAAAGGGCCGGTGGTGGGTCTCATCTTTCCCAAGGCGAATCTGCCTCCGGGGGAGGAGGCGAGCGAGCGCTTTTCCCTATTCGTAGGCCCCAAGGAAATCGATCGGCTCACCCGCCTCGGATTCCAGATGCGGGAGATCATCGACCTGGGCTGGTTTGATTTCCTCGCGCGCCCGGCCCTTTACCTCCTGAAGTATATCAATAAGCACCTGAAGAACTACGGGCTCGCCATCATTATCCTGACCTTCCTGGTACGAATAATCCTCTTCCCTCTAACCCAGAAGAGCTTCAAATCCATGCAGGAGATGCAGAAGGTGCAGCCGAAGATCAGTCTATTGCGGGAGAGGTTCAAGGGCGATTCCAAGAGGATGAATCAAGAGCTGATGGAGCTTTACCGGAAACACCACATCAATCCCATGGGGGGATGCCTTCCCATGGTGGTTCAAATCCCCATCTTCATTGCCCTCTACAATGCGCTCATCAACTCCGTCGAGCTCTGGAAGTCCCCGTTTGTTCTGTGGATAAAGGACCTCTCCGCCAAAGATCCCTATTATGTATTGCCGATCTTGATGGGCGCCTCTTGGTTAATTCAGCAGTGGATGACTCCTACTGTCGGAGATCCGAGGCAGGCGAAGATGATGCTCCTCATGCCCGTCGTCTTCACCTTCATGTTCCTCAATTTCCCTTCCGGGCTGGTCCTCTATTTCCTGGTGAGCAACCTTTTGGGCATTGGCCAGCAGCTTTACATCAATCGGCAGCTGAAGGTTCCCGCGAAGGCAGGAGGAAGCGGATGAGAAGCGTGGAAAAGGAGGGGAAGACCGCCGAAGAGGCCATCGAAAAGGCCCTGGAAGAGCTGGGCGTGGGGCGAGAACAGGCCCAGATCGAAATCCTTTCGGAGCCCAACCACAAGATCTTCCGGTTTCTGGCAGGGCGGGGCGTGAGAATCAGGGTGACGGTCCCGGAAGAGGATCCCCTTCTCAATGAGGCCAAAGGACTTCTGCACAGAGTCCTGGAACAGATGGGAATTCAATGCGAGGTCTCGGCGGGAAAAGGCCAGGATTGCCTGCTCCTAGAGCTGAGGAGCCAGGAGGCTGGCTTGCTTATTGGAAGGAAGGGCGAGACCCTGGACGCCCTGCAATATCTGTTGAACCGCATCCTGAACCCAGACGGCCTGAGGAGAAATCGCGTCATCCTTGATGCGGAGGGATATCGCGCCAGGAAGCGGGAAGAGACCGTCTCCTTTGCCCACCGGGCCGCCGAAAAGGCGAAATCTGCGGGGAGGGAAATCGTCCTGGTCCCGCTCGGTCCCTACGAGAGAAGGATCATCCACATAACCCTGCAAGAAGATCCCGAGGTCAATACCTTCAGCGAAGGGGAGGGTTACCTCAAAAGGGTCCATGTGGTTCCGGTAAAGGCGGCTTAGGCCATTCGGAGGAGCGGAACCAACGGGGTTGTCTCTCCCTGAGCGAGAGTTGATGAGGGTCAAGGATCGCGACACCATAGCTGCTATCTCCACTCCCATGGGAGAGGGCGGGATTGGAATCGTGCGCGCGAGCGGCCCCCTCGCCCTGGCCATTGCCGACCGGCTATTTCAATCCTCCCGCAGGACAAAGCCTTCCACCTTTCCCAGCCATACCCTCCACCAGGGGTTCATCATCGATCCAGAACGGGGAGAGAAGGTCGACGAAGTCCTACTGGCCATCATGCGATCCCCGCACTCCTACACGGCAGAAGACATCATCGAAATTAACGGGCACGGAGGCCTCGTTCCCTTGCTTCGCATCCTGGAGCTAGTCCTGGAGGAGGGCGCCCGTCTGGCCGACCCAGGCGAGTTTACCAGGCGGGCCTTCCTCAACGGGAGGATCGACTTGGCCCAGGCGGAGGCCGTATTGGAGATCGTCCGGGCCAAGAGTGAACGAGGGCTGAAGTTGGCCATGCGGCACCTCGACGGCACCCTGTCCCGAAGGATAAAGGAGCTGAGAGGGCGGCTGCTTTCCCTATCCGCGGAGGTCGAGGCGGCGATCGACTTTCCGGAGGAGGATCTGCAAATCCTCTCCGAGGCAGGGATGGAGAAAGAGATGGAGAAGGTCCTCCAGGAGCTGAGAGGGCTCACTTCGAGCTTCCAGGAGGGAAGGTTATTCCAGGAGGGGATTGTTACGGCCCTCATCGGACGCTCCAATGTGGGGAAATCGAGCCTCTTTAATGCCCTTTTGCAGAGAGAGCGGGCGATCGTAACCCCCTACCCCGGGACCACGCGGGATTCTTTGGAGGAGGTCCTCAGCCTGGAGGGTTTGCCCTTCCGGTTGATTGACACGGCAGGGATGCGCAGGGACGACTCGCGGCTGGACCTAGCAGAACAGGAGGGAGTGGAGAGGGGAAAGGCCTGGATGGAGAAGGCGGACCTCCTTCTATTGGTGATCGATGGCAGCGAGGCCTTGACGGAGCAGGATCGGGGTCTGCTCAGGGAAGTGAAGGGGCGAAAGGGCTTGCTGCTGTTAAACAAGGCGGATCTGGAGGTGCAGGTGAAGACGCGAGAATTGGCGGTCCTGGGGCCCGATCTGCCCTGCCTGAAGGTCTCCGCCCGGACCGGGGCGGGGCTAGGGCAGCTGAGGGAGGCCATGGTGGAGGCGATGAAGAAAGGGGGCCTGGACCTGACCCAGGATTTGGTGATCACCCATCTTCACCATCGGAAGGCCCTGGAGGAGGCAGAACGCGCGCTGCTGCGGGGAAAGGAAGCCCTTTCCCATGGCCTCTCTTCAGAATTTGTGGGCCTCGACTTGCGAGAGTCTGTGGATGCCTTGGGCGAAATCACCGGGGAGACGACCTCCGAGGACCTGTTGGCGGAGATCTTTTCCCGGTTCTGCATTGGCAAGTGAGGAAGAAATGGCAGAGGATGCCTATGAAGTGATTGTGGTGGGCGGTGGTCATGCGGGATGTGAGGCCGCCCTTGCCGCAGCCCGCATGGGCGCGCGCACCTTGTTGCTGGCGATCAACCTGGATCATCTGGCCCTCATGTCCTGCAATCCCGCCATTGGAGGGCTAGCCAAGGGTCATCTGGTGAGGGAGATCGATGCCCTGGGGGGGGAGATGGCCAGGGCCATCGACGCCACGGGGATCCACTTCCGGATCTTGAATACGGGCAAGGGCCCTGCAGTCCAGGCGCCCCGGGCACAGGCCGACAAACTCCGCTATCGTCTCTACCTGAAGCGGGCGTTAGAAGAACAGCCCGGCCTGGAGCTGAGGGAGGCGAGGGCAGAGAGGGTATTGATTGAAGGAGGGAGGGCGGCAGGGGTGGAGGATCATCTGGGGGTCGTTTACCGGTGCGGTGCGGTGATCCTGGCCACCGGCACCTTCCTCAACGGCCTGATCCACATCGGCTTGACCAGCTTTCCCGGGGGCAGGGCAGGGGACCCTCCCTCCATAGGCCTTTCCCAAAACCTGCGCGAGATAGGACTCCGCTTGGGGCGTCTCAAGACCGGCACCACGCCCCGCGTGGACGGCCGGAGCATCGATTTCTCCCGCTTGACTTCTCAATTAGGGGATGACCCCCCTCGACCCTTCTCTTTCCGCACAACAGGCCTCCAAGTGGAGCAGGTCCCGTGCTACCTCGCCTACACCAATCCCCGGGCCCACGAGGTCATTCGCCAGAACCTGGATCGCTCCCCCCTCTACAGCGGGAAGATCAAAGGAATCGGTCCGCGCTATTGCCCTTCCATCGAGGATAAGATCATGCGTTTTCCCCAGAGGGAGAGCCATCGGGTGTTCCTGGAGCCGGAGGGCAGGGATACCCATGAGATCTATCCCAATGGTGTCTCGACCAGCCTCCCCTTTGATGTTCAGAGGGAGATGCTGCGCCGGATTGAGGGATTAGAGGGGGTGAGGATCCTGCGTCCGGGATATGCCATCGAATATGATTTCGTCTTTCCCACCCAGCTCAAACCCACCCTGGAGACCAAGGCGGTTGCTGGGCTCTATCTGGCCGGTCAGATCAACGGGACCTCTGGTTACGAGGAGGCAGCGGCGCAAGGGCTCATGGCGGGGATCAACGCCGTCCTGAAATTGAGAAAGTCAGAACCCCTGATCTTGAGGAGGGATGAGGCCTACATCGGGGTCTTGATTGACGATCTGGTCACCAAGGGGACGCTCGAGCCCTATCGGATGTTCACCTCTCGCGCCGAATACCGGCTCTTGCTGCGCCATGACAATGCCGACCTCAGGCTGGGTGCCTACGGCCATCGACTGGGCCTTTTGGGCGGAGAGGACTTCCTGAGGTTAGAGCAGAAAAGAAATGCCATCGAGCGAGGATTGGAGAGGTTGAGGGGCAAGCGCGTGCGACGGGGAGAGGACGAGCCCCTGACCATGGCCCAAATCCTGAAGAGGCCGGGTGTGGGATGGAAGGACCTGGAGGGGCTGGACCCCGGCATAAAGGGGATAGGCCCGGAGGCGGCCGAGCAGGTGGAGATCCTCCTCAAGTACGAGGGCTACATCACTCGACAGCGGGAACAGGTGGAGAAGATGGCGCGCTGGGAAGAACGGAGGATCCCCCCCAATTTCGACTACTTGAGCCTGGACGGGTTTTCCTGGGAGGCCAGGCAGAAACTGGGGGAGGTCAGGCCCTCCTCTGTGGGTCAGGCGATGCGCATCCCCGGAATCACACCAGCAGCCATTTCGCTACTGCTTATCTATCTGGAGAGGGCGAGGAGACAGACGAGTGAGGCATAGTGGCGCCTCGTTGTGGCCCCCAGACCTGCTACGGCAGGGGGCAAGGGAGGTTGGGGTATGCCTCGATTCCAACCAAATAGAGGCCTTCTCGCTCTATGCCCAGGAGTTGCTACGCTGGAATCGCCACATGAATCTGACTGCCCTGCGGGAGGTGAAGGAGGTGATGATCAAGCACTTCCTGGGCTCCTTGGCCTTCCTCGCTGCCTTTCCCCGGGAACTTGCCCTGGAATTGGTGGATATTGGCAGCGGGGCTGGATTTCCGGGGATCCCGATCCAGATCGCCTGCCCCCAGCTTAGCATAACCCTGATTGAGGCCTCCCGAAAAAAGGTCTCCTTCCTCCGCCATATCTGTGCTTTGTTGGAGTTGCGGGGGATCGAATGCGTGCGGGCCCGGGCCGAGGATCTGGCTATCGACCCCAGATTTGGGGGAAGATTCGATGCCGCCCTGGGGCGGGCGGTGGGCAAGAGGCAGGCCTTACTGGAAGTCGCGGCCCCCCTCTTGCGACGGTCAGGAAGTTTGATCCTGTCAGGGAAGGAGGAGGAGGAGGAGGAGGAGAACTTCCCGGAGACCCCCCTCTTAAGATTCAGGGAGACCCTCCGGGTGAGGTTTCCTTCTCTCGATTTCGAAAGGAAGCTCCTAGTCTGGGAGAGGAGGAGGTAATGGGCAGTGTTCCACGTGGAACAGTGGGGTTTCTCCTTCCCCTTTGCCCCGCCCTATGTTAGAATTCAGCCCGCGAGGGAAGGATTGTAAATTGGCCAAGATCATCACCATTGCCAATCAAAAAGGGGGTGTGGGGAAGACCACCACCGCCGTCAACCTTTCGGCCTGCTTGGCGGCGGCCGAGAAGAAGACCCTCCTCGTCGATCTGGATCCGCAGGGGAATGCCACCAGCGGCATAGGAATTGCGAAGGAGAGGGCGGAGGCGAGCATTTATCATGTGCTCTTCGATCAGACCACCCTGGGCGAGGTCTTGTGCGCCACGGCCATTCCCTTCCTGGAGGCAGTGCCTGCGAATATTGAATTGATTGGGGCGGAGGTGGAGCTGGTGGGGGTTCTGGCTCGGGAGAGCCGCTTGAAGAGCCACCTGGAGCAGGTGCGGGACGGATATGATTATATCCTCATCGATTGCCCACCCTCCCTGGGATTGCTCACCATCAATGCCTTGACCGCAGCGGATTCGGTGCTCATCCCGCTGCAATGCGAGTATTATGCGCTGGAGGGGCTGAGCCAGTTGCTGCAGACGATCAAATTGGTGAAAAGGGCGCTCAACCCGGGGCTGAGAATCGAAGGGATTGTGGTCACCATGTTTGATGGGCGGGTGAATCTCTCGGCGCAGGTGCTGAAGGAGGTTCGGGAGCATTTCCCGGCGCAAGTGATGAGGACCGTGATTCCCCGAAATATTCGGTTGAGCGAGGCCCCAAGCTTCGGCAAGCCCATCATCCTTTACGACATTCGCTGTGTGGGGGCGGAGAGCTACATGAACTTGGCGAAGGAGGTGATGGAGAATGCAAAGAAAGGCACTGGGTAAAGGCCTGGGGGCATTGATCCCCTCAGGAGAAGAAGGGCCGGGGTCCGGGGTGCTGGAAGTTCCCCTGGCAGAGATCCGCCCGAATCCCTACCAACCGAGGAAGGCGTTTCCGCAGGAGAAGATGGAGGAGTTGGTGGCCTCCATTCGCGCCCGGGGCATCCTCTCTCCCGTAATCCTGCGGCGCTGGATGGATGGCTACGAATTGGTGGCCGGGGAGAGGCGTTGGCGGGCTGCCAAGGAGGCGGGCCTGAGGACCATCCCCGCCCTGGTCAAGGATGTCTCTTCCGATGAGATCTTGGAGATTGCCTTGATCGAAAACCTGCAGCGGGAGGACCTCAATCCCTTAGAGGAGGCGGAGGCCTACCAGCGGCTGACGCAAGATCACGGCTTATCACAGGAGGAGATTGCTCGCCGAGTGGGCCGGGACAGGACCTCCATCGCCAACACCCTTCGCCTGTTGCACCTGCCTGGGCAGCTCAAGGAGGACTTGGTGGGCGGGGTACTGACCATGGGGCACGCCCGGGCCATATTGAGCCTGGAGGGACAAGGCAGACAGATTCAGGCCCGGAACCTGGTGATCTCCCGGGGGCTCTCGGTAAGGGAGACTGAGAAATGGGTGCGGAGCCAAAAGGAGGGCCGCAAGGAAAAGCGCAAGGCTTTAATGCTAAACCCGCAATGGAAGGCAATCGAGAGCGACCTCCAGAAGGTCCTGGGGACGCGGGTGAAGGTGGTGAAAGGGAGAAGCAAGGGGAAGGTGGAGATCGAATTCTATTCGGAGAAGGATTTAGACCGGATCTGGCGGCTCATCTGCCGGAGATAAGAAGGGGGTGGACCATGTTGCGACTCCGGGAGGCTGCAGAGTTTCCCTTCCACGGTTCGAAGGCGGCGAGTAGATTAAGTCTTGGTGGCTCATTATGCGCGCTGCCGATTTTCGTCTTCACCGTGTTGGGTTACTTGGTCGATACCTTGAAGTCTTCAATCATCACAGCCCCGCTCTGCCTTTTGTACCTTCTCGCCGGGGGCTACGCCTTTAATGTCTTCAAGGCTGCCTTCCGCCAAGAGAGGGTCGAGTTGGCAGCCTGGGATCACTGGGGAGACCTCTTTTCCAAGGGGTTCTTTGTCTTCCTCATCGAATTGGGCTACGGCCTCCCCCCCCTCCTGTTGGTGGCCGTAGGGATAGGTGTGCTCTACCGGGGAGGGTGGTGGCTTTTTGCCGGGATGCTCCTCTTGATGATCGGAATGCTTGCCTTCCTCCTGGTTGGCTTCTTCTTCCCCATGGGGATTGCCCAGTACCTTCGCTGGCAGAGGATCGAGGCTGCCTTTCACATCCCCTCCCTTTGGGGTGCCATTCGCCATGTCCTGGTGGAGTATGTATCCCTGTTCCTGCTCTCCCTTTTGGTCCTGTTGGCCTTCGGCTTCGTCGCCACCATCCCCTTTTTGGGGCCCGTGCTGGCCAGCTTTCTCAGCTTCTACCCCATGGTGGTGCTGGCGAAGCTCTTTGGGGAGATGTGCGGAAGGTGAAAGGCGGTGGGCGCCCTTGGACACTTCCCCTGACGCCCTTGCAGGGCGGACCCTACCTCACGATTGAGCCTTCCATGCCGTAAACCCTTACCAACCCGTTGGCAATGAGTGACGGAGAGGGCCGAATCTCCCCGCAGGAGGAGTCTGGCCTCAAGCAGCCGCAGCTTCGTCCGCTGGGGCGGAGCGCTTGCGCGTCAGGCGGGAGGCGAGGATACCAACCTCATAGAGAAGACAAAGAGGGATCGCCATAAGGCTCTGGTTGAAGATATCCGGCGTGGGGGTGAGGATGGCCGCCACAATAAAATTGACCAGGATGGCATATTTGCGGTTCCGCGCGAGGAACTCTGGGGTCAGGAATCCCAGGCGGGTGGCCAACACCATGGCCAGGGGTAGCTCGAAGATGAGGCCGAAAGCGAGCAAGAACTTGATGCAGAAGTCCATGTAGTTTCCTATGGAGAGCATGGGACGGAGGTGTTCGGTCTTATAGGTCAAGAGAAACTGGAGGGCGAAGGGAAGGACGACGAAGAGACAGAAGGCCGCGCCCGCCAGGAATAAGAGGGTGGATAGGAAAACGAAGGGAACGGCATAGCGTTTTTCCTTGGGGAGAAGGCCGGGCGCCACAAACTTCCAGATCTGATAAAAGAGAAAGGGGAGCACCAGGAATAGGGCGGCAAAGAAGGCCAATTTCATGTGCATCCAGAAGGCCTCGGCCGGAGATAGAAAAACCAGGGATGGCGCATCCGAACTTGGGGGAAAGGTCAGAAAGGGATACCTCTTGATAAAGACCAAATGTCGACTCAGGGGTTGCATGAGGAACCCGAGGATCGATTCCGAAAAATTGAAACAGAGGACGAACCCGATCCCTACCGCCACCAGGGAGAGGATGAGCCGCTTGCGCAGCTCCTCCAGGTGTCCGAAGAAGGGCAGCTTGCTATCAGGTTCAGATGGCATGATCTTTTTTCTCCTCTTCCTGCGTGGTCGCAACGGGGGAAGGGGCAGCCGCTTTGCGGTCAGCATCCTCCGCGCCCTTGGAGTCGATGAGGGAAAAGGGGAGGCGGGTTAACTCTGTCGTCTGTTTCTCCACTTCCTTGAACTCCGAGGCGATCTCCTCCTTTATCTCCTCGGTGGCCCTTTTGAACTCCGCCAGGCCACGCCCCAAGGCCTTGCCCAGCTCGGGCAGTTTCTTGGGCCCAAAGACCAGAAGGGCCACGATGAAGATGACAATCAACTCCGGGATACCGATTCCAAACATAACCTCCCCCTCGTCCTGGTTCTATTGGTATTGATGGGCTTCCTCGAGCTGTCGCTTGCCGCACCGGTCTCCCCAGCGAGCGATGATCTCCCCTTCGATGAGGACCTCTACGATCTCACAGGCGTTGGGGCAATCGGGACACTCAAAGCTGGAGGTCCAACTCTCCTTCCTGCTGATCTCAAAACCCCTGAACCGAGTATGGCCATTCGGACAGGGCCGGTCTTTAGCCAACAAAGCGGCCCCAATGGCCCCCATGACATGATAGTGCGGCGGCACGATGACATCGAGGGAGAGGGATTTTTTTAGGGCATTGCGGATACCCTGGTTGGCTGCCACCCCTCCTTGGAATACCACCGGGGGCAGGATCTCCTTTCCTTTGGCCACATTGCTCAGATAGTTGCGCACCAGGGCATCGCAAAGGCCGGCGATAATGTCGGGGAGGGAATACCCCATTTGCTGCTTGTGGATCATATCCGACTCTGCGAATACGGTGCACCTTCCGGCGATGTGGGCGGCCGATTGGGCGCGCAGGGCGTAGGATCCAAACTCTTCAATGGGAATCCCCAACCGGGCGGCCTGCTGATCCAGAAAGGATCCAGTCCCGGCAGCACAGATGGTGTTCATAGCGAAGTCAACCGCTGCCCCGGCCCGAACGATAATCACCTTGCTATCCTGTCCTCCGATCTCCACGATCGTCTGTACTGCTGGAAGGAAACGCAAGGCCGCAGCCGCGTGGGAGGTAATCTCATTCTTGATGATATCGGCTCCCACCATAGCCCCTGCCAGTTGCCGTCCGCTGCCCGTAGTGGCCACTCCCGCAATGCGGGATTGCGATGGCAGGGCATGTCCGATTTCCTGCAACCCCTCCTGCAGGGTACGGATGGGCTGCCCGCGGGTGCGGAGATAAACAAATTCCAGCACCCGGCCGGCCTCTTCCATGAGGGCGATATTGGTGCTGACCGATCCGACATCGATGCCCAAAAATAGCTTCATCAGCAGCGAAGGGCTCCCTCGCCCTCCCGGACTTGATACATGAAGGCCTCCAGTCGGGTCTGGGAATGGGCCTCGTCAAGCCCATCGTAGGCCAGGCTGAGAAATGGAATTTGACGCAGATCCTCCCTCAGCCTCTTGGAGATGGCGGTGACAATGGTCCCGGGCATGCAGGTAAAAGGCATGACCGCAATCAGTCCGGAGAGGCCTCTCTGCGCGAAATCGATCGATTTGCCCACGGAAAGGATAGCTTCTCCCTCAAAGGAAGGATCCAAATAGGGGCTGGCCCACCTCAACAGGTCCTCGGTCGAGGGCTCCTGCAGGTTTCTCAAAACCCCTTCGAAGATGGAAGATAGCCGGTGCTCATCCCTCTTTTGTACCCCATCCTGCAGCCACATCAGGAGAAGCTCAGTCCACCTGCCCTGCCGGCGAAGATCCCTCTTGCAGATGGCATTGGTGTATAAGATCCACTCCATGATCGGGGCGACCCGAACCTCAGCCCCTAACTGCTCAATCCTCCTCACCAGGTGGTTGTTGCTAAAACGGTGGGCCCGCAGAAAAATCTCTCCCACAACGCCTACGATGGGCTTTTGCCCCCCGGTCCCTTTGGGGATTAGCAAGAAGGCCTCCCGCGCTGCCATAAGTGCGGCCTCGGGGCCCTGGCCCCGGGAGATCGCCCGACAGACCCCTGTTAGGGCCTCTCGATAGACCCGATCCGCCTCTCCTGAATTGGCCTCATAGGGGCGGGACTCCCGGCACAACTTCTCCAAAAGGTCAACCGCCACCACCCCTTTCCAGGCATGGCGACGGAAAGAGGTGCCCAGCGTCGTGTAGGAGTTTTTGGAGTCGGGGGAGATGAAGGCCACCTCCCCACAGCCCAACTTCCTCAAAACGGATTCATGGAAGGTGGCATATTGACCAAAGCGACAGGGGCCGTTGGCCGAGGGCATGAAGAAGGCGGAGCGAGGCGGATCGAAGTCCTTCTCTCCCACCTTCTTGAGGAGATCGCCCAGGGTAACGATGCAGGGGAAGCACTCCCGGCCCGAGGTATACTTCCGGGCCAGATTCACCGCGTCAAAATCCGTCTCTGGCAGGACCTCGCTCTTCAGACCTCGGCCAGCGAAGGCAGCCTGGAGGGCGAAGGCGTGATCCGACATGTAGGGGAAATAGATGGTGCGGGAGGAGAGATCTTCGGCCCGGTGCCTGACCCTGGGAGCAGAGGGGACGCTACGCAGGGGGGCATTGCGGATGCTATCGAGGAAGGCCTCGCAGCGGGTGATAATCCCGGCGTCGGCGGAATGCTCGTCGATCTCCAGTTGGAGGAAGGGCTTTCCTGCCAGTCGCTCTTCGAAGAAATGGCTGATGAAGGAATCGGGCCCACAGGCGAAATTGGTGATGTAGACCGGAAAGAGGCGGGGATCCTGGGCGATGGCCTCGGTGGCGCCCAGGATGCGCTGTCCATACCGCCAATACATCTGAGGAAATTCCTGAGAGGCCTTGAAGTCCGTCCGGGGGAGGAAATCCAGGGGAAGGGCGAGGACGCCTAAATCCCTCAGCTTGGCCGGGAGGTCGAGATTGATCCCCGAGTCATGGCCGTTGTAAGACCGACTGATGACCACTAAGGCCAATTCCTTTGGGGAGAGTCCGGAAAGCACCTCTTTCCCCCTCCTCTCCATCTGCAGTTGGAATTCCTCCCAGGCTACAAAGGCAGCCTCCAGGGCCCGGTCGAGTTGCCGCTCCTGGAATTGCAGGGCCTCTCCCACGGAAAGCAGGGACTCGCGGAGGGCCTTGCGGCCTCGCAAGAACTCCAGAGGGGGACAGAGCAGGCGAACCCCTCGCTCCCTCAGGTTGAGTGACGATTCGATGAGGTAGGGAATGGTTTGGATATAGGGACAGGCAAAGGCCTGTTCCATCTGAGGGTCCTCGCAGGGAAGGCTGATGATGCTGGGCAAGAAGATCTGGTCTATCCCCTTTTTCAGCAGGTTGAGGACGTGGCCATGGGCCACCTTGACCGGAAAACAGGTCTCGGCAACAACATCCTCCACTGCCTGGTGTATGATGCCTTTGTTGGTAGGGTCGGAGAGGACGAGCTCACAGCCCAACTCCCAGAAGAAGGCCTTCCAGAAGGGATAAAGGTCATAGAAGGAAAGGAGGGCTCGAGGAAATCCGATGCGGAGTGCCCCCGTGAGGCTGCCTCCCGTGCCCGGGGGGTAGGGGGCCATCATCAGGGCCTCCCGCTCCGCGAAGAGGTCGGGGTGGCCCGTTGGCCGCTTCCCTTCGTCCACCTCGTACTTGTCGCAGCGGGAACCATAATAAAGGGGCTTTTCTCCCTCCAGGCTCACCCGGTTGATCTCACATTGGTTGGAACAGGCGTTGCAGCGGAACGAATCCAGTGTGTACGGTCGCCTCCCGAGATCGAACCCTTTGAATTTGCTGGAGGTAACCCCCGCGTCCATCGCCAGGAGGGCCGCCCCGATGGCGCCCGTGACATCGTGATCAGGGGGAACAAAGATCTCCTTTCCCAACACCTTCTCAAAGGCGGCCACCACCGCTTGATTGGCGGCCACCCCTCCCTGGAAGAAGATTTGGCTTCCAACGCGGCGATCCCCCACCACTTTGTTCAAATAGTTGTGGACGATGGAGTAGCTCAACCCGGCCACCAGATCCTCCCGGCTCACCCCTTTTTGCAGGAGGTTGACCAGGTCGGTTTCCATGAATACCGTGCACCTTTCCCCCAGGGGGGCAGGGCGGCGGGCGGCGAAGGCGGTCTGCCCGAACTCTTCTTCAATGCGGAGGTTAAGCCTCTCGGCCTGCTCTTCCAAGAAGGAACCGGTGCCCGCGGCGCAGACCTTGTTCATCTCGAAATCGACCACCACTCCTCCCTGCAGGGAGATATATTTTGAGTCCTGGCCTCCGATCTCGAAGATCGTATCTACGGCAGGATCGATCTCCACCGCTGCCCGGGCCTGGGCGCTGATTTCGTTCTTCACCAGATCAGCCCCGATGAAATCCCCAATCATATAGCGGCCCGATCCGGTGGTGGTGGCGCCGACCACCAGCACCCTGTCCTTCACCTCCTGTCCCACTTCAAAGAGCCCCCGCCGCACCGCCTCAATGGGGCGGCCTCCGGTCATCAGGTAACGGCGCGCCAGCGGCCTTCCCTGATCGTCCAGCACGACCACATTGGTGCTGATCGAGCCGACGTCCACACCCAGGTAGCCCCTGATCTTGGTCGAAGGGGAGAAACCGGGAGAGGCTGCCTCCCGCGCCCACCTCGAATCCCGCCTGGGCGGAGTCAGGGGCTCATAGGCGGAATAGTCCTCCTCTCGCCTGTCTCCCAGACGGGCCAGGGCCTGATGCCATCTCTGCGGCCCTCCATCCGTAAAGGAGGAGTTTTCGGCGGCAACCAGAGCTGCACCGATTGCCCCCATAGAGGCGTGACGAGGAGGGACAATCAGCTCTCCGCGCTGCAGTTCCAGAACATCCTCGAAGGCGACCACCATCCCTTGATTGGCGGCAACTCCGCCCAGAAAGGAGATTGGAGGGCGCATCCTCTTGCCCTGAGCGATACAGCTTTTGAAGTTCCTGGCCACGGCGTAGCAGAGGGCTGCCACGATATCGTAGTCGGGGGTGGCCACCTGCTGCAAATGGATCATGTCCGACTTCGCAAAGACGCTGCAACGCCCGGCGATCCGAGGAGGGTCCTTGGAATTCAAGGCCAGGAGGCCAAATTGACCCTCGATGGAGAGACCCAGACGATGGGCCTGCTGATCCAGAAAGGAACCGGTGCCCGCCGCGCAGATGGTGTTCATGGCAAAATCCACCAGGCGGCTGCCCCGCTGTCGATTCGGCTCAACACAGATCAGCTTGGAGTCCTCTCCCCCCATCTCGATGATGGTCAAGACCTGGGGCTGAAACCGGGAGGCGGCCTTGCATTGCGCTACGATCTCATTAACATAAAGGGCAGATAAGGCCGGGGAAACCAGCATTCCCCCGGATCCCGTAACCCCGGCGGCGGCGATCCGGGAAAGCCACCCCTTTTGCTCCAAGTCCCCGATGACCTGCACCACAACCTCCACTGGCCTTCCCCGATGGCGGATATATCGCTCCTCAATGACCTCATGCCTCCCATCGAGGAGGATGAAGTTGACGCTGACCGAGCCCAAGTCGAGACCCATGATCCATGGTGCGGAGTGTGGCATCTCTTGCTGGAGCCGCTCTCCGACAAGCGGAGTGGGGTTGACGAAAAGGGTTTTTTCGATCATTGGCTACGCTCGCGAAATCAAGGGTTGACCACGACAAATGCACCCACCGTGCATTTCACCGCAGAATAAGGCTCCCCCAAGCAAAGCTCCAGGGAGGGGGCCGGTCCCGTATCTCCATTACCACAGGATGGAGGGCATTTCAAGGGCGATTTCCCGGTGCAGGGCGGTCGGGGCGCCCCGGAGGAAACATTTCCGCCTTCACCTTGGTGATCCTTTTCCTGTCCACATGAACGACGCTGAACTTCCAGTCTTGATACTGGACGCTCTCTCCCCCCTGGGGGATCCTCTGGAGCTGGGCCAACATAAAGCCCGCCAGAGTCTCGAATTCAGGGGATTCAGGAAAGGGAAGCCCATAACGGCTTTGGAGATCGTGGATGGAGAGGTGGGCGTCAATGAGCAACGAGCCGTCGCGCGATCTCTCCACCCCCGCCTCCAATGGCTCATATTCATCGTGAATCTCTCCCACCAGCTCCTCAATCAGGTCTTCGATGGTAATCAGCCCCTCCACGCTGCCATATTCATTGATGATCATGGCCATGTGGAGCCTCCGACGGAGAAGTTCGGGGAGGAGGTCGGAGATCATCTTGGTCTCCGGGACAAAATGGGCGGGACGGAGCAATTCAGCAACGACGATGGGCTTCTTTTCCGCCAGCAGGCGCAGGACATCCTTGCTATTCAGAATCCCTCGGACATCATCCAAATCCCTGCCATAGATGGGGAGCCGGGAGAAGCCGGTCTCCAGGATCTTCCTCAAGATCTCCGAGGGAGTTGAGGTCATAGGCAGGGCCTGAATGCGAGGCCGGGGGACCATGACCTCCTTCGCCGAGGTATCGGTGAATTCGAAAACGGAGTGGATCAACTGCTGCTCCGCCTGACCAAAAACCCCCTTTTCCATGCCTTCCCGAACCATCATCTTGACCTCCTCCTCTGAGACCAGAGGGGCCTCCAGGCGGGTTCTCAGTCCCAGGGCCTTCAGCACCAGCCGATTGGAGGAGGTGAGGACCTTAACGAAAGGGGAGGCGATCTTGGAAAAGAGGTCGATGGGACGAGCCACCCAGAGGGCGACCTTCTCTGAGTGCTTGAGGGCCAGGGACTTGGGCACCAATTCCCCCAGGACCAGAGTGAAGTAGGTGATCACCAGGACCACCAGGAGGAGGGAGAGGAACTCGCTGGCCGAGCTGATCTGCCGCAGGGGGGTCCGCTCCAGGAGAGGCTTGAGCAATTCGATGGCAACGGCCCCGCCAATGGCTGAGGCCAAAGAGCCGATCAGGGTGATGCCCAACTGAACCGCAGCCAGGTAGCGGTCTGGGTCATTCTGTAGCTGATAAACCAACCTGCCTGCTTCATCTCCCGTCTCCGCCTTGTGCCGCATCCGGCTCCTCCGAGCAGAGAGCAGGGAAATCTCTGCGGCCGAAAAAAACCCATTGGCCAAGATCAGCAGGAAGATAAAGAGGGCCTCGAATGCGACATCTCGAATCGTCATACCCCACCACTCCTCCGGGGAGCCATCATAGGCCCTTGGCCGATGGATAGCCCTTGATCTTCATGCGCCTTCTCTCCCGGTAAGCCTTGGTGAGATAGAGGGCAGCCAGATAAAAGCCCCCCGCAGCCAGGAGAGAGAGGAGGATGTTTCCCAAAAGGTAGACATGGAGCCCAGTCCCCAAGCCCTTAAGCAGAAGGGCCCACCCCTCCCTGGTGGTGAGATCGATTAAGCTGAGGTTGGCGGAGAAGGCCTGGAACATTCGCAGGGTGCGATGCCAGTCCCGATTGGCCAGGAAGGCCCCCAGCACCGAGCTCGTCGTCCAAAAGAAAGGCGCGGTAAAAGGGTTCATAATGAAGCTACCCAGGATCGCCGCGGCCTTATTGAATTTGAAGAGGATCGCCAGGGCCAAGGCGATGATAATCCCCAGGCCAAAGGTGGGGAATATCCCCAGGAAGACCCCTACCGCCAAGCCCCAGGCCACCTTGTGCGGGGAATCGTTGATCCGCACTAGCCGGATGTAGCTGTATCTCAGCCAGCGAGAGATACGGGAACGGAGGGCCGAGGCACTCCCCCGTTTTGTCGTCCTGTCAGCGGAGGAAGAACACATAGGTTAGGTAGGAGATGTAAAAGAGGCCCCCCACCAGGAGGACCTGGGAGGGGAGCTTCTTCTTGGTCAACATGGTGGCCAATACGATGACGGAAGAGGCCAGGGCGAAGCTGAGGTTCAGCATCTCGGTATGGCCCAGTTTCCATTCAGTAAAGAAAAGGCCAATCGACACCGGGATCATCGATTGGAAGACCATGGCCCCGGTGACATTGGCCAGGGCCAGGGTGTCCTGCCGCCTGATCGTCCAGGTAATGGAGTTGTATTTCTCCGGGAGCTCGGTGGCAATGGGCGCGATGAGCAGGGACATGATGAGGAGGGAGAAACCCAGCGACGCGGAGATGCCGGAGATGGCCCCCACAAAGATCTTCGCCCCCAGGATGATCCCGACCAACCCGGTCAACAACTGCAGGGCGATACAAATTCCATTGCAGGGCATGCGCAGGAACTTGCCGAAATAGAAGAGTTCGCAGTATTCCTCCCCCTCCTGCCCTTCGTGTTTGAGCGAGACCTTGACATAGAAGGCGTAGAGGAGCAGTAGGATCACGCCGGCTACGTAGTTGAGGGTGCGGTTTCCGATGAGGGAGACGATGAAGACGAAGGAGATGATGGGGACAAAGAACTTCAACTCAAAGGTCATGGCCTTCAAATCCACATCCATCGTCAGGCTTTTGCGTCTGCCCGTCCAGTTCAGGATCTGCATGGTGAGGCCTAAGAGGAAAAAGGCGAGGGTGCAGAGCATGAAGGGGGCCCCTAAGATGGCGCCGATTCCGATCTCCTCCCCTTCATGTCCCTTGCCGAAGATCAGGGCCAAAATGGGGATCATGGTCTCCGGCATGGCGGTGCCTACTGCTGCCAGAAGGGAGCCGGCAGCGGCATGGGACATCCCAAACTTGTTTCCTACATGCTCCACGGCATTGGCGAAGAGCTCACAGCTCAACAAGATAATGGCCATCGAAAACAGCAACTCTACCACCAGAATGAACATTCAGACCCCCCCCCTTTTTGATTTTGCGAACCACCCCCCCCAGTTGGCCTCTGCCAACCATGCCTTACATCTCTCGAAATGAGGAAACCGCCAAAATCCTGCGAAAATCTCGCAAGTGCTCCTATAGGGTTTTGCCAGGGACCCCTGGCCCTCCTAAGCGCTAAGCGCCCTTCAGGCGATTAAGGTCCCGGTCACGGCCGATGATGACCAGGATATCTCCTTGGTCGATGACCTCGTTGGGCCCTGGGTTCATGATCGTCTCCTCTCCCTTCTTGCGGATGGCAACGATGGTGACGCCGAATTTAGAGCGCACGCCTAGCGCCCTGATAGTCTTTCCCGCGAAGTTGCCGGGGCATACCAGCTCCAGGATGCTGCATCCCTTGGAGACCTCCAGGTGTTCGAGGATATTGGGAGAGATCAGGCCCTCGGCAATACGTTTTCCCATATCCCGTTCCGGGAATACCAGCCGATCCGCCCCGGTCTTTTGTAGGATGCGACCATGGAGGGGAGTGATCGCCTTGGCGATGATCTCCTTCACCCCCATCTCTTTCAACAGGAGGGTGACCATGACGGCTGCCTCCATGTTCTGCCCCAGGCTGACGATGACCACATCGACCTCGGGGATGCCTATGGCGCGCAGGGATTCCTCGTTGGTCGCATCAGCCTGGAAGGCATTGGTAGCAAAGCCCTTGGCCGCGGCCACCTTCTCGGGATCGGAGTCAATGCAGAGGACTTGACAGCCCTGTTCCGCCAGGGTTTGGGCCACCGAGCATCCGAAATTTCCCAGCCCGATCACTGCAAATTGCCTGTTCTTCGTAGATATCCCCCCTTATCCCACTAGGATCTTTTCTTCTACATAATGGAACTGGGCCTCCCTCGCCTGAGAGAGGACGGCTGCCCCCACGGTAATCGGCCCCACCCTGCCCGCGTACATGGTCAAGATAATGAGCAGCTTGCCCCACGAGGAGAAGATGGCGGAAAGGCTGCAGGGCGAGCCGGGCACCCCCACCGAGAGGCCGACGGTTCCAAAGGCCGAGACCTCCTCGAAGAGGAGAGCAAACAAGGGTTGCCTTTCGATGACCAACAGGAGAATGACGACGATCAGGACGAGGAAAAGGGAAAGCAGCATCAGGACGAAGGCCTTGTTGATACTTTCTGGGGCAACGCGGCGATGAAAGAGATTGACATCCTTCTGTCCGCGGAGGGCCGACCAGGTAGCGCCAAGCAGGATTCCCACGGTGGTGGTTTTGATCCCCCCTCCCGTCCCCCCCGGGGAGGCCCCTACAAACATCAAGAAAACGGTAAAAAAGAGACAGGCCGGGGTCATGGCCCCCACGCGAAGGGTATTGTAGCCGGCAGTGCGCGGGGTGACCGCATGGAAATAGGAGGCCAATACCTTGGTGGAGAGGGGCAAGGGTCCCAGGGTCTGGGCGTTTCCGCTCTCGAAGAGATAGATCAGGGTCGTCCCGGCAAGGATGAGCAGGGCGGTCACGCTGAGGGCCAGCTTGGTATGCAGGGAGAGATGGAGGCCATTTCTGGGCCCCCGGACATGCTGATATAGGTCGGAGATCACCAGAAATCCAATGCCCCCTAGGATGATATTGGAGGTAATGACCAGGTTCACTAGGGGGTCAGCCACATAGGACTCCAGGTTGGTGGAGAAGAGGCTGAAGCCGGCGTTGCAGAAGGCGGAGATGGAATGGAATAACCCCAGGAAGAGGGCGCGAGGAAGGGGGTATTCTGCGAGGAAGCGGAGTGCCAGGAGGATAGCTCCTATAACCTCCACCCCGAAGGTCACCCACAGAATGCGTTTCACAAACCGAACCAGGCCCTGCATGGTCAATTGGTTCAGGGCCTCCTGCAACACGATCCTCTCGCGGAGGGAAATGCGACGGCCCACAGCCAAGGCGATCATGGTCGCCATGGTCATATAGCCCAGGCCGCCGATCTGGATCAAGAGGAGGATGATCACCTGTCCTATGGTAGAAAAAAACCCCGGGGTATCCAGGACGATGAGTCCGGTCACGCAGACGGCTGAGGTGGAGGTGTAGAGGGCATCGACAAAAGGAGTTCCCTTCCCGGAGGCAGTAGAGATGGGGAGGCAAAGGAGAATTGCCCCAATCAGGATAACCGCTGCAAAGCCGATGGCTAATGCCTGGGCAGGGGTAGCGCGCCGCTTGAAATATGAATTCGCCATGAAATGGACCCGAATCCCAAAAAAGAAGGAGAGATCGAACCCGCTCTCCCCTCCTTGAGAAATCGGCCTTCCTCTCTTTCGGGCAGCGAAGTCAGGGGAGGGCGGAGGATTTGACAGATCCCGCCGCCGTGGTCGACTCGACCCCCTCCCCTGGTTCGAAGAGCCAGTCCGTTATATCTGGAAGGCCTTGAATTGTCAAGTCTCAACTGTCTTTGCCCCTTTCATTCTCTCTCGCGGTCCCTCTCGCCTGGCTCCCCGCCATGGGGCGAGATCTGAAGAGGAGGGGAGAGGACAAGAGGAGGAGAGGGGTTAGGTGGCGAGGAGGCACGGGGGCGAGGCACCTGATCTGGGGCGCCGGACTCCTTCAGACGGATTGCAGGGGATATCTGCCGAAGCTCAGCCCGGCCCGGAACATGGCCGCCACATTCTCGGGTGGCACATCGGGCTGGAGATTGTGAACCGAGGCGATCATGTAGCCTCCCCCCGGGCCCAACTCCCGAATCCGTCTCCTCACCTCTTCCTCCACCTCCTGGACAGAGCCGTGGGGCAGGACATGCTGGGTGTCGATGGCGCCGGAGAAGGTCAGCCGATCCCCGAACTCTCGCTTCAGGCGCGCCGGCTCCATATCCTTGGCCGAGACCTGGACCGGATTGAGGATGTCCACCCCCATCTCAATGAGGTCTGGAAGCAGGGGATAGACATTCCCGCAGGAATGGAACATCAGGGCGGCATCGGTGTGCTCTTTGATGAAGGAGAAATACTCCCGGTGATAGGGCTTGATCATCTCCCGATAGAGGGCAGGGGAAACGAAGGGCTGGCCCTGGGTCCCGAGATCATCCCCAATCCGCACAATGTCCAGATACCTGCCGGCCTGCTTCAGGAACTCGCCATACTTTGCCTTCTGCAGGTCAGTGACCTTGCGCAATAGGGCATGGGCGAAGGGCTTGTCTGCCACCAGGTCCATCAGGAATTGATCCAGGCCCCGCAGATACCAGCTTAGCTCGAAGATGTTGACCGGGCCGCCCGGGGTGCCCACCACCGCATAATCGGTGTTTTCGTGTAAGAGCTTGGCCTCCTCCTCCACGCCCGCGGCCCGCCCGGAATCCAGGGGATCGGGAAAGGGATAGGACTCCAGATCCGCCAGTGTGGCCTCCCTGAGTGGGGAGGCGACGATATCATAATAGAGCCCTCCCGGGGGACGGCGAAACTTGACCCCCCACTCATCCACAAAGGTCCCGTCCGGGCCATAGCCGCCCCTAACTTTAGAGGGTCCCTTGCCCATCACCGGGCGGAGGTCGATCTGGAATTCCCGGAGGATGGCCTCCTCCACCAGGACCAGCTGAAACATCACCGAGATGAGGCGCCTCTCCCCTCTTTTGATCCCCAAATATCCCTTCAGTTGCTCGTGGGCACCATCCACCATGGTAGTGCTGGTCGTCGTTCCCAGATCCAAGGGGACTCGATCTGGCTCCTGGCGGCGGATGGCCCGCCGAACCCGCTCTCTGGGCGTCAACTCTGCCATTCCCTCCTTCCCTTCTCTATCGGTTTATCTTCTCAGGATTAACTCACTCGCTTCGGGGTCGATGGTATATCGGAAACGGTTGAGAAAGCTTAGGCCCAAGAGCCCGTCTACGCCGCCCTGCCCTGGCAAGTCGTGGACGAGCGCCTCAATCCCCTTCTCCTCAAAATCCCCGATCGCAACAGAAGGGAGAAAGACCAGGGGGGCCTTCAGGGTTCCTGAAGCGGTCTGGACCGTCACCCAAAGACCGTCCGACCTCTGGAGCAACCTCATCTCCTCCGCCAGATGAACGGAAACGCTGCAATAGGTCGCCCCCGTATCCAACAAGAAGGTGACCTCACCTCTTCCCGCAATTCGCCCCCGCACCAGGAGAGCGTTCCCCTGGCGGATGAAGGGCACTGCGGTGATCTGGGAAGTGGGGGAGAGGGCAGCGGTTCCGGGAAGGATGAATGCCAGGGACTGAACCCGATCCGATTTGACCAGGAGCGCGCGGTTGATGGTCGGGAAGCCCCTTTTGCTGATCTCGATCTTATAGAAGCCGGCGGGGATATTTTGGAAGAGGAAATGCCCGGTGCGGTCCGTCTCCGTCGAGGCGACCCCCTCGATTTCCACTTTGGCTCCCTCCAGTCGGATCCCATTCTGGGAGGAAACGGTTCCTTTGACGACGCCTCCTCCCGCCTCGGCAAAGAAGGGAGCCGACAGAGAGAGGAGAACGAGCAGAACGGAAAAGAGGATCGGGGCGACTCTCATCTTGATAAGGCAGGCCTCTATTTCCCGAGGAGGCGGGCCGCCTCCCGGGCAAAATAGGTGATGATCAAGTCTGCCCCCGCCCGCTTGATGCTGGTGAGGGTTTCCATCATCACCTTCTCTTCCTCCAGCCACCCCAGCCTAGATGCGGCCTTGATCATAGCAAATTCCCCACTCACACTGTAGGCGGCCATGGGGACCCCGAATTCCTGTCTGGCCCTCCAGAGGACATCGAGATAAGAGAGCGCTGGTTTTATCATAATGATGTCGGCCCCCTCCTCCAGATCGAGGGCGACCTCCCGCATGGCCTCGTCGGTATTGGCGGGGTCCATCTGGTAGGATTTTCGGTCTCCGAATTGGGGGGCCGACTCGGCCGCCTCCCGGAAGGGCCCGTAGAAGCTGGAGGCATACTTGGCGGCGTAGGACATGATCGGTGTCTCTTGAAACCCCGACTCATCCAACGCCTCGCGGATGGCAGAGACCCTTCCATCCATCATATCGGAAGGGGCCACGAGGTCGGAGCCTGCCTCGACCTGGGAGACGGCCGTCTTGGCCAAGAGCTCGAGGGTCGGATCGTTCCTGAGCCGCCCTCCTTCGATGACCCCACAGTGTCCGTGGCTGGTGTATCCACAGAGGCAGACATCGGTGATGACCAAAAGATCAGAGATCTCCCTCTTGACTGCCCTCACCGCTTCTTGAACGATGCCATGGGGGTCATAGGCCTCGGAGCCGACGGCGTCCTTGGTGGCGGGGATGCCGAAAAGGAGGATGGCAGGGATGCCCAGCCTCTCTACCTCCTTGGCCTCTTTCACCAGTTCGTCCACGGAGAGATGAAAGTTCCCCGGCATGGAGGAAATCTCGCGGCGCTGTCCCTTTCCGTGAACCACGAAGAGGGGGTAGATGAGATCCTTCACCGAGAGCTCGGTCTCGCGAACCATGGAGCGCAGCGCCTCTTTTTCCCGTAAGCGCCTCGGCCGATAGATGGGGTAATGCATAGGTCCTCCTTGGAAGATCTCTCCTGCCTCTTTGGCAGTGAGGACGAATAGGGACTGACGATTCTTCAACCCTGCGGATTCTCTCCCCTGGCCCCCCTCTCCTGGATCTCCTCTTCACTCAGATAGCAGGCGGGATCCTCCGCCCAGAGGTCATGAAAGATCGCCTCCGCCCTTACCCGGAAGTTGCCATTGCAGAGATCGAAGAAATGGCAGCGACTGCATTTCCCTTTCACCAGGCCCTTGCGATCTTTGAGTCCCCGGAGGAGGGGGTCAGAGGTGTCCTGCCAAATGACGGAAAATGGCCTCTGTCGAACATTTCCCAGGGAATAGTGTTGCCAGAACTGATCAGCGTGCACATCGCCCTTATGGCCAATGTTGCCGATGCCCACTCCGGAGCTGTTGCCCCCGTTCCAGCGCAACAGCTCCCGGATCTCATTGGCCCTCTCCGGATGGGTTTCCCGCTCCTTAAGATAGAGATACACCCCATCGGTATGATTATCTACGGTCAGGATTTCCAGATTCAGGCCGCGTCGGCAGAAGTCCAGCGTCCGGGAGAAGATCAGGTCGATCAAGGCCCGCTTCTGGGGAAGAGAGATGTCCTGGTCAGAAAGCCCCTTGCCCCTGCCCGTGTAGACCAGGTGGTAGAAGCAGGCCCGCGGAATCCCTTCCGCCTCCAGAAGGTCGAGGATGCTGTCCACCTCCTGGAAGTTGTACCGGCAGATGGTGAACCGCAGGCCGACCTTGATCCCTTCCTGGCGGCATGCGCGAATTCCGGAGAGGGCCTCCTGAAATGCGCCCCGATAACCCCGAAAGCGGTCGTTGGTCTCCTCCAGGCCATCCAGGCTCACGCCCACATAGGAAAAGCCGGCCTCTTTGATCCTTCTCGCTGCCTGGCCATCGATCAGGGTCCCATTGGTGGAGATCACTGCGCGGATCCCCAGGGAGGAGGCATAATGGCCGACTTCGAAGAGATCCGCTCGCAGCAATGGCTCTCCGCCGGAGAAGAGGAGGACCGGGACCCCGAAGCGCGCCAGATCGTCGATGATCGAGCGGGCCTCCTGGGTGGTTAGCTCCTGAGGGTCCGCCCTGGTCGTGGCATCCGCGTAGCAGTGGAGACAGCTCAGATTGCAACGCGAGGTCATATTCCAGACCACCACGGGCCGCTTGTCCTTGGAGAACCTCTGTAGATGGGAAGGAAGGCGGGAAGACTCACGACCGTAGCGCAGGACCTCCCCTGGGGTGGCCTTCCCGCATAAGAGCCGAGTGATGTCGATCATAACCGGATTATTTCACCCCACTGATGGTCCGAAGGTCAAAGCTGAATCGGAAGTCGTTCTGGTCCGGCCTTCGAATATAGCCGAAGGTAACGGACCAGCAGGGGCCGAAGTAGGTGACCATGATCTTGTTCTCCAAGAAGGTGGAGCGCTCGAAATTATAGCGGGTGTAATAGCTCAGGGCGGCCCACTCCCCCAGCTTGAGGTCGCATCTCCCATGGAAGGCATTGACTTTGAGCTCGGGGGCGTAGTGATACCCGGTGGTCAGGCTCACATTGTGGGGGAGCTGCAATCCCAGGTAGGGATCGAGGGTATCGATATGATTCCCTCCAGGGTCGTAGTTGGCGTCCAGGGCCAGGTTCAGGAACTTGACCGGGTTCAGGCCGAGGTGGGCGTTGATGTCGGAAAATCGCCTCTCCGAGAAGCGAAGGCCCAAGCCCGATCGCAGTTCATTGTAGGCGACCCCCAGCTCCGGATTAGGGTAGCCTTGGTGAGGTCCATGGATGTTGTAGCTCTGGGAGAGGCGTAGGATGAAAATCTCTTGGATACGGCTGCCTTCCCCCTCTCTAAACTTGGCCCAGAGGCGATTGGTCAGGGAATAGGTAATGCCGTTCTGGGGACTGAGGAAGTCCAATTCGTCGTTGTGCCGCAGATCTGACTGATCCACCTCTGGGATGTATTCATAGGCGACCATCGGTTCGATGATATGATGGATTCCTTTCAGGGTCTCTCCTCCTGCCTCGAAAGTCCGGGAGAGATGAGAATCCAGCCGGGCCTGTAGCTGATAGACCTCGCGGCCGAACGCCCGATCTTCCTCCCGGTCCCGGGTATAAAGGGTCTCGCGGAAGGCGACGAGAGGGGTGAGGCTGGCAACCCCCCCCAGGCTCAGGGGAAGGGTCAGACGAGGATACAAATCGAAACGACCCAAGTTCAATACCCTTCCGCTCTCGCCCTTGGAACCGAAACCACTTTCGAAATAAGCCGCAGAGGAGTTGAGGTGAAAATAGAGGGGGATGCTCTCCCAAGGCTGGCGGAAGGAGAGAAAGCGCAATTCCGGTAGCCGATAGAGGTAGTCGGGTTGGCGGAGGTCTTTGGCATAATGGCCCCAGAGCATGAGGGATTCATTGCTCCAGTTCTGCGTCACATATCCTTCCGAGGTCTGGAGGCGTTGGGAGCGAACCTCGGTATCGGGATTGTAGATCCGCTGATAATTCCTCGTGTTCTGCAGGTTGAGGTTTAGCTTGGCATTGAGGTCGGGTTGGATCTCCTGCTGATGGCGATAGGTGACCTTCCAGCGGTTCTCCTTCCGAAGCCGATCATAAGTATAGGTGCCATCGAATTGCCCCCGGGCCTTTGGCGAGAGGATGTAGCGATACTCGAGTCCCTCCTCGAGGCCCCGCTTGCTGCGATAATTGAGGGAGAAGGTAGCGTCCTGCGAGGGGCTGATGGCCCAAAAATAGGCGTTCTTGAGGATAAACCCCTCTCTGGTGCTGTAACCTGTCTGGGGGATCAGGAATCCGGACTGGCGTTCTCCGGCTGGGACAGCGAGGAGGGGGGAATAAAGAAGGGGAATTCCCTTCACCCAGAATGAGGCGCCTTTGGCCACTGCGGTGGCGTCGAGGTGGATCGTCGCCTTCTGGGCCCGGATCTCCCAATCGGGCGAGCCCTCCCCCTCGCGGGGGCAAGGGGTGACAGTGGCTTGAGAGAGATAATAGGTATTTTCATCTTGCCTCTTGATCTCCATCCCCGTCACCCAGAGGGTAGGTGACAGGAAGCCGTTCCCCTGATATAGGGTCCCTTGACCCGTCCCGGAATTATATTCCAGGCGGGTCCCCTCCAGGCGACTCTTCCCGTCCGTAAGGAAGACCGCGCCCTCGGCCAGCACCTCCTCAGTTTCCCGCTCGTACCTCACCCGATCAGCCCGGATCCAGAATTCGCCGTAAGAGATGTTGACATTCCCGGTCGCCTCGATGATCCGGCCCCCCTCTAAGAAATCCAGGCGATCGGCCTCAATGCGCCCCTTCCCCTCTTCCTTTTCCGACTTCGAGGGTTGAAGGAAGGTCTGTCCCTCAGCCCCGCCCGATAAAGGCAGGAGCGGGGAGAGCAGGAGGCAGGCGATAATCAAGATGAAGATCGGTCTCAGTTTGATCAATGGGGCAGACCAGGAAGTCAGGCTTGGCCTTCTGGCACGGGGAAGGCCAGCGCCTCCACGAACTTGTCCTGAAAGTCAGAGCGGGAGGCCAACTCGATGAATCTCGCCCTGCGGGCGATCCGGGAGGCCTCCTCCCTTGCCACCCTGGAGAGCAAGGCCATTTTGGCCCCCTCCCCCGCGGCATTTCCCACCGGGCGGATCTTCTCCAAAGGATAGGGCGGAAGCAGGCCGATGGCCTGAGCATTGGCCGGGTCGAGGTAATTGCCGAAGGCCCCGGCCAGGAAGATCGTCTCCACCTGGGAAGGGCCGATATGAAGCTCATCCATTAGGATATTGATCCCGGCCCGGATTGCTCCCTTGGCCAGTTGCAGCTCCCGGACATCCCGTTGTGCCAGGCTGATCGCCGGCGAGCTATCGTCACCCTCGGTCAGAAAGAATCTCCACTCCCCGTCCGTCCGGCGCAGTCGGCTCCGGATCTTGGAGGGGACAGAAGCCGCCAGGGAGTCTGGCGACCGGAATCTCCCCCCGGGATCGATCAGGCCCAGGCGGAGGAGGAGGGCCACCAGATCGACCAGGCCAGATCCGCAGAGACCCTGGGGGGGGACCTCTCCCACCACCCTCCAGCGGATATCCCCCTCCCCTGCATAGACCTGACTGACGGCCCCGGGCTCGGCCCTCATGCCGCAGCTGATCTGGGCTCCCTCGAAGGCAGGGCCGGCGGCCGCCGAAGAGACCAGGATCTGCTGGCGGGACCCCAAGGCGATCTCCCCATTGGTGCCGATATCGATTTCCAGGGCAATCCCTTCCCGCTCATGGAGTCTGGTGGAGAGGAGGCCGCCGACGATATCCGAACCCACATACCCCGCGATGTTGGGGAGCAAAAAGACAGGCGCCCGTGGGTAGATCTCGAGGCCCAGGTCCAGGGCCCGCACCTCCAGGGGGTCTGTCATGACCGGGTTGTAGGGGAGGTGCCCCATGCCGGAGGGGTCCAGGCCGAGGAGGAGATGGTGCATGGTAGTATTCCCCACCACCGAGAGGGCATAGATGCGATCTTGGGGGATGCGCGCCGACGCAGCGGCCTTCCCAATGAGGGCGTTGAGGGCATGAAGGATCTTTCCCTGGAGGAGCTGGAGGCCGGAGGGATCGGTGCTGGCCAGGCTGATCCGGGAGATGACATCGGCGCCGAAGGCGGCCTGGGGGTTGAGCTGGGAGGAGAGGGCCACTTGTTTTCCCTCCACCAGATCCAGCAGGTATCCCACCACGGAGGTGGTTCCGATGTCGAAGGCCATCCCATAGAGCTGGCCAGTGGTATCCCCCGGCTCGATTCCCAAGAGGCGAGATCCGGCCAGGACGGCGGTCCAGGCCTCCCAGGCCCAGATCTTGTCCCCCAACTGCTGCAGGGTGTGCCAGTCTGCCTGGGGATCCTCGATGCCCCTCTGCTGCAAGGCCTTTCGCAGGATCTCCCAGGTGGAGGAGGAGGGTATCCGTAGATCTTCTGGCCGAACGAGGTTCCATTTGTAGATCCCGGGATCCACGGCGGCAAAGGAGAGGGCTCCCCCCGCCAAGGCCTTTTCCACCTTGCCCGGCTCGACCTGCAGGATCTCCACCTCCAGATCCCCCCAGGACTCCACCTGACAGGCGAGCCTCTCCCCGGGCTTCATCAGAGAGGATGCAAGGGATTTCTGTTCCAGAGGAGTGAGGGCCGAGGCCTCTCCCTTGAGCCTCACCCGGCATTTTCCGCAGGTCCCCCTCCCTCCGCAATAGGAATTGATGGGGATGGAGTACCGCTGGGCCAGATGCATCAGATTGATGCCCGGCTCCGCCTCAAATAAGAGATCGAGGGGATAGAAGTGGACCTTAATCAAGTACCACCCGATATTTGGAGAGGATCTCCTCCCGTACCTCCACCCCCAGGCCCGGCGCGGTGGGAACCTTGACCCATCCCCCCTCCGGCAGGATGGGCTCCACGGCCAATTCTTCGCGGATGGGGTGGGGGGTTCGATCGAACTCCAGGGCCGGCACCTGCACAAAGGGAAGGGCATTGCGGCAGGAGGGGGTTTCGGGTAGGACGGCCAAGAGATGGAGTGCGGCGGCTATCGCGATGGGGGTGCCCCAGACATGGGGGAAATACGGGATTCCCCAGGCACTGGCCAGGGCTGCTATCTTCTTGGCCTCGGAGAGGCCACCGGCCTTGCAGGTGTCGGGCTGGAGGATGTCTACTGCCCGGCGGGAGATGAGTTCCCGGAAGCCGAACCGCGTGTATTCGCACTCTCCCCCGGCGATGGGAATATTCAGGGCCTCCTTCACCTCCAGGTACCCTTGCAGGTCCTCCGGTATCACCGGCTCCTCGAACCAGAAGACCTGATATTTCTCCAGTTCCCTTCCCACCTGGATGGCAGTCACCGCATTGTAGGCGTGGTTGGCATCCACCATGAGCAGGACCCGGGGTCCGATCGCCTCGCGGACTGCCCGCACATTCTCCAGATCCTCAGCCGGGGACAATCCCCCGATCTTCATCTTGATCGCGGGAAACCCCGCCTTCAGATAGCCCAAGGCTTCCTGGACCAGTTCCTGGGTGAGGTGGGGGGTTTTCTTGTAATAGAGGCCGGTGGCGTAGGCCATGACCCGACCTCGCATCTGCCCGCCCAAGAGCTTGTGGACCGGCAGATTGAGGGCCTTGCCCATCAGGTCCCAGAGGGCGATGTCGATGCCGCTGATGGCCTCCACGGGGAGTCCCTTTTGGCCATAATCTCTCGTCTTGGCGTACATCTTCTCCCACAGGACCTCCCGGTCCAAGGGGTCCTGCCCGATGATCAAGGGCTTCAGGATCTGAGAGATGATGGCGGCGATGGGCCCGCTGCCAGGGGCCCCTGCCTCACCCCATCCGGTGATCCCCTCGTCCGTGTCGATCTGCACCAGAAGGGCTGACCGGTGCTCGGCCCAGTCTAGGGACCAACCAAAAGGCTGGTCCAATTTCGCCTGGAGGTAATGGGTCTTTATCTCCGTGATCTTCAACTCTTCCTCCTCATCCGCGCCACCTTGACGAATGCAAAATAGGGATCCCCGTAGGGGGACGCCTGGGACCCGAAGGGCAACGCCCTCCCCAATTGAGAAGGGCCCTGGTTGAGGGGTAGAGAGGCCATAGGCCAAGAGGAGGGCACCATGGGTTTCGCCAATGGGTCAAGGCCGGTTCAACCAAGGGCCCAGGGCTAATATTTCCCGAACTCCTTCGCCGCCTCGAACATGGCGACGATATTCTCCGGGGGGACCTCCGGCTGCAGGTTGTGGACGGAGTTGAGCACATAGCCGCCGCCCGGGGCCAGGTCCTCGATCCTCCTCTTCACCTCAGCCCTCACCTCCTCCGGCGTGCCGAAGGGCAGGACCTTGTGGGTGTCAATTGCCCCCCAGAAGCCCATGCGCTCTCCGAATTCCCGCTTGAGGCGTTTGGTGTCCATATCCTTGGCCGACACCTGAACCGGATTGAGGCAATCCACCCCAATCTCGATCAGGTCCTCCATCAGGGGATAAACCGAGCCGCAGGAGTGGAAGAGGAGAGGGACCTTGGCCTTGAGGCGGGCAAAGAGTTGTCCGTGCCGCGGCTTGATCATCTTGCGATAGAGGTTTGGGGACATCATCGGCCCGTTCTGGAAGGCCACATCGTCCCCATAAAAGATGAGATCGATGTGGCCGCCCGCCGCCTCGATCATGCGCTCTGCGATGAGGGTGTAGACCTCCAGCACCCGGTCCATGAGGGCCTCGGCGAAGGTGGGGTTCAAAATGAGGTCGGTGAGCCAGGCCTCATACCCTCGCAGGAATTGGCTGTGGTGGACGATCCCGACCGGGAAATTGAGGATGACGGCGTAATCCGTCTCCTGGTGGAGCCTGCGGGTCTCCTCTGCAATCCCCTCCACGAATCCCGGGTCATAGGGATCGGGCCAACGATGCCTCTTGATGTCCTCCAGGGTGGGATCGCCGGCAAGGGGGGATCCGCTCACATAGAAATGGCCTCCCTCCGGGGGCCGACTCCGAATCACGCCCCATTCGTCCTGGTAGGATCCGTCCGGGAAGATCTTGTCCACCCAGCCCGCAGGCCCCCGCGGCTGGATGCCCCGGGTATCGATTTCGAAGCGCTGCAGGACTTCCTCGTGGGGCTGAGCGGTCTGACTGCGCTTGCTCATCTCGATGGTTTCTTTCTGGATCCCCAGGTATCTCTTGAGCCGCTCGTAGCCTTCGAGAGTGATGGTGCTGGCAAAGGTGCCGGCCAGATCGAGGGGCACCCGATCCGGCTGCTTATGTTTGAGGGCGGT
>Ga0315274_10000869_pt1 | contig 47022 bp, 32 predicted proteins | sample YL17G02_20_MG_FD_203700 | JGI IMG/M metagenome (GOLD analysis project Ga0315274, IMG submission 203700) | Sediment microbial communities from Yellowstone Lake, YNP, Wyoming, USA - YL17G02_20 | ecosystem: Environmental > Aquatic > Freshwater > Lake > Sediment | place: USA: Wyoming | collected... | reverse complement strand
ATCTCGGAGTCGATGACGAGCTGCTCGAGCCAGACGGTCCTGCAGTCCTCGAGCAGGCCGATGCCCGCGATCATGTCCGCTCCGGCCATGATGGGCATGACGGCGCTCGCGAACTTCTCGTAGGCCGCCTGCTCGTCCGGCTCCTTCGCGGTCGAGACGAACCCGCCGACGAGCGCGGGGAAACCGTAGTGGTGCGCCATCTGCGCGTACGCGGCCGATGTGAGCCCGTGCTCCGGGCCGCCTCCCGCGCGCGTCGAGGTCTTCATGTCGAGCACGGCGATCCCGCAGCTGAACACGTAGGCCGTCCCCGGCCTGTAGAGCTGGAATATGGTGTTGCCCGCCAGCGCCTCCGCGACGGCGACCGCTACGGACCCCGCGAGCGTCGCGGGCCCGGTCGAGCCCGGCCCTGGCATCACGTAGAAGCAGATCGGCATCCCGCCATCGGCGGCGACGAAGCCCGCCTCAAGCCCCTCGCCCTCTATCACGAGCGGGGAGGAGCTGGTGTGGATTGATGAAAGGAAAGGTCTCTTCCTGAACTCGTCCTCTCCGCCCGCGGCAGCGGCCGCGAGCTCGAGCACGTCCTCGACCTCCCAATCGAGCGTGTCTGTCGCGAGGGTCGCGTGCTTCTCGGTGTTCTCGAGGGTCGCCTGCAGGTCGTGTATGTGCCTCGTGCCCATGGGCACGTCCTGGGAGGTCACGCTCGGCCAGTTGATGCCGTGCCCCTTCAGGGCGTCGGTCACGCGCGCGGCGTTCGCGACGTCCGACTTCTTCGATTCGCGCCTCTGCCTCGTCTCGAAGTCCATCGCCATCGTGCCGTTGCCGTCGTTGCACACATGCACGTGCTCGAAGTCCAAGCGCGCGTCGTGCTTGCGCGTGCGCCCGTAGAACACGACCGCCCGGTCGTTCTTCCCGGACATCTCCAGGACCAGCGTCTCGGGGAACTTGACCACTGCGCTTTTCTTGTCCACCTCGCAGCCGGCCTCCTGAAGCATCGCCTGCGCTTTTTCACTCTTGACGGCGACGCCCGTCCTCTCGAGTATCTGAAGGGCGGCGTAGTCGATCATCTGCACGCCCTCGGCGTCAAGCACGTTCCGCCTGCATCTCACCGGTATCGAGTTGGCCATGTTCCTTTCCCCCTTGCGCTCGGTCGGTCTGCTCCTGTCATGTGGTGATCGTGATGGTGTGTTTGTGAACCTGAAAATAGGTTGGAATGGCACGGACGCTTTCTCCGCGTCCGGCCAGTAAGAGTTTTTCCTTTAGTGGGTCTTGGACTCCCCGCCCCACATCGGCTTCTTGTACTTCTCGATCACGCCGTCCAGCTTCTTCTGGATGTCCTTGTCGAGAGCCGGTACCTTGTGGGTCGCGAGTATCGTCTTGACCTTGTCCCTCGCCCTCGCCCTGAGCGACTTCGAGCCGTCCTGGGACCACGCGTCGAACGAGCGCCTGTCTATCAGGTTGGGCATGAAGAACTCGCTCCTCATGTGCTGGAGGGTGTGCCTCTGCGCGAGGAAGTCCTTCCCCGGGCCGACCTTCTCGATGACGTCGATCGCCATCGTGACGTCGTCCGCCCACTCTCCCCTGATCAGCCGGGAGATCGCCCCGACGATCTCGTCGTCGATGACGATCTGCTCCAGGAACAGGCAGCTCGAGTCCTCAAGGAGGCCTATGCCGCACATCAGGTCGGCGCCTGCGAGCAGCGGGCCGACACAGCCGGTGTAGTATTCCAGGACCGCCTGGTCCCCGGGCTCCTTGGCCGTCGCGGACACGCCGACGCAGGAGGGCATGCCGTAGTAGTGCGCGAGCTCGGTCGCCATCGCTGACGAGAGCGCGTGCTCCGGGCTCCCGCCCGCCCTGATCGTCGTCCTCATATCGAGGGGCGCGTTGCCCATGCCGTAGATGACCGACGCGCCTGGCGTGGCGAGCTGGGTCATCGTGAGCGCGCTGAGCACCTCGGCGTTGCCGACCACAAGCGAGCCGACCAGCGTTGCCGGTCCGGTCGCGCCTGGCTGCGGCATGCCGAAGAACACGAGCGGTACCCCGCTCTTGGCGAGCTCGAGGCTGGCGTCCATGACGCCAGCATCGTGCTGGAGGGGCGCGTACGTGCACTGCAGGCACGACGTGATGGGCCTCCTCCTGTACTCCTTCTCGCCGCCGGCGGCGATGTAGCCCATCTCGACCAATCCCTTCGCGTCCGAGATCGTCACGGCCGTCTCGTACATGACGTGCTTCTCGGTGTTGTTCAGGGAGGCGTCCAGGTCGTGCAGGTGCACGGTGGATGCCTGTTGGTCGGTCGAGCTGACCATCGGCCAGTGTATGTGGACGTTCTGGAGGGCGTCGATGATCCTCGAGGACTTCACGAGGTCCTGCTTCGTCGAGGGTCTGCGGGCGCCGGTCTCGAAGTCCACGGCCACCGCGCCGTTGCCGTTCGCGGTCATGTGGCTGTGGTTCATGTCCAGCTTCGCATCGTACTTCGGGTTCCTTCCCGCGAGCGTGATGCTCGTCTTCTTCTTGGAGAGGGCCTCCTCGACCAAATGGGAGGGTATCTTCGCGATCCTCGTCTTCTCATCCACTTCGCAGCCGTTGTCCTTCAGGAGCTTCCTGCAGGTCGGGCTGTCCACCTGGACACCGATTTTCTCGAGGACGTGTAGCGTGCCCCAGTGGATTCTCTCCAGGTCCTCGTCGCTGAGGACCTGGAAGTGGATCCCACGTTGAATTCCGTATGACATGGCGCTCACCTGACGATCTTCTTCGCAACATCGACAGCGCCGGATGCGTCTCCGCTGTATCCGTCCGCGCCGATCTCCTTCGCGTAGGTGTCCGTGACCGGAGCACCGCCGACCAGGACCTTGATGTCCTTGTGCTTCTTCTTCAGCGGCGCGATGACCTCTGCCATCCTCGGCATCGTCGTGGTCATCAGGGCGCTCATGGCCAGGACCTTCGGCTTCGACTCATCGACCTTCTTCAGGAAGTCCCCTGACGGGACGTTAACGCCGAGGTCCGCGACCTCGAACCCGTTCGATGCGAGCAGCGTCGCCACGAGGTTCTTGCCGATCTCGTGGATGTCGTCCTGGACCGTACCGATGAGGACCATGCCGGCGCTGGCCCTGTGCTGTCCCTTCGGGACTGCGGGTTCGAGCACCGCCAGTGCGGCCTTCATGGCCTCTGCGCCCATGACGAGCTCGGGTAGGTAGATCTCTCCCCTGCCGAACCTCTCGCCGACGGTCTTGATTCCTTCGGCCAAGCCTTTATCGATCGCAACGAGCGGGTCCACGCCGTCCTTCAGCGCCTGCTTTGCGAGGTCAGCTATGGTCTCCATCTCGTAGTTCAACACGGCGTCCTTCAGCCGCTTTACTGCATCTTCCATTGGTTCTTACCCCCAATTGCCGTCCTCCGGAACCGGGTTCCTCGGGACCTCGATTTCGGGAGCCAGATAATCCGCCTCTTGGGCTCGATTTCTGGTCACGATTGAACCCGCATACTCGGTACCCTAATTAAGGTTTCTGTCCGTGGGCCCCTATTCGTCGCGGCGGTTGGACACGTTCGTCCGTCGAGTCTATAAAAATCGTCGGATAAAAATATAGACCGGGGGACGTCTGATGGTGCTCGGGCTGGCCCGTTCGAGCGGCCGACAACTATTTCTAAGGCGGCGCGTTCACCCCTTTCTAGGAGGCCAGGAATCATGCCTTGTGCAACCGTGCCAGTAATCGAGCTTAGGGGGACGAAGAAGACTGTCAGGATAGGCGCCGGAAGGACGCCTGTGCTTGTCGGCGAGAGGATCAACCCGACGAACAGGAAGGAGCTCATCGCCAAGCTGAAGGCGGGCGAGTTCGGCATCCTCGAGGGCGAGGCGAAGAAGCAGATCGCCAACGGGGCTGACGTCCTGGACATCAACGTCGGCGTCCCCGGGATAGACGAGAAGCACGCGATGCTCGAGGCGCTCAGGATCGTCCAGGACGCGGTCGACGCACCGCTCTGGATAGACACCTCGGACCCGGAGGTGCTCGCGGTGGCCCTCAAGAACGTGAAGGGCAGACCGGGCATCAACTCGACCACGGGCGAGGAAAAGAGGATGGATGTCGTGGTGCCGCTCGCGGCCGAGTACGGCGCGGCGCTGGTGGGTCTGTGCATCGACGACGCTGGCGTCCCGACCACCTCGGAGAAGAGGGTCGCGATCGCCAGGAGGATCATCGACCGGGCGGAGAGGTCGGGCCTCGACAGGAAGAACATCATCATCGACTGTGTGGCGTTGGCGTGCGGCACCGGCGAGACGGGCGCGAAGGCGACGCTCGACACGATCAGGATATGTACCGAGGAGCTCGGCGTGAACACCACGGTCGGCCTGAGCAACGTGTCCTTCGGGCTCCCGGACAGGCCGGTCCTGAACGCGGCGTTCATGCTCATGTGCGCAGGCCAGGGCATGACCTGCTTCATCGGCAACCCGAACGACCCGAACATGCAGGTCGCGCTGAAGTCCTCGAAGCTCTTCTGGGGCGAGGACAAGTTCGCCATGGGCTACCTCATGTGGTTCAGGAAGCGGCAGGCGGAACTCGCCGCTGCGGCCGAGAAGAAGTAGACGCGGACCGCATCGGACCACGCAAACTCCTTCCTTCTCGTGATTTCTCGTTCCAGCGTCCGCTCTCAAGACGATTCGACTTGAGGAAACGCCGGGAATGGTTTTCCTAGGCGATCGCTCAGCGCCGTCTCAGCTTCGGGTTCAGCACATCGTCGAGCGCGTACCCGATCAGCGAGAACGCCAGCACCATCACGACGATCGCTCCGCCCGGAGCAACGATCCACCACCAGGCCCCTCTGTTCAGGGCGCTGTTGTTGTACGCCGCCTCGAGCATGTTGCCCCAGCTGATCACCGTCGGGTCCCCGAGCCCGAAGAAGTCCAGGAAGGATTCGGAGAATATCGCCAGCGCAATCAGCAGGACGGTGTTCGCGAACACGAGCGGGAGCACGTTCGGGAGTATGTGCTTCTTGATGATGTGCCCCGAGTCCGCGCCGACCGCCCTCGCACGCTCGATGAACTGCCTCTCCTTGACCGTGAGCACCTGCGACCTCACGATCCTCGCGGTCGACGGCCAGCTGGTGATGCCGATGACGACGATCACCCAGATGAACTGCTTGCCCAGCACCGCCATCATCACGATCATGAGTGGGAACCAGGGGAGCACGAGGAAGAAATCCGTCACCCTCATCAACACCTCGTCCGTGATCTTGCCGAAGTACCCTGCCGCGAGGCCGATCGACGCGCCCAGCGCGACAGATATCAGGGTGGCCACGAACCCCACCATGAGGGAGGCCCTCGTGCCGTACATGGTCATGCTGTAGACGTCCCTCCCGAGGTGGTCCGTCCCCCACGGGTGCACTTGGCGCATCTCGGTCGGGGAGGGAGCGAACGACGGGGCCGTGGGGTTCACCCAGCCCGCGTCGAAATCGTTCGAGTCGAAGTTGTCGGGGTCGTTGGGCTCGGAGACGGTCGATATCAGGGGGGCCGTAACTGCGATCACGACGAACGCGATGAGGGTGATGAGCCCCGCGAACCCGAGCCGGTTGGACCTGAATATCTTCCAGGTCTTCTTGAGATTCTTTATCTGGAGCTGCAACTTCTCAATGTCCGAGGGAGTGACCAGCGTCTTGTCCCTCTTCAGCTTCCGGACGAGGGAGATCGATGCCCATGCGACAAGGGCCACGAGGATGGTCCACCCCAATATCGACGCGATATGCGACTCGAGCCACGTCGGGACACTCTGGACCGTGATCTTCGCCACATCGGTGTCGGTGTTGTTCAGCCCGACGACCGTGAGGGTTATGTTGTAGACACCTGGGATGTCGAAGACGAACTGCGCCTCGACCCCTTCGAGCAAGACCGGCTCGTCATCGTAGGTGAAGTTCCATCTGTATTCGATGATGTCCCCGGTCGACCTGGTCCCGTTGAGCACGATCGCAGTGCCCTCTTCGATCATCCTGTCGTTCCCGGCATCCGCGACGACCTCATCCTGCGCCCGCGCGTCCGATGCGGTCCCGAGGCATCCCACCGCGAGGAGCAGGGCGGCGGTCAGTACCAGCAAGGCGCGCGTGGGTATCATGTGAGCTGCCCTTCTGCCAGCGTTTTGTTCCCGCATCCATGTCACCTCAGATCTTGACCCTCGGGTCGAGGTAAGTGTACACTATGTCCGCAATCAGGTTCGCCGCCAGGACAGCCACCGCCATTATCAGGAACAGCGCCTGGAGGAGCGCGTAGTCCTTGTAGAAGACGGCGTCGTAGGTCAGCTTCCCCAGACCGTCGTATGTGAACACGAGCTCGACCATGATCGTCCCGCCGAGGACCCAACCGACGCTTATCGCCATCACCGTCACGACCGGGAGCATCGCGTTCTTCATCGCGTGGTCGTTCAGTATGACCTTGTTCGAGACCCCTTTGGCCCGCGCGGTCGTGATGTAGTCCTCGGTGAGGACGTCGGTCATCGAGTTCCTCATGATGAGGGCGAACTCCGCCATGATCTCGAGCGTGAATGCGATGATTGGCAGCACCAGATGGTACGCACGGCTCATGATCTTCTGTCCAAGGGACATCTGCAAGTATGTGTCCGGGGCCTGGCCCAGGAACGATTCCGACCATTGAGGGATGTCCCCGTAGGCCCCGGCTAAGGGGAACCATTTGAGATAGCCCGCGAAAATGAGCAGCAGCACCAGGGCGAACAGGAAGGTCGGCATCGAGTAGAAGACCAAGGAGATCCCCATGCCGATCGTGTCCACGGCCTTCCCCCTCCTCCAAGCAGCGGCCTTCCCTATATTCACGCCTATCCAGATCGACAGGATTGTGCCCAGCCCGACGAGTATGAGCGTGTTCATCAGCCTCGGAAGGATGATCTCAGCGCAGGTGGAACCAGGTTTGAAAGTCGTCGTGTAGCCGAAATCGAGCGTGAACACCTGGCCCAGGTAGCTGATGAACTGGTCAAGGAGAGGGTCATCGAGGTGGAACTTCGCCCTGATGATCGCCTCGAGTTCAGGGGACATGCCCTTCTGGATGAAGACCCTGACGGGGTCTCCGGGCATCACGCGGAAGAGGAAGAAGTTGAACGCGATTATCGCAAACAACGTGATTACTACGTATACACTCTTTCGGAGCAAGAACCTCCTCATGTCCATTTTGCCATCCTCCCCGATGTCATCAGGCTGGCCGCCTCCGTTCGTGCCTTCTCGCGATCTAGGGTCTCACAAACCGCCGCTGGTTCTCCGCATGCAGACGGCGTGTCTTTCCTCCTCCCCATCCTCGGTCGGGAGGAAAATTCAAGGGCCCGGCAACCTCCGTGCCGGGCCGTTTCTTCGTGCCGGACGGGATCAGTCTCCCAGCGGACTGCCTGTATCTCCTCCCTCGTCTCCTCCTTTCTTCTTCAGCTTGCCCGTCTTCATGAGAACGACGACGACCGCGATCACAGCCACGATCGCGCCTAGGACCGCGACCACAATGAGCGGGTCCACTCCGCCGCCGTCGGTACCGCCCAGGTACTCGAGGTCGAAGAACAGCGGGTTCGCGGTCCAGAAGGCGTCGAAGCTCCTCGCCGGATCGTTCTCCCAGTCTCCCCAGCCGTCGAATGTGTCCGTCCGCCATGCATAGGTCTGGTACGGGTATGCGAGCAGGATGTACCCGACATCCTCATAGTGTGTCCTCTGGCAGTTGTGGACGTACTCAAGCCTCTTGACCGGGTCGAACTCCTCGATCGACTTGCTGTAATTCTCCTCATAGGATTCGTTCAGGTACAGGTTGTCCGACCATCCGTCCCAGGACGCTTTGGCCTGACAGAACAGCATGAAGTTGGGGTCGGGGTCGGCGCTCCAGTACCAGATCAGCATGTCGTATCCGTACTTGTATGCCAGCGTGGATAGCTGGTCCTCGGGCATGTTGTCTATTGTGATGGACACTCCGATCTTCTCCCACTCGTTCTTGATGAATGTGGCGATGTCGAACTCCTCAGGATACTCCTGGCCCCTGACCATCATGGTGTACTGCAGCTGCTTGCCTTCGGCCACCCAGCCCTCCGTCACGGCCAAGCTCTCCCCGGTGGCGACCCTCGTGGTCGCTCCTTCGTACGGGTACTTGTAACCCGCGTTCTCCAGCATCGCGGCCGCGGCTTCGAGGTCGTAGTTCAGCATCTCGTCCGCAGTGGGCTCGTAGTGCCACAACGTGTTCACGGGCGAGATGAGAGTCGAGCCTGGCTCAGCGAAATCGAGGTAGTAGTCTTCGACGATCGACTCCTTGTCAGTGGCCATCGCCAGCGCCTTTCTGACGGCCAGGTCGCACCTCGTCGGGTTCGGACCCGCAGAGCTGTCCATGTTGATTCCGATCTGGGTCCAGTATTGTGTGCATCTCAGGCCGTCGTATGTCTCGACGTTCTCCAGCGAGCCGTCCTCGACGTCCTGCTTTATCGCGTAGTACGCCTGGGGCGGGAACTGCGCGACGTCTATCTCCCCCGCCCTCAGCGCCGAGTCCATCGCGCTCATCTCATCGTAGAATCTCATTATTATCTTGTCGAACTTGACTTCCTTCCCCGAGTCTATCGTTGCGTGGTAGTCGGGGTTCCTGACGAGGATCATGTAGTTCTCGTTCTGGAACTCGTTGAGGATGTTCTCGGTCGCCATGAACGGGCCCGTCCCCACGAGCGGCGGGGTCGAGCCATCGAACACTCCCGACCAGTCAAAGCCGATGTAGCTTATGGGCTGGTCCTCGAGCAGGTGCTTGGGCACCATCGGTATGCAGATCAGCTGTGCGTAAGCTGCGGGCTTCGGCTCCCCTGTCTCCCTGTCAAAGAAGTGTACGCGCACAGTGTTGGGGCCCCATTTTTCCTCGTTGATCTCGGCGTACTCCATGTTGTACGCATAGGGTTGGTACGCCCACATGTCATAGTAGTTGTCCCCACCGCAGTTCTCGTTGATGTTCCAGACGACATCCTCGACCGTGAATGGCTCGCCATCGTGCCAAGTGGCGTTCTGAGTGATGACGAACTCCCACACGGATCCGTACGGTTCGCCCGCGGCGACCATGTCAGGGTCGCTGGCGGGCACAGGTGCCCAATCGAGCGCGAGGTTGCCGACGGTCTCGAAGTCGTTCCCCACCGAGTGGAGCGCATCGTAAACGAGGCCGTAGAAAACGTATGCAGCATCGCTCAATCCAACGAACGGATTCAGCTTGTCGACCCCTTGCATGAAGCCGACCCTCAGGACCGCCTCTTCGGGCGCGGCCGTCGCCTTCCCCATAATGCCGACGAAGCCTGCGATCGGGATCGTCAGAACAGTCGCGCTCAGAATGACTAGACACATCAAGAGAAATCTATGATTTTCTCCCTTCAATTCCGGTTCCCCCACACTCACGGGCTACCGGCCCGGTTCCCACGGAGGCCTTCACCCGCTCTGTCCGCAAAGACACACCAGATCGCTCGCGAACGACACACAATCCCCGAGACATGATACCAAAGTGTCGGCGAAGCACACCTGATGGCCTCGACCGGGAAGTTGAATGATAAAGATACTATAAGAACATTGTGTCAGCATGTTTCCGATTCCGATATCGTTCAACAAACTGGTCATCATTCGGAACGAAATTAGAAAAAGGGCCATCGCTTCCGTTTTTCGGAAGGAATCGTTCGCCCTCACGTGTCGCATGCTGCAAAGGGGATTCATGAGCGTATGTCGATTCATCGTTTCTTCGGTATCCTGTCTCGATAGGAACTCGTTTTTTTGCGGGGACGTCCTGGGCGGGCATCGTCCGGTGTTTCCTGAACGTCCGATGCCGCGGCGGTGTGCGAACAGGCAGCTCATGGCCGTGCGATCCGCATGTACGAAATGAGTGTTTGGAAAAAGGCCTGCCAATCAGTGACACAGTGACGGAATTCTGTCGAATATTCACTTAACATTCTGAATTCCCTTTCAAAAGCTGCCCGTATGTTGATACGAAAAGCGACAGAAGGGTCACCCACCAGATTGCGCACGAGAGCATATTTATAGCTGGATTTCCTTATCGTGGCCGTTTGCTAGTTGAGCCCGAACTTTCGGGGGGAAATCAATAGTATGACTGAACAAATGAGTTCTAGTGCACCTGCTAGTGAGACTGCGCAACCAGCGCCTGTCGCTGCTCCTCCAAAGAAGGACAAGAAGAAGCTCTGGTTGATGATCGTCGCACTGATCGTGGCTGCGCTCCTCATCGGAACAGCGGCGTTCGTGTTCGTCATGGGCGGAGACAAAGAGCTCACGGCGACGATCGATCCTGATCCGGTGACGGTCCATGCGGGCGACAGTGTACAGGTTACGGTCGAGGCCGAATGGGACGGGGATAGTCTCACCGGAGTCACCGGTGTGAAGTATGCCTGGTCCGTCGACCCCTCAGACCTCGGTGACTTCAACCTTGTCGCGCAGAGACAGGTGACGTTCACCCCCGAAGGCACGGAAGGGACGGGGACCATCTCCTGCACGGTGGAATACGAGGACAAGACCGTGGTCGCGGAAGTCGACCTCACGGTGGACCCACCATATCTGGCCTCAGTCAACGTCGCTGGCCCACCATCTCTTGATCCCGACGAACCAGGAGCATACACTGCTACTGCCTACGATTCCGTCGGAGCCCCTGTGTCCGGGCTTACCTTCTCATGGTCCGTTTGGAACATGACTACCGGCGACTACACCCTGACCCCATCCGGAGCGTCTGCGACCTTCGTCGCTAGCGTGGAGGGAGAAGCGTGGGTGAACGCTTCGGCTACATCCGAGGGCCACACCGCTGTCGGAAGCGCCAAGACGCCAATCACCACGACGGTCTACGAGAGGAGCATCGAGTATTACTGGTACGACATGTTCAACGTGCCTTTCGAGGACTGGTGGTACTACAGGTCGTGGGACCAAGGAGGCGACGAGGAGATCCTGTCCAACACGTATCCGTACCTCTACATATGGAACGGCGGCGGCGACAACAACTGGACCTACACGAGCATGAGGATGAACGTCACCGCGAGGAACCTCCCGGAGATCAACATGACCGTCAACCCGTACTTCTTCCCGTTGATGAGCGACACGACCAGGGGCGGGACAGCCGTCTTGGACATGCACGTCAACTTCGAGGACGCGGACACGCTGGGCGAGATGTACAACGACTTCGTCCGCACGTGGTGTGACGGCTGGGTCACCGCGTGCCAGGGTACGCTTACGATGGACCGGACGGCCGCGATGGCGATTCTGAACATGACCTCTGCGGAGTTCGACGATTTCGACACTTTCTGGGCGGAGAACCACCTCATTCGTTCGACGGAATACCACGACTGGCTTTACGACCAGGGGAACATCTACTACGACATATACAACGCGTACGAGTGGTCGTTCCAGATACTCTTCTGGGAAGCTGAGCAGTCGTTCGTCGCCGAGAAGGTCGACTCCGAGACCATCGTGCTCAGCCTCGACTACGCGACCTGGGGCATGGAGGCTCTGTACTTCAGATGGCTCGCGGACGCGTTCATGAACACGGAATGGTACTTCGAGAACTTCACGATACACGCCGAGGTCGGCCCCGAGAGGACCGACCTGGACATCAACACGGTCGTGGAGTATGCAGTATACGCCTACGAGACCACCCTCGACGGCTCACCGTGCTGGATGTGGGAGGCGCTCGTACAGGACATCCTGCCTTCGACTTACCTGTACCCGCTATCGGATTTCGACCCGTACGAGGGCAAGACCTACGAGAACCTCGCCCCGGGGAGCTGGCTGTACGGCACGATGATGCAGTACGACTACGCTCCAGGCGTCCAGAACCTGTCAGCGGGCGAGATGATGGTCATCGAGTGGCCGGACGACCCTGAGTTCCTGTTCCAGGACCACGTCGAGCCCGGACTCTACGAGAACATCACGGGCCCGATGACGGTGGACTACTCCGAGCCGATGTGGACCGATTCGGGTTTCGAGGACCAGATAGCACTAGACCTAGTGAACCGTACGCTCACGTTCGAGGGTCCGATGGACCTGTGGACCTGGTCCAGGGACCAGACGGCCCACGCGAACCTCGCCAGCGAGTGGGAGCGGCTCGGGTTGCTGCCATACGGCATGCCGACCATAGAGTTCAGGTATGCCGCTCCGCCGATGATGGACAGCTTCCTGGTCGAGGGCTACGCGAGCCCCGTGATGGCGGGCATATCATCCGCGTTCGAGGTCACGGCGATGGACCAGTACGACGACCCGTTCCCGGATTACATCGGCACGGTCGAGCTGCTGACCACCGACACGACTGCGGTCATCACGCAGTCCACGTTCGACATCACGGACCCGATGAACGGGGTGATCGTGATCCCCAGCGGGACTGTGACGTTCAACACGGATGGCACGTTCGAGCTCATCGTGAGGGACAGCGTGGATGACACGGTCGTCGGCTCGATGGAGGTCGTGGTCACGGAGGCTCCGAGGCTGGATTACTTCGAGGTCGTCCTGTCCGCGGCTGGCGATGTCTACGCGGTCGAGACGCTGGTCGATGTGACAGTGACTGCGCACGACCAGTTCGGCAATGCATACGCGGATTACGTGGGAGAGATAACCTTCTCGTCCACGGATGAGTTTGCGTGGCTGCCCCTTAACTACACGTTCGTAGTCGGCGACGCTGGAGTGCACACATTCGTCGGCGAGATACTGTTCCTGACCGACGGCGACCAGACGGTGACGGTGAACGACACATCCGACATGACCAAGTTCGGCGTGTCCGACCCGATAACGGTACTGCCGATGGCCTGGCCGACATACATCCTGCTGACGGACATCAGCAGCACGCCGGTCATCAACATCGCCGAGACGGTCACCGCGACCGTGTACGACCAGTACGACCGGATCTTTGAGTGGTACGACGGGACGGTCTCCTTCGACACGAACAGGAGCGGCGAGGTCACGCTGCCTGCGGACTACACGTTCGACCCTATGACGGACATGGGCGCGCACACCTGGACCGATGGTGTGACCTTCACAGCCCTCGGGCTGTTCACGGTGAACTGCACCGACTTGGACTACGGAGCATGGGGCGAGCTCACGGACATCGAGGTCGTGCTGGTTCCTCCTGTGATCTCCTACTTCATCGTCGAAGGGATCGAGAGCATGTGGGAGGGCAACTACTCCGATGTGACGGTGACCGCGGTCAACGACTACGACAACGTGTTCAGCACGTACGAGGGCATGATTGAGTTCACCACGGACGCGACGGGCGCGTACGAGCTGCCTGCCGACTACACGTTCACGCTGACCGATGCGGGTGTTCACACATTCGTCGCGGCCGTGATGTTCGAGGAGGCTGGCACGTTCAGCGTCACCGTTGCGGATACAGTAGTGACGACGGCGACGGGAACACAGACCGACATCGTGATCGGGGGCGTTCCGGTCGCGACGACGTTCGTGCTAGAGGCCAGTGACGAATCGGTGCCAATCAGCGACTTGTTCTCCGTCACGCTGACGGTGCTCGACCAGTATGGATTGCCTTGCGACCGCTACCTAGGAACGGTGCACTTCGCGTCGACTGACTCGGGGGCGACGCTCCCGGCGGACTATCCGTTCGTGGTCGGAGATGCGGGAGTGCATGTGTTCGCGGACGAGCTGTCCCTGAGCGCCGCGGGCACTTGGACGATAACCGTGACGGACACGGTTGATTCTGCGCTCACCGACAGCGTCGACATGATCGCGACGGAGGGCGGATGGCAGGAGATAGACTACACGGCCTACGACTTCTTCGAGGAGCCGTTCTGGGGCTGGTGGGCCCTCAGGGTCCCTGCGTATCTGACGGACTACGTCCTGGATAACTCGACCGGGCACCACACGATGGCGTTCAGGGCTTATCCGAACGGCGTGCCTGCCAAGTACCAGCAGATGATGTACGCTCCCTACAGGTGGTCGGTGGACGCCAGCAACTTCACCACCGCTGTGGACGGGTTCCCTGCCGTCAACACGGACAACCCGCTGTTCATGCCCAGGTTCGGACCTTCTGGGGTCACGGGGACGGATGCCGAGTTCGACATCTACTTCCAGTACCTCTACCAGGGCTGGTGGGACGACTACTGGGTGTCGACCTGGGACGGCGAGGCAGGGTTCGACCCGACCTTCTACCCAGGCGCGAACGACGGGTACTTCCTGGGCACGGTCTACAACGTGACGATGAACAGGGAGGCCGCGTATGCTCTCCTCGGGATGCCCGTGGCTGACAACGTCGCCACGTGGTGGGCGGCCAACGGTGACACCTTCGTGACCGACTGGGAGGCGTGGATCGATGACCAGGGGAACAACGTGTACGACATCTACTGCGGCTATGAATGGACCCTGGACTCGTTCGGCGCGTGGGCCAAGCTGACGGACATCGGGGGCGGCCAGGTCAAGCTGGAGCTGGCACAGGTCTCCTGGGGATATGAGGTCCTGATGGTGAGGTGGTTGACCGCGTCCGGGCTGTGCACGCACGAGAACTGGTACGAGGACTTTCAGATGTACGCGACGATGGACTCGGCCATGACCAACCTGACCTTGGACGGCGTCGTCCAGTACCAGCTGCATGCGGTGGCTCAGAACGCCACTGAGGGCCCGGAGAGCGCGTGGGTGTTTGAGGCGATGGACATCGACTACATCACCTCGGGCGACCACCCCTCGGACTATGAGGCCTACTCTGCCCTGACCTATTCCTCGTGGAACGCCCTGGATGCCTATGACGGCGGTTCGACGCTAGGGTTCCCCATATCGTACGAGGCGGCCCCCGGGAAGCTCAACCTGGACAACCACATGACTCTGACGTTCCAGCTCCCGACGGCCTCGAACGTGATAGCGTACGAGGGCGTGGGCTTGACCTGGACCGAGTACAACACGGTCTGGAAGACCGGGACGGGGAACTACAGCGACTGGATGCACACCGGGCCGATGACCCTTGGCTACAACACGCTGGACATCTCGACCGGCACGGGCAGCTACAGCTACAACGCCGGCACGAAGACGCTGGTCGTCACGGGCCCGCTGGACTTCTCCAGCACATGGGTCCGTCCTGACGGCACATCATACCACGGCGCGCCCTGGATCGAGTTCGATGTGGACTGGACCAAGCTCGCGTCGACCGCTGGTGAGCCCGCGCCCTTAACGGCCAGTTCAGAATCCGTTGCCGGGGCATCCGCCGAGGTGTCGACGACGTCCGAGCTATCGTCGCTGGTGAGCGTCATGTGCGCGGTCATGCTAGTGACCGCCGCTCTGGCGCTGAGCATAGGCCGGAGACGGGACCTCTGAAGCAGGCTCCGAGAAACAGTTGAAACCTCTTCACATTCTTCTTATTCCCTCGACCGTCAGCGGAGCGGCAGCGTCGGTCGGCCTGTGCGATGACCTTACCGCTTCCTTGTGATTGTCCAGAGGAGCGCCCTGCCGACCGATCTGAGCGGCTGCCTCCTGAGCAGCACGGCGTTGCTCGGGCACACCTCGCCGCAGCAGTAGCACCTGATGCAGTCTCTGCGGTCGATCACGGGCTTCCTAGTGTCCTTCCGGAGCACTCTGGCAGGGCATATCTCGATGCAGGCTTCGCACATCGTGCATCTCGCGGCCGAGAACACCGGCTTTCTTGTGATCGCCTCGCCCGCGAGCCTCCCGAGCGCCATCGGGATCCGGCCGTACTGCTGCGCTGTCGAAGGCATCCTGAAGCCGTCCAGCTTCACCGCGGCGCGCCCGTCCGCGACAACCCGCACATCATCCATGTCCCGCGGCCCCAGCCCGCGCTCCCTCGCGATCCTCACCGTCGGGACGGATGATACTTCCGCCCCCACGAAGTGCAGGAAGAACGCATCGAGGGCGTGCACGCAGTCCGATGCGATGAGAAGTCCGATGTCCTTCTTGTTGCCGCCCGAAGGGCCGTCGCCGTCCATGCCGAGCACGGCGTCCATGATGGTCAGCCTCGGCCGGACGCACTCCGCAAGGTCGACCAGCATCGCGGAGAACGCCTCCTTGTCCCTCATCCTGAAGTGGTACTCCGCCTTCTTCAGGCCGGGGATTAGGCCGAACAGGTTCTTGACGGCGCCCGTGATCCCCGTCAGTGTGTGGGTCTTCATCTTCGCGACGGAGATGATTCCGTCGACCCTGTCCAGGACGGTCGTGAGCTCGAACGACTTGGCGACCACTCCGCGCTCGAACCGCACGTTCTTCGACTCGGTGAAGTGGGCGAACTCCACCTTCTCCTCTTCGCAGACCTTCGCTATCCCGGTTCTCTCCGCGAGCTTGTCGAGGATGTTGTCGGTCGACAGACCGGATGGTGAGTCGCCGACGATGGGTATCGCACTGGCGGCCCTGACCATCCTTATGACCGCCCTCAGGACCTCCGGGTGCGTCGTGACCGCGTCCTCGGGCGCCCTCGCCGAGAGCATGTTGGGCTTGACCAGGATCGTCTCCCCTGGCTTCACGAACCTCTCGATGCCTCCGAGGGCGTTCACAGAATCCTTGACCGCGCGATCGACCTCTGCGTGCTCGTAGGATGGACATCTCAGAACAGAGACCGTGAACCGTTTGTCCGCAGCGCCATGGTCCAACGGGGTCGCCCCCTGATCGATGGGCACTATGCCTTCTCCTCTTGGTGTCTGGCCGCCGGGAACACGACGCAGAACTTCGCCCCCAGCTCGCTCTTCCCCTTCTCCCTGTCTTCTACCCATATCCGCCCTGCGAACTTGTCCGCGAGTGCCCGGCATATGGACAGCCCGAGACCGGTCCCCGCGATGTTCGAGTCGGGCTTGAGGCGGACGTACTTCTGGAAGAGCCTGGCCTTCTTGTCGTCCGGGATGCCGTACCCGTGGTCGGCGACGCACACCTTCCAGCAGGGCTTGCCGTCCTCCAGGACCTTGGAGCAGTCGACCTCCACCTCGACCTCCTCGTGGGGGTCGTACTTGACGGCGTTGTTGAGCAGGTTCACGAAGAGCTCGTCGACGAGCGAGTTGGCCATGACGAACGCGCCCGTCTCGGGCACGTTGCACGTGATGCTGACCCTCTTCGAGGGCGAGGCGCTGCTCACGGCGGACGATATCTTCCTGAGCACGTCCGAGAGGTTGACCGGCACGAAGCTCTTCGTCTCCATGGCGCCTATCTTGGTCAGCTTCTTGACGTTCTCAATCAGCTTCGCGTTCTGTCTGATGAGCTGGAGCGACTTGTCCAGGTACGGCTTGTACGCGTGCGGCACGTCCGGGCTCTTGGCGATCAGCTCGACGTAGTTGAGCGTGGCGAAGTTGTAGTTGTTGATGTCGTGGAACATGAGGTCGTTCAGCATCTCGATCTCCTTCTTGGCTTCCTGTATCCTCGCCAGGAGCTTGGAGTTCTGGAGGGATATCGCGGCCTGCTGCGCGAACAGCATCCCCGCATCGAGGTCGCTCATCGAGAAGACCTGGCCTCTGTCCCTGTACAGCTCGAGGACGCCCAGGACGCCCTCGCTGCCTGTGAGCGGGATCGCGAGCATCGAGTTGTGCTCGTACGGGGTGCCGGGCACGTCGGCGGCCCTCGGGTCGGAGTCGACGTCGTCCACGAACTCCGCCTTGCCCGTCTGGGCCACCACGCCCACTATGCCCTCGTCGAGCCCTCCCGGGGCGGACATGATCTCGTCCGTGTAGCGGCCGACCGCGTGCACGGGGTATATGAGGCGCTTCTGCCAGTCGACCATGTAGAACGAGAGGTCCTTGCACGGCACGACCTCGGTTATGTGCGCGGCTATCGCGCCGTATATCTGCTCCGTGCTGATGGCCTTCTGGAGCTCAACCCCTGACTTGAGCAGGGTCTCGTGGAGCTTGATCTTGTCCTCGAGGGTCGTGAGGAGGACCATGTTGTCGATGAGGCCTGCGACCTGGTCGGCCACCATCTGGAGCACCTCGGCGCTCTCCCAGTTGTACTCCCCCTGCTTCGAGTGCGATATGTTCAGCGATCCGAGCACGCGTCCTCTGCTGGTGAGGGGCACGGCGATCATGGAGCTGGTCTTCGTCGTGTCGAGGACCCCGAACTCGGAGAACAGTTTCCTGTTCGCGTCCTTTTCGATGATGACCGCCTTGCCGCCGTACTTCAGCTTCTCGACGAGGCTGCCCTCGAAGGGCACCCGGCCGAGGACCTTCGCTGCGGCGGAGTTCCCCGAGTCAGGCACGTATACCTCCACATGCCGTCCCTTCTCCTCCGTCACGCACATGCTGAGCTGGTCGAAGTTGATGAGCTTCTTGAGCTCCTCGCTGATGCCAAGGAGCACCCGCCTGACATCTATGTTCGCCCCGGCGAGCTTGGAGATCTTGTTCATGACGTCTATCCTGAACGCCTTCTCCCTGAGGTCGATCTCCACGCCCTTGCGTGTGGATATGTCCCTGAGCACGCCAGCTATGCCGATCGGCATGCCGCTGGCGTCCTTGTACGTGACCGCCGAGAGCGCTACGTGCGCGGTCGTCCCGTCGGCCTTCCTGAACTTCATCTCGTAGTCGGCTATCGGGCTGCCCTGTTCGATTAGGGATACCAGCGCCCTCCACTCGAGCTCCCTCTCCGCGAGGTCCTTCGCCATGTTCCTGCTGGCGAACCTGTCGGTCGGATATCCCAGCGTCTTCGCCATCACGGGGTTGAAGCACAGCAGCTCGCCCGTCTTCTTGCATACGAAGACTCCGTCCTGGAGCGACGATATCAGGAGTTCCTTGTCGATCACCGGTGAATCTGGCATCTGACGTCTCCGAGCAGTCCCTCGCCTGACCCAAAAGGCCGAGTGCACCCTGTTCCCGACCTCAACGATTTCCATGTGATAAAAGCTTTCGGAGAGGTTCGCAGGCGTGACGTCGAGGGCATGGAGGCGCGTCCGAGGGCTCTCAGGGCCAAGGTCAGTAGGCCCATCCGGGGCCGGACCCCCCACCACCGGCCCCCGTTCGCCCGGACCCATGCCCAGCTTCCTAAATCAATATCAACTACGATAACGATTGGCCATCTCAGTGTCAACATGTCCGCGAAGGTCCACAAGCTCTTCCTGACCCGGTGCGACTTCGGCGAGCCCCGCTCCGTGACCGCGCTCGAATGCCAGTGCTGTCCCCACGGAACCCTGATCAGCGACAAGAGCAGAGTGCTCTGCGCTGGCGAGACCAAGTTCTTCATGACACCCTGCACCTACGATTTCAGGGCAGCGGCGACGATAGATGACTGCGAGAGATGCGGTCACGGCGAGATCGGCGTCGACCGGACGAGGGTCTTCTGTGAGAGGGCATGATGCCCGCCTGACGGTCCGAAGAATTATCCACTGGCATGCCCCCATCAACAATATTATATAACGCGAAATATGTATACCTACACAACGGATGGGATGCGTCGTTGGCCAGTGGTTACTTAAGTGGTGCCATAGCCTTTGAGCCCAAGCCAGGCAACGTCTACCTGGTAGAGGAGAGGCGGCCGAAGTTCAGCTACGAGCTTTTCGAGCAGATGCTATCGTCCGGCTGCTGCGGCATGGTCATCACGCGCGACTTCCCGAAGAAGCTCCTGACCGACCGCGAGCTGAGCTCGTGCAAGCTGGTTTGGCTCACGAACCTCGTGGGCGAAGGGAGGATCAACCCCACGGCTGTGGGCATACTCATGAGCCAGGTCCGGGCGTTCATCGAATCGAACCCGAAGAGCGCCGTGATAATCGACGGGCTCGAATACCTGGTCTCACTGAACACGTACGACCGCATGCTACAGTTCATGCATCAGCTCAGGGACATCGTTGCGACGAACGATTGCACGCTCTTCGTCCCCGTAGACCCCAGGACCCTGAGCGAGCGGGAGTTGGCGCTGCTCGAGAGGAACCTGGAACCGGTAGCTCCGAGGCCCGAGGTCGACATACAGGACGAGGGCATCCTCGACACCTCGAACGGCGCGATCAGGCTCTTGGACGCCGGGCACAGATGATGCGCTTTTCTAGGCCATGATTGAGCCATGTCACATGTGAGTAGAACATTTGTGCTACCTTAAGGACTCCTCGAGCCAGGACGCCATCTCCCCCGCGTCCCTGAAGACCCTGACGCTCCCGCCCCTCAGCAGCTCTTCCTCCGGCACATCCCCCGTGAGGACACCTATGAAGGGCACGCCCGCGTTCGAGGCGCACTGCGCGTCTATGAGGTGGTCGCCGACGAACACGGTCTCCTCCTTCCTCACCCCGAGCGCCTCCACGAGCCTGAGGTAGGATTCTGGGTCGGGCTTCGGTTTCGTGTCGGAGTTGCGGCACTCGATCGCGTCGACTAGGCCCGCCAGGCCGCTCACGGAAAGGGCCGATCCCGCATATGCCTGGCACCCCCTGGTCAGCACGCCGACCTTGACCCCCTTCGCCCTGATGGTCTTGAGCAGGCCCGCAGCGCCTTCGATGGGGACGGTCTCGTTGACCCTCTCAAGCTCGACCTCGTCCATTATCCTGTCCAGCTCCGAGAGCCTCCTGCGGATCTCTCCCTCGGTTGCGCTTTCCTCCCTGAGCATCTTCTCGTACCTGGATATGATGCAGACCACCGTCTCGGTCGGGCTGTAGGAAGACCGGTCCTCGCCGTACGAGACGATCCTGTCGATGACCAAGGACTTGAACTTGCCGTAGTTAACGGTGGACGCCACGAGGGTGTCATCGAGGTCGAACACCACCGCCCTTATCCGCTCGGGCAGGCCCCGGTCGTGGTTGCTCAGTCGATGCGATTCCATCCGGTGCCAGTATCGTCAGCCAGCCGATAACCTTTTTGTCGCATTAAGAACCAGAGGATGTTATCAGCGGTGATTCCAGGGGACATAGCTATATGAGCGGACGTCCGCGATGCCTTTGACAAGAGATTGGAAGAAGGAACACAAGGTTTTTCCTTCGGGACCCGGGTCAGCTATACTCTCCTCCCCCCCCCAATTAATCCCCCTGAACGGGTCCACAAGCCTTCTTCCAATCTCCGTTGTCTCTCATTCTGTGTATGTTCCCCCAGTCCACTTGATTACTGTACGCGTTGTGGCAATTCGCCGTTATCGGTCTATCGGATATCGCAGCCCGGCCTTCCTGGCCGTGCCCGACGTGGTGCGTTCTTGGAACGCGCGTCCGCGCTCCGTGGCATAGAAGTACCTAAATATTGACGAGGCAATCCTTTCGAGCGCAGTAGGGCGAGCATCCACTGGGGATTCTACCCCCTGGAAACCCGTTCAACGCGCTACATGGAGCTGGAACTTGACGACCGACCACAAGAAGCAGTCATATGCCTCCCCAGAGCTGGTCAGGCTTCGCGCGGACATCATCAAAGCGGCCAAGGAGGTCAAGGGCCAGGTGGGGCTGTACCTCAAGCACGTCGAGAGCGGCAGGGAGGTCGCCATAGACGCTGACAAGACCTACCCGCTCGCGAGCGTGTTCAAGCTCGCGGTGATGGTCGAGACCTACCGGCAGGTCGAGGACGGGCTGATATCTCTCGACGAGAGGATAGAGCTCGAGCCTAGGCACTACTGCATAGGCAAGGGCGTGCTGCAGTATCTGTCACCAGGGCTCAAGCCGACCGTCCAGGACCTCCTCGCGCTCATGATCCTAGAGACCGACAACACGGCGTCCGAGATGCTCTGGAAGCGGATAGGCATCCAGAGGGTCGGTATGCTGATGAAGGAACTCGGCCTCGCGAAGATGTCCATATACATCCCGTACCGGGAGAGCTTCCTGATGTCGATGGGGTACGGGCCATACAAGGCGCTCCCGATCCCGGAGGCCGCGCGTAAGTGGAAAGCCCTCTCGGACATGGGGCGGATGAAGGCCCTCAACGAGACCGAGCGGGAGGCCGCGGGCCTCTCGATCGAGGATTTCAGGAGCAAGTACGAGAGCATATACGGGTTCAAGGCTGAGAAGAAGCTCAAGACGCAGCGGGTGTATGACGAGGCCTTCGACAACCTGGGGACCCCCAGGGAGGTCGCGATGCTGATGGAGAAGATCCTGAAGCACGAGGTGGTCTCGCACAAGGCCTGCGAGCAGATGCTGAGCCTTCTGATGAGGCAGAGGGACCCGCAGGCCATGTCGTGCCTCCTGTCCCCCGATATACCAGTCGCCCTGAAATCCGGCGTGAGCGCAGCGAGCCTCACGAACGCCGGCATAATCTTCGTATCGACGAAGTCCCATGTCGTCCTGAGCTCGTTCTTCAAGAATCTGGGGGACGGGGACACGGAGAGGGCCATCCGGGCACAGGCCGAGATCGCGCTGCTGGTGTTCGACTACTTCTCGCGCAACCCGATGTAGGCGCGTCTCAGCCGGGAACTATGACCGAGTTCTTCTCCAGCAGGGCGACCTCCTTCGGGTCGAGCGTGCGCTTGTCGACCGCCAGCACGAGCCTGGAGTTGTGCGTGAGGGTGGTGTCCTTGATGAGCTCGACCGCCTGAAGCGCTCTCCTGAAATCGTTGTACGTGATCAGGCTCTCGAAGCCGTCGAGCAACACGATTGCGTTGGTGCTGCGCTCGAGGAACCGGACGACGGCGTCCGTGAGTATCCCAAGGGATGACGGGTGGACGACCTCGAGCCCCGGGGTGGTCGAGAGCCACATGATGGCCGTCTTCTTGAGGCCGTAGGCGCTCCTGATCGAGTTCGGCGACCGCCTCGTCACTATCAGCCCCTCGAGCCCCATGTCGAGGTTCTTCACCATCAGGTCGTAGGCGGCCTTCGAGTCTGCTCCGTAGACGACGTAGGTCTTCATCGGCGCGAGGGTGGTGCCCTCGACTCGGTGCGTTGCCTTCTCTGCGACGGGCACGATCGATGTGTATTTCACCCTCGTTGACACGAGGAGGCCGAAGCCTATCGCCAGCAGGGAGTAGTTGCACAGGTAGAACACGTCTGGGAGCGAGCCGACGAAGTAGTTGCCCGAAGCCTCCTCTATCAGGTAGATGACGTCCCCCACGGTCCAGAACACGACCGCAGTGGAGATGAAGAGCCAGACATCCTCCAGCTGTCCCTTCCTGTGGATCCATGATAGGAATATCAGCTCGCTCAGGAGGATCGAGTCGAATATCGGGTAGAGGCTGTATGTGACGTTGTGCCAGAGGAGCGGGTTCGAAGGCGATATGGTAGGGGCTATGGCCCACCACAGGATCGCGATCATCGCCATCCAATAGATCGCCAGGACGAGCAGCATGCGGTTCGAGAAGTCGATCTCAGTTTTCCTGATGACCTGGGCGAAAATAAGGATCATCATAACATATCCGGTGAGCCACAGAACGTCGGAGATGATGATGCTAGAGACCTCTCCGACATACTCTGTATAGATGGTCCATGCCGTCCATCCCAGGGCGAACTGGGCGAAAGTCACCAGGATGACAAGTCCCAGGTTCTTGAAAGGGGTCTTCCTGTTGAACCAGAAGAGCAGGAATGCGAGAGCGGCCACCAGGGCCGATATGATCGGGACCACGATGTTCACGAAGTCGGCCGCGGTCTCCCCGTCCATGAGCAGAATCACTGACGACGCCGCCAGGACGAACGGCGCCGATAGGAGGAACAACCCCCGATTGGTTCTCGGAAGCTCCAAGTCGAACCCACCTGCGAGAAGTAGTCTCACATTCTGAATGTCCTACCGCTTATTTCAAGTGTGCGCGGGCCGATATCAGCGAGAGGCGTTCTCAGGTCTTCCGCCGCCATATCGACTCCTTGTCCCTGAGCTCGGAGCCGAGCCCTCCCCTCCTAGCCATGTCCTTCTGCGGTATGCAGAGGGGCACGATCGTCACGTTGGTCTCGGACTTCAGGGAGCCGGCGACCGAAGCGGACGCCTCCTTCGCATCGGCCTCGGTCACCTTGCTGTCGTCGTAGACGACAGCCACATCGACCTCTTCCCCGGGCGAATGCTCCCCGCGGCCGACGGTGCCGAAGAGCTTGCACTCCTCGAGCCAGCCGTTCTCCGCCAGCTTCCCCGCAAAAAGACGGGCAGCCATCCGCTGAGGGTCTGTCTCCGGTATCAGCCTCAGAGTCCTCAGTCGGTCCCTGTCGTCCGTGATTGACACGCTCGTGGCATTGCCGACCTTCCTGGTCATCACAAGGCCCGCCTTCTTGAGGTCCTTGACGGCCCTCCACACGGTCATCGTAGGGATCCTAGCTGTCTTCGCGAGCTCGTTGATTGTGAAATCCCGGTCCGAATATGCCTTCAGAGTGCGGATCACCTCGACCCTTCCCCTCTTGGCCAGTATCTTCAGGAAATCGACTGACAGCACGTGAATCATACCTCTGTTGGTATGGATATATCATTGATGGTATAAAATGACGACGCATAAGCACAGCCAGCAATCACGGAAAAAGAAACATTAGCTGGGTACAGCGTCACTCTAGCACGGACTCGAGGACGGTTATCTCCCTCTTGGTCGCGTCCAGGGCCACCTTCGCGTTCATCGGCAGAAGCATGTTGCGCTTGCCGTGTCCGCAGCAGAGACCCCATATCGCTGGCTTGTGGGTTCCTGCCACCCTCTCGCGGACAATCTCCTCCACGCTCGGATGCGGGCCCTCGGGCTTCAGTGTGTCCGAGATCTCGCCGATGATGATCCCTCTGGCCTGGTCGAGCTTCCTGGTCAGCCGCAGCTGGGTCAGGTGGAACTCGATGTAGTAGTAGGTCTCCTTGACCTCCTCCAGCATGAGTATCTTGTCCTTCGTGTCGATCTCGTACCTGCTCCCTAGTGTGCCAGTGACCAGCGTAAGGTTGCCTCCGCAGAGCCTCCCGGACGCCTTCCCCTCGTCTATGGTCATGAGCATCATCCCTTCAGGGGGGTTCGTGATCTCCCTCACCGGCTCCTGGCCCATCAGCTGGCGGATGCATCTCGTGAGGTCCTCCGTCTGCGTCCTGATCTCCTCCTGCCCCTTCGATGGGTCGATGTCGATTACGGGTCCGTGGAAGGTGACCATGCCGCACAACTGGTTGAACGCCATGTGATACGCCGTGATGTCGCTGAACCCCAGGAATATCTTCGGGTGGTCCTTGATCATGTCCAGGTCCAGAAGGTCGAGCACCCTGAGCGACCCGTAGCCTCCAGTCGCGCAGAGCACCGCGTCTATGGAGTCGTCCTCGAAGGCCCAGTTCATGTCCTTGGCTCTCATCTCGTCGTCCGCGGCCAGCGTCCCGACGGTCATGAGCTTCCTGGTCGTGTCTCCCAGGACGACCTTGAGCCCCATCTTCTTCAGAAGGTCTATACCCAGCTGTATCCCGACGTGATCTGGGTTGCTCGAAGGCGAAATCACGGCGACGGTCGAGTTCTTCCTGAGCTTCGCAGGCTTCTGAACGTTCACTTGGCTACCCCCGAAGGGCGCATGCAATCGTAGCATAAAACCCCTCGGCTCGCCGCGGACACCAACCTATGGAAACGTATATTCCTGCAGTTGGGGATTTGGAGGGGGTTCCAGGAGGTCACATGGACAAGTACGACATAGCGGCCGTGTTCTACGAGATCGCCGACCTGCTGGACCTCCAGGGGGTCGCGTTCAAGCCTCAGGCGTACAGGCGCGCGGCCAGGAACATCGAGCAGCTGGAGGAGGACATCGCGGAGCTCGCGGCAGACAACCGCCTCAAGGACGTCCCTGGCGTGGGGGACGCGATGGCCAAGAAGATCCTAGAGATGGTCGACACCGGGAAGCTGCGGTACCTCGAGGAGCTGAGGGGCGAGGTGCCTCCGGGCCTCGTGGAGCTGCTCAGTGTTCCTGACGTCGGCCCGAAGACCGCGATGATCCTCTACAAGGAGCTAGGCATATCGTCCGTGGAGCAGCTCAAGCAGGCGGTCATGGACCACAGGCTCCACGGGATCAAGGGGTTCGGCGAGAAGTCCGAGGAGAAGATACTCCAGGGCATCCGCACGCTCGAATCGAAGGGCGGCAGGACGCTGCTGGGGGAGGCCCTGCCGATCGCGGAGGCGATCCTCGGACATCTGACGTCCTCCCTCCGGCTCGACAGGGTCGGCATCGGAGGGAGCCTTAGGAGGGGCAAGGAGACCGTCGGGGACATCGATCTGCTGGTCGGGGACGACGACCCTGCCGCCGTGATGGACAAGTTCGTCTCGTATCCGGATGTGAAGGAGGTTTTGATGAAGGGCCCCACGAAGTCCAGCGTGAGGCTCAGGGACGGACTCCAGGTCGACATCCGCGCGGTAGAGGCCAAGAGCTTCGGCGCGGCGCTCCAGTACTTCACCGGGTCCAAGGAGCACAATGTGGCCCTGCGCAGGCTCGGGGCCGAACTGGGGTTCAAGCTCAACGAGTACGGCCTGTTCGAGCGCGACTCGGGGAAGATGGTCGCAGGCGCGACGGAGGAGGAGGTCTACGAGAAGCTGGGGCTGAGGTACATCCCGCCCGAGCTCAGGGAGAACAACGGCGAGATCGATGCAGCGAGGGAGGGGCGGCTGCCGGAGCTGGTCGAGCAGGAGCGGGTGCGGGGGGACTTCCACGTGCACACGAACTGGAGCGACGGCGGGGACACGATCAAGGAGGTCGTCGCCGCGGCGGTGTCGCGCGGGTACGAGTTCGTCGCCATCACGGACCACTCGCAGAGCCTCAGGATTGCGAATGGCCTGTCGCCCGAGAGGCTCGCGAAGCAGATCGAGGAGGTCAGGAAGGCTGGCGAGACGGCCGGAGGAAGGATATCTGTCCTCGCGGGGAGCGAGGTGGACATCAAGGCCGACGGTTCGCTGGACTTCCCGAAGGCGCTTCTGTCCGACCTCGACATCGTGATCGCATCGGTCCACTCGCGGTTCAAGATGGAGAAGGCTGAGATGACCAGGAGGATCGTCGCCGCGGTCGAGTCGGGGAGCGTCGACATCCTGGGCCATCCGACCGGAAGGCTGATCGGCCAGCGGGTGCCGTACGAGTTCGACATCGACCAGGTTCTTGACGCGGCGCGCTCGGCGGGCGTGGCGATGGAGGTCAACTCGTTCCCGGACAGGCTGGACCTGAACGACGCCAACTGTAGGCTCGCCAAGCAGCATGGGGTCAAGGTGGCGATCGGGACCGATTCGCACAGCGTCGACCACATGGACCACATGAGGCTGGGCGTCATCACCGCCCGCAGGGGCTGGCTGGAGAACGAGGACGTGCTCAACACCCTCAGCGGAAAGGACTTAGCGAAGCACTTTCATCGGAGGACCGCATGAGCGACGAGCGCGAGCGTGCCAGGAAGCGCATGCGAGAGCTGGTCGACAAGGTCTCGTACCACGACCAGAGGTATTACGTCGAGGACGACCCCGAGATCTCGGACTACGAGTACGACATGCTGGTCAAGGAGCTGTCGGGCCTGGAGGAGGAGCACCCGGACCTGGTGCTCCCCGACTCCCCCACCCAGCGGGTCTCGGGTAAGCCCATGGATGAGTTCCCGCAGGTGGATCACAGGGTCGCGATGCTCAGCCTGGACAACTGCTACTCCGCCGATGAGCTGAAGGAGTTCGATGCGAGGGTCCGGAAGTGGCTCGGGGGGGAAGATGTCGAGTACGTCGTGGAGCTGAAGATCGACGGGCTCGGCATCGCGCTACTGTACGAGAACGGCTCGCTGTCGAGAGGCGCCACCCGGGGGGACGGAAGGGTCGGCGAGGACGTCACATCCAACATCAGGACCATCAGGAGCATACCGCTCAGGCTGAAGCCGGAGGGCGGGCTCAGAACGGCCGAGGTCAGGGGTGAGGTGTACATGCCCACCCAGGGCCTGCGGAAGCTGAACAGGGAGCGCGAGAAGGCCGGGGAGCCGTTGTTCGCCAACCCCAGGAACGCAGCGGCCGGGTCCATCAGACAGCTCGATTCCAGGATAGCCGCGTCCAGGCCCATGGACGCGTTCTTCTACACACTGAGCTACAGCGAGGGCGGGATGCCGAAGACGCACAGCGACTGTCTCGCCGCCATGAAGGCAGCCGGGCTCAGGACGAGCCCGCACACGCGCAGGTTCAATTCCATAGACGGGGTCCTCGAGCACATAGCCTCCTGGGGGTCCAGGCGCGAGGAGATCGAGTACGAGATCGACGGCATGGTCGTGAAGGTCGATTCGATCGAGCAGCAGGAGCGGCTGGGCTACACCGCGAAGAACCCTCGCTGGGCGGTGGCGTACAAGTACCCTCCGAAGCAGATGACCACCAAGCTCCTCGACATCCTGGTCCAGGTCGGCAGGACGGGCGCGCTCACCCCGGTGGCGGTCCTCGAGCCCGTCGAGGTCGGGGGCGTGACCATTTCAAGGGCGACCCTGCACAACGAGGACGAGGTGCACCGCAGAGGCCTCATGATCGGGGACCAGGTCCTGATCGAGCGCGCAGGCGAGGTCATACCCCAGGTCGTCAAACCCATAGTCGAGAGGCGGACGGGCTCGGAGAGGGAGTTCGCGATGCCGAAGGAGTGTCCCGTGTGCGGCTCGAACACCGTCCGTGAGGAGGGTGAGGCGGTGCGGAGATGCGTGAACGCCTCCTGTCCCGCCCAGGTGAAGGAGCGGATCGCGCACTTCGGCTGCAGGGACGCGATGGACATCGAGGGCGTCGGTCCGGCGCTCGTCGAGCAGCTCGTGGACAAAGGCCTTGTGAAGGAAGTGTCCGACCTCTACGCCCTCAGGGCGGAGGCCCTGCAGACCCTGGAGGGCGTCGGCGAGAAGAGCGCGGAGAACATCCTGCGCGCCATCAGGGAGAGCGCCGGCCGCGGCTTCGACAGGGTGGTGTTCGCCCTCGGCATCAGGCATGTGGGGCGGACCACGGCGGGCGCGCTGGCGGACGCCTTCGGGAGCATGGACCGGCTCTCGTCGGCCACGGTCGAGGAGCTGTCCAAGGTCGAGGGCGTCGGCGAGATCGTCGCGAACGCGGTGCGGTCATTCTTCGACGATCCAAGCAACCGCGGGCTGGTCGAGCAGCTCCGGAAGGCCGGGCTCAAGATGGAGGCCGCGGCCAGGGCGAAGGGCCCCCTGGAGGGCAAGGTGTTCATGTTCACAGGGGAGCTCAAGTCGATGAGTCGGCCGGACGCTCAGGCGCTGGTCGAGTCCCTCGGAGGGAAGGTCGGGTCATCGATGACGAAGGCGACGGACTACGTCGTCGCGGGGGAGGGCCCGGGCTCGAAGCTCGCGAAGGCCAAGAGCATGGGCAAGCCCGTCCTCGACGAAGAGGCCTTCCTGAAACTGGTCGGAAAGGCATAGTATATCAACCGGCCGAGCCCGCCCGAACGGTTTCTTGCACTGGATGATAGCGATGGAACGAGCTTCAAATACTCAGAATGCAGAAGTATTACCGCAGCAAAAAACCTGCAGAGTGAGAACCAGATGCCAAGTTCGGATGCGAGGTCAAGTTCGGACGCGAGGTCCGTGGGTTCGCGGCGAAACGAATCCCAACTGGAGAATAATCGGAAGCGCACCCAGAGGACCCTCCGAATCACGGACGTCGGCGGCCCCGGCCTCTCCGGAGGGGCAGGGCCGGCGCCGTCCGGACGGATGACCCCGCAGCAGAAGGCGGCGACGCTCTCGCCCGAGCTGGTAATGGCTGCATCGGCCCCCCAGGACGAGGGTGTGCTGTTCCAGTGCACCGAGTGCGACATGATCGTGAAGGGATCGGACCCTTACTGTCCCTTCTGCGGTGCGATTTTCGCGGACGGCCCCCTCGCCGACGAATCGGTGGCCGAGGAAGCGGCTGAGACGCCGACGGCTGAGAAGCCAGTCGAGAGGCAGGAGTTCGTCAGACCGGAGAAGTTCGATCTGTTCGCGCTCCTGAGGGCCAAGACAAGGTCCCGCAACCTCCTGTACCAGGAAGCACTGAACGGGTTCGCGGGGTCGGCTAGGCTTCTCGAGGAGATCGAGCACCTGATCTCGGACGTGAGCTCCCTGGGCAAGGACACCACGAGGGCCCGCAGGCTCGTGGGGAGCGCGTGGGAAGCGTGCAGGGAGGGTGATTGGAACCTGGTCTCTGCGCTCGCTCGGCAGACTGAGGAGCTGATGTCTCCCAGCATACCGGACCTGGTCAGGTCCGAGCTCTCGAAGGCGAGGGAGTACCTGACCGACGCGAAGGCCGCCGGGATAGACATCTCGAAGTACGTCCTCAGGATAAAGAGCGCCATGCATTCCCTGCAGGCAGACGACCCGGACGAGGCGTTGCGGCTCACGAAGGAGCTCATGGATATCCTGAGGGAGGACTCGGTCTCCTGGGGAAAGGGCGGACCGACCGCTTCCGACAACCCCTTCTAGTCTTTTGGTTGAGAAGGCGGGCACAGGGTTCATATCAAAGGATGCGGGTAAGCGTATCAGATGTTGCACTACGACCTCACGTTCATGGACGCCCACGGCTGGGAGGCGATCAAGAAGTCCCTCAACCAGCGCGTGGTCGTCGTCAAGGAACGGCTGGTCCCCAGCAGGCACAACCGCGTATGGATCGTCGAGACGGATGTGCGGCCCGTCGTGGTGAAGCTGTCCCTGTCGGGGAAGGCCCCTGACGAGTTCGAGTTCCTCATCCGCGGCAAGAGGAAGGACCTCAACGTGCCGTTCCCGATGCACATGGAGGACGGGTACCTCGTCATGGAGTACATCTCGGGGGAGCCGTGCGACCTGCTCATCAACCACATGTTCAGCCTGGATGCGGCCGAGAAGTTGGGAGTGTGGCTCGCGCGGTTCCACGAGTCCATGAGCGATTCTGACTCCGACACGATCATGGCCGACGCCGTGCTCTCCAACTTCGTCATGCGAGAGGGCGAGGTGTACGGGTTCGACTTCGAGTCCTCCGGCCGGGGAGAGCCGTTGGACGACCTCGGGCAGCTCGCGACCTCCATCCTGGGCAGCGAGCCCTACTTCATCCCGATCAAGTTCGACCTAGCCAGGCGGATGCTGCTCGGCTACGAGAAGCAGTCCGGCATGGAGGTCGTCGAGAGCGTGAGGCCCTATGTCTCGAAGCATCTGGAACAGGCGTCCTTCTCGAAGCCGCTGTTCCGGAGGACGTTCTCGCAGGTGGCCTCTGGCCTGCGCAAGGGATGGCCCAGGCTGGCCTGATGTGCCTTCAGAAATCCTGTGAGGCTCACTACTGCTTAGGCTGCTCCGCGGGAGGCGCCTGAGCCGTCTGCGACTCCTCGTTCCTGCGCTTCGACCTCGCCCTGAGCTCCTCGAGCTTCTTCGTGATCTCGGAGATGCTGTCGACCTGCTCGCCTATGACCTGCCTGCGCTTGTCGAGGGTCTCCTTGGTCTTCTCGACCTTCTGCCTCTCCATGGCCAGCTTGTCGGACTCCTCTGCCAGGGACGCCTTGCGCCTCTCCATCTCCTCGATCCTGTCCTTGAAGGCGGTCTCCTTCCCGGCGAGGTCGGACTGCGCCTTGGCGATGGCCTCCTCGCGGTCCGCGAGCGCCTTTTCCTTGGACTCCAGCTCCGAGAGCCTAGTCGCCACGTGCTTCCGCTCCGCGTCGAGCCTGGTCATCTCCTCCTCGACCTTGGCCATGGCCTTGGAGGCCTCCTCGTCCGCCGCATTCCTGCGCTCGTCCAGCGCCTTCAGCTTCTCCTCTAGGTCCGCCTGTGATTCATTGAGCCTCTTCTTCCCGCTCTCCAGTTTCTCCCTGTGCTCGACGAAGCCGGCCGAGGACTCCTCGAACGCCTTCCTCTCCTCGGCGAGCTGTGCCTCATTGCGCGACAGCTCCGCCCAGGCGGCCTCCGTCTCGGCCTTCGCCTTCGCCAGCTCGTCGTTCTGCGAGTCCAGCCTCGTCCTCAGCTCGACCACCTCCGCCTCCTTGGCCAGGACGGACCTCTCCCTCTCGGCCAACGATGATTCGCGCTGTGTGATCGACTGCGCAGCGTCCTGCTGTATGCCGATGGAGTCCTGAATCGCGCCCTCCCTCTTCTCGAGGTCCTTCTCGCGCTTGTCCAGGTCGCGCAGGAGCGCCTCCACCCTCTGCTCGGACTCGATGGCCTTTGCCTCCTTGTCCCTCATCTGGGCGTCCCTCGCGTCCAGGTCCCTCATCTTCGCCTGGACCTCCTCGTTCTCCTTGCCGATCTTGGCGAGCAACGAGGCGAGATCAGCCTGCTGGCCCTCGGCGTTCTTGTCCATCTCCGCGCGCCTGTGCTCGACCTCCTTCTTCTCCACCGCGAGCCCTCTCTCCCTCTCTTCGAGGGTCGCGATGCGCTTCGCGATCTCATCCGCCTGTGATTCGAGCATCTCCTTGCGGGGCTTCAGCTCTGCGACGGCTTTCTCCTGCTCCTCCATCCTCGCCTTGAGCGCCTGGTCCTCTTCGGCGGCCTTCTTCTCGCGCTCGGCGAACTGGGTCTCCATCTCGGCGAAGTCGGCCCTGATGCGCTCGCTCTCATCGGTGAACGAGGCCTTCTCGGCCTCCAGCTGGATTATCGACGAATCGAGGTCCTTCCGCCTGCCCTGGAGCTGCGACTCCAGGTCCTTTAGCGACGCCTCACTGTCGTCCAGCCTCTTCTTCTCCGCCTTGAGCTCCTCGCGGTCCCTGTCGAGGCTCGCTATGCGCACCTTGGTCTCCTCGACCTCCTTGGCCCACGCGGCCTGGTCGTCCGCGAGCCTCTGCGCCCTCGACGAGTAGTCCGCCTCTCTGGCCGCGAGGTCGGCCCTCTCCTGCACGAGCTTCGCGGACCCAGACACGTATTCGTTGACCTGCTCGGCGACGCCCTCCTGGAGCTTCCTCATGAGCCCGCGCTTCGCCTCCGTGACCGTCTCGAACGCCTGCTGGTTCCTGACCAGCGCCTGCTCCCGCTCGAGCAGCAGGGTGACGCGCTCGTTGATCTGCGAGTGCCTGTCGTTCACCTGGGTCTCGAACCCCTTCAGCTCCTCCTGCCAGCTCTCGGTCTCCTTCCTGAGCCTGTCCAGCTCGTTCCTGAGCTTGTCGAGCTCGGAGACCTCCTGGCCGAGGTCGTCCTTCTCCGTCTGCAGGTCCTGGACGGCCTTCTTGGCGGTCTCCTGCTCCTGCTTCGCCCGAGCTTCGGCCTCGGTCGCGTTCTTGATGCGCGCGTCCACGGTGGCATCGAAGGACTTCTCGATGGAGTTGAGCATCTCCTTCAGGAACCAGAGGTCCTCCTCCTCCGCGACGTCCTTTCCGATGACGATGAAATGGAGCTTCTCCCCTCTCGCGACCGAGGCGACGAACCTGCCTACCTCGAACGCGCCGAGGGCTGCGATGTCCCCCTTGCCCTGGAACGCCCCCTTCACCTGGTCGAATGTGACCTCAGCCTTGGGGCTGAAGATGAATTCCTTCACGAGGCCGCCACCGGGCTCCACCAGGAACCCTTTCAAGAGCTTCTTTCCAAACATTAGACCACATCCTAGGGGGTAGAGGTACGGGTCTGCGGTGTGCGGGACAGGTTAATTCCTCGCGCCGGGTGCGACTCCCGCATCCCTTCAGACTCAGGTCTTGTTATCGGGCAGCCTGAACATAACCTTTTCTGCAAGGGATGGTCGTGCGGCACTGGGCCGCCAGCGAGGTCACGGCCTGAACCGCCTGAGCAAGGATGCGTTCGTGACCACCGAGACCGAGCTGAAGGCCATCGCCCCAGCGGCTATCATGGGGCTCAGGAGCCAGCCCGTCAGCGGGAACAGCACGCCCGCGGCGATGGGTATGGACGCTGTGTTGTAGAACAGCGCCCAGAAGAGGTTCTGCCTGATCTTCCGGAAGGTGCGCCTGCTAAGCATGATCGCGGAGACCACCCCCTTCAGGTCCTCTCCTATGAGCACGATGTTGCCTGACTCGAGCGCGATGTCCGTGCCGCTCCCCAGGGCGATACCTATGTCCGCCTGCGCCAGCGCTGGAGCGTCGTTGATCCCGTCCCCTACCATCGCGACCACCTCGCCCTTGTCCTGGAACCCCTTGACCGCGCCCACCTTGTCGGCCGGGAGCACCTGGGCCCTGAACTCGTCTATTCCGGCCTGGGAGGCGATCGCCTTCGCGGTCCGTTCGTTGTCCCCCGTGATCATGACCACCTTGAGGCCGAGCGCCTTCAGCTGGCCGACGGTGTCCTTTGCCATGGGCTTCAGCGTGTCGGCGACGCCGATCAGCCCGAGGACATTCCCGTCCGCCGCGACCGCCATGACCGTGATCCCGTCGTCCTCCATCCGGGCCATGCTGTCCTCGAGGGCGCCCAGCGGGGCCCCGATGCGCTGCATCATCCTCCTGTTGCCGACAGCGACCTTCCTGCCCAGGACCGCCGCCGAGACGCCCTCCCCGGGCACGACCTGTGAGGTCTCCGGCGTGCCGAGCTCGATCCCTTTCTCCGCCGCCGCGGATATCACCGCGCTCGAGAGCACGTGCTCCGAGCCCTTCTCCGCGCTCCCCGCGTAGAGCAGGAGCTCCCTGTCGTCCCTGGCCGAGCCAAGCTCGGTCCTGACGACCCTCGGCTTGCCCTTCGTGAGCGTCCCTGTCTTGTCGAACAGCACGGTCGTGAGCTTGTGGGCCGTCTCGAGTGCGGCGGCGTCCTTGATCAGTATGCCCAGCTGCGCACCCCTGCCAGTCCCGACAACGATCGCGGTCGGGGTCGCGAGCCCCAGGGCGCATGGACACGCTATCACGAGCACCGCGACGAATGCCGTCAGTGAGAACGTGAGCGCGTCCCCCACGTCCCAGAGCCCCGAGCCTATGAAGTACCAGAACAGAAGGGTCGACAATGATATCGCGAGCACCGCGGGCACGAAATAGCCCGAAACTGTGTCCGCGAGCCTCTCGATGGGCGCCTTCGTGCTCTGAGCGTCCTCCACGAGCTTGACGATCTGGGCCAGGGTCGTGTTCCTGCCGACCCTCGTCGCCCTGACCTTGAGGACTCCTCCGAGGTTGACCGTGCCTCCGGTGACCTGGGACCCGGCGACCTTCTCCCTCGGGATGGACTCGCCAGTGACGAGGGACTCGTCCGCCGCGGACTCCCCCGAGACGACCTCTCCGTCCACCGGTATCCTCTCGCCGGCGTTCACCAGCACGATGTCGCCCTCGACCAGCTCCTCGACGCCGACCTCCACCTCCTTGCCGTCCCGGACCGCGAGGGCCTTCGGGGGCTGGAGGTTCATAAGCTTGACTATGGCCTCCGAGGTCGCACCCCTGGACCGCAGCTCCAGGTACTTCCCTGCCAGGACCAGCGTGATGATCACGGCAGAGGTGTCGAAGTAGACCTCTATGGAGCCCGTCCAACCGGGTAGCAGCATGACGACGAGGCTGTAGGCGAACGCAGCGGTGGTGCCGAGCACCACGAGGGTGTCCATGTTCGCACGCCTGTTCAGCAGCGCCCTGTAGGCACCCCGGTAGTACCTCCGCCCCGCGTAGAACTGGACGGGCGCGGCCAAAACCAGGAGGAGCCAGTTCCTCACTTCCATGCCCATGATACCCTCTGGCCAGAGGTCATATGTCATCGTGATGATCGCGATCGGGACGCTGAGGACAGCCGCGAGCACGAGGGTCTTGTAGCCTTCCCTGAGCTCCTCCGCCCGTGCGATCTGCTCGGCCATCACGCCCTCCACCTCGAGGACCTTGTAACCGGCGCTCTCGACCGCTTCCTTCAGGTCCGCGTGCGTGGCGAGCTTGGAGTCGTACTCGACCACCGCCTTCCCGAGCGCGAAGTTAACCCTCGCATCGGAGACCCCGGGGACGCCCTTCAAAGAGTCAGCGATCGTGGTGGCGCAGACCGCGCAGTGCATCCCACCTACCGTGAGGGTGATCTCGTCCTTGGCCAGGTCGTACCCCGCCGATCTGACGGCGTCCTCGACGGCCTCCATCGAGACGAGCTTCGGGTCGTACACGAAGGTCGCCTTCTCGGTCGCCAGGTTGACCCTGGCGTCCTCGACGCCCTCGAGGGCGTCGAGCGAGCCCTTGACGGCCGTCGTGCAGGTGGCGCAGTGCATCCCCTTTATCCTGACCGTCGCCTCCCGCTTCGACCTGTTGGCCGTCCTCTTGTCAACCACCTCGACACCTCTCCCAAGTGCTCATCGCCATGGGCATTGATATCCGTTGTCCCGTGCAATCGCAGCCCGCGTCTGACGGACGGAAGCGCGGCAGGGGCCACGGCGGTCGGTTGTTGAATAAATGTTCTTGTCCAATAAGTAGAACGGTCTGATATGAATCAAAAGGCGCAACCTTCCGACGGGCCGCGGATCCGGCCGTCTACCGGATCCGTAGCCGCTGCTCCAACTGCAGGTAGAACACGTTCGTGGGATAGGCCCTGTTTGGTCTCGGTCTCCTCATCTGTATCACCGAGCCGATTGTATGTGCGGCCACGGGGCATGACCCAATCGGCCACAAGTGCCCGCACTGTGGTCACAGTCGCCGCGCACGTCCCCGCGGGCATTGTTTATCTACCTCGCCCGTGATAGGAACCGCGAAGACATGGCCACAGTCCGAGTGAGGATGTTCGCGACCGTTAGGGAGGCCGCTGGCGTGAGCGAGATCGAGCTGAACGCATCGACGCTCTTGGGACTGCTGGAAGGCTTGAGAGAGCGGTTCGGCCGGAGGATGGCTGCGGCCCTGGGGGCCAAAGGCTCGGAGCACGATTGCGTGGTGGTGCTAGTCAACGGGAGGAACACAGGGGACGTCCCGATGGACGAGGTTCCGCTCAGGGACGGCGACGAGGTGGCCGTGTTCCCGCCCGTGTCAGGTGGATGACGTCAGTACGGGATCGGCTTGGTCCGCGCACCCGACTGGTTCTCGCTGGCTCCGCGGCTGTCGCCCCGGATCCACATCGATAAGGTTTATATCGGGTCAGGCCATAACCGCGCTCCAGGAGTCCCAATGGAGAGCGAGCCCCAGGAAGAGCCGAAGAAGGAGCCCAAGGAGCCCAAGGCGCCCAGGGAGCCGAGAGACCCTCTGAGCATAGTGCTCGTCCTGATTGCCGCGGCCATCGTCGTGTCGGTCAGCGTCGTCGGGTACGTGCTGTACGACAACACGAGCGGCAGTCCTATCGAGGAGACCCCGGTCGTGGCGTCGGGCGACAGCGTCACGATGAACTACATCGGCATGTTCTCCGACGGCAGGGTGTTCGACACCAGCATTCTCGACGTGGCCTGGGACAACGTCCTCTTTCCGAAGTCCTTCACATTCTCGCAGCGCGAGAACGACTCTTATGTGCCGTTCGAGATGACCGCCGGTCTGTACGGCGTGTCCGGCGGAACCATCAAGGGGTTCGCGCTGGGCGTCATAGGGATGAAGCAGAACGAGAGGAAGATCATCGAGGTTGCTCCGGATGACGGGTACGCGGTCAATCCCGCGATGATGACTAACATCGCCCTCGAGGAGGAGCTGCCCGCCACCGAGACGATCTCTGAGACGGACTTCAAGTCGCTCTTCAACACCGACCCTGTCCTCATGGACACCGTCCAGCACTACAAGTGGCAGTGGGACGTCATGGTCGTCGAGAACATCGGCGGCCTCACCACCTTCAAGCACATACCGACCGTGGGACAGATCGTATATCCGTTCGGGGATCCGAAGAACTACGACGACCCCCAGGGTTGGGCATGCGAGGTCGAGTCCTACGACCCGTCCGCTGACGGCGGGATCGGCAAGATCGTCGTGAAGCACGATGTGTCGGCCGAGAGTGTGTACAAGATACAGGGGACCGACTCGGACGGCCTGTCGTTCGTGATGTCGGCCTTCAACGCGACTGCTGGCATGTTCACGATACACAAGATAGACACGACGAGCGGGTACAACGGCGAGATATACGGCAGGACTCTGTACTTCGAGATCACCGTCCTGGTCGTGAAGTCCAACGCCTAGGTCAGACCGCGCGGCCTTCCTTCTTTTCCGTCAACTTCCTCGTTATCTTTCTGACATACCTGTCGAAGGCCATCTGTATCCTCTCGCTGCCCGAGAACAGGACCGCGCCCACGGCCAGCAGGAAGCCCCCGAAAACATCGGCGAGCCAGTGCACGCCCAGGTATAGGACCGAGAAGGTGATCCCGACGGTGGCAGCGGCCAGGAAGTAGCTGTACCTCCTGTAGTCCTGTCCGGCCGCCAAGAGCACCAGCAGGCCCGTGAGGATGAGGCTGACATGGGCGCTCGGGAAGTCGTTGTCGAGGGGGTCGACGCTGGTCACCATCCTGCCCCAGTTCGTGTTGACGTACAGGAACGGCGTGATCCCCGAGTCCGCGTAGAACCCCGTCACGGACACCGGGAAGAATATGTAGAACGGGAGCAGGACGGCGTAGTTGAACATGAGCGCGATTGCGTATCTCCTCAGGGTCGCGCGGTCGTTCTTGGCAAGGAGCAGGACCGGGGTGAAGTAGATGATGTACGTGAACACCCAGACGTACACCAGTATGAAGAAGTCCACCAGGAGCTGGTAGTCGAGCCTGTCCTGCAGTATGCGGATCGCGTTCCCGCTTATGCTGAATATCCAGTTGGTGTAGATGACCTCGCGCGTGGACTCTCCCGGGTCCCTGAAGATGTGCTCGATCAGCATGAGGAGCGGCAGGCCCACGACCAGAGCGACGTACAGCACATTGTACCTCGCGGACTCGAGCGCCTTCCTCCAGAACAGGTCCTTCCATCCGACGAACATCAGGAGGCCCGCGAAGATGCCCACTATCATCGACACTATGTAGAGTGCGAAGAACAGCTCGTAAGAGAAAGGCATCTCGTCCTCTCGGAATCGCATCTGGGCTCTCGATAGAAATACTTTCCTGGTCTTCGGGCCAGTGTGCGGAGCCTACAGATTCTTCGCGAGAATGTCGGAGGCCAGGGAATAGGCCATCTCGAGCCTGGCGGTGCACGAGTCGATCGAGTACTCCCTGGCGCTGGCCAGGGCGCTGATCCTCATCGACTTCGAGCGCGTGAGGCATCTCCTCACGGCCTCGGCGCACGTGCCCTGCTCGAAAAGGCACCCGTTCTTACCCTCCTTGACGAACTCGGGGATCGCCCTGTACCTGATGCCCGCGACGGGCGTGCCTGAAGCCAGCGCCTCGAGCACCACGAGCCCCTGGGTCTCGAAGGTCGAGGCGATCACGAGCATCTCGACGCTCGCGTACGCCTTCGCCAGCTCGTCATCCGACATGAACCCCGCGAAGACCACGCGGTCGGAAACCCCCAGGGACTTCGCCATCGCCTTGTAGTGCTCCGACGCGGGGCCCTGGCCCGCGATGAGGAGCCTCAGGTCGGGCTCCTCTTTGGCCAGGCGGACCATCGCCTCAAGCACGGTGTCCAAGCGCTTCTCCAGGGACAGCCGGCCCACGTGCAGGACGACCCGCTTGCCCTCCAGGCCGTACCTTGCCAGGAAGCCCTTGTCGTAGTTCTCCGGTGTGAAACGCTTGCAGTCCACCCCCGTCGGGATGACCTCGCACGCCTGCATCCTCACGCCGTTGTCCAGGAGCTCGTCCTTGATCGGCTGCGAGGGCGCGATCACGACCTCGGACCTCCTGAGCATGTTCCTGAGGTACAGCCAGACCATCGGCTCGATCATGTCCTGCCTGATCGGCAGCGGGGAGTAGTACTTCACCGCCTCGTTGGCCATCGTGTGGAACGTGAGGAGGTGCGGTATCTTCAGGGCCCTAGCCGCCGTGAGGCTCAGGATCGCCATCGATGCGAGCCCGTGGCAGTGGAGCACATCGACCTTCTCCTCCCGGAGGCGTTCGAGCATGTCCGATGCGGACACCACGACCCTGTACCCCTTGTACCACCTAAACTCCATCGAGGGCAGGTAGTGCACGGTCCTGGTGGTCTTCGGTCTCTCCTTTGTGTCCGGAGCGAAGACGACGACCTCGTGCCCCCTGGCCTCCAGCCCCTTCGACTGGTTCTCCATCGCGATGACGGCACCGTCTATCATCGGATAGAACGAATCTGCAAACATCGCGACCTTCAGATGATCACCCTTACTGCCGCTTGGAAACGATACGCTTCAGCTTCATCACGACGTCTTCCGGGGCCTTGCCCAGGAGTCTTATCATGGGCTCCTTTCCAGGTCCGCCCTTGTCGAATATCACATCAGGCACCTTGCCGTGCCTGTCGATGGCGTACAGGACCCCCCAGGTCATAGACGAGGCCCCCTTCGGCTCCCTCGCCCTGTCGAAGGTGGCCACCGAGAGCTTTGCGCTCCTGCACGCGGCCACGTTGTCATCGTTGTACTTCAGGTTCATAGCGCACCTGATCTCGGGGTCCTTCGACGATGCCGCGAGCACTATGCGCGCGACGTGCTTCGAGCCTCCGAACCTGGCGCACCCGACGCGCTTCGCCCTGGTGCCGACCCTGACGATCCTCCCGTCGAACGCCGCGACCTCTTGAGGGTCGAGGGCGCCCATAACGGCATATCCCATGTTCGTCCCGACCTCCGGAAGGAGAGATGCGTCCAGTATCTGCTCGAGCTCTCTCGCGGCGTCCTCGAGCTGTTCGAGGACCGCGGCCTTCTGCGCCTCTATCCGGAGCACCGCGAGCGGGTTGGCGCACGGCACTCCTCTGCCGACGGTCTCCCTTGCCAGAATCGCCTTGTATATCATGCCCTTGGAGGTCCTCACGGCCTCCTCGAGCTCGAGCCCGAGGGCCAGGTTCGCGGCGATCAGAGACCCGAGCGCGCACCCGGTCCCGTGGACCTCCACATCGACCCGGGGGGAGGAGAGCTTGACGACCTTGCCGTCCGTGCACAGGTAGTCCGCGGACTCCGGACCCTTGAGATGCCCTCCCTTGACCAGCACGGCCTCCGGCCCCAGCTCGAGTATCTTGAGCGCGGCCCTGCGCGCGCTCCTCTCATCCTTGACCTTGATCCCGGAGAGCCTTTCGGCCTCGCTGAGGTTTGGCGTGACGAGCGCGCACATGGGCAGCAGCTTCGTCATCATCGCCTCGACGAACCCGCTCACATGCAGCTCGCTCCCGGTCGTCGCAGCCATCACCGGATCGACCACGATCGGAGCGTCCAGATCCCTGAGGGCGGACGCGACCGTCTTCACGATGTCGGCGCTGTACAGCATGCCCGTCTTCACCGCGTCCAGCTCGACGTCCTCCAGGATCGATCGGATCTGGCTCGCTATCTCGTTGACAGGGATCGGGAAGATGGAGGAGACGCAGCGCGTGTTCTGCGATGTGACGCAGGTCACGACCGAGCATCCGTGTACGCCGACTGCCTCGAACGCCTTGATGTCGGCCTGGAGCCCTGCGCCTCCTACGGAATCCGAGCCGGCTATCGTAAGAGCGTTAGCCATCTCGCTCTTGATGGACTATATCCGATAAATCACTTGTGCCAACCGATTCGCTGCGTATTCGCTGGCGGTACCGATGCGGTCGCGTGGAGCATTCGTCGAGGCGCTCTATGCTATTGGAGTCGCAACTCCAGTCATTTTGGAAACTATGCGACCAAATGCATAATGATCGGGAGGGTGCCATCCAACCTGCCAACTCCGCTCAAGCCTTGCGGCGCGCGCATCGGGAGCTCGCCATGGAGAAGGTGCACGGTCCCCTCGGCGAGCATCCATGCTGCCCATGCCAGCACGTACTATTTGCCCTGCTGCTACATGTAGCACACGAATCATCTCAGACCCCCATCACCGTTAAATACGCGAGAGCCAATCTGAACGCCCGCTATGAAGACCGAGTCTGCGCACATCATATTCAAGGAGAAGTTCAAGTACAAGGACCTGAGCGAGGTCTTCGAGGAACTCTTGAAGGCGTTCCTCGAGGAGACCGACCAGGTGCCCGAGGACGACGAGGTTCTCCAGATGTTCCTGCGGATAAACATGATGGACATCGAGAATAACCGGAAGCCAGAGGGCTACAACAGGCGCGGCAGGATGAAGATGGTCTTCCCGCTCGGAAGGGCGAAGAAGGAGTTCTATATCAGGGCCGATTCCAAGACCACCGAGGTCGTGAGGATATCCGAGAGGCTTGGCAAGATCCTGAAGAAGGGCGGGATACCCCACGTGATCGAGTACGACAAGTTGCAGACGGCCGAACCTTGATGCTTCTTCGCAACATTCACGCATTCCAAGTCCGTCGTTGAGCACCATGGATCTCAAAGAACGCGTCAGCAAGGCTGTTGCCGAGAAAGCCTCGCTGGATGGCATGAGGACGTCGTTCGAGACCATCGAGGCGAGGCAGAGGGAGAACGCCCGTCGGATACCGGACCTCGAGGATCGCAAGGAGCGTCTCCGAAAGACCAAGGAGTCCTCGGTCGGCAACGAGGAGCTTTTCCAGGAAGCGGTTGCCACACTCAGGTCCAACGGCTTCAGGGTGATACTCGCGAAGACCTCCGAGGGCGCCCTGAGGGCGATCTCGGACGAGGTCAGGGGCCACATCCTCGTGGTGAAGTCGAAGTCCAACGTCACCAAGGAGCTGCACCTCGCGGACCACCTGAGGGACAAGGGGGTCGAGATCGTCGAGACCGACCTGGGGGACAGGATCGTGCAGCTCGCCGGGTGCGCGGCGTCGCATCCGACAGGCCCTGCTTGCCACATGACCAGGCAGCAGATCGCCGAGCTGTTCACTGGGCACTTCGGGAGACTGGTCTCCGACGACCCCGCGGAGCTCACGTCCGTCATGCGCGAGGAGATCGCGGACTACATCTCGCGCGCGAAGGTCGGCATCACGGGCGCGAACGCCGTCACCGCGGCCGAGGGCGCGGTCGTGATAGTGCACAACGAGGGGAACGCCGCCAAGTGCGCGATGCTCCCGGACAAGCACATCATAGTCACCACACCGGAGAAGGTCGTGCCCACGCTGGACGACGCCGTGAACGTGACCAAGCTCCAGACCTACCTTTCCACTGGCAAGATCATCAGCTCGTACATCAACGTCATAACCGGCCCGAGCTACACCGCGGACATCGAGAAGAAGGTGTACAAGGGGATGCACGGGCCGAAGGAGGTCGTCATCGTCTTCGTCGATGACGGTCGGCTCGACGCTGAGGACAAGGAGGCGCAGCGCTGCATCGGGTGCGGCATGTGCCTCCTCAGGTGCCCCGTGTACAACATCATCGGCCCGGTGTACGGCAGCCCGGGGCACATGGGCGGACAGGGGGTTCACCTCGCGGGCTCGACGGGCAAGATCGACGAGTCCCTCAAAGGGGGACTCTACCTCTGCACTGCCTGCGGGGCGTGCACCGAGGTCTGCCCGTCCAAGATAGACACCAAAAAGGGCGTAATAGCCACGAGGAAGAAGGTGAGAGAAGCCAAAAAGGGCGAAGTGTTCGACCACACGATAGCCCTCTCCAGCGTGCGGAACTACGACAACCCGTGGCAGGTCCCGAGGGCGCAGAAGGCACGGTGGTCCAAGGGGCTCGACCTCAGGTCCACGGGGGATGTGCTGTACTTCGCCGGATGCTCGACCTCGCTCCTGTTCCCGGAGAACGCCTCGAAGGTAGTGACCATCCTCCGCTCCATCGGGGTGGAGCCCGCGCACCTGGGCCAGGCCGAGAGATGCTGCGGATCGACGGCCAGGAAGCTCGGCGACGATGTCCTGTCCCGCGAGAAGGCCGAGGGATGCTTCAAGGATTTCAAGGAGGCTGGCGCCAAGACGGTCGTCACGTCCTGCCCCGGCTGCGCCTCCGCCCTGATCAGGCACAAGGACCTGAGGGAGAAGTACAAGGTCGATGTGAAGCACATATCACAGTTCTTGGGCGAGCGGATGCCCGGGCTCCCGCTCGCGAAGCTCGAGGGCCTGGGCGCGCTCGCGTACCACGACCCGTGCGACCTGGGGAGGGAGCTGGGCGTGTACGACGAGCCCCGGAGGCTGATCGAATCGGTCTCGGGCGCCGCCCCGGTCGAGATGCTGCGCTCGAGGAACCAGAGCGCGTGCTGCGGCTCTGGGGCCGGCGTCAGGACGGGGTATCCGGACCTCGCGGACGCGATCGCGCTCGAGAGGGTCGAGATGGCGAGGGCGGCAGGCGCTAAGACCCTTGTGACAGCGTGCCCTTGGTGCGTCCAGAGCCTCAGGGAATGCCAGAAAGGGTACGGCGGCATCGAGGTCCTGGACCTCGTGGAGCTCATCGAGCGCTCAGTCCTGTCCGATCGGAAATGAGGCGGTCGCAGAGGACGCTCCTCTTCAAGCGCCCTTGCTCAGGAGTACCTCGCGCACGACGGAGTACGTCGGGCCCTCGGGACACAGCACGCTCCTCTTGAGAAGTATCCTGTCGACGGAGTACTCACCGTACTCGGTGGCCGCGTTCGCCCTGATGATATCCTGCACTTTGGCGATGTTCCTCACGCTCCTGGCCCTCGCGAGCGTTAGGTGCGGCTTGAAGCCCTTCTTGTCCCTCTCGAACCCAAGAGGGGCCATGATGGTGTCGAGCTCGGAGGCGATCTGACCGAGCGCGTTCCCGTCCTCGATCCCCACCCACACGACCCGGATGTTAGACATCGATGGGAATGCGCCCATCCCTACGAGGCGCATCGTGAACGGCCCCACCCCCTCGGTGGCCTTCTCTATCCCAGAACCTATCTCTTCGACCAGCGCCTCGTCGGTGTCCCCTAGGAACTTGAGCGTGATGTGGAGCAGCTCCGACCTCACCACCCTGAGGTCCGCTCGCGACGTGACCAGCTCTCTGAGCAGCGAGTTGAGACCCTCGTTCGGCTGGATGTCCGCTGATATGAAAGCCCTGAACTTCAACGAATCCGCATTGGGCGACGGGCATCATATGTCTTTCCGAAGAGCGCCCCGGATCTCACCGGCGGATCCTTCTGGAGCGCCCCCCTTCTAGCGCCCTGATCTTGGACCGCATGGAGGATATGCCCACGATGGCTATCAGGAAGGCTGCGGCGAGCCCGATTAGGTACGCCACGTCCCCGATGTCGTCCGCGTACAGGACGCCGAAGGACGCTGCGAAGTTGAACGAGCCGTGCATGACGACAGCGCCGAGGTAGTACGGGGCCCAGCTGCTCCCGTTCCTCACGCTCTTCGCGATGCCCAGGCCGACGACCGCGGACGCGCTCGCGTGCAGCAGCGCCGACGAGAGGCTCCTGACCACGGCGGTAGCGATCCACGCCTCCGCGCCGTCCGTCAGGAAGGCGGTGCCCTCATACAGGAGGTTCTCCGTGGCCGCGAAGCCCAGGCCGGCGGCGGCGCCGTAGACGATGCCGTTCTCGATCTCGCCCATCATACTCCTCGCGCGGAACACGCCCAGGGCCTTCGTGGCCTCCTCGACGAAGGGGGCGATGACGCAGGCGATCACGAGCATCGTGAGGTTGGGGTTCTCGCCAAGGGCCTGGTACACCCTCTCGATGTTCTGGTCGTACAGGGTCATCAGGATGAGTTCGAGCACGACGGCGATCACGACGGAGAACACTGCGCCGTAGGCGAACACCCTGAGGAGCCTGCCCCACGGCTCCCTCGAGTACTTCTCGGTGTTCCGAATCCACACGAGGTACACCAGGGACGGGACGAAGGCCACGAGCACGATCACGACGGCGTCCACGACCCTGGGGTCCACTCATTCACCTGAGGATGGGATTGGGAAGCGCTTATTTCAAGGTTGGTCGGCTGGACTCATGAAATGACGATTTCTGGAGAATTATTTGGAAAATGGTTTTGTCTCGATCTGTGGAAAGCGAGAGGTGAGCCTTACTTGTCTTCAAGCTTGATTGCGTTGTTCGGGCACTCGTCCACGCAGGCGCCGCAGTCGAGGCACTTCTTCTCGTCCACGATCGCGACATCCTCGCAGGTGATCGCACCCTCAGGGCAGACATCCACGCATGCGCCGCAAGCAACGCACTCATCCTTTGTTATCTTCGCTGGCATCTGACAGCCTCCGGATCTGATATATTTCGTGAATGCCTCCTTCAATATAAAGTTTCGTGACCCAAAACAATGCTTTCTTGGACGGTTTTCATCGCCCTTGCAGGGTGCTGGATGCCCCCCTCGCGGCAGGATTCGACCCTCGCGCCCCGTTCCGTTCGGATACCGTTCGGGCCCTGTTGCAGAACTCCGGTGACTGAAGCCTCTCACTCAGAGCCAGTCTGACGAGGTCGGACCGTCGGTGCCTGATTCACGCACCGTTTTCCGCCCCATGTCCCGCTGCATCATCCCCCATCCCCACCCCCCTGCCATGGTGCTGGTCATGCTGGTGGACCATCTGCCGGAGATGTTCGTTCAATGGTCAGGACGACTTGGCAGGTCGATTTCTCAGGGCCTTTGTCGCTCTGATACCCTCAGGACGTCCCCTAGGCAGAGGGGTGTCCTGAGGAGAGCGCGAATGGGCAGATGCTACATGCAGTGCATGAGAACAAGTACAACGACCGCCTAAGAACATCCGATGCTCGTCAAGGCGGTGTCTTTTCGTCTCGAGGACGAGCTGCCTGTCCAGGCCAAGTTCCTTCTCGAGGACTTCCGCCTTGCTGTGAATTGTGCCATAAGGGCGGGACTGCAGACGCGCGCGACATCGAAGTACTCCCTGTGCAAGCTCGCATACAAGGACTTCAGGACCGAGCACCCTGGCATGTACGCCAAGCACCTCGTGTCTGTGTTCGAAGTCGCCGCAAGCGTACTCAAGAACCATCGGAGGAGGGTCAGGAAAGGGGAGGCAGGCCAGACCCCGTTTGTCAAGCGGCTGTTCATGAAGACCGAGAACCAGGCGTACAAGCTCGACCGCGAGAGAGGCGTGGTCGACCTGCCCGTCCGAGCCGGGTGCCATGTCGAGCTCAGGCTGGTTCTGAGCGAGTATCACAGGGGATTCCTGGACGACCCCTCCTTCTCCCTCGGTTCCCTGACGCTCTTCCCGGACAGGGTCGTGATCGCCTTCAGGAAGACGGAGCCACGACCATATGTCCCGGAATCGGTGGTCTCCCTCGACACGAACGAGAGGAGCCTCGACGGGGTGTTCGTCGGTGAAGGGAAAGGTACCCCCGTGAAGGCATCCTTCCCGAAAGTGGCCATGATACAACGGAGGCACCATGACCGGCGGAAGCGCCTCCAGAAGAAGAAGTCCCACGACCGGCGGACTTCCAGAAGGCTGTGCAGGAGAGAGGGGAAGAGGGAGCATGACCGGGTCGAGTACCAGATGCATCAGGTGGCCAACGCCGTGCTCGATTTCGCCGAGGAGAAGAAGGCCGCGGTAGTCCTCGAGGACCTCAAAGGGGTCTTCAAGCCGAGGGAGGACAAACGCCTCAACAGACGGTTGAGCATGTGGCCGAGGAGGACGCTCCACCAGTTCATCGAGTACAAGGCACAGTGGAGAGGAATACCGGTCCACAAGGTGGACCCGAGGA
>Ga0315274_10000867_pt1 | contig 47099 bp, 36 predicted proteins | sample YL17G02_20_MG_FD_203700 | JGI IMG/M metagenome (GOLD analysis project Ga0315274, IMG submission 203700) | Sediment microbial communities from Yellowstone Lake, YNP, Wyoming, USA - YL17G02_20 | ecosystem: Environmental > Aquatic > Freshwater > Lake > Sediment | place: USA: Wyoming | collected... | reverse complement strand
AGGTCGCGCCTCCGGACTCCGCGTGAAATAGCGCGCTCAGATGATGTTGATGATGCCTTGCTTTTCTACCGATGGTGCGCTGCTTTCCGAATAGCCGGCCCGTTTGTGTGCCGCTGAGGGCAGCGGCGCCCCTGTTCCGTGTCTTATTTTTTTGCCTCGGATCAAAACACCGCCAGCTTTACGCTCTTGGGCGCGAAGGGTTCGATCCGGAGGGTGTTGGCGCCGGGTCCGAGGAATTTCGAGATTTCGAGCCGGAGCGGACTTTCAATGAAGCCTCCGGCATAGGCGTTGTTCACGGTTATGCGGGCCGCGGCCTCGGGTTCGATTCCTTCGCAGAGCACATAGACCCTGGTCTTGCTCAAATCCAGGTCGCCGGGAATATAGAACTTGCCGTTGAAAGGATTTGCCTTGACCGGGCTCAAGGTCAGCTTGCCTTTGGCCTTGAACCATGCCCGCAAGCGCCAAAGCTGGCTGTCCGGCCGCGGCGGCTCTTTCACGCTCAAGTCGCGCTGGACCTTGATTTCCCTGACCGGTTGCGCGTCGGCCGAAAGCCTGGCTGGCAGAGCGCGCTTCTCGGGATTGAACACCAAGAGTACGCTCTCATAAGGCTCCAGGGACAGGCTGATTTCAACCTCGTCTTTTGCCAGACGGCGGTATTCAATTGCGGTGATCTCGTTGCGCATGGCGTCCCACCATTCGGGTTCGCCTTGCGCCGAGACCTTGAGCTTGAAACGCCGCGTGCCGCCGCCCAGGTTCTGATTGGCGATGAAAAAGATGTCGCTGCCTGCTTTCACCCGGTGGAGCACGTGGAGCCAATTATCGGTTTTGCCTTCCACGACTTCGAGCGTGGGATGGATGCCGGCGTCTCTGGCCAGGACCTGAATGATTTCTTCCGGCGCGGGCTGCTCGGAGAGCAGGTACGACCTTCCGCCCGCGGGGTTGACCTTTGTTGCGGTCAGCCCCGGCCCGGCCGGCTCGCCCCAGATCGCCCGGGTCAGTTCCCGGATGTCCCTGCCGGTCTTGCCGATAGTGGCTGACCTGCCGGGCAAAAAGCCGTAGCCCAGCACCACTCCCCCGGCTTCAAAAAATTCCTGCGCCTTTTTGAGCGTCTCATACGGGATCACCTCCGCGGGAGGCACAACCAGCACTTTATAACGCTCGCGGAAAAGACGGAGCTCCTTGCCCGAAATCATCACGTCGCGCTCAAACACCTCATACGGCATCCAGTCGCAATCATAGAGCGCGTCCTGCAAAGCGGTGGTCATCTGCTCCGGGGGCACGGCCTTGCCCGCATGAGCGCTGTTGCCCATGAACAAAAAAGCCACGGGCGCCACGTGTCTGCCGGAGTTGAGCATCAGGCTCAAGCGGCTGGTGTAGTCCGCGAACACGCGGTAGAGCGGGAAGCGCGGCTCAAACCCGCCGTTGTAAAAATAGGGCGGGCAGTCGCGGTCAAAAGGCGCGCGCGGGTTGAACGAGTGCGGGATCAGGAAATTAGTTCCCCGGACCTGCACGTGGTCGGTGGCCCATTTCATTTCCGGGTAGGGCAAGTCCTGGCCGCGCGCTCCGAATATTTCCACCATGGCCAGGTCGTCCTTCTTGCCGTAAACGTGAGAGATCGAACTGCCCAGCTTGGGGGTCTGGTAAATGCCCATGGGCCGCTTGCCCGGGATGAGTTGTTTGAACACGATATCGATCCCGCCCATGTCCGTGTATTTCATGAGCTGGAACATGTTGCCGGCGCACAGGTCCTGGCGCAGGTACTCGCGGTTATGCTCCAGGAAATGACCAATGGAGATCACGCCGTGAGCGCGGCACCACTGCGAAATTCCGCCGTATAAAGTTTTTCCCCAGGCCTCGGCCTTGGCGTCCTGGTATTGATACCAGGCCGCGGTCTGGTCCTCGCCCGAAAGCCTGAACTTCCAGGCCACCAGCGCCTTTTTCCAGTCCACTCCCCGAGACTTGAGCATGGGGATGACCTCCGTGCCGAAGTCGCCAAGGGTCTTGGGCTCGTCATAAAAGAACCCCTGGATGGTCGCGCCGAAGTCGTCCTTGAAGCGGTCATAATGCGGCTGGTAAACCGTGTTGAGATACCATTCCACCGCGTCCCTGCTCGCGCCGTCAACCAGGATTTTGCCGAAGTTGTTTTTGGAATAGCGCCAACTGAAGGTCATCACCGCCCAGTCGCCTTCGGGCGCGTCCCATTCCAGCCTGCCCGCGCTCACCTGCTCGGTAAGGTCGACCAGGCTTTCGCCGTCCACGCCGCCGGCTTTTTTCCGGCCGGCGATCACCGCGACCAGCCGCTCGCCCGGGCCGGCAAGCTCAATGCGCCCGGGTCCGGTCACGGCCGTTGCCTCCGCAACCAACTCCTTGGCGCCGTACTTTTGAGGTACTTTGCCGCCGACCTCGCCGCTCGGCCACCACTTTTCATCGAAAATCCACATGGTCATCCGGTGGCGTCTGGCGAAATCGAGACAGATTTGCAGGTCGCGGTACCAGCCTTCTCCCAGCCAGTCTTTGTGCGGCCGTGATTCCGCGGTAAAGGTCCCGTTGCCGCCTTCCCGAACCTTGTCCAGTTCAGTCTCCAACTGCTCCTTGCTCTCGTCCCCGTGCAGCCAGAACAGAGGCCCGGTCAGGTATCTCGATTCAACCGGCAGATTCCTGAAATCATCCTCCAGATGGCTGAGATCGCCCTGCTCAGAGGCCCGAGCCGCGCTCAAGCCCAGCAATGCCGCCGCTATAATGACCCATTTAAGACGCATCAATGTCTCCTTTTCTTCTGTGCGAGCGCCTTCAGGCGCGAATCAATAAAAATATTTTCGAATTCTTCTGAGACCTGAGATTCGCTGATCCAGTGGATCAGCGATGCGCTCAGACCTTGAAAACCGCAATCGATCTCAGCAACGGTTCGGCCAGCGCGGCCGTTATTTTCAGCCTGATTTTAGATACGCGCGCGTCCGGGAACCGGTGGATGCGCTTGTGGCCTATGGACTCGCCCCGTGCCAGCGGCTGCCAGAAAAGCCCGTTAAATCCCTCCACCCGGTATTTCAATATCCGCTGGTCCTGACTGATGTCCTCCATCAGCACCGCGTGGTTGATGGCTTTCGCCGCGCCCAAAGAGAGCTCAATCAAGTTGCCCCGGCCTGAAGCTTCGGCCATTGGTGTTGCAAAGCGGCGCCGGATCTCGTCGCCGAATTCCCGGAGCAGCCTGCAGTCCGCTTCCGGGACCAGGCCGCGGTCGTCAACCACCATGCCCAGCATCATGTTGGCGTTGCGCCCCACGCTCTTGTAATAGCTTTTGACCAGGCCCTGTTTGCTCTTGAGCATGGAGTCCTGACCCTGTTTCCAGATCCAGCCGCCGCCGTAGCTCGCCCACTTGCGGATCGGAAGATCAGCCTCGGCCGGGCACCAGGTATTGCCGCGCGGGTTGCCGTGACGGTCCTTGATCTCGGCCGCGCCGTTGGCCGAGGTGGTGATGTCCGCGGCGCTCCAGTTGGGTTCGGGCGCGGTACCGAACTCGTTGCCCGACCAGCGGATCAGATTTCTCGCCGCGCTCGGTCCCTGGAAATAAATGGCGTCGGGCTGGAGGCTGATGAGCGGGGCGAGTTCCGGGCCGCCCTGGTCCGGGGGCAGCACCCCGCCGTCAAACCAGATCTCGAAAAGTTTTCCGTAGTTGGACCAGAGTTCGGTGAACTGCGTGACCACCACCTGGTTGTATCGCTTTTGCGCCTCCGGGTCCGGGGGCTTGACCAGCCCCGGGTTATCGACCTGGAAATAGGCGTTGGCAACGGCCGAGCAATAGATGCCCGGCCTGATCCCGAATTTACGGCACGAGTCCACAAATTCCGCAACGATGTCGCCTTTGCCGTTTTTCCAGGGCGTGCTCTTGACGCTGTATTCGTGCGCCCGGGTCGGCCACAGGCTGAACCCCGAGCAATGCTTGGCAACCAGCACCGCGTATTTGGCGCCCGCGCTTTGGGCCGCGGACATCCACTGGTCGGTGGAAAGCGCCGAGGGGTTGAAGATTCTCGGGTCGGGGTGGTATCCCCACTGTTTGCGCCATTCATACCCCGGCTCGAAAACCGTGATGTCGTAATGGATCAGCACTCCCAGTTCGCAGTCCGCCCATTCCAGCGCCCGGGCAGTCGGCAGGGCAAGCGCCGCCGCTGAACTCACTCCGGCAATTCCCAATCCCGGCACAGCCACGCCGCAGGTCTTTAGAAAATCTCTCCGGTCCATAATTACCTCCTCCCTCAATCAGCCCCTGGACGGTTTGGCTTTCTTTTCCTTGCCGAACCGCGCCAGCACAAAGGACCCGGACAGGATCAACACAAACGCGACCACCCGCGTTATTGCCAGGGAGGAATCCTGCGGCAGGGTCTCGGAAAGCGCCACCATCCCGCCGATGATCGCCACCACCTTGTTGAGCACCGCCTCCAAACCCACCACCACCAGCGCGGTCCCGTGCTGGAAACCGCTCTGCACTATTCCAATCCCGAGGATGAATGAGACGACAAACACCGGCAGGCAGATGCCGTACCCGTAGAACTTTTCCCCCGCGTCCACAAAAAGGAACATCGCCCGCATGTAGATCGCGCCCAGGCCCACGAACAGGCCCGCCACGATTCCGAGCAAAGCCTCGGTCCGGACCGCGGCCAGTTTGCCGCGCTTGCCCAGAACGTAGGCCAGGCCGCTCAAAAGCAGCGCGGCTGCGGTTACGGCCAGGAACGGCGCCCACTTCGGAACGGCCTTGGGCGCTTCCTCAACCGAACTCAGCCCCAAGAGCACCATGCCCGCGATCATGCCCGCAAGCGCCACCCATTCAACCGGCTTGATTTTTTCCTTCAAATAAAAAACACTGAACAGGGCCAGAACCGCCAGGCCCATGCCCAGAGTGGGCTGGACCAGCGAGATCGGCGCAATTTTGCTGCTGTAGGCATAGAGCCCCCAACCGGCCATAAGCCCGGCCGTGCCCGAGAGCCAAACCCAGTTGGTGAAGAACGCTTTGGCAACGCCCTGGTCCTTGCCGATCTTGGGCAGGTTCGCGGCCCCCCGCTTCTGAACCGCCAACCCGAAATTCATGATCGATGTCGCGACAAACGCGATCAACAGTCCCGCCCATACCGGCATGCGCGCCTCCTTGTTTTCAACATTATAGCAGGGTTTTTGAGGGCCGGGAAAGCTCATTGTGGAATTCGATAGCCCGGCGCTTCAGCGCCGGGGAACCGGAGCTTTACCCCCTCTCCTGCGGCCCGCGCCGCGGCGCGGGCCGCAGCAAAAGAGATAGGCCGTTCCTGTTCCCGGCCATAAATGGCCGGGCTATCGAAACCGAATTTCAACCGCAGGTTAAGACGCATGGATAATTGTCCGACAGTTTTGACATCTTCAACGGTTCAGAATAATGTGATAATGAAAATCCGCAGGGGAGGGGATCATGACTACGAATCCGCGAAAATTTTCCGCGAGCATAATCGGGACGATGCTGCTTTTGGCTTTGCCTTTATCGCAGGTTGGCGGCCAGGAGCAGGAGCGGCTGGAGACCAAGGCCAATGCCAACGTAGGTTCCGCGGTCGCGAATCTGCTCAAGCGTCTGCCCCAGATCTGGTCAATCAAGCGCGCGGCCAGAAAAGTGGCGGGAGATTTGAAGCGATATCCGGGCGAGGTATCGATGCCGGAGTCAGAACTGATTTACGGCTGGCTCGCGGAGCTTTGCCGATACCCTCACCGCCGTCCGGGCACCGCCGAGGACAAGGCCGCGGAAGAATGGATCGCGGCCAGGTTCCGGGAGTTCGGGCTGGAGAACGTTGCCCTTGACCCGGTGCCCATCCAGGTCTGGACCGCAAAAAAATGGTCGCTGGAAGTTGAGGGGCAGACGATCCCGAGTTTCTTTGTGGTCAATACCGGGTTCACCGGCGAGCAGGGAGTGGATGCCCAGATGGTTTACGTGGGCACGGGCCGGCCCGGGGATTTCGAGGGAGCGGACGTGTCCGGCAAAATCGTGGTCGCGGAGGTTCCTTTTCCCAAGCTGCCTTACGGCGCGCTGCTCCGGCTGAGCGGAGCGGCCTACACCATCTCCGACCCGGACGGCTGGGTCAAACTCTCATCCAGCCAATACCTCAATTTTGTCCGTTCCAATTTCCTGGGCGGCACCACCGCGGCCAACGCGCCGGAGGGAGACGTTTACTGGCAGTCTTATCGCCGCGGGGCCAAGGCCATCTGCCTGATTCTGCGTGACCAGCCTTCCAACTCCAACACTCATTACGGGCCTTACGACGGGATCATGAAGCCCATGCCCGGTCTCTGGATCGGAAAATACGACGGGCTTAAGCTCCGGGAAATGGCCAGGCAGGGTAAAAGCGCCAAGCTGGTCCTTGCCGGAGAGATCAAGCCGGGCGAAATGCGAAACGTCTGGGGCGTGCTGCCGGGCAAATCGGAAGAAGTGATTTTGGTCACTTCGCACCATGACAGTCCTTTCCAGGGCGCGGTGGAGGACGGCGCGGGCGCGGTGCAGGTGCTTGCCCAAGCCTGGGCCTGGTCAAGAGTGCCGGCTGCACAGCGGCCCAAGACCCTGGTGTTTGTTATTGACGGCGGTCATTTTTACGGTTCGCTCGGCGGCCATACCTTTGCCCGCGTGCACAAGGACATTATGAAGCGCGCGCAAATCCTGATCACCCTCGAGCACTTGGCGGGCAAGGAAGTGAGCGAAAAGGATCAGGCATACGCCGAAACCGGAAAACTGGCCTTCAGCGTGATGTTCACTTCCAACCAGCCCAGAGTAATCGGCTCGGTGCTCAAGGCCTTCGAGAAACGCCCGCCCAGGACCACGGCCGCCGTGCCTTTTGATTTCTTCGGACCCGCGCCAACCTCGGACGCGGCCGGGTACGTGATTGAAGCCGGCGTGCCGGTAATCTCCTGGATCGGCTGCCCTTATTATCTCCTGGACGACCACGACACCCTGGATAAAATTGAAAAGAAGGAACTCAAGCCCGTCGCGGAAACCGTGGGCGAATTGATCGGGATTTACATGGCCAATTAAGAACGCGCTGTACGGGCGAGCCGAGCTTCGGCGTGGTTCGCCCACGAAAGAAAAAAGGAGGGGCACATGGACCGGAGAGATTTCATCAAGACCGCGGGCGTGGGAGTGGCTGCGGTATCAATTCCCAAAATGATTTTTGCCGCGGCGCTCACCGGGGACGAGATTGAGCGGAAGATCGCAACGATTCTGCCGCAGTTGAGCCTGGACGAGAAGATTTCGCTCATGAACGGCGTGCTCAGGCACACGGTCAAGGAGATAGCGAGCGGCGGACTTCGTCCCGGCCAGGGCCACGGCTTCACCGGTTACACCATCGGCATTGAGCGGCTGGGCATTCCCCAAATCAAATGCCTGGACGGCCCGCGCGGGGTCGGGTTCCTTTACAAAACCACCTGCTTCCCCGTAGGCATGGCCCGGGGCGCAACCTTTGACCCGGCATTGGAGCAAAAAGTGGGCGCGGTCATGGGTTACGAAACCCGGGCATTGGGCGCGAACATGCTGCTGGCGCCGTGCATCAACCTTCTCTGGCACCCGCGCTGGGGCCGGGCCCAGGAGAGCTACGGCGAAGACACGCATCATTTGGGCGTTATGGGCGCGGCTTTCACCAGAGGCGTGCAGCAGCACGTGATGGCCTGCCCCAAGCATTACGCGGTGAACAATATTGAGGACCGGCGCACGGAGATGGACGCTCTCGTTGACGAGCGCACCCTGCGCGAAATATTCCTGCCCCATTTCCAGAAGTGCGTGGAGGCCAAAGCCGCCTCGATCATGAGTTCATACAACCACGTCAACGGGCCCAAGGCCGGGCAGAACAAGCACCTGGTCCGCGAAATCCTCAAAAACGAGTGGGGATGGGACGGCTTCGTGGTCTCGGACTGGGGCGGGGCAATGGACGACGCCACCCAGGCCGCCAACGCAGGACTCGACCTGGAAATGCCTCAGGCAAAGTTCTACGGCGAAAAGCTCAAGGCCGCGGTGGACCAGGGCAAGGTCCCGGTCGCCGCGGTTGACGAGGCCGTGACCAGGATGCTGCGTCAGCTCTTCCGCTTCGTGGGACCGGACTTCGGCAAGGGCTATTCCCAGAAAAAGATCGCCGGGACCGAGCACGCGGCCCTGGCAAAGGAAGTGGCGCGCAAGAGCATGGTGCTGCTCAAGAACGACGGCAACGTCCTGCCGCTCTCCGGGGTCAAGACTTTGGCGGTGCTGGGCAGGCTGGCCAAAGAGCCCAACCTCGGAGACCGCGGATCAAGCACGGTCACCCCTCCTTACAATGTCCCCATCCTCAAAGCGCTGCGCGAAAAGCCGGGACTCAAGGTGACTTACTCGGGCGCGTCTCTGGTCAGGGCCAAAGCCCTTGCCAAAAATTCCGACGCCGTGGTGGTGGTCGTGGGTCTTAACTACAAGGACGAGGGCGAGGGACACGACCGCAAGAGCATGGTGATCTCCCCGGCGCAGATCAAGCTGATCAAGACCGCGGCAGGCGCCAACAAGAAATGCGCAGTGGTGCTGATCGCCGGCTCGGCCGTCACCATGGAGGGCTGGCTGGAAAAAACTCCGGCCCTGCTCCTGGCCTGGTATCCGGGCATGGAGGGAGGAAACGCCGTTACCGAAATCCTGTTCGGGGAGGTCAATCCTTCGGGCAAACTGCCCATCGTGTTCCCGAAGAGCGAAGACCAGCTCTTCAAGTTCGAAAACAAGGCGCTCAAGGTCGAATACAAGGGGTTCCACGGATACCGCTGGCTGGAGGGCAAGGGACTGGAGCCGCTGTTCCCCTTCGGGTTCGGGATGTCTTACACCCAATACAAATACGGAAACCTCAAGCTCAACAAAAAGAGCATGGGCAAGAACGGCCGGCTGGAGGTCAGCGTGGACGTGACCAACATTGGCAAGCTGGCCGGCGAGGAAGTCGCGCAACTTTACGTTGGCTACAAAGGCTCCAAAGTCGAAAGGCCGGTAAAAGAGCTTAAGGGCTTCTCAAGGGTCGCGCTCGAGCCCGGCCAGACCAAAACCGTCAAATTCGACCTCAACGCCAAAGACCTCGCCTATTACAACACCGCAACCTCAGCCTGGGAAGTCGAGGAAATCGATTATGCGCTCTTCGCCGGTCCCTCTTCCCGGAAGGAAGATTTGCTCAGCGACAGCTTCAAAGTGTCCGGAGCATAGGATTTTCATAACCCCAGGCCTCAGGCTTTGGCCTCATGGGCCAGGCATTGAAAACAGGAGCAATCCAAAACGCGATGAGCAAGAAAGATAATGTCCAATGTCAAGACCCGACCCCAGGGGCACCCAAGCCCCAAGGGCGCAAGAGAGGTTGTCAAAATATTAGGAACTGAGCCCGGAATTGCGGGCAAGGTATTTGCTGAAATAGTTAGAGATATCTTCTATCAAACCATAAAGTGCAAAAAGTACTGCGGGAGCCTCTATAGCGAAATCAACGCCCTTAAAATTACCATGCATTATGTCATTTCTAACATCATAAAAATCTGACACCAAGAAGGAAAAAAAGTCAGCGTTTATGATTGCTCCAAGGCGAGTTTTTTCTAGCAGTTCTCGCGCGGATCTAAGCCTATTATTTTTATTCTTTGTAACAATAGGCCTTTTAGTTTTAGGATTCTTATCTTTATACTCACTAAGTTTCCAGTCCCAACGGTAAGGAAGTTTTTTGCCGCCTTTTACCTTGAATATTCGGATATTTTTTTTATTGAGATGCTCAGCAAAGTTCCATAAAATGCCTTCAATTATTGCAATTGTAATAATGGTCGCAGACGCAAAGTCGCGGTTTCTCCAAAGATTTGTTACCTCGCCAATGGCATTGGCGTACTCTTTGCCCACGATGGCACTATTCGATTCATATAGGTTCTTCAATTGCTCCAAAAAATAGGGCCAATCTGTAGCCTCCCGGGCCTTCTCCAGCAATCTTTCGCGGTCTCCCGTCTTCATCCAGAAATCCTCAAGGCGGAAATAGAATTTGGCCTCAAAATCCAAATGATGTAATGGAAACTCAACATACCGTGGGTCAAATCTTTTAAGCCTGTCGTGGAATAAAGGTGTGACGAATGGTTCCCTTCTCATCCAAGAGTTTCTTCTTATATTTGCCTTGATGCTGAGTTGCCGCTTCGCGAACTGACGGCGATCTGCAGCTAATCTACGAATCTCAAGCTTAAAATCGTTAAATTCTTTCTGAAGAACTAAATATCTATATCGCTTCGAGTTACTATGAAATTTGGATATTCTTCTTTTAATTTTGCGGTCCGTATTCCTTAGGCTTTTTAAAAGAATTTTCCGATTTTGATCTGCCAAAGGAAGCTCTCTTTGAAGATCATCGTGAGTATACCCTCTCCAAATGTCGGGAAATCTTAATAGTGATTTTCGCGGTTCAGATTCAGGAGAAATATTGAAATATTCTTCCAAACGCTGGTCATCAATGTTGTTCTTTTCGAATAGCCAGTAAAAATTTTGTTTGGTATATTCCAAACCAGTCCTTGCCAGTTCTTTAAGTGTTTTTGGCCTCTTATCTTCATCAAACCATTTGCTGGATATCATACGTATGATATAGGCAGCGGATACGTCGTGAACTTTCTTTTCAATAAAGGTTAGGCTTTCAAGGTTCAATTTATACGAGTTTCTAAAGTCCGCTGGGGATGAAGCTATCACCATATTTCCAACCTCTCCATAGGCATTCGTATTATTAATACAATACAATATCAGGCCAATATTTTCAAGACACCTGGGATTCTTAGGGCGGTTTTTAGTGAAGCATCGGTGAAATTCTGGGGTCAGGGCTCTACTTGGGACTTGACGGTGATTCTGCTTCAGGGAATTCTCTGTGTTCTTGACGCGGCCTTAGCTGGTCGCAGGCTGCGTTTCGGCGGTGAGAATTGATTCGCGACTGAAGTCGCTCGCACATTGAAGAGAGTGCATTTTAGTGGGCCGAATTCTCTGCGTGCTCTGTGTCTCTGTGGTGAAAAATCCGCCGATTAAGGCAACGACGGGTCCAGGTTGGGCAGGCCTTTGCCCTGGACGCTCGCCGGGACCTGGTAGTGTTCCAGGCGGTACAAGGTCGGCGCAAGGTCCGAGGGATAGGTTTCGGCGTCCACGCTTTCAGAGCGCAACTGTCCGGGGCCTTTGATTGCGAGCAGCGCCTTTCGGGTTGACGGCGCGCCGTGGCCTCCGACATAGACCGTGAACGGCGGCACGTCCAACGGCAGGACCCCTAGGCCGATGTTTCCGAACCCGGCGCCGATTGAAGGGAACTGCAGGTTGGCTTTGGGGAACATGAAAAGGTCGGGGTATCGCATCCCGCGGCTTTGCGGATGTTCAATGTAATATTCGCTGTAAAGTTCCATGGGCGGAGTGACGCGGCGGCCGGTGGCCTGGTCAATCCCGGTTTTCATTTCCTGGCGGTTGAGCACAATCACCGGGCATTCGCTCTCGCCGGTGATCGGGCTTTTCCAGCGATATGCCTCGAGGGTGCGCTCCAGGTCAATGGCAATTTGCGGGTCTTCGCGCCGGAGGAATATCTCTCCCAGTTGCGAGCCGGTGAAGGCATAGTAATCTTTTTTCTTGGAGTAGCCTGATTGGGGCAGGACCTTGTGCAGGGCCGGGCCAATGAAGGAATTGGTCTCCATGTCGTGGTCCGACTCAATTACAATGTAGGCATCCTCATACCCGCGCCGGGCTTGCAAGCGCTTGAGCAGACGGCCAAGTTGTTCGTCCGCGGCCCGAACTGTTTTCAAAATTCCCTCGCGGTTGCCGCTCTTGTTGATCCGGGAAGTGTCGTCCTTCATCTTTTCCGGCGAGCCGCGCTCATCCCATTCCGATGGATTTTTGCCGCTCCCGAAATAATGTCCCGCCTCGTCCACCCCGCCCAGGAGCACGTAGCAGACGTCCGGGTCTTCATTATCTATGACCTCGATTGCCTGGTCCACGGTATGGACGTCCTCCCACAAGGCAAAGTCCGGACGGTTGAGCTTGTGCAGGCGCGACTCGAGCATGAACCGGATTGACTCCGAAGGCTTCATCACGTGCGCGGAAGGGGTGACATAATCGGGATAGTCAGTGACCGTGACAATTCGGTCCAGGCCATAGACCGGGTTGCGAAAATGCTCCGGCACCCAGTCCTTGCCGGAAACAAACGCGGTGAATGCGCTTGAGTTGCCGCCGTAGCCCGGGTCTTTGACAACGTTGAAAATGGTTGAAACCGGCTTTCCCTCCGGACCCCAGTACATCAGGTCGTGCGGCGTGGACCGCCAGATTGCCCAGCCCTTCTCGTCAAACCCGAACATGAAGACCTGCACCGAATAAAGCCCGAGCCGGCCCGGATATGCCCCGGTCAGGTAGGACGAATGGTTCATGTCCGTGGCCGCGGGAAGATGGCACTGGTGCCGGGGATAGAAAACCGCGGAGCGCAGGAACTCATGGAGGTTGGGCATGAGCCAGTCGTTGTCCTTGCCGGATCCGCTGCCGGAATGGTTGAGCGCCAAATAATCCAGGCCCAGAGAGTCAAGGGATATGATATAAATCTTGTGCTTTTCCGTGGTCTCGGCCTCGAGCGTGATTTCCTCGGAAGACCCCGCCGAAGAAGCAGCCCGGACCTTGACCGAAGCTATCCTGCCCGCAGGCAGCGAGCTTGCGGGCTTTACCGACAGCAGCACATATTTGCTCTCAGCCGGAAGCATCTCAACGGCTCCCGAGGCAAGCGAGGTCTCCCAGCCCGGAGCATCCGTCCCGGACTTAAGCTCCACGGTCAAGGCTGACTTGAAGGGATTGTATAAGCGGATCATATAGGTCGTGATTGCGCCGGGCCGCACCAGGTGGCGGTGAAAACCCGGCGCGCCGATTGCGCCGGAGGAGTCCAGGATTTTTTCGGGCCGCATGGTGGGGACCACGGCGTGGAAGCTTTGGCCGAGGAGCGAATTTTTCGGTTTGGCTTTTTCTTTTTTGCCCTGGACCTCCCCGGCCGCGGCCATGAAAAAGACCAGGACCAGGAACAAAAAAATTTTCTTTCGGGAACGCCCAATCATGCCCCACTCCTTGACCGGTATTTTCGCCTCCGGCTGATTCTACTCCCAATCCCAGCAACGCCCAAAAGCTCCGGGGCTGAACCAGAATGGGGTCAAACCTTAACATTTAACTTTTCGCGGGTTCGGGCCTTGCTTTTGGGGTCAGCCGCATCGGCGATGATTGGCCTCGAATTTGGGCGCCGGCCCCAAGAGGCCGGCCCCTTGAAAAATTTTCGGCTCCGGGGCTGGACGAAAAAAATCATAAGCGATATTATGGCACAAAGGAATTGACGGAACGGCGGCTAAGCCGAAAAGGAGTTGCATGTGAGAAAATTGGCTGCGACGGTAATGGGCTTGGGCTTGGCGGCGTGGTCATTTTCTTCGTCCGGCGGCCCGGAGAGCAAGGTCCCGGACTGGGAGAACCCCCGGGTTTTGGGCATTAACAAGGAAGCTCCTCATGCGACGCTGTCCGCTTATCCGGACTTGAAGGCCGCGCAGAGCATGAGCAACCCGTTCGAGATGTCGCTCAACGGTGATTGGAAATTCTTTTGGTCGCCCGATCCCTGGCAGGCGCCCGGAGATTTCCAGCGGCCCGACTATGACGCGGGCAAGTGGGACAGCATCCCGGTGCCCTCCAACTGGGAAATGCAGGGATACGGCACCGCCATTTATACCAACGCGGCGTATCCCTTCAAGAAGGCCGCGCCCAAAGTCACGCGCACCCCGCGGAAAGACTGGACCGCTTTCAAGGAGCGCAACCCGGTGGGTTCGTACCGGAGGACTTTCACCCTGCCCAAGTCCTGGAGCGGGAGGCGCATCTACATTTTATTCGACGGGGTTGACTCCGCGCTCCAGCTCTGGGTCAACGGCCAATTCGCGGGCTACTCCGAGGACAGCCGTCTGCCCGCGGAGTTTGAGATCACGGATTTACTGGTCCCGGGGGAGAACCTGGTCGCGGCCAGGGTCTATCGCTGGTGCGACGGGTCGTACCTTGAGGACCAGGACATGGTCCGGCTCTCGGGCATCTACCGCGACGTCAAGCTCGTGAGCAGGCCTGAACTTTACCTCCGCGATTTTTACGTCCGCACCGAACTCGATCAAGACTATCGAGACGCCGTGCTCCGGCTGCGGGTGAACCTGAAGAACAAGGGCGGAAAAGCGGCTGCGGCGCGGGTGAGCGCCTCGCTCTGGAGGGATGAGGATTCCTTCCGCGCGGAGATGGCGCCGCAGACCGTTTCAGTCCCGGCGGGCGAGGAAAGCGTCCTTGAATTCAGCCTTGCGGTGAAGAACCCGGTAAAATGGTCCGCGGAAAAACCCGAGCTATATGATTTTGCCGTCCGGCGTGAGGATAGCGAGGGCCGGACCCTGGAGGTGATTCCCTGGCTGGTAGGTTTCCGGTCGGTGGAGATCAAGCACCGGCAGATTCTGGTGAACGGCCGGGCCATCCGGATCAAGGGAGTCAACCGCCACGAGCACGACCCGGACAAAGGTCACGTGGTCACTCATGAGCGGATGATGCAGGACCTGGCGCTTATGAAAATGCACAACCTGAATTCGGTGCGCACCAGCCACTATCCCAATGTCCCGGAATGGTACGAACTGGCCGACCAGTTCGGGCTCTACATTCTGGACGAGGCCAACATCGAAGCGCATGGCTACGGCAAGAATGGTTTCACTCGGATTTCGGCCGGGCCTGACTACAGAAAAGCTTTTGTGGAGCGGATGCGGGGGATGATCGAGCGGGACAAGAACCATCCGTCGATCATCGGCTTTTCTCTGGGCAACGAGTCCGGCCGCGGCGGAAACCTTTGGGCGGAGAGGAAATGGTCCAAGACTCATTACCCTGAGTTCGTGGTCTGGTATGAGTGGCCGGAGTACTCGGACGTGATCACCAACATGTATTTCCGGCCGGGTATGCTCGAGCCCTCATGGATTTTGGCCGGGGCCAACAAGCCCTTCGCCCAGATCGAATACGCGCACGCCATGGGCAACGGCGTGGGCGGACTCCAGAAATTCTGGGACGTCTATGAGTCCAACCCTCATTTCCAGGGCGGGTTCATCTGGGACTGGGTGGACCAGGGGTTCTTCAAGACCGCGCCGGACGGCAAAAAATATTTCCTCTACGGCGGGGACTTCGGAGAAAAGCCGCATTCCGGCTTCTTCTGTCTGAACGGCCTGATCCGGGCTGACCGCATACCCAACCCCTCGCTCAACGAGGTCGCCAAGGTCTATCAGGACATCAAGGTGGATGCGATAGACCTTGCCGCGCTCAAGTTCAAGGTGCTCAACAAACATTCCTTCCTGGACCTGGCTGAGTTTTCCGGGGTGTGGGTGCTCAAGGAAGACGGGAATGAGGTTTCGCGCGGCAAAATTCCGGCGCTGTCCGTGGCCCCGGCCGGGTCATGGGAATTCCAATTGGATCTGGGCGGCGCGCAACGCAAACCCGGCGCCGAGTATTTCCTGGACTTGAGCTTTGAGCGCAAGCTCCCCGGGCCTTTGGAGAGCGCGGTTGCCGGGTTGATCCCAGGGAGTCGGACCGCGGCCTGGGACCAGTTCCAATTGCCCGGGCAAGCCCGGGCGCAGCCGGTGCCCAACCTGTCCCAATATCCGGCGCTCAAGGTCGCGGACGCGGAAGGAAAGATAACGGTCTCCGGGCAGGACTTTGAAGTGGCGGTGGACAAGAGCACCGGAGCGTTGTCGTCCTATACGTTCCGGGGCCGGCAACTCGTGACCGGGCCCCTGTTGCCCAATTACTGGCGGCCGCTCACCCAAAACGACCAAATGAGTTTTGTGTCCCTGCGCAAGTCCTACTGGCGCAAGGCCGGCTACGCTTCTCCCGCAGCCAGGACCGGCGTGGAGCAGGAGACCGGCAGCGCGGTGAAAATCATTGCGGCCTCCAATCTGCCCCACGCCCAGGGCTCGCGCCGAGTGCTTTATACCATCTTCGCGGACGGCCGCGTCCGGGTGGAGAGCGAGATGACCGCATTGGAAACCCTGCCCACCATCCCGCGGGTGGGGATGCAGATGAAAGTCCCGGGAGCGTTCCGGCGCATGAGCTGGTACGGTCGCGGGCCGCATGAGAACTACGCCGACCGCAACACCGGCGCCGCAATCGGCATCTACTCCGGAACCGTGGACGAGCTGTTCCACCAATACCCGGTCCCGCAGGAATGCGGCAACCGCACGGATGTGAGGTGGCTTACACTTGTCGGGGAGGACGGTTATGGGCTCAAGGTCACGGGTCAAGGGCCGCTCTCCATGAGCGCCTGGCCTTATGACATGCTGGAGATCGAGCGGGCAAAGCATGTCAACGAACTCAAGAAGAGCGAGAATATAACCTTGAATGTTGATTACAGGCAGATGGGCGTTTCCGGGGACATCCCGGGCGTAACCTGGGTTTTCAAGGAGTACCGGCTCCAGCCCGGGCATTACCATTATGCGTTTACGCTTGAGCCGGTCGCGCCCTGACGGGGTCTGGCCTCAGCATCGAAGTCCGGCCTTCCGCGAAGAGGCCTGACCCCATAAACGAAATATGCTAAGGAGGAGCAATGAAGAAAGTTATGGCAGGCGCATCCGTAGTGGTCGGCGCTTTGGCGGCTTTGCTGTTCGCGGGCGCGCTCAGCGGCCAGACCGCCAAGCTCACGGACCAAGACTGGGCCAGGCTCAAGCAGGGCAAGCTGGTCAAGTCCACCAAACGCGAAGGCGGCACCCAGAGCATGGGCTCGGGAATCGGCCTGTTCAACTATCCGCCGGACCTGATGTGGAAGGTGATCTGCTCGCTTGAGCTCTATGACGAATACGTGGACCGCACCACCGTGAGCGTGCTCCTGGACGAGGCCGCCAAGGACCGGGTGGTCGCCGTGGGCGACAAGACCGCGGACGAGGTTGAAAAACTCTTCACCGGCATGAAGCCCGGGTACGTGAAAAGAGCGCCGGACGGAAAATGGACCGTGTATTCCTACCAGCGCAACAGCTTCCCCTGGCCGGCCAACGACCGCTGGGTGCTGCTCGAAATCACTCACGACGACGCTTCCAAGACTCAGACCTGGCGCCGCCTGGTCGGAAACATCAAACAGGATTTCGGGTCCTGGCATGTGGAGCCCGCGCCTGATGATCCCGGCAAGTCCCTCGGGTTCGTCGAAATCCACGTGGACCTGGCCCTGCCCGCCACCGGGCCGTTCACCGCCTTTGCCATGGACGTCACCCTGCCCGACACCTACAAATGCTTTATCGATATGGCCAAGGACATGCAGGCCAATAAGACTAGAAAAAGCAAATAAGGCAAACTTTCGAGGCTTCCGGAACTGCGAAAACCATCCTGCCATGAGCCCTTCGGCTCGCTAGGCTCGCTCAGGATTCTGAGAACAAGCCCCTAGCGGAGCGAGGGGCGCGCCGAATGATTGGGGAAACGAAACTGTAATCGAACCAACGGGAGATGGCTTCTCCACCGACTTTTTGACTTCTTATATCATAGTCGGATGGAGCGTCTGAAGATCAGGCCGGGATAGTTCCTCGGCCGCACAATACCCGCAAACGATCATTCCACCACCGGCAGATCAATGGAAGAAGGGTAGAGCGAATTGCGCTGGAGCTCCAGCGTCGGCGCCGGGCCCGGGGGAATCACGAAGTGATCCTTGTCCGCGCCGGACACCGCCACCCGTATCCGATGGCCCTTGCTGAACCGCACCGACGTCGGCTGCAGGTCAAAGGTGATCAGGGCGACTTCGCCCGGAACCAGCGGCCTGGCGTCGGAACTCTTGAAGGTGTGATGCGGCACGCCGGGCGCGGTCTTGTACAAAGGCGGCTGGTTGCTCACTTTCCGGCACTTGCCCCGAAGCAGTCCCTCCGTGATATATGACACGGTCCCGCCCGGCGACACGTCCTCCAGATACACGAAGAACTGGCCGTCGTCCGAGGTGGACTTAACGTACAACCGCGCCACCGGATGGCCCGAGACCTCCAGGTCTTGCTCCAGCGGCGCGCTCTCGTAAACCAGCAGCAGCTTGTCGGCCGCGGCCCGGTCCGGATACCAGATGGGCGTGCCGGAGAGATTGACCAGCGAGTTGTAGCGCGAACCAATGCCCGTTCCCGCGTCATAGCTCACCTGATAGGAGTCGAACCCGTCGGCGGACGACGGCGGCGACGGCGACAACGAGTGATCGCGAGCGAGGAAATAGGTCGTGGTCTTCGCCGCCGGCGGCCAGGCCTCGGCCCCTTTCCACTTCTCCTCGCCCATGGTGAAGTAATGCACCGGCGGTTCGTCCCCCACCCCGTTCGCGATGCCTTTCAAGTGATAGTCGAAGAAGCGAAGCAACTCGGCGCTCTGATCGAACTCAGGCTTGACGGACTTGCGCCAGGGACTGATGTTCTCGCGCCCGCTGTGAGGCCAAGGGCCAACGGTGAGCTTGGCGGCGTTGCTGAAATTGAGATAGTTGTTGATCATGGCCGCGGTGTAGGCCCCGTCAAGCCAACCGGTCATGAAATAGATGGGGGCTCCCGAGGCCTCCATCTCGTCCTTGTAAAAGTAAGGGCTGATCTTCTCGATCATGCCGTCCAGGTCCGCGAAATAGATGTCGCGGAACTCGACCTTCTTGCTGAGTTCATACACGTCGCCGTTTTGCTCATGGTCCTTGAGGGCGCGGTTGAGATCAATCAGACGAGTGCGAGCCGGTCCCGCCGGCTTGACGCCGGGGATCCCGATGAGGCGAGGCTTGACCTTTTCCATCAACTGGAGCAGCCTGCCGGTTTGGTTGGAGTCCAGGGCCTGATCCACCTGGTTCCACGTGTTCATGAACCAGTCGTGATGGATCCCGCCGGGATAGGCGATGTCGGTGTAGGAGTCGAAGAGACCGAAGCGGACCACTACGGCTTTCACCGCCGGGTGCCGGTTGACCAGAAGGAACTCGGCGGTAGTGGCCGTGTAGCTGGTGCCATAGGAGCCCACCAGTCCGTTCGACCAGGGCTGGGCGATGATCCAGTCCACGATCTCCGCCCCGTCCTTGATCTCGTCATCCGACCAGGGATAGGGCCATACGCCATAGGACGCGCCCGTGCCGCGCACGTCCACCGACACCACCGCGTAGCCGTGACGGACCAGGTATTCCTTGGACGGATCCTTCATGATCGGGAGCACCATGTTTCTCCAGTACCGGGTCTGGATCAGGATGGCCGGGATTTTTTCGGTTGCCGGCAAATTGCGGGGCAGCATGTAGTCAACGGCCAGTCTCACCCCATCGCGCATGGGCACGTATGCTGTTTTGCTGACCGAGCGCTGATAGATCGCCTCGCTGTATCCCTGGTATGAGCCGACAGCGCTGACCTTTTCCGAACTCGCCGAGCCCCAACTCCGGGCCAGGGACACGAACAGGGACAAGAGGAGCAGACCGAGGACCGGCCAGGATCGAGAAAATTTGCGGACCATTTTCACCCTCCCCAAACGGCCTCCGTTTCACCAAGCATGCACCACTATAGATCAGGTCATTCATTCGGGCAACCGCCTTTTATGAGCCGCCGGGAATCCTCCTTCGCCGAGGCTTCCTCCTTCGTCCCATGTGAGTTCCAGCGAGGAGAGACTTCGGAGGACAAGTCGGAGGATTTGGCAACGTTGGGAAGGAAATTGTTGGCGGACCATACGTAGCCTTGGCGAAGTATGGCTAAGGATTTCAACTTGTCAACAGATAAAAACAGGGTGCCCTACTTCGTCTCGCTACGCGAGACTACGAAGGGCATTCTGCGTAGCTCCCCTGCGGGGAGCGAAGCAGAATGGAGGCGCCGGGAATCGAACCCGGGTCCGGAAACCTTCCACCTCAGGCTACTACGCGTGTGTTCCGTGATTTAATCTCGCCTGTAGGGACTCCCGCGGACAAGATTCCCAAAGGCCAGCCCGCATTTTGTCTCGCTGAAAAGTCCCACGGGCCGAGGACTTTCCAGCCAGCCGTCATCAATGACACTCTTATTCCGCCCTGACGGCGAGGCGGAAGGAGCGTAGCCGCTTATGCGGCTAAAGCGTACTCGTTTGAGTTGGCGCTTGTGTTTTCCGCTTTTTTACGGGATCGCGGTAACCCGACGCGCAACCCGAGGCTTCAAATGTCCCCGTCGAAACCGATCGCCCCCTTCAATAATATGATAACGCATTCCCGGCGGATTGCCAGCAAAATCTTGGCATCATTTTTTTGTGTGCCAGCGCTATTCAATCCGCATTTATTTTTAATCATCTTCTCTATAGAAATAATTATTAGAAGCCGAAAGACTGGGGGAACTCTACGGTTATGAACCTGGTTCCAGGTTATGAGCCTTTTAGTTTTAGCGATTTGACAAAATTTGAATTTTAATTAAAATACAGATAACGACTAACTTCGGTGGCAGCGGTGGGCAGGAAAGGTTCTGGTTGTGAGCTGAAAACAGGCGGTTGTTTGAGAGCAATTGGAGGTTGTGGTAATGAAGAAGTGTCCGTTTTGCGGGGAGTTTCTGAGCGATGAGGCCATCCAGTGCAAGAGTTGTTCCCGTTATTTTGATGAGCAAGTGAGAGTTGATGAACGTTGCGAGTGCGGGAACCTTGTGGCCAAGCTGACCGAAACCACGGTGGAGATCAAATGCCGTCGCTGCAAGCGGATTCACATCATCCCGATGGACATGCTGAAGGAACGGTATCACGCGCTCCTTCAAAAAAAGCCGGAACCCGGCGGGGAAGAATCGGGCTGAACTTTTTCAGGAGCGGATAAGCCTGCGCGTTTCGTCCGCGAGTTTCTCCGGCGCGAGTCCCTGGAGTTTGTAAAGTTCGTCCGGTTTTCCCGAGCCCGCGTAGTCATTCACGCCCATTCTCAAAAATTTTGCCCTAAGCCCTAGTCCTGCGGCCGCAATTGCTATTTTGGCGCCCAGGCCGGTCCCTTCATGGTGGTCCTCGTAAGTGATCACCGCGCCGGTTTCGAAAGCCTCGATAATTTTGCCCCGCTCGAGCTCCAGCGGGCAGCTGACGTTGAAAACTTTCACCAGCACGCCCTTGGCCTTGAGCATTTCCCAGGCCTTGATCGCCCTGGGCGCGAGCGCGCCCATGGTGAAGATTGCGGCCTGGTCTCCCGGGCGGAGCAGGTCGATTTTTCCGTATTCGAACTTGTAGTCGGCGCCGAAGAGAACCGTCCCTTTTTCATCGGTGATGATGGGGGTTGGGCTCCTGCCCATTGCGAGCAGGAAATTTCCGGGCTGGCTGGCGATGAACCTGGTTGCGCGGTCGGTCTGGTTGGGGTCTGCGGGGACGATGACTTTGAACCCGAACAGGTTGGAGGCCAGTCCCAGGAAATTCAGTTCCTGATGGGTCTTTCCGTCCTCGCCCACGTCCAGGCCGCAGTGGGTGAGCACCAGCTTGAGTTGGGTGTGATTGATGTCGTTCAGCCGCTCCTGGTTGAAGGTCTCGTCAATGCCGAAGACTCCGAAGTCCGCGAAGAACACCCTCACCGGCAGCCTGCTCAAGGCGCCGGCGATGGTGGCGGTGTTGTGCTCCTGGATGCCGCCCTGGAAGAAGAATTCCGGGAACTTTTTGGCCACCGCCTCGGTCTTCACGCTCACCGCCAGGTCGCAGTCAAACACCGCGAGCACCTTCTCGGCCGGCTTCAAATTTTTCTCAAAAAGGTCGAGCAGCGCCTTTCCCCAGGCGCTGCGGTTGTCCAGCTTGTCCGCGGCCCCGTAAATTCGGGGCTCGCCCGGATCAATCGATATTTCCGGCGCCTTGAGTTCGCGGCCGACCCGCGGGAAACTCCTGCTCTCGCGCATCTTCTTCAATTCCTCCAGCCGGTCGGGCAGACCGAGTTCGGCCACGGCCTGCTTATACTGGTCCGGCTTGAGCGGCGAGCCGTGATATTTCGCATCGCCCTCCATGAACTTGACGCCCTTGCCCATGACGGTGTTGGCGAGGATGAGCGCGGGCCGCTTATTGCCGAGCGCGGCCTTCCGGAGCGCGCCGTAGATTTGCGCGAAGTCGTGGCCGTCGATCTCAATCACGTCCCAGCCGTCGGCCTCGTAACCGGCGCGTATGTTTTGGGGCATGACCAGTTCGCGCACGCCGGAGATCTGGCGGTTGTTGTAGTCAACGATTGCGGTCAGGCTGCTGAGCTTATACTTGACCGCGAAGCGGCGCGCCTCGGCCAACTGTCCTTTCTGCTGCTCGCCGCAGCCCATGACCACGTAGGTGCGCCAGTCCTTCCCGAGCAGTCTGGCCCCCAGGGCGAACGCGCAGCCCGCGCTCAAGCCCTGGCCCAGATTCCCGGTCGCCCATTCAATGCCCGGCACATGCGGCTCAACGTGTCCTTCAAACGCGGCGCCCGCCAGCCGGAAGCCGCAGACCGCGGCCTCGGCCGGGAAAAAGCCCGAGCGCGCCAGGGCCGCGTATGCTCCGGGCGAGGTATGCCCGTGACTCACGATGATCCGGTCGCGGTCGGGCCAGTCCGGGTCCTGCGGATTCACCCGGGCGAAGTTGTAGAGCACCAGATAGATGTCGGCCGAACTCATGGACCCGCCGGGATGGCCGCTGGCCGCCAGGGTGGTCGCGGCAAGGATGTCTCCGCGCACCTTTTGGGAAAGCCCGGACAAATGGGCAATGGTTTCCGCGTCCAGCGACTCCGCAACAAACCCTCTCTCTTTGATCATCCTGCCGCTCCTTCAGACCAAGGTCGTGAATGAAATCCGTTCCCGCGATTGACTTTAATAACACGAAAAGCGGGTTGTTTCAAGGACGGGCGTGAGCGGGAGGGCTTGCTATTTTTTGAGCGGCCGGGCCGGGACGCCCACCGCGACAATGCCCGCGGGCAGGTCTTTGACCACCGCGGCCCCGACGCCCACAATGCTGCGGGCGCCGATCCTGATTTCCGGCCGGATGCTGGCACCGGTGCCGATCTCGCACTCGGCGCCGACCTTGACCTGCCCCGCGAGATGTGCGCCCGAACCGAGCAGGCTGAATTCTCCGATCTCAACGTCGTGCGAGAGCGTGATTCCGGGGTTGAGCAGGACGCATCTTCCGATTTTTACGTTTACGCTGAGCACCACCTGCGGGAAGATCACGCTGCCTTCTCCGATTGAAGAGCCTTTGCCCGTAACGCAACTCTGGTGGACGACGGTGAAGAGTTTCACTCCGAAAGATTTCAGCTTTTGGGCGATTTGCCTTTTTTGCGCGGGCGAGCCCACTGCGATCACCGCCTGGTATTGCCCGCGTTTGCTCTTGAGCCAGGACAGAGGCCCCAGGACTTTGGCCGAGCTGATGGTCTTGCCTTGCTTCGCGGCCGAGTCGTCAATGAACCCCGCCACTTTGATTTTCGCGCCGCGTGCCGCGGAATCTTCAAGCAGCCATAAAATTTCCCTGCCCAGGCAGCCGGCGCCGATTATGACCACTTTCTTCATCATTTCTCCAAGGACCTGTCAGCCGCGCCCATGAACTCCTCCATCGTCGCTTCTCCCGGCTGGCTGATCCCCTCGCGTTTCATCACTATCCATATGGTATGGAAAAGGATTTTGAAATCAAGCCCAAGCGACCAGTTCTCCGCATAGAAAACATCGTGCCGGAATTTTCCCTCCCAGGAGAGTTCGTTCCGGCCGTTGACCTGGGCCCAGCCGGTGATGCCCGGGCGCACCAGGTGGCGCTTCCGCTGCCACGGCTCATAGCGGGCCAGGTATTCAATCAAGAGCGGCCGGGGGCCGACCAGGCTCAAGTCCCCTTTCAGCACGTTCCATAACTGGGGCAATTCGTCAAGGCTCAAGCCGCGGTTGAACCTCCCCAGCCGGGTCAGCCTTTGCTCGTCCGGCAGGGGCTTGCCGTCCTGGCCCCGCGACTCCGACATGGTGCGGAATTTGTAAAGCGTGAAGATTTTTTCGCGCCACCCGGGCCGGAGTTGACGGAAAATGACCGGGCTGCCCATGGAAAACCTTATGGCGATCATCACGATGAGCAGCAACGGAGAAAGCAATACCAATGCCCCGGCCGCGAACAGAAAGTCGCAAACCCTTTTCGCCGCTCCCGCAACGCCGTCCTGGCCGGTCTTGAGTTCGGGAAAGGGGAAAGGGTTTTCCGCGCTCATATTCTCTGCACCGGTATGAAGTGGCAGGCCGCGAAGTGGCCCGGCTGGTATTCGATCAGTTCCGGCTCCCGGGTCTTGCAGTTCTCGCCGCAGTGCTTGCAGCGGGGGTTGAACTGGCACCCGGGCGGGGGGGTGATCGGGCTGGGGACGTCGCCTAAGATGATGGCGCGTTTCTTTTTGAGTCCCGGGTCCGGGAGCGGCACGGAGCTGAGCAGGATTTTGGTGTAAGGGTGGAGCGGATTGGTGTAGAGGTCGCCGGCGCTGGCGAGTTCCACGATTTTTCCCAGATACATTACCGCGACGCGGTCCGCGATGTGCTCGACCACCCGCAGGTCGTGGGAGATGAACAGGTATGCGATCTGGTGGCGGGCCTGCAGTTCCAGGAACAGGTTGAGGATCTGGGCCTGGATGGAAACGTCGAGCGCGCTGACCGGCTCGTCGCACACGATAAACCTGGGCTCGCAGGCCAGCGCCCGGGCGATGCCGATGCGCTGTCTCTGCCCGCCCGAGAACTCGTGGGGGTATCGGTTGTAGGCCTCGGGGTGCACGCCCACCTCGTCCAAAAGCTTGAGCACCCGGTCCTTCTTCGCTTTCCCCTGGGCCAGGCGGTGGATGGTCAGCGCCTCGCCGATGATGCTGCCGATGGTCATGCGCGGGTTGAGCGAGGAATACGGGTCCTGGAAGATGATCTGCATCTGCTTGCGCATCCGGCGCATCTCTTCGCTCTTAAGCTCCACCAGGTTTTGGCCCTCAAAGTAGATTTCACCCGCGGTGGGCTCGATCAAGCGGAGCAGCACTCTTCCCAGCGTGCTCTTGCCGCAGCCCGACTCTCCGACCAGGCCGAAAGTCTCGGAGGGCTTGATCGAAAAGCTCACTCCGTCCACCGCCCGGACCGCGGCCACGGTCCGGGAAAACAACCCCGTCCGCACCGGGAAATATTTCTTGAGGTTTTTTGCCACCAGCAGTTGGTTGTTGTCCATTTTCTTCTCTAAAGCCCAAATCCTTTTTCGGTTAGAGATTGATCAGTATTCGCCGGCTCTTCGCTTGCTTCAAGACCAGCGCCGCGGGCCGCCTCGGGGAAAGGGCTTTGGAACTGCCATCCGGTCTTTCCGGTTTTGCGGAAATGCTCCAGCCTCCGGATGCTGACTTCGACAAAGACCGGGTCCAGGTCGCAGCAGAAGCACTTTCGCTCCAGCATCTCGCAGGCGATCAAGGTGGTTCCCGAATGGGAAAACAGATCAATCACCAGGTCATTCTTTTTCGAACTTGCTTGAATAATTCTTTCAATCGCCTTGAGCGGTTTTTGCGCGTAGCACCCCGGGACGTTTTCCTCCATCCGGTAGAACACCTGCTGCACGTCCACCCAGACGTTTCCGGCGCGGATGTTTTCGGATTTGCCCCTTTCCAGGTTCTCGGTCATTTTCCCGTTGACTTTTTTATAATAGCCCCTGAGGATTTTCGGGATCTCGGTATATTCCGCCTCAACATTGAATTCCGGCGCGCCCTTGACGTAATACAGAAGCTCCTGCCTCACCGCCATCCAGTTTTTCTGCGTGCCGTATCCCCTCTGGTTCCTCATGGTGATGAAGCTCCGGGCCTTCAGCTCCTTGAACTCCCTGATCATGACCATGAAATCCGGCAGCGGCTGGAAACCCTCGTTCTGGTCCGCGCCCAGCCAGATGTAAAAGTGGGCGTTGTCATCCAAAACCGAAATGGCGTTCTTCACCCATTGCCTGCTCCAACTGACATACTCATCCAGCGATATTTTGCCGAGGTTCGAGGTATCGCTGTTCCCCACCGCCAGGTTGTAGGGAGGGTCATTGACGGCCAGGACTGCTTTGGCATTTGCCATCAAGCGGCTGAGGTCTTTTTCCGAGGCTGCGTCAAGACATCCAACCCGGTGTCCCCGGACAGGGTCTTCCCAGACCTCGCCGTACTTGAGACGGCAAAAGGGCAGCAACTGTCTCCTCAAGTCGCTGTCGGCGTCAATCCTGGGCAACCTTTCCCGGGTCATGTCATTTGACCTCAAAGCACCTCACCCAGTGGCTGGGAGATTTTTCCTCCAGCGGCGGCAGCGCCCCGCGGCAATGCGGCTGCACTTTTGCGCAGCGGTCCTGGAACGGGCATCCGGGCGGGAGGTCGATGGGGGACGGCACCAGTCCGGGAATGGTGTATAGTTTTTGTTTCCTGCCCGCGGCGCTGACCAACTCTTTTCCGGGCATGGCTTCCATCAGGCCGATGGTGTAAGGATGCAAGGGCCGGGCAAAAATTTCCTCGGTGCTCGCAACCTCCATGGCCAGGCCGGTGTACATCACCATCACCCGCTCCACGGTTTCCGCGATCACCCCGAGGTCGTGGGTGATGAGGATCAGGCTCATGCCCAGTTTTTGCACCAGTTCGTTGATCAGTTCCAGGATCTGGGCCTGGATGGTGACGTCGAGCGCGGTGGTGGGTTCGTCCGCGATCAAGAGTTCCGGGTTCAAGGCCAGGGCCATGGCGATCATGATCCTCTGGCACATGCCCCCGGAGAGCTGGTGCGGGTATTCATGCGCGCGCCTTTCCGCGTCCGGGATGCGCACCAGTTTGATCATCTCAACCGCGCGGCGCCAGGCATCCCTGGACGAGAGCTTTTCGTGCACCCGGAACACCTCCGCGATCTGGCTCCCGACCGTGAACACCGGGTTCAGGCTCGCAACCGGCTCCTGGAAGATCATGGAGATGCGCTTGCCGCGGATCTTGCGCACCGCCGAGAGAGGAAGCGCGAGGACGTCTTCCCCGTCAAAAACGATTTTCCCGCCGAGGATCTTTCCGGGCGGCTCCTGGATCAGACGAAGGATGCTGAGCGCGGTCACGCTCTTGCCGCAGCCCGACTCGCCGATGATCCCGAATTTTTCCTTCCGGCCAACCTCAAAGCTCACGTCGTCCACCGCCCGCAGCATTCCCGCTTCGGTGCTGAACTCTACCTTGAGACCGGAAACCTTGAGCAGAGCATCCATCTTACTTGTTCTTTAAAAACCCCTTTTCCTTGAGCTTGCGCTCCATGGCGTCGAGCCGGACCATGGCCAGGGTGAGGAGGTCGATCATGGTATTCATGTTCCTGAAAAGCTTCCTGACCTCCGCAACGCTCAGCAAGTCCCCGCCCATCTTTTCCAGTTGCGTCAGCGACGCCTCGGTCTCGTCAAGTTGTCCGTCCTCTTTGGCCGCGGCATAACTCTTAAGCTCCCCGGTCTCAATATTCAAATCCAGTTCTTCAACGCCTTTCTGCTCCTCAAGCCCGGGTTCAGCCGGAGCCGGCTTTTTCGCGGGCGCGGGCGCCGCGGCTTTTTTCAACGGTTCCGCGGTTTTCCTGGCAGGCGCAGGCGCGGGTTCGGGCGCTTTTTTCTTGGGCTCGGACGCGGGCTTGCCGGGTCCGAACAGGTCCTGGCTGAAGACGTCCACCGAGGACTCGTCCAGGTTGGAACTGAGCGTGCTTTTGATCAGTTCCAGTTCGGAGGTCGTTTCGTCTTTTTTGGAATTTTTATCAGCCATTTTTCATCCCTTACGTTTGTTTGAGCCTCGGGTCGATGGCGTCGCGGAAACCTTCGCCTACCAGGTTGTATATGGTCACGGTCACAAAGATGGCCGCTCCCGGAAAGCTGGCCAGCCACCAGGCAAAATTGATATATGACCTGCTCTGACTCAAAATGTCTCCCCAACTCGCGGTCGGGGGCGGCACGCCGAATCCGAGGAAGCTGAGGGCGCTTTCAATCAGGATGGCGTCGGCCACCCCGAAGGTCGCGATGACGAGCGTGGGCGCAATGGCATTGGGCAGGATGTGGCGGAAGATGATCCTGAAGTCTCCTGCGCCCAGGGCTCGTTCCGCTTCCACGTAAGCGGTCTGCCTGATTCTGAGGAATTCTCCGCGGATCAGCCTTGCCACCCCGGTCCAGCCGGTGAACCCGATCGCAATCATAATATTATAGATTGACGGGGGCAGGAAGGCAATAATGGTTATGATAAGGAAGAAGGTCGGGAAACAGATCATTACTTCGATCATCCTGCTGAGCGAGGCGTCGACCCATCCGCCGTAGAACCCGGCGAGCGCTCCGAAGAAGATTCCGATCAGGACGTAGATTCCGACCGCGACAAACCCGACCGAGAGGCTGACCCTCGAGCCCCAGACCATGCGCGAGAGCACGTCCCTGCCGCGGTCGTCGGTTCCCAGCCAGTGGCTTGCGCTCGGCGGGTTGAGCACGGCGAAGAGGTCGTACTCGGTGGGGGAATAGGGCACGGGCGGGAAAAGCGCGAATTCCGGCGCCTTCAAAGCTTCGGCCATCTTTTTGAAATCGGTTGCGGAGAACTCGCGGTAACCCTTGAGCGCGGGGAAATAGAGTTTGCCGTTATGGCGCATGATCAAGGGCTTGTTGTTGGCGAGCAGGGGCGCGCAGATGGCCACGATGAAGAGCACGGCGATGAGTCCCAGGCAGAGCATGGCCAGGCGGTCCTGGCGGAAGCGGCCGAAGACCATCCGCCGGAAAGAAGCCGGCCCGGCTTTGGTGTCCTGCCCGCTCATGTTCTAGCCTCGAAGCTGATCCTGGGGTCAATCAGGGTGTAGGTTAAGTCCGCGGCCAGGATGCCGATCAAGGTGAGGAAAGCGGAGATGGTTGCGTCTCCCATGATCACGGGATAGTCTCGGGCGAGGATGGCGTCGAACCCGAGCTTGCCCATGCCCGGGATGGAGAAGATGCTTTCAATGATGACCGATCCTCCGAGGATGGCCGGGAACAGGGCCGCGGCCAGGGTCACGATCGGGATCAGCGAGTTGCGCATGGCGTGCTTGAACACCACCAGTTTTTCCGGCAGGCCCTTGGCGCGCGCGGTGCGGATGTAGTCCTGCCGGATCACCTCGAGCATGGCCGCGCGCTGCTGGCGGGAGATGAACGCGAGTCCGGCGTAGGTCAGGCAGGCGACCGGCAGCGCCAGATGCCAGAGCCGGTCTCCGAGCCAGGCTATAAACGGGAGCTGGTCCGCGCCTTCGGAATTCAGGCCGTAAACCGGGAACCAGTGAAAGAACTGGCCGCCGCCCACGAACAGGATCAGCATCATGGCCACCCAGAAATTGGGCAGGGAATAAAGTATGAACAGCCCGACCGTGATGATGCGGTCGGAAACGCTTTTCTGTTTGACCGCGCTGTAAACCCCGATCGGCACCGCCAGCAGATAGATCAGGAAAATGGAAGTAAGGCTGAGTTGGAGCGAGACCGGGATGCGCTCGAGGATGATCTTCATGACCGGCCGGTGGTCCTTGTAGGACTCGCCGAAGTTGAGCGTGGCCACCTGCTTGAGCCAGATCAGGTAGCGGATATGGATGGGCTTGTCCAGGCCGTAAAGTTTCTTGGTCTGCTCGATCACCTCCTTGGTGTATTGCTCGCCCAGCGCTCCGGTCTGGTCCGCCCGGATTTTAAGCTCAGCGGGCGAGCCGGGCGCCAGCTGGATGATGGTGAAGGTGACAAGAGTTATCCCGAGCATGGTCGGGAGCATCAGCAGCAGTCTTCGGAGGATGTAACTCCTCATGGCCGTTGCAGCCGGTCTCCCGAATATTTCTGGAGGTCTTTGGGCACGTACCACTCGGCGAACTTGAAGATTGGCCGGATGGCGTAGGGCACCACATTGGTGATCCTCTTATCCACCGCGGCTAGTTCCTTGGGGCAGAACAGGAAAGTATAGGGCTGGTCGTCGGCGATCAGCCGGTGGATCCGGTGGTTGAGCTCGATGCGTTTTTGCTTGTCGAATTCCTGCCGGGCCTCTTCGATCAGGCGGTCAACCTCCGGGTTCTTGTAGCCCACGTGGTTGGACGAGCCTTTGACGTCCGCCATGGAGGAATGCCAGATTTGGTATTCGTCGGGGTTGGCGTCCAGGGCCCAGGCCAGGGTACAGGCATCGAACGACCATTCCTGCACGTTCTGCAGGAATACCGCCCACTCCAGCTTCCGGATTTCCATATGGATGCCTGCGCTCTGCAAGTCTTCCTTGTAAATGGTCGCGATTTTTTCCGCGGTCTCGGACCCGGAAGAAATGAGGAACTCGAACTTGAAGTCCTTGCCGTCCTTGTCCAGGATGCCGTCTTGGTTATGGTCGGCCCATCCGGCCTGGGCGAGCAGGGCTTTGGCCTTGTCCGGGTCGTAGGGCAACGGTTTGATCGACTGATCGTAGTAGGGGGTGTTGACGTAATAGGGCCCGCTCACCACCTTGCCCAGGCAGTAGTAAATGTTCTTGAGGATCGCCTCGCGGTTGAGCAGCATGGTCATTGCGGTCCGGACGCGCTGGTCGTCAAAAGGCGGCCGCCGCATGTTCCACCCGATGTAACTGTACTGAGGGTAGTCGTAATAGATCTTGTTGGCCCGCTTGAAGAATTCCGGGTAGTTGGTCTGTTTGATCCACTGGGTTTGCGACAGGCGCTCGAGGAAGTCCACTTCCCCCTGGTTGAAGACCTGGAGCGCCCCGTTGTTGTCGGTGATGAATTTGAAAATTATGCGCTCAAAATAGCCCGGCTTGCCAAAATAGTCCTTGTTCCTGACCAGCTCAATCCGCTTGCCGGTTTCCCAGGTGACGAACCGGTATGGTCCGGTGCCGATGGGGTTTCTGCCGTACGGATGCTTGTTGAAGTCCGTGCCGTCGTCCATGATGTGCTTGGGCACGATGGGCAGAGCGGCCAGGGCTTCCAGGGCCTTGAAATACGGTTGCCGCCAGGTGAAGCGGACGGTGTAAGCGTCGACCTTTTTCGTCTCCACGCAGTCGATGTAATAAATCCGGAGCGGCGCCGCGTCCACCTTGGGGTCCATGATCCGCTGTAAGGAATAGATGACATCGTCCGCGGTGAACGGCTTGCCGTCATGCCATTTCACGTTTTTGTGAAGATGGAAGGTGAAGGTGAGCTTGTCTTCGCTGACCTCCCATTTCTCGGCCAGCAGCGGGATGAGTTCCTGGGTGGCCAGGTCCATGTCCAAAAGGGTGTCCATGATCATGGCATCGATCATTTGCGAGTAATTGTCCGTGGCGGTTATCGGGTTAAGCGTCCCCGGCTCGGCATTGAGCCTGCGGATCAACCAGTCGCCGGCCGCGGGCTTGCTCCCCGGCGGGGGAAGGATCTGCTCGACCGCTCCCGGGGATTCAACTTTTGCCGGGCAGGAGGATGACTCTTGCTCGCCCGCGGTCTTGAGCTTGCACGCGCCCAGGGCCAGGACGCATAACGCAATCGTGGCAACCTTCCGTGTTGACATGTCGTTTCCTATTCCGCCTGCTTGATCAGGTCTTCGATTTCCTTCTTGAGCGCCAAGCGCGGCTTTTGTTGCAGCGCCTTGCGGAGCCAGGACGACGCTTTTTTCTTGTCGCCGAGCTTGAGCCAGACCTGTCCGAGGTGCTTCAGGAGCTCGGGGTCGTCCGGGATTATTTTGACCGCTTTTTCGAGCAGTTTCAAAGATTCCCGGGTCCGGCCTTTCCGGAAATTAACCCAGGCCAGGCTGTCAATGATTGCGCCGTTGTCCGGGTCTTTGGCCAGCGCGCGTTTGATGTATTCCTGCGCCTGGTCCAGGTTTTTGCCCTGGTCCGCCCAGGTATAGCCGATGAAATTGAGCAGGGCCGGGTCGTCCGGCTTTTTCAAGAGCGCGGCCTGGGCCAGTTCCAGCGACTTGTCGATATTCCCGGTCAGGGAATAGACCATGGCCAGGGAGTAGAAAATCTGAGGGTCGTCCGGGATTCTTTTGAGCCCGTCGTTGAGCGTGCTGATCGCCTCGTCGTATTTCTCTTCCTTCTGGTATAACCCGGCCAGAGTGAGCCAGGTCCCGGCGTCTCCCGCATGACCGCCGACCAGACGGCGCGCCATGTCAAACGCCTCGTCCTTCTTGCCCTGGTAATAGAACGCCTGGATCACCTGCGAGCGAGCGTCAAGGTAGAGCTTGGAACTTTCCGGGATGCGGCTGAACCAAGCCTGCGCCTCCGCCCAATTTTTTTGCTCGGCTTCAATCAGACCCAGGCTGTAAATGGCGCTCTCCGACTCGGGGTTTTGCGACAGCAGCCCCAGGTATTCCTTCTTCGCCAGGTCAATCCGGTTGTCCTGCAGGTAGAGGAATGCCGAGAATTCATAGACCTGCTCGGAGTCGAGAGCATAGGCCTTGGCCGTCTCGATCTCCCTGCGCGCTTCCTGCTTCCGGCCCAGGCCGGAGAGCAGCTTGACCAGTTCGATTCTGGTGTTTACATCAAAAGGAACGATTTTAAGATATTGCTGGTAGGCGTTTTGAGCCGCGTCCGGTTTGTTGCGCGCCGCCAGCAATTGCGCATACTCCGCCCAGCTTTCCTCGTCCCCCGGCGACAGCCCCAGCAGGTCCTGGTAAGCGGCCTCCGCCTCATCCAGCCGGCCCAGCCGGACCAGCAGCCGCGCCAGTTCCGCGCGCGTCTCGCTCTGCCGGGGGTAACTCTCGTTGAACTCCTCCAGCACCAGGATCGAAGGTCCGGCCAGGCCCTGGGCCTGGTAGGTCCGGGAAAGCTGGATCACCGCTGTCGGGTCGTCCGGGCGCATTTCCGTGAGCTTGCGCGCAAGCGCCTGGGCGTCCTGGGCCCGATTCGTGAAAAGGAAAATCTGGATCAGGAAGTTGTAGGGCTCGGTCCACTCGGGGTCAAGCTGGATTGCCTCGCCCGCGGATTTGACCGCATCGTCATATTTGTTCTGGAGCGCGCAAGCCTCAGCCAGCTTGAAATGAAGGAAAGCCGATTCCGGCTGCAAAACCAGGGCGTCTTTGAAGGCTTTTTCGGACTCGCCGTATTGGCCGGTGAACATCTCGCGCAACCCCCGGCTGAGAAGAGTCTTGGCTTGGGCCTCGGCCGAAACCGGCTCCGCGTCGCGCGGAACCAACCCGCGCCGCTCCGCCTTCTTGCTCAACAGCTCGCAGCCCAACACCAATCCGAACGCGGCAGAAATGACAACAAGCGCGGCCAGCAGTTGTTTCCAGTTCGGGATCATTTGCAGACTAGATTAACACAAAGATTCGCCCAGGGAAAACCAATTCCAGGAGGTCGCCTCGCGAGATCGGATCACGGATTTCGCTTTTTGGTAAATCAGGGATTGCGAATGCCGGACCACTACTGTCCGGGAAAAATTCTTCCGCTCTTTGCCGGATTCGATAGCCCGGCGCTTCAGCGCCGGGGAACCGGAGCTCTCCCCCCTCTGCTGCGGCCCGGGCCGTGGCCCGGGCCGCAGCAAAAGAGATAGGCCGTCCCTGTTCCCGGCCATAAATGGCCGGGCTATCGAAAAGCAATTTCAATCGCAGTCCTAGCCATAAATGGCCGGGCTATCGAAATCTAATTTCAACCTCAGGTTAAACCACGAATGGCCGGGCTATCGAAAAGCAATTTCAATCGCAGTCCTAGCCATAAATGGCCGGGCTATCGAAATCTAATTTCAACCTCAGGTTAAACCACGAATGGCCGGGCTATCGAAACCGAGTTTCAACCTCAGGCCAGGACACATGGATCATTGTCCGGTTGATTGGATTTGGCAATTGCAACTCGTCCCGGAGCCGTCAAATGGGCCTACGCGTAGCGCCCACAGGAAATCTCTCAATTTTTCCCCGGACGGTAGTGATGCCGGGCTATGAATTTTCGCGCGCCGCCCCGCCTTAAAGCGGGGCTGGTTCCGTGCCTCAGCCGAGCGAAAGCGCGTTGTCGGCTTCTTTGACGAAAAGTTTTTGGGAGGTGAAAACTATGACCTGGGTTTTTTGGCTGACCCTTTTCAGGGTTTTGGCGACCGCGGTGGCGCGCGCCTCGTCCATCGCGATATAGGCCTCATCGATCAGCACCGGGAATGACAGCTTGTCGACCAGCATCTCCAGCAGCGCGAATTTGAGGGAAAGATAGACCATGTCCGTTCCGGTTTTGCCCACTTCCTTGACGTCGAGTTCCTGCTCCATGTCCCCGAGTTTGACCAGGATGGTGTCTTTTTCCTTGCGGAACTCCCGGTATTTTTTGCCGGAGAAGGCCTGGAGGTAAAGGTTGGCCCTGCCCGAGCTTTGCTTGAGCAGGTCGTCGGTCTTGGCGCCGAGCACCCGGCCGGCGCTCTCCAGGATCCGGTCCCAGAACGGGAGCGAAACCCTTGAGGTCGAGACCACCTGGGTCCTGCCCGCGTCTTTGGCCGGCGGGGACGGCGCCCGGGTCTGAGCGGGTCCGGTGAAAGTCGGGACCCCGGTTCCGGGCACGGCCGGCTTGGAGCCGATCAGCCCCAGTTGCCGCGCCCGGTTGAGCGACTGCTCGAGCCGCTCGATCTCGCGGCGGGTCTCGTTCGCGTCCATCCCCAGCGCGGCGTATCCCTTGAGCTTCTGCTCCTGTTCCGCGATCTTGCTTTTCAACTCCGTTTCCTGCAAGCCGAGCTTGTCAAAGTCCAGGTCGATCATCAATTCTTTTTTCCTGCGGTTGACCTCCTCGCGCTGCTGGTCAAGCTCCTGGAAGGTGTGCAGCATTTCCTTCAACTCGCGGGTGTCGTCGCAATTGGTCTGCTGGAGCAGACGCTTCACGATCGCGCCCTTGACGTCGTAGTCCTTGGCCGTGGTCTTCCGGCGCTCTTCCAGCCTGGCGCGGCTGGTCTTGGCCTCGTTCAACTTGTTCATCCCGGACAAAAACTGCCACAGGCTGTACCCGAGCGTGCCCAGCCCGCCCACGATCAGGAGCCCGGAGATGGGCTGCGGGATTTTGGTCAGCCCGTGGGACAGCATGGCCAGGATGCCAACCCCCGCGATTCCGGCCCCCACCTTGAAAATCATTGGCTCGAAGAACTTGGGCTGCATTTCCAGATACCGGATCTCGTCGTCGGTCTCCGCCAATTTGTAGTCCAGGCCTTCCAGGTCCCTGCCTTTGTTTTCCTCCAGCGAGGCGTAACCGTCGATCCGCATCTCGATGTTCTCCGGCAGGCCCCGGAAGAAGCGGTATTTCTCAAGCTCATCCTCCAGGCCCTGGATTTCCTGGTCCAGCTTCTTCACCTTTTCCCGTTCCTTGCTGAGGTCAAACATTTTGGACTGAAGACCGTCGATCTCAAACTGGATATCCTCGATTTCCTTGATCCGGCTTATTTCCGATTTCAGCTTTTCCAGCTTTTTTTCCTTCTCCTGCCAGTTCAAGCCGTCTTCAAAGTCCATGTCGCCCGGCATTCCCATTCCCGGCATTCCCATTCCGGGCATTCCCATCCCCGGCATCCCGGGCATTCCGAACCCGGGCGCCGGCGGCCCGGTAACCCCGCCGAAACCGAAATCCTGGCCCATGTCCGGGTATTGAGGCGGTCCCAGCTGCTGGCCGGTTTGCATCTGGCCCGGACCCGGCTCGTCCAGATACCCCGAGTCCCGGGAGCCGGCCGGCGATTGCTTGTCCGCGGATTTCTCAATGCCTTTGTAGCTCGGCAGGTAGAGCGCGCTTTCCAGGAACAGGGTTTTGTAATCATCCCAGTTGATCAGTCCGAATTCCTCGGCCAGGATCGAGGCGATCTCCGAAACCTCCAGGCTCAGCCGCTCGAATTTGTCCGCGTTGGGCGCCCTGCGCGAAAGGCTGACCTTGTTCTGCCCGAAGTCCTTGAGGATGCGATAGACCTGGCCGCGGTTGCTCAAGGTCAGACCGGCCCGCGACTGCTCGCCCCCGCTCCAGCTCTTCCAGTTCTGCTTCTGATCCATCAGCCGGTTGGGGAACAGGAGTTCAAGGACGCAGTCGAAAAGCGTGGTCTTGCCCGATTCGGTTCCTCCGAAAATAATGTTGAACCCGGGCTTGAAGGGAATCCTCTGGCTTTGGACAAACTTCCTCACCCCTTGCAAGACCAGGTCGTTGAGCAGCATTATCCGGTCACCTGATTTCTTTGACCTTGGCCGCCTTGCCTATCCGTTCTCTAAGGTAATAGAGCCGGGCCCGGCGCACCGAGCCTTTCTGCTTGACCTCAATCTTTTCGATGATCGGGCTGTGGAGCGGGAAGATCTTTTCCACGCCGATGCCGTAAGAGATCTTGCGCACCGTGAAAGTGGTCCGGGGTCCGCCCTTCTTTATCTGGATCACCGTGCCTTCAAAAATCTGCGTGCGCTCCTTGTCCGCCTCCCGGATTTTCTGGTGAACGCGCACGAGGTCTCCGGGCCGGAATTTCTCAAGGTCGGTCCTGAGCCGGCTCTGCTCGAACTTCTCCATCTTGTCCATGCGGGCACTCCTTTATCGCGTTTTATTCTGCACTCAAAATTTATTTCTGTCAATTGAGAACAACCGGTCCAGGATGATGGCGGCCGCGGTGCGCACGCTCAAATGGTTGTAATCCGCGCTCCCGCGGATCGGCTCCAGCACCCGGTCGCATTCGCTGAGCATGAACTCCTCGGTTATCCCCCAGCCGGTCCCGAACAGGATGAGGAAGCTCTGTCCCTGCTCTTCCGCCATCATCTTTCGGAACTGGGCGAAGCTCATTTGGCCTTTGATCTCCCGCGCCGTGGTCGCGACCAGTTTGGGAGTCCCAAGCCCCCGCGACTTGATTTCTTCCAGCGCCTGCTTCAGGTCCGGCGCGACCCGCACCCGCTCGAACGCCTCTTTGCGGGTCCAGTTGCTGTCCGCGCCCGGGCCGAAGAGCCAGTGGTCCATCACTCTCTGCGCCAGCTTGGCCTGGAGCGGAAGCGGCGTGACCACGTAATATCCGCCCAGGCCGAAAGTCGCGGTCATGCGCGCAAGGTCGTGCAGGTCCAGGTTGGTCACCGCGCTGGCCACCACTTGCCCGGTTTTGTTGTAAACCGGGTAATGCAAAAGAGCGATATAAACTCTGCTGTTGTCGATCAATCTTCCATCAGCTCCCGTTTGATTTCCGCGATCAACTCCGCCTCGTCTTTTGCCGGGGGATGACGCAGGAGCAGGTCCGGACGCCGGAGCAAGGTCTTGCGCAGCGATTCTTTTTTGCGCCATTGCTCAACCTTTTGGTGGTCGCCGGAGGTCAGGATTTCGGGCGGCTTATCTCCTTCAAAATTGCGGGGCCGGGTGTACTGGTTGAACTCGAGCCTCGCCGGGAAAGAATCCCTTGCCGCGGACTCCGCGTTTCCCAGCACCCCGGGCACCAGCCGGGTCAGGGCTTCGATCACCACCAGCGCCGGGAGTTCTCCGCCGGAAAGAACGTAGTCGCCGATTGAAAGCTCCTCATCGATCAGCCGCTCAACCGCGCGCTGGTCAATGCCCCCGTACCTGCCGCAGACCAGCACCAGCCGCGGCAGCCGCGACAGGCTCTGCGCCCGCTCCTGGTCGAACTTTTTGCCTTGGGGGGAAAGCAGAATAACCGGCGCCAGCGGCCCCTCCGGCCTTACCGCGAGGATGGCCTTCCGGAGGACGTCCGGTTTCATCACCATGCCGTCTCCGCCTCCGAAGACCGTGTCGTCAACCGTCTTGTGCTTGCTCTCCGACCAGTCGCGGATATTGAAAAACCTGAACCTGACCAGACCTGACTCCCGCGCCTTCTTGAGCATGGACTCTTCCAGCGCGGACACGAAAATCTCCGGGAACAGGGTCAGGATGTCAAACCGGATCATTCTTGGAAGTCCTCCAGGTTGCTGATGATGATCTCGCCTTTTTCCAGGTCGACCTTTTTGACCGTTTGTCGGGTGAAGGGAACCAGCACCTCCCGGCAGTCGGCCTTGATCACCAGGATGTCATTGCCGGAAAGATAAGGATTGGTCTGCTCCAGCGCAACCACCCGGCCCAACTCCCTGCCGTCCTCGGACACCGCCTTCAGACCCAAAAGCTGGTGCCAGTAGAACTCGCCTTTTTTGGGAGCCGGCAACTGGTCTTTCCGGACCAGGACCTCGAAATCCCGGATGGCCTCGGCCTGGTCGCGGTCGTCAACGCCCTGGAACCGGATGAGAAAAAAGTCCTGGTGCGGCCGCACGCTTTCGATTTGGCATTCCCGGGTGTTGCCGTCGGGGGATTTGAGTAAAAGCGATTTTATCCGGGTGAAAGTCTCGGAGAAGGGATTAAAGGGATGGACCCTGACCTCGCCCTTGATGCCAAAGGGCCGGGCCACTTTGCCCAGGAGCAAATACCGGTCGTCTTTCAGGTTGGAAAGCCCTGCTTTGAACATGGTCTGGTCCGTTCATTCCACCAATTCCAAAACCACTCTGTGCTCGGAGCCGCTGGCCGCGGCTGAGAGCAACTTCCGGATCGATTTGATGGTTTTGCCTTGCTTGCCGATCAGCCTGCCCCGGTCAGACTCCGCCACCCGGAGTTCCAAGACCAGGTTGCCTTCCCGGTCGCGCGACTCGATCCTGACCTGGTCCGGCTCGTCCACCAGGCTCATGACGATGCATTGGAGCAGGCCTTTGAGATCAGCGTTCCTGGCCATGACTTGCCCTCACGCTTTCGGGGACTCCGCCGGCTCGGCCTTGGCCTTGCCTTTGCGCTCAAAAGCCTTGATGCCTTTGCTCTTGAACAACTGGTTCACCGTGTCCGAGGGCCTGGCCCCTTGAGAGAGCCAATAAAGCGCGCGGTCGGTCTTGAACTCGATCACCGCCGGGTTCGGAATCGGGTCGTAATAACCCAGCTTCTCGATGAACCGGCCGTCACGAGCGCGCCGCTGGTCCGCGACCACAATATGATAAAACGCCCGGCTCCGCTTCCCAGCCCTCCGCAACCTGATCGTAACCGCCATTTACTCCTCCTTATTAATTATAGCCTTCCCGACAAAAGTTTCGCCATCTTCCCGGGATTGATCTTCTTCATCATTTTCCTCATTTCCAGGAACGATTTCAACAGCCGGTTCACCTGCTGAACGCTGGTGCCCGAACCTTTCGCGATTCTTATTCTGCGCGGACCATTTATGATCCGGAAATTTATTCTCTCCTGACGGGTCATGGAATTGATGATCGCGTCGGCGCGCGCCATTTCCTTGTCCGCCATCCCGAAGTCCCGGACCGACTTCATCTGCTGCTTCATCCCGGGCAGCATCTCCAAAAGGTTTTGCACCGGGCCCATTTTCCGGAGCTGAGCGAGCATTTCCCTGAAGTCCTCGAAGCTGAACTCGCGGGAGAACATTTTTTGCCGGAGTTTTTCAGCCTGCTTTTGGTCAAAGGCGGCTTCCGCTTTTTCGACCAGGGTGAGGATGTCGCCGAGGTCCAGGATTCTCCCGGCCATCCGCTCGGGGTGGAAAACCTCGAGCGCGTCCGGTTTTTCGCCAACCCCCACCAGTTTGATCGGCTTGCCGATGACGCTCTTGATCGAGAGCGCGGCCCCGCCCCGGGCGTCCCCGTCCAGCTTGGTCAGGATCACGCCGGTGAGCCCCACCGCCTGGTTGAAGGCTTGGGCCACGGTCACCGCGTCCTGGCCGGTCATGGCGTCCGCGATCAAAAGGATTTCGGCAGGGCTGAAAATGCCCTTGAGCCGGACCAGCTCGTCCATCAACTCCCGGTCCACGTGCAGCCGGCCCGCGGTGTCCACGATCAGGGTATCGAACCCGTTGACCCGCGCGAACTCATAAGCGGACTTGACGATCTCGTCCGGAGTCTGGTCAATGCGCGACTTGAAGACTTGAACCCCGATGCTTTCCGCCAGGGTGATCAACTGCTCAATCGCCGCCGGCCGGTAAACGTCCGCCGGCGCCAGAAAGGGCTTTTTGCCCTTGGACTTGAGCATCAAGGCGAGCTTGCCCGCGGTGGTGGTCTTGCCCGAGCCTTGCAGCCCGACCAGCATGATCCCGGAAGGGAATCCCTTGAATTCCAGTTCCGCGGATTTCCCGCCCAGGAGCTCGCATAATTCCTCGTAAACAACCTTGACAAACTGCGAGCCCGGGTCCAGCCCCGGAGTGACCTCCTTGCCCAGCGACCGGTCCTTGACCCGGGCCAGGAAATTCTTGGCAACCGAGTAATTGACGTCAGCCTCAAGCAGGTGAGCGCGCACGTCCTTCAGGGCTTCGTCAATGTTCTGCTCGCTGATCCTGGCCTGGCCCCGAATCCGGCGAAGACTCTCAGTCAGCTTTTCTGAAATGTTCTCAAACATTTATCCCTCAAGTCCGGCTATATATGGTAATCAGATTAGGGCGTTTGTCAAAGAATTTTCCGCGGGGTCAGGCCGGTCAGGCGGGGTCAGGCAAAATGGGGTCAGGCCGGTCAGGTGGGGTCAGGCCTTAACTTCGGAGTTCGAGCTTCGTTGTTAAGGCCTGACCCCGGGAATTCTGACCGGCCAGACCCCTCGGGCCTGACCCCATTGGGCATCAGGCGCACAAGGCAGGGTTCCGGCGTTCCCGTGTCAGGAAGACACCATTCCCTGTCCTGCGACGGCGATTCCGTTTCGGCCTGATTTTTTGACGAGGTACATGGACTGGTCGGCCTGCTTGATGATGCCTTCCTTGTCCCTGGCGTCATCCGGGAAAGTGGCCAGTCCCCAACTGGCGTGAATTTTGATATCGATTCCTTCCTTTTCGAAGAAGACCTTGTCATTGAGGGTTTGTCTCATCCTCTGGCAGACCAGGAGCCCTTCCTTTTTGCCGCTTCGGGGGAGGATGAGGATGAACTCGTCTCCTCCGTAACGGAGTCCCCAGTCAATGGTTCGGAGGTTGAATTTGAGCAGTTGTCCGACTTCGTAGAGCAGCCTTGAGCCGACCAGGTGTCCGTAGTTGTCGTTGACCAGCTTGAAGAAGTCGATGTCCATGAAGACCAGGGAGAAGGGCGCCTCATAGCGGAGCGCCCGGGAGATTTCGGTTTCGAGCAGGGTGTGGAGGTGTCGGGAGTTGTAAAGCCCGGTGACGTCGTCGATGATGGTCAGTTCCTTGATGCGGGCGACGAATCTGGCGTTTTCAATGGCGATGGCCACGAAGTCGGCGAGCGCTTCCAGGAGCTGGGCCTGGTTGCCGTTGTTGACCGCGCTTTCGGAGTTGACCAGTTCGATCACCCCGAGCACCTTGCCCCTGCTGACCATTGGCACGCAGGCCACGGCCCGGGTGCGGAACCCGGTCTGGCCGTCAATCCACTTGGCGAAGCGCGGGTCCTTGTAGGCGTCCAGGGCGTAGAGCGGCTGGGCGTTCTTGGCCACCCAACCGGCAATGCCTTCTCCGATCTTGATTCGGATGCCCTTGAGCGACTTGGCCGCCCGGCCCACCGTCACCTCAAAATAGAGCTCCTCGCGGTCCTCGTCCAGCAAGAGCAGAGACCAGTCCTCGGGCCGGAAGGTCTCGGCGATGATCTCCATGATCTTGGCCAGCACCTCTTTGAGGTCCAGGGTGGAGGTGAGCGTCTTGGCTACCTTTTGCAGGATGGCAAGCTCGTTTTCCCTGCCTTCGCGCTCCATATTTTTTCTGCCTTTCGCTTCAGCCCGCGTTCAGGGGGGGCCAGACTTCTTCCTTCAGTTTATCATAAATTTCGCCCAGGACATACCTCAGTTGCTCCTCCACGTGCATGCGGTGGGTTCCGGACCAGAACACCCGTCCGCAGCTCGGGCAGCGCCGGAAATAGTTCTGGGTTTTGAAGACAAAGGGCGGGACCTTGTCTTGCACCTGGTCCTTGCTCACCTCCAGGAGCGGCACGTTGCAGTCCACGCACCGGCTGAAGACGCGGATGGTGATTTTGTCCGCGAACTTTTCCACCACTTCCTTGAGCTGGTGCGCGGGGTAGTTTTCCAGGACCAGGTAGCGGGGCATGTTTTTATGCTCCAGGTTTTTGGCGAGTTTGAGGTCGCGGGTGAGCACCAGCCGGGATTGGCTGAGGGCTGTTTCAATCAGTTCCTGGTCGGGGATGCGGTTCTGGTAGAAGACGTCCTGGCCGATGATCCGCAACCAGCGGGCGAGCTTTCCCAGCATGTCGTCGCAGAGGAACTTGATCCCGGGTTCCGGCATCGGCGCCATTATAGCATATTGCGGCTTGAGCATGTCCGTCCGGCTGCGTGGGTTATTGCTTTTGAGCGCATATTGCCTGAAAATAAATATAAACAGCCGGACGAAAAGTTGAAGTCGTTGCTCAAAAATATCGGTTGGGCCGCAGGTATTTCGCTGGTGATCGGCTCTCTGGCCGGGACTGCAGACGCCATCCAGGCGCTGCGCCTGAACCCGATGATCGTTGCGGGCAGAGACCGCGTCTTTTATTTTTCGGACGTCGCCGGCTTTTACGGCCTGATCTGGGCGGGTCTGATGGCGGTCTTTGCGGTTGCGGCGCGGGCGGTGTTCCGGGGCCGGCGTTCGCGTTTTTCGGACTTGAGCGCGCAGGTGATTTCCGGCTCGGTCACGCTCTACGTTTACGCGGCCACGGTGGTCTGGTTCAACGACCGGTTGCTGCCGTTCGCGGTTTCCGCGACGAGCTTTGCCGGGAATGCCGCGTACCTGGCTTTGATGGCGCTGCTTTTCCTCCCGGCCTTTTTCCTGGTCCGGGCCTTGCTTTCGAAATTCCGGAGCGGCCGACCCGGGAGGTTTTTCAGGAATGCGGCATTGGCATTGGCAATGATCTTCACGGCCAATGCGATAATGGCGCTGGGGGATTTGGGACGCGCAACACTGGCAGGCGTCAGCTCGAACCCGCGTCCCAAAGACGCGGGCAAAGTTATTCTGATCACTCTCGATGCCCTGCGGGCGGACCATTTGTCCTGCTACGGCTACCGCAAGAGCCAAACGCCCAGCATCGATAGTCTCGCCCAAGCCGGCTATCTGTTCCGGAACGCCCTGTCCAATGCTCCGCATACCTATCCCTCATTTTCGTCCATGTTCACTTCCCGATATGCGGAGGTGAGCGGATTTTGCCAATTCATGCCGATCCCAAACGAGATGCCGACTCTGGCGCAACTGTTGCAAGGCCAGGGGATCAAGACCGGCGCGATCATTTCCAATGTTTTTATGAACTCGAGTCTGAACCTGACGCGCGGCTTTTCCGACCTTTACAACAGCTTTGAACCCGGGTTTCTGCCGCGAATATCCGCCACCCACCTGAACCTTGCGATCGGAAGGGTATCCGGCCTGGCGCTGCGCAACCAGAGTTCCAGGGTATTGACTGACAAGGCGCTCAAATGGCTGGAAAAGAACGGGAACGAACCATTTTTTCTTTGGGTCCATTACATCGAGCCGCATTTCCCTTACGGCGACCTGTGGGTGACGCTTACTCCGGAGCCGGGCTACAACGGCAAACTGGACCAAAGAATAAACAGCCCTGATTTCCCCGCCGCGGACCGTGACGGAGAGCTCAAGCTCACCCAGGAAGACATCGCACACGTATTGTTCCTTTACGACCAGGATACGAAATACGCGGACAGCCAGATCGGCCGGCTTTTCAGTTTTTTAAAAGAGAGCGGTTTGTGGGACAAGAGCACGATCATTCTGACCGCGGACCACGGGGAGGAATTTCTGGAGCACGGCCACGTTGGCCACAGCAATTACCTTTACTGGGAATCATTGCACGTCCCGCTTATCATCAAATTGCCTGGTCCGGGCCGTCCCGCAGAGATAGGGGCTCCGGTTGAGTTGCTTGACCTGTTCCCCACCGTGCTCGACCTTTTCCGGATCAGCCCGCCCCAGGGCATAGATGGTCAAAGCCTGCTGCCCCTGATGAGCGGAGGGGAAAATGTCCATAAACAATACTTATATGGCTCCTGCAACCGTCACCAGACCAGGCAGTTCGCGTTGCGGGATTCAAGATTCACCTTGATCTGGCACCCCTGGATAAAGGTTTTCCAGCTCTTTGACCGCGAAAGCGATCCTTCCGAAGCCACGGACATCAGCGCCCAGCGCCCGGAAATAGCCAAACAGATGCTGGACCGGCTGATCGAAATCAAAAGACGCAACCTCAAGCTTTACGTGGAATTACACCCCGCCGGGACCGAAAAGGCCAGAGCGACCCTGGACAAGAAAAAGCTCAAGGCGCTCGGCTACGTTAAATAGCGGGCCGGGAACCCGGGTAAACCTTGAGTAAAGGTCTCAGGCTTGCTAGAATCTATGGCTGATGAAGCTCAGCCCGAAACTGATCACCTTTGACTTTGGCGATACCCTGGTGTCCAGCGACCCGCCATACCTCACCCGCATCTGGATGGGCCTGAAGCAACTGGGCGTGGAGCGCAAGCTGGCCGAGGTTGAAAAGGCTTTTCATTTGGCGGACCTGCGGGTGTGCCGGGAGCTGCTCAAGCGCAAGAAATTTTCCCCGGAGCTTTATCAGCGGCGCCTGGGCGAGGCCCTGCTGGAGGAGCTTGGGGTCAAGCACAAGGTTGAGGCGCTCTTGGGAGAGCTTTACCGCTGGCTGGTTGGTTTCCGGCCGGAGCGGGTGATGGCGCCGGGCGCGGAAAAACTGCTCCGGGAGCTCAAAAGCCGCGGGTACCAAATGGGCGTCATTTCCAACAATGACGGCCGGACCGCGGAGAAGTGCCGGGCCGTGGGCATCGAGCATTATTTTGCGTTTATCCTCGACTCCACCCTGGAGCAAATGGTCAAGCCCGACCCGCGCGTGTTCCAAAAGGCGCTTGACCTGGGCGGCGCAAAGCCGGAAGATACAGTGCACGTGGGCGACCTCTGGGGCAGCGACGTTTTGGGCGCGCGCGCGAGCGGTCTGTGGGCGGTTTGGATCGAGAACTCTTATCTCCAACCCGAGCCGGACGAGAAGGTGCTCAGGGCCAAGGGCCCGGGCTCGGTGATAAAATACATTGGATAGGCAGGGCAAATGGAAGAGAAGATGCGGAAGGTATTGAAGTTTGAGCCGGGCCTGGAAAAGTTGATTGACAAGGCGATTCGGGAGGACGTGGGCAAAGGGGACATCACCACCGAGCTTTTGTTTGACGACCATAAGCCGGCGCGGGGGCTGGTTTTGGCCGAGGACAAGTGCATTGTATGCGGGTGTTACATTGCGCAGCGGATTTTTGAGAAGCTGGACCCCAAGGCGCGGTTCCGGGTGGAGGTGAAGGACGGCGATGAGATACAGCCGGGCAAGATCGTGGCGGAGCTTTCGGCCCGGGCCAGGCGGATTCTGACCGGGGAGCGGCTGGCCATGAATTTCATGCAGCACCTTTCCGGGATCGCAACCCTTACCCGCAAGTTCGTGCGCGCGGTTGAGGGCACCCCCGCCAAGATCGCGGCCACCCGCAAGACCACGCCCCTGCTCCGCAACCTGGAGAAATACGCGGTCGAGATCGGGGGCGGCTACAGCCACCGGATGCGGCTGGACGACGGCATCCTGATCAAGGACAACCATCTGGCGCTGTTCGGGGACGTGAAGCAGGCGGTGACAATGGCCAAGGCCCATGCCCCGCGGGGCAAGAAGGTGGAGGTTGAGGTGGAGTCGCTGGGCGAGTTGCGCGACGCGCTCGAAGCCAAAGCGGACATCATCCTGCTCGACAACATGAACCTGGAGAAGCTGCGCGAGGCCGTGAAGATGGCCAAGGGCAAGGCGGTGCTGGAGGCGAGCGGGGGCGTCAAGCTGGAGAGCGTGCGGGAGATCGCCCTGACCGGGGTTGACTTTATTTCCGTGGGCGCGCTCACGCACTCGGCGCCCGCGGTGCATTTCAACATGATCATCAAGCAGGCCGGGTAGGGGACGGAGGCGGAAGATGCTTCTGGTCATAGACGTGGGCAACACCAACACCGTGGTCGGGATTTACGACGGCGAGAAGCTGATCGAGTCCTGGAGGATAGGGACTTCCGTGGAACGCACCACCGACGAGTACGGCATCCTGCTCAAGGAGATGCTGGTCTTCAGCAAGGTCAAGCGTCAGGACATTGACGGCATGGTGATCTCGAGCGTGGTGCCTCCGCTTCGCGCCAGCCTGGAGGGCCTGGGCAGGAAGTATCTGGGCCTGGAGCCCCTGATCGTGGAGCCGGGGGTGAGGACCGGCCTGGCCATCCACATGGACAACCCCCGGGAGGTTGGCGCGGACCGGATCGTCAACGCGGTCGCCGGCTGGAACAAATGGAAAACCAGTCTAATCCTCATTGACCTCGGAACCGCAACCACCTTCGATTACGTGTCCTCCCAGGCGGTTTACGAGGGAGGGGTGATCTCGCCCGGGCTTGGCATTAGCGCCGAGGCGCTCTTCCGCGAGGCCAGCAAGCTGCCGAGAGTGGAACTCATCAACCCCAAGGCCGTGATCGGAAAAAACACCATCACCGCCATGCAGAGCGGGATCATCATCGGCTACGCCGGACTGATCGATGCCATCGTGCTCCGGATGAAAAAGGAGATCAAGGAACTCTGGCCGAACGAGCCGGTCCCCAAGGTCATCGCCACCGGCGGAATGGTCAACATCATCGGCCAGGAATGCAAAACCATCGACGCCATCGACATGGACCTCACCCTCGAAGGACTCCGAATTATCTTCGAACTCAACCAGGAAGACAAATCCAAAAAAGCCGGTAATTAGTCTTTCGAGTCAAGTCTTCTGTGCGAGCGAATTCATTCGCGAATCAATTCTTACCGCAAAGTCGCATCCAGCCTTCGTAGCGGAAGATACTTCGGCGGAGTAGGCAAGCACGCAAAGGGATTCGGAATTGGGAGTTCGGAGTTCCGGATTAGAGATTCGGGGGACAGACACTCTTGTCTGTCAACAACCGTTTCTCGTTCCTCGTTTATCTCATTCCGGGCAGACCGGTGGCGTCAAAAATTCAGCGCAACAAAATTCAGGCAAAAAATAAAAGGCAAGAAAAAAAAGCGTTGATGAAAGCGGAATTCGGAGCTGGGAGTTGGTAATTCAAGATGGATTCCTTTCAACCCTTTGACCCTTCCGCCTTTCTTCGGGGCGCAGACACTCCTGTCTGCGGACATTCCGGGCATAGCAATAGCATCCTCGAAATTCAACACTTCGGAGGACAGACACTCTTGTCTGTCAATTGCGTTGCGTAGTCAAGGTCCGGCGGAAACCAATCCAATTCCGCGTCGTCCCGCCTTAAAGCGGGATTCAGCAAAATGCCCGCCAGCTCCGGTTATCCCTTTATCTAGATCAGGGCCGGAAATAAGGCGGGCCCGGCCTTCCGCGAATATCGTACGGGCAGGGCTAGCCCTGCCCGTACAATTGGTCCGCGGATCGAACAATGAAAAAACGCAG
>Ga0315274_10000866_pt1 | contig 47104 bp, 59 predicted proteins | sample YL17G02_20_MG_FD_203700 | JGI IMG/M metagenome (GOLD analysis project Ga0315274, IMG submission 203700) | Sediment microbial communities from Yellowstone Lake, YNP, Wyoming, USA - YL17G02_20 | ecosystem: Environmental > Aquatic > Freshwater > Lake > Sediment | place: USA: Wyoming | collected... | reverse complement strand
ATAGTATAGAAGTTTACATACATAACTACGAACTAGAAGAACGTAATATTATACCTAGAGAGGGTGATTTTGTTAAATTTGGTGAAGTTATGTATGAGGCGATAAAAATTACGAAGCCGCAACTTACATTTGGTCAAATAGACAACAAGGTAATGTATAAGTTAGTTTGCAACATAGCAAGAGAGAGTAATTTTAAAATTGAAACATAATAAAAGAAAATAAAAATTTTTAAAAATGGAGTAGTTATGAAAAGAATTTTATTTGTACTAAGTTTAATTACATTGGTCAGTTTTGGTTTTTGTTGTACGTTAAATTACAATGCTATTAAACAAACAACTCAAGACCAAAACATGCAACAAGATTATGATCTATATAAAACTGTTGCAAGGTTATACGTAAACATGGCATTAATACCAGCACGAGGTGTTAGTGCAACTGGTTATGCAATTGATAAAGAATATATGTTAACAGCTTCTCATTTTTGTGTATTTGTTTTGATTAATCAAATGAACGGTTTGTTAGAAAATAATGTAAGAATGGAATACTTGGACGGACAAACAATGTACGTAAAAGAAAATTTAAAAATTATAAAATTAGATTCTGAGCGTGACTTGTGTTTGATCAAGAAAAAGGGCCACGGATTAAAGCCGGTTGTTTTTTTTGATAATTATGACAATTTGAAAATTGGGGATATTGTGCAGGTTTTGGGAGCGCCTTTGGGCGTGAGTTTTGTTTTGACCGAGGGGCGTATTATATCAAAAGATATGACTTGTAATTTGGGCAAGTACGTGAACTTGTTCTATAGTGCGGACGTATTTGCGGGCAATAGCGGTGGTCCGATTTTTTATCGTGGAAGATTGATAGGTTCGGTTGTGGGCGGAAGTATGGACTATCCTAAAGTGAATGTAGGAACTGACATTAACAGAATTAAGGAATTCCTAAAAAGTAAATAAATGAATAATCGCTACAACGACAAAGACGGACAATTGGACATAAAACCAGTAAATATCGAGATGGTTGACCAATCTCTCGTAGATTATTTCGATAAACGCTTAAAATTATTTGTTCAAGCAAATTCGCGGAGAAAAAGAAAAAATAAAAGTTTTATTTGCATCGGGCGAAAGAGCTTTTATGGGAAGAAAATCAGGGTTTAGAGATAACAACGGAACTTTAATATTGCCTTTATTATCAATAGAAAGGACCGAAATTGATAGGACCGTGCGGCTACGGCGGATTGCCAAAAGAAGTGCGGATATATAACCGTAAAAACACAGACTCACGAAAAAACAGCCAATTTACAAAACTTATTAGAAAGTAGAAGAGTTGCAGGATATCCAGAAGCAAACAGAAAAAGTCAGGTAATTGAAGAATACACAACGATACCTTTTCCAGATTTCGGAATTGCTAAATATACAATTACGATTTGGTCACAATTTCAAATGCAAATGAACGAAATCTTGGAAAAGATTTTTTATAGTTATGATTATATGGATTCGTTCGTTCTTCCAACAGACTACACCAATTTCTCCGAAGAAAATCCAAAAGGAAAAAGTTATTACTTTGTCGCATTTAGAGAAGGGCTATCTTTAACAAATCAATCAAATGTTATAGAATTTTCTGACACTGAAAGAATTTTAAAGTATAGTTATGATGTAAAAATACCTTATTACTTGATCTTAGATCCTAAAAGTACTTTCTTAAAATATGGCAAAGATGAAAAAGGCAAACCAGTTATTTATAAATTTCAAAATGCACCAGTTATATCAATGAAAGAAAAATGCTATTCCTTAGAAGAATTCGAAAAACTGACAGAAAATAAGAAATAAAAATACTTTTCAGTTTTATTTTATATAATTATCTATTAGATTTTACTTTATTGTTTACAAATTAAGGAGATATAATATCTATGGCAAAGAAATCAAACAGTTTTTTATCACCAAATATTTACACAAATGAAATAGATGCATCATTTTTACCACCGGCTGCTGCTCAAATAGGCGCATGTGTTGTTGGTAAAGCATTAAAAGGGCCAGCATTTGTTCCGACTGCTGTGAGAGATTTTTCAGATTATACGGAAACTTTTGGCGATTTGACCGAAGGTTATTATATGGGATATGCAGCAAGGGCATATTTAAAGAATCAGGGCTTGTTAAATGTAGTTAGAATTTTAGGGCCAGCAGGGACATCGGCAAATGGTTCGGCAGTTAATCCAGGCTACTCAGCAGATACTCCTATATGGGGTATTGTTGCTATTACTGGAACTGCGACCGCACGTGTTATGGCAACTTTGGAAATAACAGGGAATGCTGATTTGGTTATAAAAGAATTGGTTCCAAATAATGATTTGTTTATGATTCAAATTTCATCTTCTAATAGTACAAGTAATTGGGCATATACGACTGCATCATTTTTGACTTCGTCACAATATTATATTGAAAAAGTTTTAAATACAGATCCTACAAAATTTTATGAAAAAGGTCTTTATGTAAGAGAAGTTTATAAATATAATTACAAGAATTTTCAAGTTCCCATTTATTCTTCTCAAAGTTATCCCGGTTTAATTAGTTTTGCAGAGGGTTACAATTCCGCTTCTTCTCCTTGGATTAATTCACAATATTTTGGTGGAGCAACGGATTATAATTTGTTTAGAGTCCATACGTTGGGCCACGGTGAAATTGAAAATGGAAGATTTAAGATTGGCGTTAGAAATGTAAAAGTATCGCCAGTTCCAAGTTTAAATGAATATGGAACGTTTGATTTAGAAGTACGTAGTTTTTCAGATACAGATAAAAATCCTATAATTTATGAAAAATTTCCAGGTTTGAGTTTGGATCCGACTGATAGAAATTATATTGCCAAAAGAATTGGCGATAAGCATTGGGAGTACAATCAGACAAAAGATAAAATGGTTTCTTATGGAAACTATCAAAATAATTCCAAATTAATTTTTATTGAATTAACTACAGGTTCATTCCCAGAGTCAGCTTTGCCTTGGGGTTTTAGAGGTTTGCCAAAGCCTGCTATGATGTATCTATCTGGTACACCTGGAAAAGTTACGAGCGATTTAGTAGGAAATGTTACTGACGCATTGGGCAATTTGCCTCTTGTTGGTGATTTATACGACAAAGAAACACAAGGTGATATAAAATCATATATTTATTGGGGCGTTGAATTTGATTTATCAGGATCGATTTTAGGAAGATTGTCTAAATATCCTACAATGACAAGTTCGGATACGGCTTTTAGTTTGAGATATGTTTCGGGATCCTCTGAAACAGCAGCCCCCGGAGATGGTGCTCAAGGTTTAAGATATTTGACAACGATATTGGCAGCTTCGCAAAAACAACCTGGTGATACAACTTCGCATACTGTTCTTGGACCTGATGTAGCGAAATTCAGTGTGCCTATGGCTTTTGGGTTTGATGGGTGGGACAGGAGAATTCAAGATCCGTTAGATAATACGACTCAATTAGCAGCTGTTACACAAATTGGCGTTCAAGCGTTGCGTTTGGCGGTGGACATATTGGGAGACAAAGATTATATTAGTACAAATTTAATAACAATTCCTGGAATTTATTCAAGCAAAGTTGTTGAATATTGTATTGACAAAGTAGAAGAAAGAGCTGATTGTTTTTATATTGCGGATTTAATAAACCATAGTTCGTCCGCTACGACTGTTGCTGCAACAGTTACCGAAGTCAAAGGAAGAGGCTTTGATACAAACTATACAGGTATGTATTATCCTGGTATTAAAGTAGTTGACAATGTTAACAATAAAATTGTCGAATTGCCTTCCTCGGTTGCTGCTTTTGGTGCAATGGGTTATTGTGATAGAATCTCACATCCATGGATGGCACCCGCAGGTATGAATCGTGGTGGTTTAAGCTCGGATACGATTGGCTTTACTGTTACCGAAACGATGGATCGCTTAACGGCTGACGAAAGAGACGATCTATATGAGAATAGAGTAAATCCAATTGCCAGTTTCCCCGGTGAAGGAATTGTTATATGGGGTCAAAAAACACTACAAGCAAAAGCTTCTGCACTTGATAGAATTAATGTTAGAAGATTATTGATTAAAGCTAAAGGCTTGGTTAGTGCAGCCACTAAACAATTGGTGTTTGAAGCAAATAATCCTTCAACTTGGACAAGATTTAAACAAATGGTTAATCCAATTTTGGCCGACATTCAACAAAAGAATGGGTTAGAAGCATTTAAAGTGGTAATGGATAGTTCTTTAAATACGCCAGATATTATTGATAGAAATATAATGAAGGGTCAAATTTGGTTGGTTCCGACAAGAACTGCTGAATTCATTTCGTTAGATTTCATTATTTCAAGAAGCGGTGTAAGTTTTGAAGAGTAAAAATAAAAAAAGATATAATTATATATTATAACAAAAAAACTATAGGAGTAATAAATAAATGGCAGAGATTTTAGAGAATCAGCAAATGTTATCGGATACATATGAACCAAAACGCAAGTATAGATGGATTTTGGCTATAGACGGAATTGATGCGTTTACGGCCAAAACAGCGAGCAGACCGCAGTTTAGTTTTGGTGAAACATGGATTGATTACATCAACACTAAAAGATGTATAGCGGGCAAAATGACACCTGGTCCATTGAACATCACGCTGTATGATCCAATCGTTCCTTCGGCGTCTCAAAAGGTTATGGATTGGGTCAGACTTTGTTATGAACAAATTACGGGTCGTGCTGGTTATGCACAAATGTACAAAAGAAGTTTTAACCTAAAACTGTTAGACCCAGTTGGGGCCGTGATTGAAGACTGGTTATTGGAACGGTTGCTGGCTACAGGACGTAAATTTTCGGAGATCTTGACTATACAGTTGATGATCCTTGTGACGTTGCTTTGGTGATTCGCTGGGATAGAGTTACGTTACAATATTAATGTATACATTATCTTTTTAAAATAAACACTTGACATTTTCTTCGTAGTGTGCTATAATATTCTTAATGGCTCCAAAACTTACAATAGAACAAGTTAAAGAAAGAATTAAAAAAATCAATCAAAGTAACATTACTTTGATTGATGAAACTTATATTGATACAAAACACAAAGCAACATTTGTTGATTCTAAATATGGTAATTTTGATATGTTAGTGTATCATGTTTTAAGGGGTCACGGACACAAAAAAAGAGGATACGAGAAAAATTCAATTAGATAGATAAAATTATGAAAAAATTAACAATAGAAGAATTTAAGCAAAAATTATTTAAAATTCGTGGTGATGAAATAACAGTAGATACATCAACTTATAAAAATACACGCATAAAGTGTAGATTTATTGATAAAGATTTTCCGAACGACGAGTGGTGGCCAACTCCAAATAACGTTATAACAGCAAAACAGAGCCACCCCAAAAGAAAACAAAAAAAAATAAAACAAACAAATTTAAAAAATTTTGGGGTTGAATATCCAATGCAAAGCGAAGAAATTAGAAAAAAATACGAACAAACTTGTTTAGAAAGATATGGCGTTAAAAGTCCGCAACAAAATGCTGAAATTTCATTAAAGACAGCAAAGTCTTCAAATAATTCTGGCGTTATAAAACACTGGAAAACAGATGAAGATTGCATTTGGAAAGGAACGTGGGAAAGAGATACAATTTTAAAAATGAATGAAATTAAAAAAGAATATCTTTGGCAACCCGAAGTTTTCAAAATGCCTGACGGACATACTTATCGCCCAGACATGTACTTGGTCAAAGAAAAGATATGGATAGAAATAAAACGGACGCAAGTGGGAAAAAGGTATGAAAAAATGGGAATGGTTCCACAAAGAACACCCAAATAGTGAACTTTGGGATAAAAAGAAGTTAAAAGATTTAGGAATTTTATAACTTGCTCACTAATTATTAAAGGGCACGAACAAAAAACCCCTATAGGTATTCTGCCATGAGCATGAAATTTTTAATAGTAGAAGACAAAATATCGACCGAAATGTCCCGTATAAAGAATTTATTTGTTAAATATTACAAATCATACCTAAATAATAAGTCGCGCAGTTTTAAACTTGACCAACTCGAAGAAGTAATTGAGCAATGTTTAACCGATAAAACGGATCTCAAACTCCTGCTCTATAGATTAAGTTCTAAACTTACTGGTCAAAAGAAAAAGCCCAGCAAAGAAGATAAATAGGTGACTATTGCCATTTAAACTTCCATTCAATCGTTTTAGACCGTTTTCAAATCAAAGTGATATCCTTATACGTTTTTCAAATAAAAACCTCGTAAAATCAATTTACGGGCCTATATATTATATACAGTGCAACAAAACAAACATAATAAATAAAATAAAAAATTATTTATAAAGGAGTTATTTATGTCAGACCAAGAAAACGTTTTTCAAAAACAGCAAGAAGAGCAAAAGAAATTAGAATCTTTATCGAAAGAAACGGGAATAGAAGTTTCTGTAGACACGGTTCCCCTACCAAGTAAAGGTTTAATTTATCCTGTTGATCATGCTTTATGTAATGCTCAAACAGTTGAATTAAAAATGATGACAGCAAAAGAAGAGGATTTATTGACAAGTAAGAACTTGATCAAATCTGGTCAAGTATTTAGTAAATTAATTCAATCATGTTTGATCAATAAATCAATTGACCCTGAAACGCTTTTGATCGGGGATAGAAATGCTATTTTAATTTGTCTAAGGTGTTCAGGTTATGGAGTAAATTATGACGTTAAAATAACTTGTCCAGATTGTGGCGATGATTTTGATCAAACTTTTGACCTAAGTAAACTACCCATAAAGCCAATTGGCGCACAACCTTTGCAAAATAATGTTAATTTATTTGAGTATGGTTTGCCAATGTCTGGGCTAAAAGTACATTTCAAATTGTTGACCGGAAAAGACGAATTAGAAATGAGCCAACAACAAGAAAGAGAAAAAAAAGTTTTAAAAAATCAAACAGAAAAATCAATTACAACGAGAATGTTTTATAGTATAGTTTCAATAAACGGGGAAACTGATAGAGGCAAGTTATTAAGAATTATTAATAATTTAAGGGCGGGGGATTCTAGAGCGTTTAGGAATTATATGAATGAGATAGAGCCGGATGTAAAAATGGAACAAATTGCTAAGTGCCCCAAGTGTGGGGATCTTAAAGTAGATGTACCTTTGAGCATAAATTTTTTCTATCCGGATCTGAGGTAACTAAAGATCAATTATTTTTGGATGAGATAGAATTTTTGTGTGAGCATTATCACATGAGCCATTGGGATATATATAAAATGCCCTTATATGTGCGCAAGTGGTATGTCCGTAAGTTGCAAAAGAGGTTGACAAAACAAACAAGCCCAACAGAAAAGCCTTTGACGAACACCGAAAAGAAAAAATTTATTGAACAGAATAAGCAATTTTCAAATGAACCAGGCAAGATGACAAACCTTTTTCAACCGATGAAAAAATAACATAATAAATAAAAAAATAATTCATTTTTAGAAGAAAACTCTTGACAATATTTTTTCTCGTGCTATACTAATTATAGAAGGGAGTTAATATGTCGCAAGACAACGAAACAAGAGTTTTTGATATTTTGAACCCAAAATTGAGTACTGTAGTGTGGATTACATGGTTAATTGCGGGTTGGTCAATTTTTATGCACATTTATCGTTGGATAACTGGCGCACAAAAAGAAGAAGATGCAGAGTTAAAGAAAGAAATAGACGAATGGCTCGTTGAATATCAAAAGGAGCTTGACGCAGGTTTGGCTAAATTTTGCAAAGAAATTGACGATAAAAAAGAAGAAGAAAAAAGAAAAGATAAAGAAGAAGAAGAAAAGAAAGAATGGACTAAATATTTGAGACAAAGAGATGAAAATCGTCGCAATGAAGAGTTGTCAATATTAAAAAGGTGGAGATATTAAAATAAATGTTCCTACCAATAAGAGGAATTTGCCCATATTGTAAAAAAGAAAATATTAAATAATATTTCTCATAAAAAGTTTTATTTTTGTTTGGTATGTTTTGAAAAAATGTTTGGATTTAAATTTGAAGAATATTATAAAAATTATAATTTAGTAGTTTTAATCGATAGAATGCTTAATAATTATAAAAATAGACAAGGTTTTATTACTCAAGATGGATATAAATATTGGTTTAAAAATGGAGAGCAAACAAGAAGAGAAGATCCAAAATAAAGTAATTTTTAATCAGGGATGTTAAATTAAATGGGTACTAGAGAAATTGATTTTGAAAAAGAGAATAAAGATAAATTAGAAAAAATGGGTAAAGATATTACTCATACTTTAAACGGAATAATGGCTAATTTTTCTGATAAAATGGGTGAACAATTTCGGTAACGCTGCAAAAAATTTTAATGATACGCTAAAAGAAACTCTTATTAATAGTAAAGAACTATCAAAAAATTTTGGTTCTACCGAACAAATGTTAAAAAAGGTTGGACGCAACCAAAAAGCATTTAATGATTTGCAAAAAGAAATAATGGGAAAACAATATAAAACAATTGGAGGATATTGGCAAAAAGTTCACCAAGAAATACAGGGGCAATTAGAATTGTTAAAAAAAGTAGGAGTAGAACAATATAGAATAGATGCAATAGAATCAATGCTAACTAAACAAGCTTTTGAGAATCAAGAAAAAAAAGCAGAAGTTTTAAAAAATCAATTAGATATTATTAAACAGCAAGCTAATTTTAGTGGAAAAATGGGCTCTCAAGTAAAAAAAATGCTAGCTGATATGTCACAAGAAAAAGGGATTGGAAAAAAATTTGGAGTTGTAAAAGACTTCTTTGAAGGAAGAGGAATGAAAGGTGGAGCAAAAGCGGCGGTCGGCGTAGCGGTATTTGCAACAATACAGGCAGGTTTGGATAAAATAGTAAGTGGATTAGATAAATTAAAAAAAGGCTTAGACGGAATGGCAGGTTTTACTATTTCTTTAAATCCTCTTATTTTGGGTTTTCAATTGTTGTTTGCTGGTGTTAAATCTCTTTGGGAATATATGGATAAAAAAATTATGCCCATGATCGCTCACAGCAATAAAGCATTTGGAGACATGGAACATAATTTACAGTTTGTTAACAATCAAGCAACGGCAATGGGATTACGATTTGAAAGAATGGGTTATTCATTTGCAGAGGGTGCCGAAGCGGTTATAGACTTTAACGCTGCTTTAAAATCAATGCCAGATTTAGAAGGAAAATCAAAAAAACAAATAGCTTTAATAAGAGAACAAACAAAAGAAACAGCACAACTAGGAATTAAATTAACAAAATATGTTGGGTTGTCCGCCGAAGCCGCAGGCGCCCTGGCAATTTCTTTTGATAGATCGTCTGTCGGACAAGATGGTTTAAATGATTCTATGGCAAAGGCCGAAATAATTGCTAAAAGATATGGCGTGCCAATCAATCAAATACGTAAAGATATGGGAGAAAATATTAATATTGTTCAACGTTTTGGTACGACAAATAGAATTCAATTTTTAAAAGCGTCAGCTTTGGCAAGAGTATATGGCTTGGATATACAAAAAGTAAATGATATTTTTGGAAATCAAATGAATTCATTTGAAAAGGCAACAGATATTGCCGGGAATATGAACGCAATATTTGGAACACAAATAAATTCTTGGAAATTATTGACCGTGTCGCAAGGCGATGCGACAAAACGTATGGTTATGCTCGGAAAGGAAATGTTAAAGCAAGGAAAAGATTGGGATAGTTTAACTTGGTCTCAAAAAGATTTTGTAGCTCAACAATTGCAAACAGATGAATCAACGGCATCTTTAATATTATCAAAAAAGAATTTAACAAAATCAACCGAGGACATGGAAAAAGCGGTAAATAAAGAATTAAAATCAAAAAAAGCAGTAGAAAATGCAGATAAAAGATGGAACAATTCAATATCCGCATTGAAAATGAATTTATTGGATTTGAAAGTACAAGTTGCACAAGTATTTAAAACAATAGGTGATAAATTTTTTGAAGTTGTTAATAAATTTACAGGAGGTAAAACAACAATAACTTCTATAGCCAATGATATTGAGGGATCTTTTACGTCTGTAAAAAGCGCAATAGAAGGTATAGATGCACAAGCAATAGCTGATTCAATAAAAGATATAGTAAAAGGTATAAAAGATTTAATAGGAACAGCGCAAGAAGCACGCGATGCTTTTGATGATATGTTAGATCCAGTCAAGGCAAGAGCTTCACAGCAAATGGTAGAAAAAATACAGGGTGGATTTTTCAATAAAGATACAGCATCAGAGATTATGAGGGCTATGAACAAAGATGCAAAATTGGCAGATATGGTGCAAAGAAAGATGAAACTTGGTGGAATGTCAAATCAAAAATTTAAAGCCCAAATGGACTATATAAAATCGGTAAGCGAGGGAACTTTGGGCCAACCCAAAGAAGAGAAAGAAATAAATTTATTAGAAAAAGTAAAAAAAGCTGAAATAAAAAAACCAAAATCAAAAGGAGATGCCCTTATTACCAAAAAAGGTCAAATAATAGATTTTGATCCGAGTGATAATATAATGGCTACAAAAAAAGACATTGGAATAAATAAAAAAGAAAATAATATGAAAGCTCAAAATCAACCCCAGCAAATAGTAATTCATAATCATGTTTATTTAGACGGAAAACAGATATCTGAATCAATAGTAAGACAATCAAGATATTAAAAGAGGAATAAATAAAAATAAAAAAATGGTAGATAAACTAATAAAACAAGCTGAACAAATATTGCAGGCTTCAATGCATAAAAATATATATAGTGATATTGCACCATATACAAAATTAGCTGCTCATAATTTGGCCAGCCCATATTTGCAACGGAAATTCACATCCTCATGACAATATCCCGACTGTTATACCAGGACCAAATTCAATACCTCCAAGCAAAATGCACAACACATATGGAGAATTTACAGATTTACAGTCAGGTCATACGCCACCAGCAAAAAGAGCCGAAATATATTACGACAACAAACCACCTCCATCAAAAGATTATGCTGACGTTTTTACACAAGGGGATACAATTTCTCAACAAACACCAACAACAATAGATAGAAATAAAATATATTTAGATAATAAACCACCTTCGACATATATACCACCAGATATATTGGCTCAAGGTGATATAATTTCCAAACAAATTTCAACGGATATTAGCAGGGATAAAATATACAAAGATAGCAAAGTACCATATATTGGTAACAGCCCCAATACAAGGCCAATGCCTTATGTGCCTCCTCCTATGCCAGGAGAAAATAATTCAACTCCCATACAAGGCCAAATAAGAAATAATTCTGGCGATGCTCATAGATTGGGTAATTTATATGACGATAGAAGTCCGTTGGGTGGTTTTAATGCAGGCATAAAAGACGGAATTGAGAGTGTGGCCAAAAAGTTGGGTGTGCGGTGGTGGAACTTTTTCTTTGCCAATGCCCGCACCTTTGGGCGCAGTTGATATATTTACAACAGCACACTGGTTAAGAAATATTGCAAAAGAATTTCGGAATATTACAAATCCCCGATAATATGAAAGGTGAAATGACAAGGCCCGGAAATAATATCGCCAAAGGTATAACTTTTGCAGCATCACAACTTGCTTTAACGGCCTTGAATTTTACAGATCCTGCTTATGGATCCGCAGCAAATGCAGTATGGAATCCGTTCTCCCTGATCGCGAGTTCAATTCCATTTTTGAGACCGGATGCTTTAGGAGTTTCGCCGATTGGTGCGGCAGCTTTGGGGTTGACCTATAAAGATAGTATGCAAGCCGGTGGAGATTTAGTAGACAGACATTTGCAAATGAGAAAAGGTATTTATATTGAATCGCCAAATGGACAAATGCTTTCACAAATGAGAGGTCCAAGAAAGGGTGTTGTTGGTGATATAACGCAGGTTGGTGATATACAAACGATACAATCTTGGGGAATAATACCCAGTACTATTGAAGGGCAAATAGAACAAGAAGGTACAATGGGAACAATTGTACAAGGTCTTCCTATTCAAAAAAATCTTTATACGCAAAAAACGCCGTATTCGGATAATATATTTTATCCTTTAGATAAAATTTTAAAAGATACTAGAGATTTGGAAAAAAATAAACTTTTTGATATAAATCAAGTATCTAAAAAAATATCAATAGATAGAATTAGTAAATTGTTTTTTCCTCAAAAATTTCCAGGTCAAGGAAGTTCCAAAGAAGAGGCCCTTTCGTGGGTAGCAGACCCTGTTATGGCCAAGTTAAAATTTAAAACATCTCTTCCAAAAGACACGCCGGATGATTTATCAGTAAAATTTGAAGGAGAAATAGATGGATTGAGAGGGGGACAAATAGACGATTCTAAGGTTTATATGCCACTAATGTTTCAAGATTTGAGAGAAACAAAAGAAAAATTTTTATACCTCAGGGCATTTTTGAAAGAGGGATTTACTGAAACTTTTAATGCAAATTGGGATGTTCAATCTTATTTTGGTCGCGTAGATGGCGTTCCAATTTATAAAAATACAAACAGGGTTATAAGTTTAAGTTTTGATCTGCTTGCTTGGAGTCCTTGTGAGTTGCCAATTATGTATAAAAAATTGCATAAATTACAAAGTATGGTTTATCCACTTTTTGATTCAAACGGATTTTTAAATTGTGGTCCTATAATTAGAATGAAGGTTGGGGATTTAATTAGTTCGAGAGATAAATTAGGATTGCCAGGTTATTTAACTTCATTGGATTTTTCATATGATGATACGCTTTGGAGTCTCGAATTGGATTTAAAGGCCCCGATGAAAATAACAGTAACATTAGCGTTTACTGTGTTGCACGAATTTAATCCCGGAGTTACCAAAACATTTGGTAGTAGCAGGGGTGGTGATGAACTTTGTTTTGGTGGTGCAAAAAATTGGGGCGAAGGTGTCAATGTTTTAGAAGAATTACCCGGCGAAAAAAGTTCATTTGAATCAAATGTAAGAGGAATAATAACAAAAGTGAAAAAATATTATGAAGATTTAAAAGCATCAGGAGTTAATATTTAATGGCTATAAGTAGATATAGAAATTTAAATTTAATAAACAAAAAATATTTAGAAAGTTGTAACAGCATTGCTCAAGAAGATTTGGATAGAATTCAATGTATTAATATTAGAACTACAGGTGAAGATCGATTGGATGTTTTAGCTCATAAATACTTGGGAGATTCACGGATATTGGTATGTAATTGCCATATTGAATGATTTTGAATGGGCGTTTGAATTTGAACCTCGGAAAAATATTAAAAATTCCGATAAATATTCAAGATTTTTTAGGTTTAATTTAATAGGATTAATAATGGCAAAAAAATTACTAATAGAAAAATATAAACAAAAATTATTTGAAATTTGTGGTAATATTGTAATTTTAGACGAATCAACTTATATTGACAGTTCAACAAAATGTAGGTTTATCGATAAAGATTTTCCAAACGATGAATGGTGGGCATTTATACATAATGTTTTAAAGGGCCACTGCCATCCCAAAAGAGCAAATGAAAATAGAAAACAAACTTGTAAAAATAAATATGGGTGCGAATATACAACTCAATCTGAGCAAGTTAAACAAAAAATAAAACAAACAAATTTAGAAAGATTGGGAGTTGAAAGTGCTTTACAATCTGAACAAGTTAAACAAAAAATAAAACAAACAAATTTAAAAAGGCGTGGCGTAGAATATCCAATGCAATCTGAAGAGGTAAGAGAAAAATCAAGACAGACTTGCGAAAAAAAATATGGTTATAAATATCCAATGCAATCAAAAGAAATTCAAGAAAAAACTAAACAAACTTGTCAAGAAGTATATGGTTGTAATTTTACATTTCAAAATAAAGAAATTAGAAAAAAAATAAAACAAACAATGTTAAATAGACATGGAGTAGAAAATGCAAGTCAATCTGAAGACATAAAACAAAAAAAGAGAGAAACTTTTATAAAAAATTTTGGTGTTGAGAATGTTTTTTGCTTGGAAAAAACGAAAGAAAAAATAAAAGAAACAAATTTAAAAAATCATGGTTGTGAATATGCAATGCAATCCGAACAAGTTAGAGAAAAATCCAGACAAACTTGTCAAGCAAAATATGGGTGCGATTACCCATCTCAAAATCCTGACATTGCATTAAAAGTTGCTAAGTCTCAAAAAAATTCAGGCTCTGCAATTCATTGGAAAACAGGAAAAGAAGTAGTTTGGACTGCAAGTTATGAAAAATTTTTTATTGAAGCATTAAATATATCAAAAATAGATTTTGAAAAAGACATTCCATTTTATAACGAAAAGGATAATTATGTTTATTTTGTAGATTTTTATCTCCCAGAATATGACATTTATATTGAATTAAAAGGAAGAGAATACGAAAAAGGGATGAAAAAGTTTGCGTGGTTTCATGAAGAATATCCAAATAGTGTGATGTGGAAGAAAAAAGATCTTAAAGAACTTGGTATATTAAAGCCCAAGCCAAGGGGCAAAAAATAATGGCTGAAATAAAATTTATACCTCCCCAAAAAGATCAAACGTTATCGCAATACCCCGAATATGCGAATAATCCTCTTTTTACTTTTCCAAAAAATTTTGATACAAAATTACAAGATATAACCCCTCTTGAACTTGCTCAAAGTATGCCATATATTAGTTTAGAATTAATTGATTTAGACGGTAAAGTTATAAAAGATTTAAGCATAGAATATTTTCAAAGCCAAATAGACATGACAAAATTAGGCAGTTTAGATCAAAGATATCCTGATAGACCCAATATGTCTCTAAAAGGCGTTGAAATAAAATTAGATACATCAAATAGTGGATTTATAAATACTTTTAAAGTTAGAATAGATATAAAAATACACAAACCAAGTTTAATGACCAACGTTGATTTGGTTTCATTTTTATTCCCGAATGCTCCTCTTAGATTAAAATATGGTTGGAGTAACGCAAAAACTGATTCTTTGCTGAATCAAAAAGAGTGCCTAAATATAAGTACTGTTGATTATAGTATAAGTTACAACGAAGCCGGAGAAGTAGATTTAACGGTTAATTGCTCGGCTTTCAGGGATTCTGTTGGAAGTGTTTATATTGGTGACGTTATGACTAATGTTGCAACATCAAAAATGTATGATTTATTTGCTAGTACATATCAGATAGACGGAATAGAAAGAAGATATAAACAATTGGAAGCATATTTAGAATACGTAAAAACAGAGCAACAAAAATTAAAAGACAACAATAAACAAGGTTCTAATGAATATAAATTATTGGAACAATATAGAACTTCTTTAACAAATGCAGAACAAAGAACAAGAGGGCAGATAAAAAATAATTATGAATTGTTGTGTCTTGATTTGAGTCATAAAACAACAGATAAAGAAAAATATATGAAAGGGAATTTTAAAAAAATTGTTAGAGTTAGAGATGTTGTTGAGATATTGTGCACCGCTACACTAGATAATATATTTACAAATACTATTCCAAATTTTAAAAAATTAAGTTTCATTTTTGGTGACTTTAACGACGATACAAAGGTTTCTTTTTTTAAAAATATTGGTGATTTTCCTATTATTTGGGATAGGTTTATAAAAGAATTGGGAGTTACAAAAACCATAACAGCAACGCAGTCTTTAACGATAAATGATTTATTGACTAAGTTGAGAAAATACATTACAACCCCAGCCAATTGGGAACCCTTTTTGAAAGGACAAGAAGAGGTGAATTTTCCCGAAATAGAAATTTATATGACAAACAGAATAGAGGGGGCCGGATCAAACGAAAAATCTATTTTTGAAATTTATTTGATGGATTCAAAAAAAGATATTCCAATAACGACAAAAGAAATGCCAACCGGAAAAGCAGCATCTGGAATCTTAAAACAACAAATCATGGACAAATATGGCATCCCGACAATAAAATTAGGACATGCAAATTCTTTTATAAAAAATATTTCATTTACTACAAATTTAGCTCCGGGAATGAAAGAGGTATTAATATGTCAAACGGAGGAGAATAGGGCTTTAGACATGAGAAATTTTGTTTTGCCGGGTTTAGCAGGACAATTTACACCTCAGACGCCTTTAACATTGCCAATAAAAGGAGAAATGACTGTTATTGGTACTCCAGAGTGGAAACCTTTTAAGGCTATTTTTATTGATTCGGGTATTTATTTTATTGACGGGATTTATAAAATAATAGACGTGACACATACGATAACACCTGAGGGGTTTTTTACAAAATTTTCTTTCTTGTGGAACTAACTTGCTCAAATAATTCTCAAATAATATTCAAAATAATTTTCAAAAAAACCCTTGACAAAATAATTTTTTTGTTGTATTATTTAAAATATGCTTGATAATCACTTCGTCATTATTGACCAAATTCTTAACTATAAAAACGTCCTATCTCTTTGTCATTTTAATCCCAAACTCTACATGCAGCAAACTTGTCAAAGCACCTCCGAATCGAACGCAATAATTTCTGCTGACGAACAAGCAATATACTTTGATTTTTTTAAACAATCTAATATATTTAACTTGTTCATATACGATGTAAAAATACTATATCGGCTAAAAGGACATAAAGTTGATCAATTTATTGACTTGGTCAAAGAAATTCTCGGCGAAGAAAAAATAAAAAAAATAAATTTATTATCTTCAAAATTAGAAGCCCAAATTAATAGTTATAAAAATACGAAAATAAACTTCTTAAATTTTAATGTTTATGATGCTTTTCCAAAACAACTAATTGATTCGTTTTATGAAGAAAGAGCAAATATTATATTAGAATTATTTAACAACTTTAAAGACAAAGAAATATTGGAATATTATGAAAAGGTATTTTTCAAATTTATTTGTTATGTAGCCGAAACAAACAAGAACGAAATAAATGTTGATTTGAACAATGCGACCGAAGAGTGCCAAAGAGACTTACCATTGATAAAAAAGCACATAAAAGAAAAAAAAATAAAAGTTAATATTAATCCATTGGGAGCAAAAGATGGAAGAATGACTTGCTCAAATGGTTTTGTTAATTTATATGGACTAAAAAAAGAATCACGTCGGATGTTGATTTCTTGTGATGATCACTATCTTGTGCAAATGGATTACAAATGTTTTCAGCCTAGAATAGCAATGTCTCAAATTGAAAATGAAGAATTTAGGAATAGAATGGCCGCTATAGAAGATATTTATTCAATATTTGAAGGAAACAGAGAAGAAAATAAAAGAAACTTATTAGTCTGGATGTTTAACGATCAACCAAATGAAACAATTGAGAAAGAAGTTGGTCAAATAAGAGCATTGCGAAAAGAGATATATGAGAATGTGCGCATAAATAAAAAAATAAAAAATATATTTGGAAGAGTTTTGTATTTTAATGAAGAGGAAGAAAGAACGGTTTTTAAGAATTATATTGATTCTTTGGAAGCTGATATATTAATTAATGTTTTTTGTAAGATATTTGATTACTTAAAAGAGAATAAATGTAAATCAAAGATTCTTTTTCCATTTCATGATTCAATTATTTTTGAAATAAATAAAAAAGAACTTGACATCGTAAAAAAAATATGGTATATTATGAAATATGAGACGGGTATTGAGTTTAATTTTCCAGTTGAAATTAAAGCAGGTAAAAATTTATTCGATTTGAAGGAAATTAAATGACCAAAAAACTATTGGACATATATGAAAAAGTTTTTGAAGTTTCTTTGAGGGGTGATGAAGGATTAAGTGATTATGTAGATGTTATGACAAAAGATTTATCAAATGAAGAGTTAAAAGAATTATTGGACTATATATTTGAGAAACAAAAAACATATGAAAAGGAATTAGAAAAATTAAAAGATAAAAGAAAGAAAATGCTAAATTAAAGGAGATCAAATTATGAAAATTACTTTTGATACAGAAATTTATGAAGAATTATGCACAACAAAAAAAATAATTAATTTTTTGATAAAAAGTTATAATAGCGACGATGAGGACGAAGAAGAAAATTTGTATGCACCAGAAGATGAGGATGGTCCAGTATTAAACAAGGAAGATTGCAGGGATAAAGAAATTTTAGAAGGAGAAGACTGTGATTGTGAAGATTGTCAAGATACAAGAGAAGCAATTGAACATTATGAAAAAAGAAAACCTAAATTTTTAGATGTTTGTGGTTCTTGCGAACAAGAAGACTGTGAGATTGATAAACACTATTGTGACAATCATGAATGTTATAAATGTGCTTGTGGGTGCGATGAAGAGGAAGATGAGGAAGAAACGGCAAAATGGCAAGCCCAAGAAGCTCATCGCGACTGTTGTGATTTTTGTGATGATGGCGAACATAATAAATAAAAAAAATAAATTTTAAAGGAGAAAGAAATGACAAAAGATAAGTTGACCAAAGAAGAAAAAGATTATCAAAAGTACATTAAGGATTCGATAAAAACAATTAAAAAAGCAAGTGAAAAGTTTAATGTAGATCCTGAAAATGTCGCAAAATTTTTAAATTACTTGTCCAAAAAATGTTGCATTCACGTATGGGACGAAAATAATGTTAATTTTTTTGATTCATTTTTCGCTTCAAATGAAGATGGATTTGTTATAGTTGTTGGGGAAAAAGAAGAAACCGATCAAGAAGAAGAATGTGATAATGAAACTGAATATGGTGATGCATATATAGAATGTCAAAACAAAATGAAAGAGCAAGGGGAAAATTAGAGATGAATAAAAGTAGAGCGTCATTTGATTCTTTTAAAAGAAAATCATTTGAAGAAGAAATTAAAGAGACAGATAAACATCAAATGCCCAAAGAAGAACTAATTTTGGTCATAGAAGATGTGCAAGAATTGGATGCACAAGGATTGACAAAAGAAGAAGCACAAGAACTAAAAGAGAAAGAATATATAGTTGAAAAATTAGAAAAGGAGATTGAAAAAGAAGAAAGAAAATTTAAACCACACAAAAGAAAAAAAATAAAAAAGATTATTTTAGATTTATAAACAATTTAAAGGAGAAAGAAATGCAAAAGTTTGATCCAGAAATTTTGAAACAGAAGATAGAACAACTAAGAAACCCAAAGGCGTTTAAAAGCCAACAAAGGGACGAGAAGTCAAGTAGAATTTGGAGACCAAAACAAGACGAACCAAACCTTGTGCGTCTCATTAGATATCCATTTGCGGAAGATGTGCAAGATGCTGCACAACAAAGATTTTTTCATTATGGCGTAGCAGGGAAATATACGGTGATGTGTTTGTATAAAAACAAATTGGGCGACTGTTGTCCAGTGTGCGAATTGGCAACTCAATTGTGGAACTCAAAAGATCCGCAAGATAAGGAATTAGCGAAGAAGATGTTTGCGTCGGACAGGTATATTTCCCTGTTAATTGACAGAGCAGACCCAAAATTTATTCCAAAGTTTTATGTGCATAGTAAGAAAATTTATGATAAAATTTTAACGTATTTGTGCAAGCCGGATTTTTCAGAATTTTTCGATGAGTTGACCGGGTTAGACATGGAAATTACATCAACAAAGTCTGAGCGTAGTATGTTTGCTATTCCTGATTTTTCTTTTGCAAGAAAAGAATCAAGACTGGCAAAAACCGACATAGAAATAAAAGAAATATTAAATAATATTCCAAAAATTGAAGATGTTTTTAAGCCAATGTCTGAGGTTGAAATCAGAAAGATTGTGGACAAGTGGTTGGATGTTTCAGAGGATCCAAAAGGTAAAACAATTCAAGGAAAGAAACAAGGAGAAGAAAAAGATGAACTTAAAGATGATATGCAAAAAATTGACAAAATTTTCGACAATAACGATGAACAAAGTCTTGAGCAGGCTTTTGATAGCATTAAATAGCGAGCAGATTGATTTTGAAGAGAAGCCAAAGAATCCCTACGGGAAACATTTGAAGGAGTATTCAAAGGGATTTCCATTTGATGTTGAAGTGACAATCAATTACTTTGAGAAGGGCGATTTGCTCACAGTAAATAAAAAAAATAAAAACGTTTTAAGTGAATTTATTTGGATTGAGGAGAAATAATAACATGGCGAAGAAGAAGAGCGAAGAAAAGGAAATAAGCAACCTGGAAAAGGATTTGAAGGTGATTCTGGAAGGCGACGAAATGGAAGAGGTGAACGAGTTTATCCCCACTGGTTCAACTTTACTTGACTATGCTATTGCAAATAGAGAAAACGGGGGAGTACCAGTTGGAAGAATCACGGAAATAATTGGTGAAAATTCTTCGGGCAAGACTCTTTTGTGCGCTCATTTGGCGGCTAATGCTCAGAAAAAGAATGGAGTTGTGGTTTTTATCGATACGGAACATAGCTTTGACAAGGGATTCTCCTTGAGAATTGGAATTAATCACCAAAAGGGTTTTTGCTACAAGGAGAATCTGGATTGCCTTGAAGAAGTTTTTATTTATATTGATAAAACTATAGCTAAAATTAGGCAGCAATTTCCAAATGTTTTGACACTTATTGTATGGGATAGCGTGGGAGCCACCCCAGCCAGGGTTGAACTAGAAGATGAATTTGATCCAACAAAGCAAATGGCAGTGCAGGCCAGAATTATGTCTAAAGGTTTGAGGAAGATTTGCGGAACAATTAAGAAAGAAAGAATTGCTCTTGTTGTTACGAATCAACTTCGTACAAAAATTGGGATTGCCTTCGGGGATCCAGATACGACGGGTCATGGTCGAGCTTTGAGTTTTTACGCATCAGTTAGAATGAAATTGAGTACTAGACAAAAAATTATTAACCCAAAAACAAAGGATGTGTTGGGAATTCACATGGTTGTCAAGATATTTAAGAATAAATTAGGTCCCGGTTTTCGAACTGTTGAGATGCCAATCTTTTATGATTATGGAATTTCAGACAAGCAAAGTTGGTTGACTTATCTTGAAGAGCTTGAAATTGTGTCAGGTACAGCTTGGAAGAAAATTGTAGCAGACGGTAAAGAATATACCTTTCAGTCAGCAGGTTGGTTGAAAACATTGAAAGAAAATCCTGACTTAGAAGAATTTATTTTGAAGAAAATTGCGAGCAAGATGATAATTATATATGGTCCAAAAGAAGATTTGGATATTGATTTAGGATCTTTTTTAGAAGTTGATCAAATTGCAAGTGATTTAGACAAAGTTGATAAAGTTTTTGAAGAGGAATAATTAAACCATTTTTTGAAAGGAAATTAAAATGAAAGAAAGATTTTTTGTATGTGACAGCGTTTCGGGTGGCAAGTTTTGGAGAGTTTGCTTGGATGGAAATACTGTATTTATTGCATTTGGAAAATTAGAAACGGAGGGTCAAAATACATTTAAAGATTTTGAAACGTCTGAACAAGCTGAAAAATTCATGAATAAAAAGATTCAAGAAAAGCAAAAAAAAGGCTATCAGGAAATTGTAGAATAATGGGAAAAAAATTAACAATTGAAGAAGTTAAAAAGAGAATAAAACAAATTCATGGTGATATTATAATTTTGGATGAATCTACTTATATTAATGTAAATACTAAATGTAGATTTATCGATAAAGATTATGGTGAATATTGGACTCTTCCTTTTTATCCGTTAAATGGCTGTTCTTGTAAAGCAAGGAATGATAAAAAATCAATAAAATCTTTAAATGAAATTAAAGAAAAGTTATATAAAGTGCACGGAGATATTATTATTATTGATGAATCAACCTATGTTGATACACAACATAAAGCAAAATTTATTGATAAAGATTTTGGCGAATGGTGGGCTCTACCAAATAATGTTATAAACAGGGGTCGCAGACACTGGAAACGTGCTAGAATATTACCAATAGAACAAATTAAAGAAAGAATAAAGCAAATTCACGGCGACAATATTGTCATTGATGAATTGACCTATGTAGACACCAAGCATAAGTGTAGATTCGTTGATAAAGATTACGGGGAATGGTGGACAACACCAAATAGTGTTTTAAACGGACACGGTTGTTTTAAAAGAAAGACTGAAAGGCTGATAATAACTTGTCAAAAAAAATATGGTTGTGATAATCCAGGCCAAAATGAGGAAGTAAAGGAAAAAATAAGAAAATCAAACAAAGAAAAATATGGTAATGAATGTTCCTTGTTGAACAAAGAGGTACAAGAAAAAATAAAACAAACGAATTTAAAACTGTTTGGGACTGAAAATCCTTTTCAAAGTGAACAAATAAAAGAAAAAATAAAAGAAACAAATTTAAAAAATCATGGCTGTGAATATCCAACGCAAAATAAGAATATTGCTTTAAAGGGAGCATTGGCTCAAAATAATTCGGGCATTATAAAACATTGGAAAACGGGAGAAGAGTGCATTTGGACGGCCAGCTACGAAGAAGCTGTTTTATTAGATAGAAATAAAAAACAAATTGAATTTCTTTGGCAGCCCGAAGTTTTCAAGATGCCAGATGGCCATACATATAGACCTGATATGTATTTAGTTAAAGAAAAAATATGGGTTGAAATTAAAGGATACAAGAGAAAAGAAGCAATGGAAAAATTTAACTGGTTCAAAAAAGAACATCCCAATACCGAACTTTGGGACAAAAAGAAATTAATTGAACTTGGAATTTTAAAGAAAAATGGAAAGAAAAATATTTAATTAAAGGAAATAACATGCCCAACATAAGAATAGGCGATTTAATTTCGGCAACATACCACGGTGAAAATAGCCATGATTTTTATCCACAAATTTTAGTTCTCCATAATCGCTGGGCGAGAAAGAACTTCCCACATGAAGTCGCCAAAGTACATGGTCTAAATCTAAACGTATTTTCCGAATACGAACTCGCGGTCATATACTCTGTCCTCAATCCAGATTTAGTTGCCCGATATGAGAAAACAAAACCACAAATTGCACATTACGTTCGCTCACTTCACCAAACAGTTATCAAACAAGGACTTGACATCGAAAACCCATTAGATTTTTATACCAAATTTATTAGACAATTTGTTAAAAGTTCTGACGGATATCGTCTTTACTTTCCGGAAAAAATGGTCAACGTCAAGGTAATCACAAAACGCGAGGTACTTATGGGCAAACAACAAGGTATATTCAGCAAATATATAAAACGTTTTGGATAAGGATTTTTACAATGACACCTAAAATAGACCCCAAAATTGACATTTTAGTGCAAAAAATCAATTTATTATCTAGAGAGAACCTAAAATTACATAAAGAAATTAAAAGAATCAAAGAAGAACTAAGAAGGTTAGACTCAAATATTTCTGCAATAAAAAGAAAATAAATAATTTTTATTTTATTTATTATGTTTTCAAAAATAATCCTTGACAAAATTTTTTGTTTATGTTAAATTCAAAATGAAAGGATATAAAAATGGAAAAAGAAAAAAATATCAACCTATATTCTAACGAGAGCATTATGAATGCTAAATATGATACATGTGATGTATTATATAACAAAATAAGATTTTCATTATCTCAAAAAGCTTTTGATGAAAATAAAGAAATTCTTTCTTTTAGTATTGATAAGTGGGTGACATTTAATGAGGAAGATATAATTATACTTTTAAAAGATTTAAATTTAAAAATAGTAAGCGAAGATCTTGGCGGCACCGCGATTTTTAAAAGTTCAGAGCGATTGTTTTCACACGCAAAGGTAATTATTTATGCAAATAATAGTACGTGTTTGTGTGTAACAAAATGTTGCGATAAAGATGATGTGAATAACTCTGTTTTTTTTCATTTTTTAACAATTGAACAAAAAAATATGAATATTTTTGTGAAATTTTCTTTGACACTAAAGCAGTTTATAAATTCAAAACCCAAAGATGTTTATATGATTACACAAGATACAGGTAGACATTATAGTTTTGAAACGATAGGAAGCATCGATAAAAAAATTAATAGAGAAAATTATGATAAAAGTGTTATAGATGGATATGACTATATAGTAAAAAATATACAAAATAAAAATGCTGGCAGATTGGTCATTCTCTCTGGTCCCCCAGGGTCTGGTAAAAGTTATTTTATTCGGGGATTAATTAATGAAATTCAAGATGTTAAATTTGTTTTGTTGCAATCTAATTTGTTATGTTCTTTAGATCAGCCAACAATAATTCCACTATTAATTGCAAATAGAGAAGAAGACAAACCATTTGTTTTTGTTATTGAGGATGCAGATAATTATTTGGTTTCTCGTAGTGCGGACAATATGACTTCAATTAGTTCTTTGTTAAATTTTTGTGATGGATTGTTTGGCTCGTTTATAAATTTAAAAATTATTGCAACAACAAATGCGCATGAATTAGATGTTGACGAAGCCTTAAAAAGACCAGGAAGGCTATTACTTCATCAAAAAATCGATTTATTGGAACCTGAACAAGCGAATGAAATCTACAAAAGTTTAGAAGGTAACGCTAATTTTTCTTTTAACAAGTCGATATCTCTTGCTGAAATATATGCAAAAGCATTAGGATCAAAAATTGAAAAGAAAGAAGCCGCCAAAAAATTAGGATTCTGTTAAATTCAAAATGAAAGGACATAAAAATGAATACTATTTGTCCATATTGTCAAAAAAGAGAAGTTGAAAGGAAAACGAGATGATTATAAACCCTAATTTAGAATTTATTACATCAAATTATAAGCAGACTATAGACTTGATTCAAAAACATGTTCAAAAACCACGCCTAGAACGCTTATTGCGGCTTATAGAGACCGATTATGGACAAAGATATAGTCTGATACCGGCCAGCACTCAAAAAGAGTTTTACGGGGCATTTCCAGGCGGTCTATGCTATCATAATTTAAATGTTATGAAGTGGCTAAATAAGTTTGCAAATTTGATGGCCAAAGATAAATACCCATTAGACACACTAATAACTGTAGCAGTTCTGCATGAAATAGGAAAATTGGGCGACAAAGACAATGAATATTATGTCTCAGTTGAATCAACTTGGCATAGAGATCGTGGCATATTCTATGAAATAAATAAAAATATTAATTTTATGAGAGTTAATCACAGATCTTTATTTATTGCTCAAGAATATGGTATTGATTTAAATCAAGAAGAATACTTGGCTATATTTCTTAATGGTGAACAATATTCTTTAGATAATGAAAGTTATCAACATAAAGAACCTTTATTGGTTAAAATATTAAGGTTTGCTGATCAGTATAGTATTGCTTTAGAAAAAGAGAATGAAGTTAGGTTTTTTTAAATTTTATTTTTATTTTATTTATTACGTGCGAAATCAGAGGAATAAATAATGTTCAAAGAAAAATCAAAAGGAGAACTAAAACAAGAATTAGTTGATTTAGAAAATAAAACAATTTTTTTAGCTTTCAAAGAAATGATAAAAGAAAACGATAAAGCAAAAAAAATATTAGAATCAATGAAAATTAAAGGGGAACAAATTAACCAATGATTCTTTTAATTGATGGTACAAATTTATTTATTTGCCAATTTATGGCGATGCCAAATTTAGACGGTGAAGGTCGGTCGGTTGGCGGTGTTGTTGGTTTTTTAAAATGCTTAAAATATTATGTATATAAATTCAATCCATCAAAAGTTATTATATGCTGGGATGGAAAAGGTGGTAGTCAAAAAAGAAGAAAATTAATAGAAGATTATAAACACGGTAGAAGACCATTAAAGCCCAATAGAAACTACGACTATGAATTAGAAGACACGCCCAAAGATAAAATTTTTCAACGAATAAAACTAGGGCAATATTTAACTTGTCTCCCGGTACACCAAATTACAATAGATAATATTGAAGCAGACGATGTTATAGCATACTTAGTTGGATATTATCCTGACGAACGAAAAGTAATAGTTTCAACTGATAAAGATTTTTATCAACTATTAGATCAAAAAACCATCATATACAATTCCGTAAAGAAAGTATTTAAAACAAAAAATAATTGTTTTGAAGAGTATAAAATATATCCTTGTAACTTTGCAATAGCAAAAGCAATTGTTGGTGATAAAAGTGACAATATAAAAGGCATAGAAGGAGTTGGTTTTAAGAAAGTTCTAAAATTATTCCCATTTTTATCTGAAGAAAAAGAAATTCAATTAGAACAAGTATTTGAGCATTGTAAAGAAAAAGAAAAAAAATATTTGAAAATATTAAATTCAAAAGATATAATTATACGAAACCACGAAGCAATGCAATTAAAAAATACAATAATAAGTTCTCATAGTGCTTCTAAAATAAAAGATGTGTTAGAAAAAAAACTTACTCTAAATGTAGTCAGATATCGGACAAGCATTTTAAAAGATGGATTAAGTTGTATAGACTTTACAGATTCATTTAAAAGTTTATTGGGAAGAAATTCATGAAAAGAGTTTGTTCATATTGCAATAAAAAAGAAACAATTATAGAAGTAAGATCATTTTCTTTTTGTTCAGACTGTTTTCAAAAATGGTTTGGCTTTGAACATGAAAATTATGATCTTGATCGATATCCCGACACAAAACTACTAAATAATTATAAATTAGAAAAAGGTTTTATTTGGTTTAACGGATCAAAACGTTGGTTCAAAAATGGTGAACCACACCGTGACAACGACAAACCAGCGGTAGTTTGTGCTGACGGATCAAAGTATTGGTTCAAAAATGGTCAACGACACCGTGACAACGACAAACCAGCAGAGGTTTTGGCTGACGGATCAAAGTATTGGTACAAAAATGGTCAACAACACCGTGACAACGACAAACCAGCAGAGGTTTACGCTAACGGAACAAAGCGTTGGTTCAAAAATGGTCAACGACACCGTGACAACGACAAACCAACAGAGGTTTGTGCTGACGGAACAAAGTATTGGTACAAAAATGATAAATTTGTAAAAAGTGAAACATAACAAATAAAAAAAATTAATCTAAAGAAAGGATTTTAAAATGATTAATGAAAAAAGACAAGAACTTAAAAAAAAATTTGATCATTACTACGAAGTAATAAGTTCTATTTTAAATCAAAACGTAAAGAAAGAAGAGGCGCAAGATATACCAGAATTTATAGCCTATGAAGTAATAGATTTGATTGAGTGGGTCGCAGACTATGAATTGCAGCCCTACGTAGCCAAGAAGTTAATAAGAGAGTACAGCATGGATAAAGAAGCACAAGAATACATAAAGAAATACTTTTCACTTTGGAAAATTTAAATGATTTGCCCATATTGTAACAAAAAAGAAACGGTTATAAAAATAAGATCATTTCCTTTTTGTTCAGACTGTTTTCAAAAGTGGTTTGGCTTTGAACCTAAAGATTATGATCCTAATCAATATCCCGACACAAAATTATTTAATAATTATAGATTGGAAAAAGGTTTTATTTGGGCTGACGGATCAAAGAATTGGTACAAAAATGGTCAACCACATAGTGACAACGACAAACCAGCGGTAGTTTATGCTGACGGATCAAAGTATTGGTACAAAAATGGTGAACTACACCGTGACAACGACAAACCAGCAATGGTTTTTACTGACGGAACAAAGTTTTGGTACAAAAATGGTCAACAACACCGTGACAACGACAAACCAGCAGAGATTTGGGCTGACGGATCAAAGTTTTGGTACAAAAATGGCGAGTTTATAAAAGAAGAAACATAACAAATAAAAAATAAAATTATATATTTATTAAATATAAAAGGAGCTAAAATGTCAAGTAATGTAAAATTCAACAGGGGACCAGAATTTGAAAAAATGTTAACACATGCGTTGATTTCTGATAGTAAATTTGCTGAACAAATGTACGAAATATTAGACGATGAATACTTCTCAATAGAATATTTAAAATTTATTGTTAGGTTGTTATTTAATTATTACAAAGAATATAGATTATTTCCATCGTTAAAAGTTGTAATAATGTCAGTTGAAAAAAATGTGGAGCAAGGAATAAAAAAAGAAAAATTAATGGAATATTTAAATGAGTTTAAAAAACCTATTGGTGGAGACTTGCCATTTGTAAAAAAGGAAGCAAGAAATTTTTGCAAAAATGCATTGTTCTTTTCAACTGTTGATGATTGTGTTAGAACGATCGAAGGAAACAAATACGATGTAGATTTTGATGATTTATATAGCAAATTTATGAAAGCAATCAGAAAAGGAGAGGATAGAAATATTGGACACGATTTTAAGGATGATTTTGACAAGAGAATGATTAAAGCAATTAGAAATCCAGTTGCTACACCTTGGCCATTATTGAACAAACATTTGGATGAGTGTGGACCAGGAATTGGGGAAATTTCTTGCATAGCTGCACCTTCGGGTTGTCATCTAAAAGGAACAAAAGTTATAATGTTTGATGGTAGTTTAAAAAATGTGGAAGATGTAAAAATTGGCGATCAGCTAATGGGACCAAGCAGTACTCCAAGAAATGTTTTAAAAACAATAAATGGAACAGGGAAAATGTATAAAATAATCCCTATAAAAGGTAAAGAATTTATTGTTAACGATGAACACATATTAAGATTGCAAAGTATAAATGAAGGGAAAAAATATGGCAAAACAGGAAAAGAATATGCTGAAATATCTATTAAAGATTATTTAGATAAGTCAAAATATTTTAAATCTGTTCATAAATTGTATAAAGTTCCAATAGAATTTAAAGAAAATAATGATTTGGAAATTGATCCATATTTTTTAGGTTTATTATTGGGAGATGGTTGTTTAGTAAAAAGCATAATGATTACAACAATGGACAAAGAAATAGAAGAACAAATATACAAATTTTCAGATTTTTATGGCACAAGAATTTATTCGAGAAAAAAAATAGATGGGAAGGCGAGTGATTATTTTTTTAGATCTAATTATGGAAAAAATATAGAATTACACGAAGGATTGAAAAAATTAAATTTACTTGAACACAATGCTGATGATAAATTTATACCAAATAAATATAAAATTAATAGTATTGAAAATAGATTAAAAATATTAGCAGGTTTATTAGATACGGATGGTCATTATGTTTCGCACGGTAAATGTTTTGAATACGTTTCGGCTTCAAAAAAATTAGCCAATGATGTTTTATTTATAGCGCATTCTCTTGGATTTGGGGGAGAAATAGTTGAAAAAATAGTTAATGGCAAGATTTATTATAGAATGCATATATCAGGGGATTGTTCTATTGTACCGACAAAAATAAAAAGAAAGCAAGCCGAAAAAAGACTACAAAAAAAGGATGTATTAAAGACAGGATTTGATATTGAATATTATGGAATTGATGAATACTTTGGGTTTCAATTAGATGAAGATAATTTGTATTTATTAGATGATTTTACAGTCATGCACAATTGCGGGAAAAGTCATATACTAGTTGATGTAGGATATGCAGCCGCCTTCGCCGGAAAAACAGTTGTTTATTGCTCGTTGGAATTGTCAGAGATAAAAATAGGTAATAGATTTACCGCAAGGCATACAGGGATTCCTTTGGATGATTTGACGAACAATAAAGAAAAAATAAAAAAAGATTTAGAAACTTTAAAAGGTCAGATCAATATTAAAGAATATAGCTCAATGGATCGTGTAACCATTTTAAAATTAAAAAATCATATTGAATATTATCAATCAAATACTGGGAAAAAAGTTGATTTATTAATTGTTGATTATGCCGGTTTAATGAATCCCGTTGAAAAAAGCTATCATGATAGATATGATAATATGAGATGCGTATTTGAAGAATTGGTGTCTTTAGGTAAAGATTTAAGAATACCCGTTTGGACAGCTTTTCAAACAAACCGTTCAAGTGTAAATAAAGAGATAATTGATATTGATTCTATTGCAGAAGCTTTTTCAATTATTATGGCAAGTGATTTGTTCTTGACTTTTAATGTAACAAACAGATATAATAGAGAAGGTGGATGGATTAGAAAGGGCAAATTATTTGTTGCAAAATCAAGGTTAGGTTCGGACAAAATGGTCTTTGATGCGGAGATAAATACGTCAGTGTCTAAGTTGGACATATCAATTCCAAAAGAAGAGGCGCAAGAACAAGATCAAATGGGTCAACTACAAAAGAGATTGTCTCAATTGAAAAATCAAAATAGATGTAACTAATCAAAGGAAAAGAAATTGAAAATCAACGATAAGTACTTTTTAATTCCTGCACATTTGGAAATAGCAAAAGCTCGCTATTTCCTCAAAGATGAAAATGGGAATTGTATTGAAGATGATATTTACGATGTATTTAAAAGAGTAACCGATTATATATATCAAAACGACTCAAAGAAAAATAAAGAAAAAGCTTTACAAAAATGTATTGAAAAGAAATTAATTTATGGTGGTAGAATATTAGCTCAAAGTGGAACAGGTGTTAAAAATTTATATAATTGTTTTACAATTGGAATTGATGACACAAGAGAATCAATCTCAGAGGCTAAAAGAAAACATTTTCATTTGCAATGCAAAGGTGGTGGTGTTGGTTTAAATTTTAGCACACTAAGACCCAATGGTTCTATATGTGTTTCAAATCAAAGTAGAGCGTCAGGGCCGATAGGTTTTTTGAACGATTTCTCTTATCAATCTTCTAATATAAGCCAAAATGGAAATCGTTCAGGTGCTTCACTTGGCTTGCTTGAGGATTGGCATCCCGATCTTTATGACTTCATAAAGTTTAAAAGTGAAAATAATTGGGAAAATATTAGAAAATTTGCAAATATATTTGATGAAGATAAATTTTCAACATTTCAGTGGAAGACACAGCATCCTTGGCAGTCTTTTAATGTATCAGTATTGTTATCTGATAAGTTTATGAACGCTCTAATAAATGAATCTCAGTCACCATGGATAACAAACTGGAAAGGGACGGGTTGGCATTTTTATGATTTTGACAATAATGATAAAAAAATAACCGTTGTTGCCCCAAGTGAAGAAATGGCTATTTACAAGGCATCTTGTCAAGTACCGTATTTTAATGTTTCAAATCTGAAAAAAGAAAATGGACCATATGATTGGACAGTTTTGCAATGGTTTAATTTTATTTGTCAGCATGCTTGGGCCGATGGTTGTCCTGGTGTTATGTTTTTTGACACAGCAAAACGATATCATAATGGTGAATACTTCAATAAAATACAAGCATGCAACGCTTGTTCAGAGCAGATCATGCCGGTCAATTCTGTATGCTGTTTGGCTTCTTTGTGTTTGCCATCTTTTATGAAAAATGATAAATTTGATTTTGAAGATTTTAAAGAGACAATTGAAGTTGCAATAAGAGGTTTAGATAATATTATAGATATAAGCATTGTTGGAGAAAAAGAAATAGATGAAAATTCTTTAAAAGAAAGAAGAATTGGATTGGGCACTACTGGTATTGGTGAACTATTAATTATGAACAAGTTAAAGTATTCCTCTGAAGAAGGTAGACAATTTGTTGATAATATTTTAACAATATTAAGAGATACGGCATATAGAGCAAGTATTAAATTGGCAAAAGAAAGAGATCATTTTCCAATGTTTAATTATGAAGGATTTTCTAAATCAGAATTTTTTAAAACATTGCCTGAAGATGTTAAAAAGGAAATAAAAAAATATGGAATAAGAAATGTTACATTACTCACACAGCAGCCGGCGGGCACAACAGGAACTATGTTGGGTTTTGCACAGGGAGCTGAGCCTTATTTTGCCATGTGCTATAACAGAAATTCCAGGGTTGGGAGTTTTTTGGATGGTTCGCCAATTTTTAGAAAATGGCTCGAAGAAAATAAAATTGATTATTCGAAATATAATTTTTCATTGGATGAATTAAAAAAAGAAATAAAAGTTCCAGAATATTTTGAGGAAGCGCATACTATTTCATGGGAAGATCATTTAAAAATGCAAGCAGTTTTTTCAAAAAATGTATGTAGTAATGTTTCAAAAACGATTAATTTATCAAGCAATGCAACGGTCGAGGATGTTCAAAGTGTATTTGTCGAAGCATATAAATTGGGAATTAAATCAACAACAGTTTATCGTGATGGATGTAAAAAACAAATATTGGAGCACTTAAAGACAAAAGAAAGAAAGCGTCCACAAAATATTATACCATCCGAATCCCCAAAAAGACCAAAGGAATTACCGTGTCACATCCATCATACTTCAATAAAGGGCGATAAATGGACGGTAATAATCGGACTTTATAATGGCGAACCATATGAAGTATTTTGTACTTTACAAGATCGATTTGAGATACCCGATAAGTTTAAAAATGGAACAATTATAAAAGATGATAATAGGAAATACAATTTGGGCATAGATGGAATTATTATAAAAGATATTTCATCATGTTTAGTTTCAGACGAGCATAGATCGCTCAGTAGAATGATTTCACTATCTCTTAGACATGGCGTACCCGTATCTTTTATTGTGCAGCAATTATTAAAAGTTGATGGTACAATTGTAGATTTTTCTAAGGCAATTTCAAGAATATTAAAAAAATATATTGATGAAAAAAGTGAAGAAAATATAGGCTGCGTAAAATGTTCAACTTGCGGAAGCACTAAAGTTAAATTAATATCTGGGTGTTGGCAATGTTTGAATTGTAATTCAAGTAAATGTGAATAAATACAAAAATAACACTTGACAAAAGAAAAAAAATAATGTATAATCAAAAAAGAAACACAAACAAAATAGCGGGAGAATAAAATGAGAAAAATTAAAAACAACATCCTGAAAAAATTAAAGTTGGGTGTAGAAGAAATCGCAACAATAGAAATTGATTGTAAAGAATTGATGTCAGGATGGGAAACATTAAAAGAAAAAATAAAAAATTTATTTAAAAAAATCACGCGAATCAAGAATTCTGCTATTATTAATTTAACAAAATTAAAAGAAAAAATATGGCACTGGTTCTATTTTGAATCATTTATTATCAAAATTTATGATAATATTTGTAGATTTATTGAATGGATTGTAAGGTGTGTTCAATTTAGTATTTTTCTTTGGGACCAGCATGATTTTGATTTTTCATATCTTTTGACACTTATGCAATATAAAGTTTCACGTATGAGAAAGTGCATTAAAAATTACGGTCACTTGGAAAGTTGTGAAGAAGTTTGCAAAGAAATGGAAGTATTTGAGCAGATTATTGAAACCTATTTTAATGCAGATCATACAAAAAAAGAACAAAAAGTACATGATAAAAAATGGGGAGAACAAGTTCAAGAATTTGATGAGCAGCCAATTGTTTTAAAAAATGGTGTTACAGTTTATCAATGGGATCCTAAAAGAAAAAATGCTACAACAAAAAAATTGCACAATCAAGAACGCAAAGAACAAATGAAAATTTATGAACTAGATAGTAAAAGACAGATGGAATCTTTTTATGCAATTTTTGATTACTTAAAAGACCATCTATTGAGATGGTGGGACTGACGGATTAATGGGACCAAGTAGGGACCAAGAGGGACTAAGTTGAAACAATACTATGACATATTAGGCGTTCAATCAGGCGCTACACAAGAAGAAATAAAAAAAGCTTTTAAGGAAAAAGCTTTGAAAATGCACCCCGATCACGGGGGTTCAAAAGAAGATTTTCAACGGCTAAACGAAGCGTATTCAATTCTTTCCGGCAAACAGCAACCGAAACATACACAACCTGACCCAAATTTTGGCGGATTTAATCCGTTTGATTTTGGGTTTGATTTTAATCACATAAGAGACATATTTAATCAAGCAAACAAATCAAATCCACAAGGTTCAGCAAGAAGACAATATCAAAAACCACCCGATAATGAAAGAGATTTAAAAATTTCCTTTGACTTGTCCATAGAAGACATAAAAAATGGAAAAGAATTTAAAATAAACTACAATCAATCAACACCTTGTAAAAAATGTAATGGTATTGGCGGGACCAAAAAAGAAAGATGTTCACAATGTAATGGGCATGGACACATAAAACACGAACAAAGACAAGCAAATTTTTGTTTTAGTTCAACCACTACTTGTCCAAGTTGCCAAGGAACTGGCGAAACAATTGACAATATATGCAAAGAGTGTAAAGGTAATGGTTTTAAAATTTTTGAAAAAGAATTAACTTTTATTGTGAAGGAGAAATAATATGTCCATGTTTGACACAATTTTAATCAACAAAAGAATAAGAGAAAATTATAAAGATTTCTTTACTTGTCCAAAATGCAGCTCTGCATTAAGTGACAATTTTCAAACACATGATTTGTATGATTCAATGGATACATATTATCTTACATATGACGAAATGTCTAACATAATTTTAGTTGAACTTGGAAAACCAAGCATAGAGCACGTTCAATATTATACCGACGAGGAAATAAAGAAAAATAATGAAAATATGTCACATGCTATTTTTGAATTAAAGAAAGGTGATTTCTTTTATTTACCGGAAGCGTATTTGCCTGAAAATAGAAAACAACTTTCTATGGGCAATTTACCACACCAATATATTGAAATTTGTGATATATGCGATGGTTGTAAACATTTTGTGAATTTAGAGCTTAAATTTACGGACGGTATTTTGACCGGCTTAAGAAGGATTGAATAATGGCAGAAAAAGACAGATTAACTATTGAACAAGTTAAAATAAAATTATTTAGGGTGCATGGTGATAATTTAACGCTAGATGAATTAACTTATGTTGACATGAGAACGAGATGTAGATTTATTGATAAAGATTTTCCAAATGATGAATGGTGGGCAAGTCCAGATAGTGTCATTAGTGGAAAGCGTAATCATCCCAAAAGAGGTGTTTTAATATGCTCTCAATCTCGCAGATATACAATTGATGAAATTAAAGAAAGAGTTGAAAAAGTACACGGTAATGAATTGACAATAGATGAATCTACTTATGTTGATATGAAAACAAAATGTAGATTTATTGATAAAGATTATGGAGAAAAATTTGATAGTCCTCATAATGTTATAAATCACAAAAGAAGACACAAATTAAGAGGATTTATAAGTCGAATGAAATCTTTGAACAAACATACATTGAAATATAATTGGGAAACAGGAGAAGAAGTCGATTGTACGGCAGGGTATGAGCCGTTGGTTGTTGATCGTTGGAACGAAGAAAAAGAAAGGTTTTGTTGGCAAATTCCTTTTGAAAACAAAGAGGAGAATTATTTTTATTTTGTTGATGCATATTTGCCCGATAAAGATATTTACATAGAAATAAAACGGATATAAAAGAGAAAAAAATATGAAAAAATGGCTTTGGTTTCACAAACAACACCCAAATAGTGAACTTTGGGATAAAGAAAAATTAATTGAACTTGGCATATTAAAAGGAAAGAAAAAATGAATATAAGTAGCAGCAAGTTATTAACACATCGAAATTGCTTAGATGGTTCCACGTCGGCAATTCTTTTTTTAGTTTGCGGGGGCAAAAAAGAGAATATCATCTTCTCAAATCCGAACCATTCTGAAGTTGACGAAATAGTTGGCAATTTAATTCATACGTGGGAAAATCCTATAACTATAGCCGATTTGAGCGTGTCCAAAGAAATGGCAGAAAAAATGTCGTTTCGGTCTGATATAGTTCTTTTAGATCATCATAAAAGCGCAATTCCTTTAATGTTATATAAGTGGTGTCATATTAGTGAAAAGAATGATCAATGTGGTTCTATGATGTTTTATAATTGGTTAAGGTGTAACCCAAACATAACAAATAAAGAAAAATTATTTTTATATGAAGACTTAGTTTTAGTGAGTGATCATTATGACAGGTGGACTCAAAAAAGACATGCTTATAGCTCCATAGTTTCATTGCACGGCATTTTAGAACAAGCCCTATTCATTGATAGATTTGTTAAAAATCCAAGCCTAGAATTGAATTTAAACGAGTCTTATGTGGTCAACTTAGAAAAAATAAAAAAAGATAATTTTATAAAACACAAAAAAGAAGAGATTACGATTTTGTCTAAGCAGATTAAAAATAACCATTGCAGATTTGCAGTTGTCAAAACGGACAAGTATCAGAGCTTGTTGGCCGATTCCATACTCAATGATTTGACCATAGATGTTGATGCGGTTATAATGATTGGATTAAAAAGCGTTTCTTTGAGAAGTAAGAAGGATGGTATCGTGGATGTGTCGGAAATTGCACAAGCGAATGATGGTGGCGGGCACCATGCATCCGCAGGGTGTCCACTTGGTAATATTTTGGGTAAAGATTTAATTGAATTAGTATTTGAAAGGATGAAGGTGTAAAAATGTATTGTTTTTCTGATATAGTTTTTGTTGGATATAAAGAAGAAAAAGATTTGGTAACCAATAAATTATATTTTAGCAATCTTTATAGGTGTAGGTGTTGTGGTATGTTTATGTGTGATTTTGATAAAACATGTCACAGCTGTAATCATTTTAGTGAAGTTAAACAACCAACAAGTATAAAACAAATTGAAAAATTTGATATTTTTGAAAGAAAATGGTACAGTATTAATATTTACAGATTTTATGAACAAGGGGAAGATAAATGTCTTTTATAACTAAACCAATGCTTGCCGGAAAAATAGAAGATTTAAACAAGCTCAAATATCCCATTATATGTTCGCCCAAGCTCGATGGCATTAGATGTTTAAAAATTAACGGGTCAGCATTAACCCGTTCGTTTAAACCCATCCCAAATAGATATATATTCGATGTATTAAATAATATTTTGCTCGAAGGATTTGATGGCGAAATAATTGTTGGAAAAACATTTCAAGAATGTTCAAGTGCAGTTATGTCATTTGAAGGACAACCAAATTTTACATATTGGGTATTTGATTACGTAAGAGATGATATTAAAAAACCATACAAAGACAGATTAGAAGATTTAAAAATTTTTAATTTTAGTTTTCCTGATTCGATAATCAAAGTTGTCCCAACCGTAGAGATAAATAATCTTGAAGAATTATTACAATATGAGACCAAGTGTTTGGCCGAAGGTTATGAAGGAGTTATTATTAGGGATCCAAATGGTCCATACAAATGTGGCCGAAGCAGCGAAAAAGAAGGGTGGTTATTAAAACTTAAAAGATTTGTTGATTCTGAGGCTGTTATAATTGGACTTGAAGAAATGATGCACAATGAAAATGAAATAGAAGTTAATGAACTTGGCAAAAACAAAAGATCATTAAAGAAAGCGGGCATGGTTCCGGCAAATACTTTGGGCAATTTTATTGTTAGAGATGTAGTTTCCAATATTGAATTTAAAATTGGAACAGGATTGACACAAGATTTAAAGAAAGAAATTTGGGACAATAAAGAAAAATATATAAATAAAATTGTCAAGTATAAATATCAATCTATAGGAATTAAAATTGCACCAAGAATGCCAGTATTTTTAGGATTTAGAGAATTATTGGACATGTAAAGGGAGAAACAAATGAGTACCATTAATGTTCTAATTAAAAAATGTGAAGTAATTAAACATCCAAATGCTGATCGACTACAAATTTGTCAATTTGATGGGGAATTTGGTTATCAATGTATAACAGGTTTAAATGATTTTAAAAGTGGAGATTTGTGTATTTATATTCCGCCTGATTCTGTACTTACTGAGAAAATGGCTGAATCACTAGTTAAGAATAAGATTAAACTTGAATCTAATAGACGACTTCGAGCAGTAAAGATTCGCGGAATATTATCTGAAGGTCTTTGTTTAAAACCATCTGAATGGTTAGAAGAAAAGTATATTAAAGAAGGCATGGATGTAACTGATATTCTTGGAATAGTTAAATATGATCCACCAGAAAATCAGAGTTCTAGACGTACAGCATTTTCGGGTAAGGGAATTAATCACCACTTTACTAATTCAAGATTTAAAAAGTATACAGATATAGAAAACTTTAAGAAGTATCCTCGTGTTTTTGAAAGTTTTGGAGATATTGTAGTTACAAAGAAGATGCATGGAATAAATGCACGTTATTCAATGGTATATTCAGATAAGATTAGTTTAACCTTATGGGAAAGAATTAAGACAAAATTTGGATGGAAAAAAGAATTTTTACCAGAATTTTTAGTTGGTTCACATAATATTATTAGAAAACCTAAAACTAATAATTTTGAAAGGGATGTTTATTGGAAAGTTGCCGAGAAATACCAATTTGAAAGTATATGTAGATTTCTTTCAATAGATAATACATATTCAGAAGAAAATGAAAACTTTGAAAATGGTGATGAAATAATATTTTTTGGAGAAATTATAGGTCCTGGAATTCAAGTTGGTTATGATTATGGAATTGAAGAGGGAAACCAAGAAGTTAGAGTTTTTGATATTATGGTGAATGGCCGATATCTAGATTGGGATGATGTAGTTAATATTTGTAATATTTATAATCTTCCAGTGGTTGAAGAAATTTATCGTGGACCATGGGATCCCAAAGTATTGGAACTTGCCAAGGCTACTGATGAATATAATGGTAAGAAATTTATCAGAGAAGGAATAGTAATTCATACTCTTGAAGAACGCAAGCAAAATGGATCAAGGGTAATACTAAAATTATTAAACGAAGACTACTTGCTTTGTAAAACTAATTCGGACAATCATTAAAGAGGAGTAAAAAATGAACATAATAATTAAAAAAATAAAAATTTTACTTGACAAATTTAAATGGATGCATTATGATGATTATATGTACATAAAAGAAAAATTATATCACTTGATATCAATATTGATTTGCATTTTGGTTGCAGCGGGTTTGTTTTATTATGTGACCAATAAACAAATCGAAAAGAATGATCAAAAATGTTTAGAAAGTTGTGAAAATGTTTGTAAAAGTTATTGCAGCAAGGAGAAATAAATGGACGAAGTAACTGGTATGGTAATTATTTGTGGTATGTTTTTTGTAGTTATGATGTTTTTTGCATATTTTTCAATAAAGTGATAATATGAATAAAAAATTAAAATGTTGCCCATTTTGCAATTCTGATAATGTTTTATCTTGCAAAGATGATTGTGGGTATTATTTTATACTTTGTACTAATTGTGAAACTCAAGGTCCAACAAAAGATACAAAGGAAGAATCAATTAAATATTGGAATGTTCGAACAATAGAAAACAAGGTGATAACATGAATAAAGAATTAACAGATAAATTATTTAATGATTTTCCATTGCTTTATGGAGACAGAAATAAACCGATGACACAAAGTTTGGTTTGTTTCGGTTTTGAATGTAATTCAGGGTGGTATAATCTTATATATGAATTATCTTCAAAATTGGAAAAACTTATTAAAAAGTTTACAAAAGATAATGAACCACTTTCTTGTGCAACCTGTGGATGTAAAAAAGAAGAACATTATGGATATTTAAGTTTTAATCCTGGTAAATGTTTAGCTATTCATAAAATTGCTTTAAAACATAAATATGTACATAAAAATTGGTTTATAAAAGTAAGAAATTTTATTATGGATCATTTGTTTTACAAATATCAAACTTGTTGGTGTGAAAAATATGAAGCAAATTATCCTCGTGCATCACAAATAAAAGAAAAATATGGGATCTTGCGTTTTTACATGACAAGCGGTACGCAAGAAATGTGGGACATAATAGAAGAAAAAGAAAAAGAATCAGAAACTATTTGTGAAATTTGTGGAAACAAAGGAGAATTAAATGAGAAGCATAGATGGTACAAAACATTATGTGTTGGATGTGCAAAAAAAAATGGATATGAATCTATTAAAGAGGAGAACGAGTAACATGGTAAATCATTATGTGCAAGAAGTTTCAAATAAATTAAATCTTCATAATTCTAATTTTTTATGTTGCATTGGGAATGGGATCGGAACAAGAATTTTTCCACACATCCTTAATTCAGTTAGAGGTGTCGTAATAAATGAAAATAAAATTCAAACAAAAGTTCTTCTACAAAAAAATCCACTATTAAAGGATGTTAGATTTGTGGATAATATGGGCGAATTGGATGAAGGCGCATTTGATAGAGTTATCTGGCAATATGATTTTAATGTATTGAGTAATAATTTTGTCTATATTATGAACAAACTTGTGGAAATAACGGACAATAATGGATATGTTTTAATGTCAGAGGTTGCTCATGCTGATGATGTTAGAATTAGAATAGAGAATTGGCTTTTGTCAAGAGAATTGTCAAATCATTGGTTTATTGAAAATCGTTTTGATCGAGGGCTGTTTGATGTGTTGGTTCGTGTAAAGAAATATGAATAAATGAAAAATAAAGAAAGGGGTGATTTATTTGATTGTATTTTAAATTTTAAAAAATTAATTTTTATTTTATTTATTATGATTACAAAAAGAAAGGTTATTTTATGAATATTGTAGATTACGCAAAAAGAAATAATGTTAAATTTGTTAAACAACTGTATTATATTTGCTTTGCTCTTTCTCCAACAAAGTTTAATGAAAGATCATATCGGTTTACAAAGTCGGAATCACTTGAAAAAATGATCTGTGAATATTTATCAAATTTTGTTCATTATGAAAATGGTAAATATTTTGATTTGTATTTTGATAATAAACAAAGAATTTCATTAAAAACAATGAAACATCTTATTAAAAAAGATGGAAGTACGACAAGTTTAATTGTTAAAAATTTATTATCAAAAATTAGAAAGAAGGCATTTTGTGGTAATGATTTTGATTATATGATGGTAATTCAACCTGAGACCATTAAAAATAATAAAATTCATAAAAAGTTTACCGTAGGATTGATTTCGTTTGATAAAATTAAAAATCGCGCTATTATGGAAGGTGATCAAGTAAAAGTAAAAGCCCGCAAAAAAGATTTTGTATTTTTTATGGAATTACCAGATAGCTCGAGCTTTAATTGTTCGGATGCTGAAATGGAAAAAATTGTTCAAAAGGGCAATGAGATTGTTGAACAAAATATGACATCTATGAGAGATGAATTATATTTGATGGTCCAAAAAAGAATTTGTGAAAACTTAAAAAAACAAAAAAGAATTCAAAAATCAACTTCAGAGATTAAACAAAATTTATTGGAAATCCGATAAAATCTAAACGGAAAGAGGGAGTATTTTTTACTCCCTCTTTAAAATTTATGAATTTATATAATATTGATTGTATTTTAGGATCTAAAAAATATTTACAAGATAAATCAGTGGATTTAATTATTTGTGATCCGCCTTTTGGAATAGGTGAAAATTCATTTGAAAAACATTATAAAAGAAAAAAAGAAAAAGTTTTTGATGGTTATTGTGAGGCGCCCGACGATTATTTGAAATTTTCACATGATTGGATGAACGAAACTACAAGAATATTGAAGGACGCCGGGTCAGCGTATATATTTTCTGGTTATACAAATTTAAATAATATACTTGATGTAGTTGATAAGTTGAATTTGCATTTGATAAATCATATTATTTGGAAATATAATTTTGGTGTTAATACAAAAAATAAATATGTATCATCGCACTATCATATATTGTATTTGAAAAAAAATAAAGATATTAAAGTTACTTTTAATACAAATTGTAGATTTGGATTTGACGAAAAAGATAAAAATGATAAATCTTTATTATACAAAGATTTAGAAGATGTATGGATAATAAATAAAGAATACCAACAAGGAAAAGAAAAAAATATAAACAAATTACCAGAGGAAATAATAAAAAAAATAATATTATATTCTTCAAATGAAAATGATGTTGTTTGTGATTTTTTTTTAGGCAACTTTACAACAGCAACTGTAGCAAAAAAATTAGGTAGACATTGTTGTGGTTTTGAGATTAATGAAAGTATTTTTAACTTTAATTTGAACAAGTTAAATGAAATAGAATTTGGGCAAGATCTTAAAAATTTGAGAGAAGTTCCTCAATCAAAATATGAAAACAGGGGAAAAAGAATAAACGAGGAGGAGTTGAATAGTATATATAGTTTGTACAATACTTTGGAAACACTTACAGAAAGAGAAAAAATAGAAATATTGATGAATAAATTTGGTCGAGGAAAGTTTAGCATTATTAATATATTGGAAAAGTTAAAGAAAAAATAATTAATATGACAACTAAAAAATGCATTTATTGTAACTTGGAAAAAATATTAGATCAATTTTATACAAGTAAATATTCAAAAGATGGTTTTATGTCATATTGTAAAAAATGTAATAATGAAAAATGTAGAATACATCGCAAAAAAAATCAAGAAAAAATAAATCTTCGAAGACGAGAAAATTATGAAAAAAATAAAGAACAAATATTGGCAAATCTAAAAATAAGCCGTCAAAAAAATAAAGAAAAAATAAGAGAGAGGAAAAAAAATGATTATGAGAAAAATAAAGAAAAAATATCAATAAAAGGAAAAGAAAAATATCAAAAAAATAAAGAGGAAATAAAAGAAAGAACTAAAATTTATCAACAAAATAATAAAAAAAAGAGAAGCGAGAGAGAGAAAAAAAGAAGAAAAGAAGATATAAATTATAAATTATCTTGTTACTTAAGAAACAGGGTGGGCGGGGTTTTAAAAGGTAGAATTAAAAAAGGTTCCGCCGTTCGTGATTTGGGGTGTCAAATTAATCAATTGGTTGAATGGATCGAGTCTCAATTTGAAGATGGGATGACATGGGAAAACTATGGAAAATATGGTTGGGAAATTGATCATATTATTCCTCTTAGTATGGTTGATTTAGAAGATGAATATTGGTTTAGAAAAGTTTGTCATTTTACAAATTTAAGACCAATGTGGAAAATGGACAACATAAGAAAGAGAAATAAAATTTAATGTCAAAATTTATAAACCTACATTTGCATACTACTTTTTCTATATATGATGGGCTATCATATCCAAAAGATCATGCCGAGTATATTTTACAAACAGCAAACCAAGATAAAACAGGTATGGCCATAACAGATCATGGAGTGGCGGGGGCATTTGGATATGCATTTTCTTTGCAAAAGCAATTTGAAAAAAATAACACCCCGTTTAAAATGATTTATGGAATCGAAGCATATTACATTCCCAGCATTGAACAATGGAAAATTGAAAAAGAAAAAGACGTAGAACAAAAAAAAGAAAATAAAAAACTTTCCAAAGAAGAAAAGCAAGATATAAGCGAAGAAGAAGACATACCAATTGAAGACGAAGAAGAATCATTTAAAGAAGTAAGTCCAATCAAAAGACGGCATCACTTGGTCATATTGGCGGCAAATCAAGAAGGATTAAAAAATTTATACAAATTAATTTCCCTGTCAAACATCGAAGGCTATTATAGATACCCCAGAATGGATTTTAAATTATTAGAACAATATAATAAAGGTCTAATAATATCAACAGCATGTATTGGCGGATATCCAAATTACTTGCTCAAAAAACAAGCAAAAGAAGACAATGAAATCATAATAGACAAAATATTTAACAGATTTGATAAAGAATTAAAACCTTTACTGGACCTATTTGACAAGCGGTGTTATTTGGAACTTCAATTTAATAAACTAAAAGAGCAAAAAACACTGAATGATTGTCTAATTGGATACTCTGAGATTAGAAATATTCCTTTAATCGTTACGTCTGATGCTCACTATCCTCGACCAGAACTTTGGAAACATAGGGAAATATATAAAGCACTAGGCTATCAAAGAAAAAGTAAAGAATTAAGCACAAAAATTATGGACCTAAAAGAAGAATTTCTTAAATGTGCTCTTTTTCCTCATAACGCCCAGCAAATTTACAAAGCGTATGAAAATTACTATAAGGAATCTGATATTTACGATAACTTGATCAAAGAAGCGATCAATAGAACTTATACGATAGCATATGAGCAAATTGAGAGGGTTGATCTATATAGTAAGCCTAAGTTGCCCAAATTTGTCCCAACAAAAGAATTTGAACAGCCAATGGACAAATTAAAGAAGTTGACAATAGACGGGCTAAAAACAAAAGGATTAGATAAAAATAAAAATTATGTAAATAGAGCAGTAAAAGAATTAAAATTAATTAAAGAAAAAGAATTTGAACAATATTTTTTAACACTAAAAGAAGCAATTGATGAACTAAAAAAATATGTATTAATAGCGCCCGGAAGGGGGTCAGATGCGGGTTCATTGGTTTGTTATTTGCTCGGCATTACACAGATTGATCCGATAAAAGAAGGATTGTTATTTGAGAGATTCATATCTGAGGCTCGAAAAGATTTTCCAGATTGCGACACTGATATAAGCGACAGAGACGTTGCATATGAAACATTGAAGAGTTATTTTGGCGAAAATAAAATTGCTTTAGTTACAAATTATTCTACATTGCAATTAAAATCTTTGGTCAAAGATATTAGCAAATTATATGAAGTACCATTTCAAGAGGTAAACGAAATAACAAAAGTAATGGAAGAAGAAGCAAAAAATAGCATACTAGAAGAAATAAACCATGATCAAAAATTATATGAATTTACATATGAAAAAGCGAAAAAATATTCACACTCATTTAAAGAATATTTAAAACAATATCCAGATGTGGAAATTTGTATAGAAAAATTATATAAACAAATAAGAGCATATTCCACTCATGCAGGTGGGACAATAATTTGTAATAATATTATAGAAGATATGCCTTTAATGATGGTTAAAAAGAAACCCCAAACACCATGGTCTGAGGGATTACAAGCTCGTCACCTTGAGCAAATGGGTCTTATAAAATATGATTTTTTGGGTTTGGCTACTTTAAGATTTATTCAAAAATGTATTGAATTAATATTGGAAAATAATTTAAAAAGAATTCCAACGGGAGAGGAGGTTAGGGATTTTTATAATAACGAATTACACCCCTCAGTTATAAATACAAAAGATAAACAAGTTTATGAGAATGTTTACCACAATGGGAGATTTATTAATTGCTTTCAATTTAGCGAAACACCTGTTCAAAATTTTTGCAAACAAGTTAGGCCCGAATCCATAGATGATATATCTTGTATAACATCTCTATACCGTCCAGGTCCCTTATCCGGGAAAGCGGACAAAAAATTACTTGAGAATAAAGGATCGTATATAAATTATGAGCATCCTATATTGAAAGAAGTATTAGAAATAAGCCATGGAATTTTAGTATATCAAGAACAATTTATCTTACTTGCCCATAAATTAGGCGGATTTTCACTTGAAGAATCAGATGAATTGAGAAAATTATTAGTAAAGCCCTCTCATGAACTTGGCGAGGAATTAATAGAAAAAAGAAATAATGCAAGAGAAAGATTTATAAATGGTTGCGTAAAAAATAATCTACCACACGAAAGAGCAATCAAGCTGTGGGACGAAGAAATATTGGGGTTTATCAGCTATGGATTTAATAAATCGCATAGCTGTAGTTATTCTTATATCTCTTTTCAATGTGCATATCTTTTGACATATTACGAAAAAGAATGGATTCAAGCCTGCTTGCAGTTTGACGAGGATCGAGATAAAATTCTAAACGACGTAACTAGCCTTGGTTATAGACTAAATAAACCTGACATAAACCTTTCGTCTAAGGACTGGTCCATATCTAACAAGGAAATATATCCGGCGCTAAACTCGCTCAAAGGAATTGGTGATGTAGCAACGGAAGAATTATTCTGCATAAAGCAACAACATGGTCAATTTAAAGACCTACAAGACCTTTTATTTGAACAAGCCGAAGATAAACCCAAATGGCGATGGAGCAAATTTAACAAGAAAGCATTTTGCTCTTTAATACAAGCTGAGGGATTTAATTCGTTGAATTGTGTCGGAGAAGAAAAAAAAATATTTAAAAATTATAAACACATGTTCAATGTATTTACTGAACATTTTGACGAGATAAAGAAAGCAAAAACAACCATAGAAGAAATAGCCAACAACTATCCTGATAAAAGTGATTGGACCAACGGAGAAAAAATACAAATACAAAAAGAAATATTAGGAATTTATGATAAAAATTTACTTTTTAATAAAAAAGTACTTGACATATTTTTAGAATTTGATATACTACCATTAAGTGACCTTGATGAAGGGTCAATAAAACCACATTTATATTGGTTTATTATTAATGAAGTGAAAGAGAAAATGACAAAAAATAATAAAAAATATTATCAACTAAAGATATCGGACATTGATAATAAAAATAAATATGTTAATTTTTTTGGGGAAGTTAAGGATAAGATTGAAAAGAATTCAATATATATAACAGAATTGTTTATGAATAATGGTTGGATTAATGTACCTTTTGGCAAGCCTTTATTGAAAGCTGCGGATATGACGGAGAAGTAATGGATAAGTGTGAACAATGTGGTAATGAATTAAAGTTTAAAATATGTGATTATTTTTGTATTATGAATAATGCCACAAAAAATAAGTATTATTATTTTTGCAAAGAATGTGGTGAAAAATCTTTTTATAAAGAATGCAAAAAAGAAGGAATAGATTGTTGTTGCAGGTGTAATAAAAATGTTATAATGACAGATACGTTTAATAAATATGTAATATTTTTTTATAAGGATGCAATATCTTATGATAAATCTTTTATAAATCATTTTTGTGTAGATTGTTTTAGAAAGATATTTGGGGATAAATATTAAATTGGAAAATAGGAGATTAAAATGGTTTATATTATACCATCACAATACACGACAGAAGAAATAAAAAATAAATATAATGTTACATATGAATACATAAAAGAGAATTTTGATAATTGCAATTTTATATCAGGATTTTGGGGAGGGGTTACCATTGATACATATAGAAAAGAAAGCATAGATAAACATTTTAAAGAGATGAAGTGGTTTAAATTCTATTTAAAAATAGCAAATATGTATAGTGAATTATCAAAAGATCCAAGAACAAAAGTTGGTGCAATTATCGTGTCAAATGATTTTGGAAAAATACTCTCAGTTGGTTATAATGGTTGGGCAAAAGGAGAACCAGATGTACCAGATTCTTTAGATGTTGGTGGCCATGGAACGGTTCATGCGGAGTTTAATTGCATGATAAAACTTGACAACAAAAATCAATATCCTAATTCTTATATGTTTATCAACATAAACCCTTGTAAAGTTTGTGCTCGTGGTATTGTTAATTTAGGAATGATCAAAACGCTTGTTTATGAAAGAGACTACAGGGATACTTCGGGCTTGGAAATTTTGAGAAAGGCCGGAATAAAAGTAAAAAAAATAAATTTAATTTAAAAAACACTTGACAAAAAATAAAAAAAATGTTATTATTAATTTAATGTGGTAGATAATTAACAAATTAATTCAAAGGAGAATTAAAATGGCAGAGAAGCA
>Ga0315274_10000865_pt1 | contig 47108 bp, 34 predicted proteins | sample YL17G02_20_MG_FD_203700 | JGI IMG/M metagenome (GOLD analysis project Ga0315274, IMG submission 203700) | Sediment microbial communities from Yellowstone Lake, YNP, Wyoming, USA - YL17G02_20 | ecosystem: Environmental > Aquatic > Freshwater > Lake > Sediment | place: USA: Wyoming | collected... | reverse complement strand
TCAGCCTGGTCGAGGCTCTCGGTCCGGGCCAAACGCTGGACGAGCACTTCAAGGAAATGCTTGCCCTCTATACCCGCAGGATTGAGGCCAATCCGTTCGACGCCAATGCCTATTCGGACCGCGCTCGATGCTACGACTACTTCCATGACCGGGCGAAAGCCACCGCCGACATGAGATGGTGGTCAGCCGTCATGGGCCAACGAGCGGTTGCCGAGTCCTGGTTCGCTGCGATTCGGGACTCCCCGCGTGTCATCAACCTGCCATTCGATTGTCAGGTCGTTCTCTCTGCAGAGAAACCCATAAATGAGAATCCAGCAATATCTATTGCCTTCGGGCAGAAGGGAAGGTGTGCAATGAAATTGTTTGAGATTCCGGTGTTTGTCGCGTCGCTGTTCGGTTTCAGCCTGCTTGCCGGTCTGGACGCGCCCTGCGTGCGCGCGGACTTCACATTCGGTGAACGCGTGAACGTGAAGTCAGTCAAACCGGCTATCGACACCACGTACGGGAGTATAGTGTGCTCCTCGTATGATGGGCTGGAGGTGTATACCTGTGTCCTGGTCAAGAACCGCCCTGGAGAGGATGCCGACTGGGACTTGTACGTGCAGAAACGGCCCTCAACTGACGCCGCTTGGGGTCCGCCGCAGAATCTTGGCCCCACAGTCAATGGTTCTACCGAGGATGGGAGTGCATCCATTTCTGCTGATGGGCTTATCCTCTACTTCGCTTCAAACCGTGCCGGCGGATATGGGAGTTCCGACATCTACATGGCCACGCGCGTGTCGAAGGCTGACCCTTGGCGCGCACCCGTCAATCTGGGTCCGAACATCAATAGTGCGGCGGCTGATACATTCTGTTGCCTCTCGGCGGACGGCCTGGAGTTGTATTTCGCCTCGTGGCGTCCCGGTGGATACGGTGATGGCGATATCTATGTGGCAAGACGCGCGACAACAGACGACCCTTGGGGAACGCCGGTGAATCTCGGCCCAACAGTGAACAGCACATACGGTGAGATGCAGACATGCCTCTCAGGAGATGGGCTCTTGCTCTTCTTCTGCGACAATTGGTCTACTACACCCCGTCCCGGCGGGTACGGTAGTCAAGATATATGGATGGCAAGCCGTGCGAACCGGTCCTCGCCGTGGCAGACACCGGTGAATCTTGGCCCGAGGTTCAACGGTCCGGCGTACGATTGGTCACCACATATCTCACCGGATGGGCGCACGTTCTACTATGCAACTGCTTTGACTCTCGATCCCGGCACTTGGGAGAACTGGCAGGTGCCGATCATTCCCATCGTGGACTTCAACGGGGACGGCAAGGTTAATGGGAGAGAAGTCCTGGCCATGGCCCAGCACTGGGGCCAGGGCAGAGGCCTTTTCGACATCGGGCTGTCACCCATGGGCGATGGGGTCGTCGATGTCAACGATCTGACTGTCCTGGCCGGCTACATTGGGCAGGACGTGAACGATCCCACCCTGATCGCTCATTGGACGTTGGACGAGACGGCGGGTATGACGGCGGCCGACAGCGTGGGCGAGAATGACGCGCTGGTGCTGGGCAATGCGGCCTGGCAGCCGGATGGTAAGATCGGTGGGGCGCTGGCGTTCGATGGGAAAGACGATTTTGCGCGGTCGGGGAAGTTTGTCCTCGACCCGGTCGCCGGGCCGTTCAGCGTCATTGCCTGGGTCAAAGGCGGAGCACCCAACCGGGTGATCGTGTCACAGGCATCAGGAGCGGATTGGCTCTACCTGAACCAGTATGGCATGTTGACGACAGACCTCAGGTCGACTGGACGGGATGGCAAGTCTCTCACGTCGGATGCTTTCAGTCTCGATGACCAATGGCACCGCGTGGCCGTGGTCTGGGACGGCACAAATCGGGCGTTGCACATGGACGGCGTCGAGGTCGCCGGGGACACGCAACCCAACCTTGCGGCATCGAGTGGCAGCCTGCACATCGGCGGCGGTAAGAACCTGAACCCCGCCAGCTTCTGGTCCGGCCTGATCGACGACGTGCGAATCTACAACCGGGCCGTGCAGCCGTAGGACTGTGAAAGATCAAGAATCAAAATGCAAAGGTCAAAGATGCGGAATCGCTTCGCGACGGCCCTTTTGAGTTCTGATCTGTGGTTTTGATCTTTGATATTTGACTCTTGATATCGCTTGGCGCGCGAGCAGGCATGTGGGAAGAACACGGGCCGGCGGACAACCGAGCCGCCGGCCTTTGATCTCTGTTTGAGTGACCGTTCGGGAGGCATTTTGGGCTTGACGGGGGCTCAGAATAAGGGCATAATAGAGGAGCTTTTTCATTTGGCCCCTGCTTTTACTTCCCACCACCTCCACAAAAGCAGGGGTATTCCTATTGCTCGACGGCGAACTCCTTTTTGCGAGTGTTCATCTGGGCCTTGAGACGTGCGACGATGGACGAGTGCATCTGGGAGACGCGGGACTCGGATAGATCGAGCGTCGCCCCGATCTCCTTCATGGTCATCTCCTCGTAGTAGTACAGGACGATGATGAGCCGCTCGGCCCGGGTCAGTCCCTTGGTCAGGAGGTTCTTGAGGTCTCGCTTCTGGGCTTCGAGCAGGGGGTCCTCGCTCCTGTGGTCTTTGATCACGTCGATTTCGCAGACGTCCTTCTCTCCCTCGTTGTCGCCGCACTTGTTGTTGAGCGAAACGAGGCAGGCGGCGTTCGCATCCCGCTGGAGGCGGCTGAAATCCTCGACGTCCATGTCGAGCTCCTCGGCCAGCTCCTCCTCGTCGGGCCTTCGGCCGAGGTGCATCTCGAGGGCGTGGGTGGCTTTGGCCAACTGGTGGGCGCGGGCCCGGACGAGTCGAGGCACCCAGTCCATGCTGCGCAGCTCGTCCAGGATCGAGCCCTTGATTCGAGGGGCGCAGTACGTCTCAAACTTCACGCCGCGGGATGGATCGTATGCGTCGATGGCGTCCATCAGTCCGAAGATGCCGGCACTGATGAGATCGTCGAGCTCCACCTTGTCGGGCAGCTTGCTGTGCAGACGCTCTGCGGCGTACTTGACCAGGTCCCTGTAATTTTCCATCAGGAGGTTGCGGTAGCGGTCCTCGCGGGTCTTGTGGAACATCTGCCACACGTCTTCGATCGTCAGCTTTTCATCCATTTTGGTCGTCTGGTCTGTCTTCACCGGTTGTCTCCGTTACGGTCTGCCACATCCATCCTTCTGCGCAGTGCAACAACTCCAACTGTTGCATTCGTATCGTCATCACCCTCCAGACGAGCCTGCGTGATTCGGTACAGAATCCCACACTATCTTTATCGGCCTTTCCACGCGGAACTTTAGCTCAACCACTTGACGACTTTTCGGAAGAAGCCGTCGCGCGCCTGTTCCTCGCGACGGACCTCGCTCAGCCGTGCCGCAAGCTTGGCCAGGGATGAGCTGATCTTCGCGTTGGGATAGGCCAGAACGACGGGCTTTCGTGACCGCACGGCGGCACATAGCCGCTCGTCCTTGGGCAGCACGGCGGCGAAGTAAAGGTCCCTGCCGAGAAATTTGCGGGCGACATCGGCGATACGCTGGTACGCGCGCTTGCCCTCGGCCGGGTCACGAGCCATATTCACCACGATGCTTATCGGTCCTTCGTATCGCTTGCGAGCGAGCACCTTGATCAAGCCGTAGGCATCGGTCATCGCGGTGGCTTCGGGCGTTGTGACCACCAGCACGTGATCGGAGGCGAGACAGAAGTTGATCACGGAGCGGGAAATCCCCGCGGCGGTGTCCACCACGATCGTGTCTACCTCCTGTTGCAGCCTGGACAAGTGGTACAACAGGTGACGCTGCTCGCCCTCGCTGAGATCGGCCAGCTTATCGAGCCCGGAGGCGCCACAGATGACCCGTACGCCGCCGGGACCGAGCTGGATGATGTCCTCCATCCGCTTGTGCCCGTTGATCACGTGCGAGATATCATATTTGCCGCGGATGCCCATCACGACATCCACGTTGGCCAGCGAGATATCGGCATCCAGCAGGAGCACTCGCTCGCTCATGCCGGCCAGGCAGATGGCGAGGTTCGTCGCGATATTCGTCTTGCCGACGCCGCCCTTGCCGCCGGTCACGGCCAAGACCCTGGCCAGCGAGCTGCGAGCCTCCGACAGATGCACGTTGACGGCCTGATCTCTCATAGCGGCAATGCGATCTACGCTCTCACTCCGTGGAAGCGGGGCGCGACGACAGGTCCTCCGGGAACACGTCGATCGCCACCGTATTGTCACGAGTCGTGCTCGGCAGGCTGCACACGGTTCCAGAGTGTCGCTGCATGAGTTCCCGTGCCACCAGCCAGTTCAGAGAGTTTTCCTCAAGCCGGCTCGTCTGCAGGTTCAGGTATTCCTCCGGATTCGTTTGGAGAAGGGCCCCCGCGTGCTCATCCGCGATGGGATGGATCCGCATCGTGCCGCCATCTCCGAACGTTATGTTCGTCGTGTCGCGAAACAGGAGACGATGGTGCTGCAGATGCTCACTGACGGCCACGTTGAGCAGATTGGCAAACTCGAGCACCGGCAGGTCCCGAGGCATGTAGCCGCGTGTATGGATGCCCCGCACGTTTCCGTTCAGGATGCCGCGGCGCAGCTCCGTGAACAGCACGATCTTCGCAAGAACCTCGGTGATGTTGTCTGGGATGAACGATAGCAAGTCCATAGGCGTCCCCTCGATTGAATCCTCAGTCCTATGCACCAACCCCGAAGCACTGGAGGTCGGAGGATGTCTCGGCCCGTCGTGAACGGGCATGAGCCAAATGCAGGAACGGGTATGTCGATCGATGGAGGCCCGCTGGGAGCCGGGCGCCTCCCGGGCCGGCGAGCGTGCTTGGCGGGGACAATTGAAGAGAACGCAAACCACCCCTTGGTAACGAAGCCGTATGCATCATCCTTGATCCTTTCGGTCTTCTCTGAACCGCCCTGAGAACGCCGGCACACCTGCGGTTGGCGCCTGCGTGGGCCTGCTTTTCCGTCGTGTACTCCAACTATTATGTCGTTCTCTGCATCTATGCTCCTCTCACGCAGTCCATCCCATATCCGTATGGTCCGAGTCCTCTGACGTCTTGGGACTGCCGAGGGTATTGCCTGGGCTGCTGGTCGCCGGCGGGGCGGCTTTCTCCTCTTCCCGGAGAATCCGGCGGATCTCCATCAGGCTCTTCGTCTTCTTGAGCTCCATGATCCGCCAGAGCCGATCAAAGACGGACTCATCGTAGAGACGATGTCCGCCCTGGGTCCATTCCGCCTCGCGAATGAGTCCCATGATCGTGTAGTTGTGAATCGTCTGCCGCGAGAAGGGACTGTAACGGATGAGCTCGCCGATCCGGTAGCGTTTCGCCGGGACCTTCAACGTATGATTTCCATATTCCCACGTCATACGGTCAACTCATGCAGTTGTGTATTTAACGGTCCAATAATCTTGGAATATGCGGCCCTTGGCCGGCAGGGCCCCATCCACGGGGCAGGCAGAAACATGTTTGCCGTCGGGGGCGACTGCGACAGCGATACCCCGATCCTTGATGATCTGCGTGCTCGGCTGGGAAATACTCTGAAACAAACACGACCTCCCACTCCAAAGAGCCTCGTGACACTCCCGTGACATTCGGCGAAAACCACAGCCAACTCATGAGACATCGCGATTCGACGCCATGACCCACGCCACACCAAACCTGCAAGCCTCAGAAGCGAGATGGCTTTTATATTTTATAAAATACAAAGTATGACCGTGCCACGTTTTTGTCAACGCCTTTTCGTCGCTTTTTTCAAAAAAAGATGGTCGGAGGGTCGATCAGGCGGGATGCGTGGTGCACGTGCACGTTTTGCAGGGGGCAAGGGCCTATAACTGTGGGCGTCTTCGCTGTCATCCCGCACGGGGCACAGTGGACCGGTCACAACGGGTGTCTGTCCGGGGGCCGCCGGATTTTTTTGAGAATGGGCGTGAGGGAATGGACGATAGAGAAACGGTTGCCAAAGTGCACAGGATTCAGAACCCAGGAAAATGGCAGATAGAACGATGGGCGAAGACGGCAAATCCCAGGACAGTGTGCTCGAGTGCTCGGGCAAGAGCACTTTGCTGGAGCAGGTGACTCCGCTGGCACGACAGATCAACTGCCTGGATATTCATCGCGTCGCGGACGCGTGCGTCCAGAAGATCCCCTCGATGGTGGGCACGCGGTTCGCCTCGCTGTACACGCTGGACGAGACAGGCAGCATCCTGCACTTGATCGGTCACAACCACCCGTTTCCCATCAACCGGATCGTTTCCCTGAGCCAGAGCCCTCCATCTCCGATGGTCATGGCGATCAAAAGCAAGGAACTGATCCTGACGGGCAACATCGACACCCACACGAAGCCGGTGATCCGACGGTCGCAGCGTGCCTTTGCGGAGAACTATGAAACCACCAACTGCGCGATCGTGCCCCTCGTCTGCCAGGAGCGGGTCGTCGGCGTGCTGAACCTCGCGGACAAGACGGATGCGGGTGCCTTCACACGTGAGGATATCTCCCTGATCGAGCTGTTCGGGCAGCTCCTCGGGGCGTCGATCGGGAACATCAATATGTTCGAGCGGATACAACGTCAGGCAACGATGGACGGCCTGACCGGTCTGATCAACCACAAGACCTTCTATGAGGCCCTGGAGAAGGAAGTATGGCGCTCGCGGCGGCATGGGGGAACGATCTCGCTGATCATGGCGGACATCGATAACCTCAAGGTGATCAACGATACGTACGGCCACAGGGCCGGGGACAAAGTCATCAAGGAAGTAAGCCGGCACATTCGCGACTGCATTCGCCAAATCGATCTGGCGGCTCGGTATGGGGGCGATGAATTTGCGGTGATTCTGCCCAATACGGCCGTGGAAGAAGCCATCGTCGTTTCTGAGCGGCTCGTGGATGCCGTCTCCAGCTCACCGGTGGTTTGGCAGCGGGTCCAGATCCCGTTGTCGATCAGCGTGGGCGTGGGGCAGTACGGCCCGGATGTGAGCCCGGAGGACATCACCAGCCGGTCGGACTGGGCGCTCTACAGTGCCAAGCAGTCCGGCAAGAGCACGGTGAAGGTCTTCGTGCCCTCGCGAGGCCAGGAAGCCAATCCGCCATAAGGGCCGCACCGCTTTGCTTGCCTGATTCTCCTATCCTGCCGAATGCCCAAGGCAGGACTACAAGAGAGTACTGGTGTGCACTCTTGACGCCGGCCATCCCTTGACAGCCACTGGCAGAACGTGTAGAAACGATTCCATTGCGATGGCTGGCGCCGGGTTCGGCCGAAATGTTCCTTGCACATTAATATCGGATGGCCATATGTTAGCAGCGCTTGGATCAAGAACTGTCCAGCACGTGATCAATGCCGGTCGTTTCGGCCGATTTGCGTGGTGGGCGACGACCACCTCGGCACGCAGTTGTGCCCGACGCCGCACCTATCCTCTGATCTGGAACCAGATGTTCTTTATCGGGGTGCGCAGCGTTCCGGTGGTGATGATCACCGGGGCATTTGTAGGGATGACGCTGGCGGTTCAAGCGTACGATCAGCTTGCGGGCATGGGTTTGGAGGAGCACCTCGGCGTGCTGATCAACATCTCGGTGGTCAAGGAACTGGGTCCTGTCCTGGCGGCGGTCATGCTGGCTGGGCGCATCGGCGGGGCGCTCACGGCCGAACTGGGCACGATGAACGTTACCGAGCAGATTGACGCGGTCCGAAGCATGGGAACGGACCCGATTCGCTATCTCGTCGCACCCCGGTTGCTCGCCAGCCTGCTGCTCACGCCCGTGCTGACCATCTTCGCGGATTTCATGGGTGTCGTCGGCGGTGCGCTCGTCAGCTTCCTCCAAATGGGGATCAACAGTCGTGCGTATTGGAATCACAGCGCTTCGGCCGTGGCGCTCTGGGACGTCTCCATCGGCGTCGCGAAGGCCTTCTTCTTCGGCGGGGCGATCGCGGTCATAAGCTGCTACAAGGGTTTCACCTGTAAAGAAGGAGCCCATGGGGTCGGACAGGCTTGTACGGAAGCGTTTGTCGCGAGCTTCATTTCCATCCTGGCCCTGGACTTTGCCCTGGCCGTGATCTTCAAGAACATCTATGAGATTTTCTGGCCGCTCAAGAGCATAGTCGGTTAACTTGTGGACTCATGGTGTGTGGATCACTTCTTAGTCGTGGAGAGCCGGCTTTGGATCATGATGATGGATGACAACAACCAGGGGCAGACGCCCGGCCGGTCGGAAGCGGTCATCGAGACCAGGAATCTGACCACAAGATTCGGTGAGAAGCTCGTTCTCGACAGTGTGTCGCTCTCCGTCGAGAAGGGCAAGACCACCGTTGTGATCGGCCCGAGCGGCGTCGGCAAAACCGTTCTGATCAAGCACTTTATCGTGCTCGCCAGGCCCTCCGAAGGGGGAGTGTACTTCAAAGGCCGGCGGGTGGACAATCTGAGTGAATTTGAGTTGAACGAGGTGCGTACGCATTTCGGGTTCCTCTTCCAGGGAGGGGCGCTCTTCGATAGCATGACCGTCGCCGAGAACATCATGTTCCCGATTCAGCAGCACCGTCCGATTGAGGAACCACGGCAGATGGAGGAGATCGTCAAGGCAAAGCTGGCGATGGTGGGGCTGGATGGCTATCAGAACTACTATCCGGCCAGGCTGTCGGGGGGGCAGCGCAAGAGAGTGGCTCTGGCCCGGGCGATTGCCCTCAACCCCGAGGTGATCTTGTACGACGAGCCGACAACGGGCCTGGATCCCATTCGATCGGACGTCATCAATGAGCTGATCCTCAAGCTCAAGCGCGAGCTGGGTGTGACCACGGTGGTTGTGACCCACGATATGAGAAGCGCATATAAGGTGGCGGACCGGATCCTCATGCTGCACAACGGCAAGGTGATCGCGGATGGGGACGCCGATCATATCCGCAACCACGCGCATCCGGTGGTGCAGGAGTTCATCAACGGACAGGTCAGCGAGGACGATCTGGCCGTGCTGCGGATGACCGGGGCCGCGGCGACATCGCAGTTCTTGCCGAGGGATTTCGAGCAGTAGACGACATAATGCCGAAAGAGCCATCACAGATCGCCGCCGACCTGACGAAGCTCATCCGTGGAGATGTGTTCGCCGATATTATCCATCGCGTCGCGTACAGTACGGACGCCAGTAGCTACCGGATTGTGCCCCAGTGCGTTGTGGCCCCTCGCGACGTGCGGGAGATTGTGGTGATTGCGCAGTATGCCGCCGATGAAGGTCTGCCGGTCGCGGCGCGGGGAGCGGGCAGCGGATTGGCTGGCGAATCGCTGTGCCCCGGCATTGTCCTCGACATGGCCCGCTACATGAAGCGGGTCATTGGCATGTCCGATGAGCTGGTGACCTGCGAGCCGGGCGTGGTGCTGGATGATCTGAACAAGCGATTGATGGAATTCGGCCGTAAGATCGGGCCCGATCCATCCAGCGCCAATCGGGCGACCGTAGGCGGGGTGGTGGCAAACAATGCCACGGGCGCCCATTCCCTGCAGTACGGGTACGCCGCCGCCTACGTGGAGAGCGTCGATGCCGTGCTGGCCGGCGGCGGCACCGCGGAATTCCACAACGCCGTGGATGTGGAGCAGACGCGTGGAGACAGGGCCGGCTCGATTGCCCGGGAGTGCTGGTCGCTTCTGACGGCCAACAAAGCCGTCATCGACAGGGCGCTGCCCGCCACCAAGCGCAACCGCTGCGGCTACAATATCGCCGGAATCTGCTATGACAACATGATCGACCTTGCACGTCTTCTGGCGGGCTCGGAGGGGACTCTGGCGGTCCTCACGAGCATCACTCTGCAGACCGTGCCGCTGCCTGCGGCGAAGGGGCTGCTCCAGTTGGAATTCGATTCGCTGGACAGCATGGCCCGGGCCGTTCCGACGATTATCCGGACCGAACCGACGGCCTGCGAGGTGATGGATCAATCGCTGATCCAAATGGCGATCGACCAGCTTCCCCAGTACCGGGATATCCTGCCCACCGGTGCGGCTGCGGTGCTTCTGGTCGAGCACGTGGGGGGCTCGGAGGCGGAAGTCCGCGAGAAGATCGCAACAACGGATGTGGCTGTCGGCAAGAGGGCTACGGGCCGGACCACCATCATGGAGCCGAAAGCCCAGGCCCGTGCCTGGAAATCCCGCAAGGACGCCGGGCCTCTGCTGTACCGCAAGCGCAGCCGCAAGCATCCTGCCGAGTTCATGGAGGATGTCAGCGTGGACCACACGCGTCTGGCGGATTACCTTGCCGGGCTGGAAGATATCTCCGGGAAATATGGCATTACGATGTCGTTCTTCGGCCATGCCGGCGACGGTGAGCTGCACGTCCGCCCATACATAGACCTGGGCGATCCCAAGGATCGGGAGAAGATGCTGGCCATCGCGGAGGACGTGTACTCGCTGGCTTGGTCTCTCGGGGGCACGATCAGCGGGGAGCACGCGGTGGGCTTGATTCGGGCCGGATTTGTTCGCCGGCAGTACGGCGATGAGTACTACGAGATCCTGAAGAAGATAAAGACCATATTCGATCCGGCGGCGCTGATGAACCCGGGCAAAATCCTCAACGAGGACCCCGACGTGATGTTCAAAGACCTTCGCCGCTCCGCTCCGGTCCTTCCGGAGCGGGCAAAATCGGAGATGCTCTTCAGGCCGAACGAGCTGGAGCTGGAGTTCGAGCAGTGCTACGGATGCGGGCTGTGCCTCGGCAGAGAGCCGGGGCTACGCATGTGCCCGGTGTTTCGGGCGATGGGCGATGAGTTGGGCAGCGCCCGGGCCAAGGCCAATCTACTTCACTTCTGGGCGACGGGGCAGCTCGAGGACGAGGACTTCGAGTCGCCGGAGTTCCGCAAGATTCTGGATTTGTGCGTGAACTGCAAGATGTGCGAGCGGGAGTGTCCCTCCGGGGTAGCGGTCTCCACGCTGGTGACGGCAGCCCGCGCGGCGTACGTCAAACGCAAGGGACTGCGCCGAACCGAGTTCGTCCTGAGCCGCAATCGGCATCTCAGCAGGATGGGCAGCCTGTTCTCGCCTCTTTCGAACGCACTGATGCAGGTGCCCGCGTCGAAGTGGCTGCTGGAGAAGGCCACGGGCATCGACGCGCGGCGAAGCATGCCGCGGTTCGGCCGAGGCTCATTCCTGAGGGCCGGCCGCAGGTACCTGGCGGCGTGCAAACCGATCGCAGAGCCGGTGGACAAGGTGGCGTACTTTGTCGATACGTACGCCAACTACAATGATCACGAGCTCGGGTTTGCCGTCCTTGACGTTCTGCGGCACAACGGTGTGGAGGTCATTCTGCCCGACCAGCGGCCCGCTCCACTGCCGGCCATCGTCTATGGCGATGTCAAAACCGCCCGCCACGATCTCTCTTACAATGTCAAGCACCTTGCCGAGGCCGTGCGCGGCGGTTACGGGATCGTCTGCTCCGAGCCGAGTGCGGCCCTGTGTCTGAGGGAGGAGCTGCGCCATTACGTCGCGGGCAAGGACGCGACGCTTGTTTCACAGAATACCCGCGAGTTGATGAACTACCTGCTGGAGCTCCGCAATCAAGGCAAACTCAAGGCTGCGGAACGAACCGTTGCGGGCAAATTCGCCTACCACCTACCCTGTCATCTCTGTGCACTCGGCGACGACACGGTCACGTTGCGGCTTCTGCAGGAGCACTTCAAGGTCGATATCACGGACCTGCGTGCGGGCTGCTGCGGCCTGTCCGGCACGTTCGGCATGCAGACGAAGAACTACGATCTCTCTGCACAGATCTCCGAGAGTCTTCGCAGCGCCCTCAAGGCATCGCCGACGCAGAGCATCGTCACGGAATGTGCCGCCTGCAAGATGCAGATCGAGCACATCTCGTCCGCCACCGCCACGCACCCCCTCAAGCTCATCACCCGCAGCTACGGGCTGTAGACAAGCCAACGGTCTTCCATGTTTGTATCCCTTTCACTGGAGTTTACTATTTGCCGGCTATGCTTTACAATTGTCCTCGGCCTCCTTTCTCGGTACATAGGCGATCGGTCAACTGTAGATGGTAAATAGTGAATCCTGTTCATATGGAATCTATGGGACAGTCTAAAGAAGCCGCGCTTTGGGACTCGGCACAGGGCGGGCGGGTGCGATGCCGGCTGTGCAACTTTCATTGCTTGATCGGCGAGGGCAAGCTGGGGCATTGCTGCGTGCGGGAGAATATCGGTGGAACACTGTATTCACTGAACTACGGCAAGATCTGTGCGGCGAATCCCGACCCGATTGAGAAGAAGCCGCTGTATCATTTCCAGCCGGGCAGCCGCAGCTTCTCCATCGCCGCAGTCGGCTGCAATTTCCGTTGCGAATTCTGCCAGAACTGGCAGATCAGCCAGGCCGTACCCGATACCGGCAGGATCGGCGGCGAGGACACCTCGCCGGAGCAGATCGTCACGGCGGCGGTTCGCACGGGATGCAAGAGCATCGCCTACACATACACCGAGCCGACGGTTTTCATGGAGTTCTGCGATGACTGTGCTCGGCCGGCGAAGGAGAGAGGGCTGGCCAACGTCTTCGTCAGCAACGGCTATATGACGCGCGACGCGATTGATTTTGCTGCCGGCTGGCTCGACGCGATCAACGTGGACCTCAAGGCGTTCCGTGAGGATTACTACGAGACGCTGTGCGGCGCCCGGCTCCAGCCGGTGCTGGATTCGATTGCCTACATCGCGAAGCAGACGAGGATCTGGATCGAGATCACGACGCTCCTGCTGCCCGGCCAGAACGATTCCGAGGAGGAGTTGAAGAAGCTCGCGAACTTCCTGGTCACCGAGGCCGGCCCGGATGTCCCCTGGCACATCAGTCGATTCTACCCGCAGTACAAGTACACGGATTCCGCCCCGACGCCCCTGGAGTCGATGCAGCGGGCGGAGCGGATCGGCAAGGCCGCCGGCCTGCACTACGTGTACCTCGGCAACGTGCCGGGCACGGACTCCGAGAACACTTACTGCTATCATTGCGGCCAGATGCTCATCGAGCGGATGGGCTACCGGATCGCCGCAGGCCACATCAAAGACTCCAAGTGTCCTCATTGCGGGACGCAGATCGCAGGCGTTGGGTTGTGAGACAGCATGAAGATCGTAGCGGATGCCAATATCCCGTTCGTTGCCGAGTGTTTCTCGTCGGTGGGGCAGGTGCGGGCGTTGAGCGGGCGTGAGATCACGCCGCGGGTGATCGCCGATGCAGACGCGCTGCTGGTCCGCAGCATCACGGCGGTCAATGAAGCACTTCTGGCAGGCAGTGCCGTGCGCTTCGTCGCGACAGCCACGATCGGCTTCGATCACGTGGACCTGCCGTACCTCGAAGAGCACAACATCGGCTTTGCGTCAGCGCCGGGCTCGAACGCCAATTCCGCCGCGGAGTACGTCATCGCCGCCCTGCTGGAAGTGGGACGAAAACACCGGATTCCACTGGAAGGCAAGTCCATCGGCGTGATCGGCGTAGGCAACGTGGGCAGCCGGGTGGCTCGCAAATGCGAGGCCCTGGGCATGCGCGTGCTGCGAAACGACCCGCCGCTGCAACGCCGGACGGGAGACCCGAAGTACGTGCCCATCGAGTCGCTCCATGATTGTGATTTCCTCACGATTCACACGCCGCTGACGTGGGAGGGCATCGACAAGACGTTCCATCTCGCCGATGCCGGATTCTTCTCTTCGCTCAAGCCGGGGACGGTGTTCGTAAATGCATCGCGGGGGGCCGTGGTTGACACGGAGGCTCTGAAGGCCGCGATTCGGAACGAGCGACTGCAGGCGGTCGTGCTCGACGTCTGGGAGGGCGAGCCGGACATTGACACCTCGCTCTTGGAGATGGTCGATCTCGGCACCCCTCACATCGCGGGGTATTCACTCGATGGGAAGATCGCCGGCATGATCTTGATCTACCAGGCGTTCTGCGAGTATTTCCACCAGCGGCCGCGATTCGATGCGCAGGATTTCCTGCCGGCACCCGAGGTCCCGCGACTGGAGATGCGCACGAACGGCCTTTCCGATGAGGAGTTGCTCGCCCAAGCAGTAGAGCAGGTGTACAGTATACGGCGGGATGATCAAGACCTGCGGCGGATCGTGGATCAGCCGCCCCAGAGGCGGGGCCGCTTCTTCGATGCGTTGCGGAAGAACTATCCGGTTCGCCGGGAGTTCCACAATACGACGGTTGTGCTCGATAAGAGCCGGGAGGTGCTGGTGCGAAAACTACGGGGCATTGAGTTCCACGCGGAAGGGGGCGTGTGACATGGGACCCACGAGAGATGCCGTGCTTGTGTGGCCGAAGGGGCAACTCGACTTCTCATCCGGCTGTCTGCTCATGGGCATTCTGAATGTCACGCCGGACTCGTTCAGCGACGGGGGGCAGTTCTTCGACTTCAGCAGGGCGGTCGAGCACGGCCTGGAAATGGTCAATGAAGGCGCCGCCATCCTGGATATTGGCGGCGAATCGACCCGGCCGGGCTCGCATCCCGTTTCGTCGGTCGAGCAAATCCATCGAATTGTCCCCGTGATCGAGGCGCTGGCGGAGCGAGTCGGTGTCCCCATCAGCATCGACACGCACGAGGTTGAAGTGGCGCGGGCGGCTCTCCATGCCGGGGCCTCCATCATCAACGACATCATGGCGCTGGCCGACGCGCGACTGGCGGAACTGGCCGCCGAGGAGCAGGTTCCCGTCGTCCTGATGCACATGCAGGGCACGCCTGCCACGATGCAGGTCGAGCCGACCTACACGGATGTGGTGACGGAGGTCCGCGATTTCCTGGTTGCGTGCGCGAAAAGGGCCGAGGGATTCGGCATTCCCGGCGAGCGCATTTTCATCGACCCGGGGATCGGCTTCGGCAAGACGCTACGCCACAACGTGCTGCTCCTGAAGAACCTTGACAAGCTGACCGCCGCCGGTTACCGAGTCCTGGTCGGCCCGAGCCGCAAGGCATTCATCGGGAAAATCACGGGCAGGGAGAAGCCGGCAGACCGGGTCTTCGGCACGGCCGCCGCGGTCGCCATGTGCGTCGCCGCCGGCGTGTCCATCATCCGTGTCCACGACGTTGGCCCTATGCTCGACGTCATGAAAGTGATCCGGGCCATAGCGGAGGCTTGATGGCTCGCGTCAGTGGCTCTCGATGAGCACATTCATCCGTGACCCGGCCGGCGAGATCCTGCGGACCGCGAAATTGCCCGGCGCGCCGTCGATCCATCGCAGCGTCACGTGGTTGGGATTCGGATCGACGGCCAGCAGGTCGTAGCCTGTAGCAGGATCGGAGCCATCCCACAGGGCCACCCAGTCATTGAAGGGCGGGCCATAGACCGGCCGGATCATTCGGATCGCCCGTCGCGCCCAATCGTGAGCAGCCACTTTGTTCCACTCCGCCACGGGGGCTCCGAGCGGCGCCGGCAACGAGCCATAGACCGCCGGGTCCTCAATCACGTGCCACACACCCAGGCCCACGTCCGGCCGGCCGCTGTCGTAGGAGTCCCCTCGCCACCGGTTCTCCAGGACGAAGTACTCCTTGTTGCCCCGCAGCGGGTCGTTGAGGGTGTACACTTCGCCATTGGTCTCCACGTCGTCGATGTTCTGCCAGCCGGTCTCCTCGACGATCCGGGGCATGAGCCAGCCGAGTCGCAGCTTATGGAATGGGTCCAGATGCTGCGGCAGGGACGGCGACTGGTCCATCAGGGAATAGGCGCCCGCCGCGTACGGCTGGAAGAACCAGAAGTACATGTCCCCCGCACCGAGCAGCAGGTGGGCCAACTCGTGAGCAGCCACCCCTGCGTGTGGCGGGGCGCCGATGTAGGCCTCCGCGATCGAGTCGATCCGGACATCATCCACCACCAGAGGCGCCCAGTCGGGGCACTCGCGGCCCGCCACGGGCCGGACGGTTCCAAAGGGACTGTTCTGCGGAATGACCATGAGAACGGCCAATTCCTCCACGCGGAGGACGCCATCCCCGTCGGCGTCGTAAGCCCTGTAGTTGAAGGAATCATCGGCCTTGCGAATCGCCTCCGCCCATTTCTCCACGTGGCCGCCTGTGAAGCCTTCGGGGCAACAGGAGGACGGATGGTTCCAATAGTGCTCCGCGTCCTTGTCCGCATAGACCCACCCGATTACGCCGGCCCTTTCCAGGCTGAATCGTCCGCCCGAGCTCTCCAGGAAGTAGTCTCGCACGCTTTGACGCGGGCCGAAAATCAAGTCCTCAATCGCGCTCTTCGCCGGGGCCGGGTGGTCGGGCCGAGACGGGTCCCAGAGAATGACGAGCAGATTGCGTTTTCCGATGGTGGGCTTGAGAGTGTCGAAGGACTTGCTCAGGTCCGGGACCTGGCTTCGCCAATGATTCACGACCAATGTCCTGTCGCCCACAGAGGCCGTGCCCCCGGCATCGATCAGCCATTGCATTCGCACTTCGTGGGGTCCGGCGGTGAGGTCTTCCTTTGTGAACGTGAAGGACCGCACCCCGGTGAAAGACTCCGCCGTCAAGACCACGTCCGAGGGGCTTGCCGGTTGGCCATCGACCAGTGCTCGCACGAACATTCGCTTGCCGGCCGAGGTGAAAACTTCCCCGCCAAAGGTGATCTCCAGCTTGGCGCCCGCAGCGGTGGCGATATCGCACCCCATATCAGGAATGTCGGCCCACCAGTAGGCCGTGAATTCCTTGGACGGGCCGCTCGCGGCCGCCTTCACGGACAGGCCCCCGTCCGGCGTCAGCTCTGCCGCCGCCCGCAGAGCGAGCGTCCGGTCGCCCATGTAGCCGGTCCCGCTGCCGTCCACGCTCCACTGGAGTTGGATCGAATGGTTGCCGGGCGGGACATTGTCCTTTATGAAGGTAAAGGCCCGTGTGCCGGAGAAATCCCCGGCCGCGAATACCACGTCGGATGGGCTTGCCGGCTGACCATCCACCAGTGCCCTCACGAACAATCTCTTGCCGGCGCTGGTCCAGGTTTCTGCGCTGATCGTAGCCGCCAGATTGCCGGGCAAGGTCGTCACGAGGCTGCCGCTCAAGTTGGGAATGTCGCTCCACCAGATGGCACTGGTGGAGACGGCCGGGCCGCTGGGGGCTGCCACGGTTATGACGCTGCCGTGTTCAATCAACGGCGACGAGGCACAGAGCGTCAGGGTGGTGTCGCCGATACTTGCCGCTCCGCCGGAATCGACCAGCCACTGCATCTGAACCCAGTGCCCGCCGGGCCCCACGCCCTTCTTGGCGAAGGTGAAAGACCGAGTGCCGGTAAAACCGCCTGTCGCTGCGACCACATCGGAGGGGCTTGCCGGCTCCCCGTCCACGAGCGCACGGATGAATACCCGCTCGTTGCCTGACGAGTACAGCTCGCCATTGAATGTAATGGCCAGGTCACTGTCCCGGTCTGTGATCAGTCCGCTTCCCATGGAGACGGCCGGGGAGCGCACGGGCGGATAGCTTGCGTCCTCGAGATCGACAAACCGCGAGGAGTATGTGACCCATTGGGGCCCACTGGGGGCCGCACAGACCGCCAGGCCCGGATGGTTGTAGGCAGGCCGAACGCCTTTGCCGAAAAGCTCCAGCACTGCTGCGTCGCCCACTGCGTGGTTGTAGACACGAACATTGTCGATCGCGCCGTCCCAGTACCGGCCCCAGGCTTCCAGGTTCTCGCCGATACAGACATCGTACGCATTCGCGGTGATGCCGCCACTGTATGCCTTCGTCGCGTCAAGCAGGCCATCCACGTAGAGGCGGATGGCGCTGCCATTGTACGTGCCGCAGACGTGGTGCCATTCACCGGCGGGCACGGCCGTGACGCCGTCGGCGCTGTGCCAGCCGGGACCGCCCGTGACGGCAAAGTGGAACTTCCGTTCGCTCTGCAGGGTGGACAGCCGCCAGGCGCTGTTGCCTTTGGCGATGACCGTCATCCAGTCGGCGCGAACGGTGTCGATCTTCACCCACGCCGAGACGGTGATCGCGGCGGTGATGTTGAACGCGGCGTCGTGCCCGCAGTTGACGTAGGCTCCGGCGCCATCGAGTTGCAGGGCCTGCCCGAACACGCCGGGCTCGTAAGTTACAGAGCCCACGACCGTGCCGTGCTGGTTGCCGGCAATGTCGTTGACGCTGCCGTCCAGCGTGTAGCGTGCGACCAGGGCCGCAGAGCACGTACCGGCGAGAAGGAACATCGTGATTGCAGTGGCGCCGAATGTTACCCGTTTCACACTCTCCCCTTTCCTCATTGTCTGTTGGTGTGGCAGCCGCATAGCGACTGTAGTGCTCCTGCCTCGTTCAAACCGGCGCCTCAGCGTCCGGCTGCCCGGGACTCCAAGCGAAATCGATTCTCGACATCCCGGTGCGGAAAGTCAAGCGCAAAGCTGCAACAAAGAAAGTACGTGTGCGACTAATTCTCCTGGGGAGGCCCCCCATTTGTCATGTCGAGTCGTTGAGCCGCTTTGCGGCTAGTGTCGGGAAGAAAATGGCCTTTACGAGTCATTCTTCTGTAAACCCTGCGGGTCCCGGTACTTGCGACCATTACCAGCACGTTGCACAAAACCTATTTTCTTAGAAGCGAAGCGCAGCGTAGTCGAGACATCTGGCATCGCAAATGGCGCACCATGCAATCTCGGCCAGATCCCTCGACGCAGCCTGCCCCATTCGGCAGACTCAGGGCAAGCTTCGAGCGCAGTCGAATGGGCTCGGGATGACAGAAAAGGGCCTGTCTCCCCCACGAAATGTCTCGCACGCGAAAGTAGTTGCCGCGGCCGTACAGAAGAAATGGGGCCGCGAGCGTTGGCTCGCAGCCCCGTTGGGTTCTCGGATCCTGCCGAATCTACCGGCGGCTCTTCGTTCTCCCCGCCGGCTTAGCGGTCAGATCACAGGCTCTGATAGACGTAGTGCGCGTCCAGGGCCTTCTGGATCTGCACGCTCGCGTCTCTCCAGTGGGCCTTGGTATACGGGTCCAGCGCGTCGTTCTGTGCATCGAGCACGGGGTCGATCTTCTGTTTGAGCTGGCGAAGCTGTTCGATGACCAGATTGCCAATCGGCTTGTAGACGACCGAGCTGACCGCGTTCGATCTGATCAGATCGATCAGCCGCTCCAGGTGCTCCCGCTGGAGGTTCCGCCGCAGACTGGAAACCATCGGATTCCGCGCGTCATGCTTGGTGCTGGACGGCTGATCGAGCTCGCTCCAGACGGCCTGCCGGATCGTCTCGAGCAGTTCCGGCAGGGTGACAACGTCCGTCTGCTGGGGAACCAGGAACTCGTTGTCGTAAATCCGCCGAAGGGTGGCGGGATTCATCACCATCGTCATCGCATAGGCCTGGAAGCCCATGATCCGATCGTGTACGGGCCAGGTCGAATCCGCGAAGACCGACGACCAGTCGTCCCACCATTTCTCCTCGGCCATGTGGCTGAGCAGCTCCGGCGTCAGGTCGTAGGCCTGGTCCTGGAACGCGTTCTCGACCACGAAAGTCAGGGCATCTCTCTGCTGCTTGGCGGGGACCGGCTCGATCGGCACGCGGCCGTTCTTGTCGCCTTTCTTGTCTCGATGGATGAAATCGCCGCCGAGCCAGTTGGCCATCATGCCCACCGACCGCATCTGCAGGCCGAGGGTCAGCTCGTAGTAGCGGCGGGCCTTGGCCCAACTGTCGCCTTCTTTCACCAAGTCGCCGAGGATTCTCGCGCGGTTGCGCTTGGCGATGCGCATCTGGTTGCGGGCGTAGTCGAGCGGGTCCTTGCTGAAGTCGTACCGGCGGGCCAGCGGGTCGGGGCCGAAGGTATCCTCGTCGGTGGCGTACTGCAAGTCCGGCTCGGCCACCCGGCTGAGTATGTCCTTGAGCTTCTTCTCCTCCTGCGTGTACCCGTACTCGATGGCCCAGACGTCATACGGGCCGACGCCGATCATGCAGTAGTCGCCCTGGACCTCGCCGTCCTCGAGATTCATATTGACCGGCAGGTAGTCCATGACGGACCCGGCGTGCGGCTTGGCGGCCTTCATCGCCTTGCTGTTGATCTCCGCCATGGTATACAGGCTCGACGCCTTGAAATTGTGTCTCAGGCCGAGCGTGTGTCCGACCTCGTGACAAGCCAGATCGGCCAGCAGGGGGCCGATGAACGATTCCGGCATGCCGTCGATGGTGGGCACCTTGTCCTTCTGCTCGTCCTCCTTCTTGCCCTCCTCGGCCTTGTCTTTCTCCTCGGTCTCCTCGCCGGCCAGGGCCCACTGCATCCGGAACATGGCCACGTCGAATGCCCTGCCCCATTCGAGCGTGCACAGGCCGTTACGCTGGCACATCGTGCCGGCCAGGCCGTCGTACTCGTCATCGCCGATCAAGTTCGGTCGGACGCGCGTGATCGGGTGGCCGCCATAGGGCATGCCTCGCTGCTGGGCAATCTGCTGCTGGAGATACTCGCGCTGGGCGGGCGGGGCCAGCCGGATACGCGGGTCCCAGCGGGGATGGTCCGCCAGCCAGGCCAGCGTCTCCGGGCTGAAACCCTCCATCGCGATCTCGGGCATAATCTTGTGATAGGTGGTCCAGTAATGACGGATCCACCCGTCCGTCAGAATGACGTCGGCGTCGAGAATCTGCCCGGTTTCCGGGTTCACGCGGCTGGGGCCGATGGCCGTGCCCTGATTGTTGCTCAGCCACCGGATGAAGTTGTACCGCACGTCCTCCGGGTCCTTCTCCATGTGGGCACCCGATTTCTTGTCCTGGTAATAGACCTCGATCGCGTTGGAGATACCGACCTTCTCATAGGCCTGGTTCCAATAGAGAATGCCCTGTCGGACCCAGCGGCGGTACCGCACGGGCGTCGTGTTCTCGATGTAGAAGACGATCGGGTTCTTCGGCGGACTGACGTGCAGCGAGGGGTCGGCTTTCTCCAGGTTCCAGCGGTTGATGTACCGCACTTTGGTCTCGGGCTGTTTGAACTGCCCGTAATCCTCGAACGTCGTCGTGAAGTAGCCGATGCGCGAATCGGCCTTTCGGGGTTTGTAGCCGGTGTTCTGGGGGATGGCGCTGATGGAATAGTGCAGCGTCTGGAGCCGCCCGCCGGCCGCCGGAATCTCGAATGCCAGCTCGACGTTCTCGGGGAACGCCTTGGCCTTCTGGATCTTCACGAGCTTGGGATTGGAGACCTTCACGTCATTGCCGAAGAACTTGTCGCACTGGCCGATCAGCATGGCGTCCATGTCGATGATCGGGCAGTTCCGCTCGACGATGCTCGAGTCCTTCGAGATGGTGACAATCGGAACGTCGAGGATGATCCGGTCGGTGAACAGACGCTGCACGGAGTTTTTGGACTCGTCGTCGCCGGTCGATTTGATCTCGATGTTGGGCTCAACGAGGGCCAGCCGGTCGTCGTATCGTCTCCAGTACACATACATGCTGCCCGCCTGCAGGCCCGCGTATTCCTCGCCGCTGGCGACGGTCAGCGCGATGAAGAACTTCCTGCTCTCGTAGTCCGGGGGCAACGCGGCCAGCATCTGCCCGTCTTTCTCCCGCGTCCAGACGGTATAGAGGCTCTTGCCGTCGGTCGTGGAGATGACTTTCTCGTAGCCTTCGAGGACTTTCTCGATAGGCGGGAAATCGGGCTTCTCCGCTTCCTTCTCTTTCGCTTTGGTCTCCTTGGCGGGTTGCGGCCCCGGGCCGTCGGCCGCACGGGATGGGAGCATCAGCCCCAAAAGCAGGAGCACGGTGCTCAACAGACCGATCGGAATCTTCACTCTTGAGCTGTCCATGTGACATCCTCCCAAAATGAGGTCAACGGTATCAGAGAACGTGCCGTGGGACGATTCTACGCCTCGCTCGCGACAGGTCAAGGTTGTCACACGACGATTATCTGGAGAATTCCGTGGGTGTGTGGCAGGACGACATAAACACAGGGAATATCGGACCGTACGCGGCAAACGAGAGAGGGTTGCACGGCATGTGTACGGTCCCTCTCGATTCTTCATTCCGCCCGGGATCGAAAGCGCTGCTTATTTCGCCGGCGCTTTGATCACGTAGATGCGCCAGAAGTACATAACGCCGGGAGTGAGGCCCGGCAGGTGCCAGTCGCGACGCGTCAACAGCTCTGATGCAAATCGAAGAGCAAAATGGATGTGCCTCTGAGGACTATTTCTGGCTCATCCGGTTTTTCCGTACTTCCGAGCCCAGCAGTGCCCAACAACCGGGGACTCTGTCCCCGGACCCCTGGCATTTTGCGCTTTTTGCCAGCAGCATGGTGCAAGAGCAAGGCGATGCCACCATGATGACGGCATCGCCCATGCCACTGGACTGCTGCGGCGCTCGGGGCGCTTGCCGGCAGAGCCCTACCCTCCACGGCAGCAACCTCAGACTACCGGCAACACTGGCCGTCAGCAAGGGGCAGGCCGAACGCCTCTACCATGCTATTGGCCCAATGCGAAAAATGCCGGGGGTTTGGGGGCAGAGCCCCCAATAAGCACCGAAGTACGCGGAAACCGGATGAGCCCTATTTGTACGATAATCCGGCCGCTATGGCAAGGGAATCCATCTGTACGAGAGCGGGCTTGAAATAGCTTCGATGAAAACGAGCGAATCTGCCGATAGGGAGGCAGGTGCGGCTATTTGACCAAGCGGGCGATCGGCTTGAACTGGGCGTGTTTCGCGGTTTGGAGCAGCTCGAAGAGGGCCATTTCGGTGCTGCTGACGTGAGCGCCTTCGGTGGCCAGGCGGGTCAGCGCGATCTGCTTGTTCTGCGCGGTCCTTGAGGAGACGGCGTCGGCGACGACTGTAACGTCCAGGCCCCGGCCCAGCAGGTCGGCCGCTGTCTGGTAGATGCAAACGTGGGCCTCGATGCCGCACAGCAGGATTTGCTTTCTGCCGAGGGAGTCGAGGGCCGTGTGGAACTGCTCCTGCCCGCAGCAACTGAAGCTCGCCTTATCGATCGGCTCGATCCCCGTCAGAAGCCCGGCGACTTCCGGGATCGTCGGACCAAGGGCTTTGGGCACCTGCTGGCACCATAAGATGGGGATTTCGAGAATTCGAGCCGCCTGGATGAGGATTTGGATGTTCTTGAAGAGGGCGTCCTTGTCTGTCATGAGCTGGGCGAGCTTGCCCTGCACGTCAACGACAATCAGGCAGCAGTTGTCGATTTCGAGCATTCCCTTGCTCCCCTGCGAAGAGGCAAAAAGCGCATCCATGCGCAACCCCGGTCATCTTGTGCGAAGGAGGATTATCGTCAGACTGGTATTCGCTTCGCCTTGCGGCGGAGTGAGGGTCGTTTCTGTCTGTGTCTGGGTAATCCAGACTTTGTCATCGATGGTCACGAGATCACGAGCGCCGGCCGCATCGTCCTTGACCATCGCAAGGACTTCCCGGCCCGGCGTGCGCTGGGCCATGGCGTTCAGCACGGCGTAGTTTCTTGCTGTTTCCATGGTCGTGGCGGTGTTTTCTCTGGCGACGATATTGATTGCCTGCTCGGGCGTAATGGCCTCGACCGTAACCGGCGTTGCATACTCGCCCTTGCCCTCGATACGCAGCGTCGCGCCGTCGAAGCTCTGCCAGACACTCTGCAGGCTTGCGATCAGACGGCTCGCGGCCTGTCGGCTGCCAACGAGTTTGTAGCTCCCGGCATCGGCGGCGTTGTTCGCTTTCACCAGGCTCGAAAGACCGTTCTCTTCGATGGCCCTTTTGAGCACCGCTTCCGCCTGTGCGATCGTTGCGGTCCGAATCTCCAGTCGCCCTGAGAAACCCGCATCGGCAACGACGACCGGCGGTACCGCCGATCGATCGATGGCTACAGGCCCTGGCACGTTGCCGCCCGGGACGGGAGCCACGATCTGGTATACGACGAAGCCGAGCACTCCCAGCAGTGCAATCATGGCCGCCGCCGCCAGGAGTCGGCGAGCCATCAGGTGGATCACCCCGGCGGAACTGACGCCTGTGGCCGGCTGCTCCTCCAGCAGCGTCTTTCTCTCCATGGCAAGCTTGACCTGTTCCAGCAGATCGCCGGGCGCTTCCGCCCGCGGCAGGGCACTGATCAGCGCCTTGGAGTTTTGAAGCCGTCTCAGACGCCGGCCGACCTCCGGATCCCGAGCCGCCAAACGCTGCACCTCGGTTTGCTGCCGGAGCGGGAGCTCTCCATCCACGAAGCTGCACAGCAGCTCATCGATGTTTGGATTCGCCTTCATCGATCATGGCCTCCAAAATCTCTCTGAGATTGCTCCTGGCACGACTGAGCCTGCTTCGAACGGTCCCGAGCTCGATATTGAGGACATCGGCAATCTCGGTGTAATTCATGCCCTCGATATCACGCAGGACAATGATGGCCCTCTGGGGCTCTTCGAGTTTCAGCAGCGCGTCCATCGCCAGATCGCAAAGCTCTCGGCTTTGCGCCACCATCGCCGGATCGACCGCACGTTCGTCGCTCAGGATATCCCTGAGCAACTGGTCCGCCGCGCCGTCGTGCTCCGTGTCTTCGGCATCCAGCGACCGCATCGCCGTGCGCGCGTGCCGCTGGCAGTAGTTCAACGTCAGGTTCACAGCGATCCTGAACAGCCAGGTATAAAAGCTGCTTCTGCCCTTGAACTTCTGTATGCTCTCAATGACTTTGACAAACGTCTCCTGGGTTAGTTCCGCGGCGTCGTCCGAGTTTCCGCACATTTTGAGCACGACGTTGAAAATGCGGTTCTGGTACTTGAGGATCAGCCGCTCCATGGCCGTGATATCGCCCCCCTGCGCCTGCCGGACCAGCACGGAATCATCAATATTTATGTTTGCTGCCCTCAAGTACACCTTTGCCCTCTCGTACGAGCCTTTCCACAAACAAACCACCCTTGGAACCGCATATCGCCAGCAAGGGAGTCATTTATCATCGCAGATTCGGCCCTTTCGGTCAATCGAATTCGCCGGCTGACCGATAATCAGTTGACCTTGCGGCCGATGCAGAAGACGTGCTTGAAGCTGCGGAGAAAGACCTGGCCGTCGCTGATTGCGGGGGAGGCATAGCATGGCTCGCCTAACTCGTATTTCGCGACACGCTCGAACTGCGTGCCCGGCTTGATCACGTTCACCTGGCCGTCGTCGTTGATGAAGAAGACGAGCCCGTCGATCAGGACGGGGGAGGCGTGATGACGTCCGAGCTTCTCCTGCCAGAGCACCTTGCCGGTGGCGGCCTCGTAGCAGAACGCGACGCCACCGTTGTTGACGCTGAGCAGGAAATCGCCCGCGACGATCAGGGAGGGGACATAAGGCGCTCCCCTGTTGTCTCTCCAGGCGACGTGGGTGGCCGTGACATCGCCGGCGCCGTCCGGCCGGATCGCCAGCAGCACCTGCTTGGGCCAACTGCTGCTGACGAACACCAGCCCAGCCCGTTCGCTGTACGTGGGCGTGGCGACGAACTCCTGCGAGGGACCGTCCACCGTCCAGAGCTGCTGGCCCGTCTCAGGATCGAAACTGGCCACGCAGCGGTCGCCGCACTGAATCAGTTGAACTCGACCTGCCATCTCCCGGATCAGCGGGGCGCTGTAGCTGATCCCCTGATGGGTGCGTTTGACGCGCCAGAGGGTCTCCCCCTTGTCGCGGCTCAGGGCGACCAGAAAGGAATCGCCTTTGCTGTCACCGTCGATGATGACCTTGTCCTTGAACAGCACCGGCTCGTTGCTGAACCCCCACTCGCCGGTGTGCGTTCCCGGGCGGACCAGCCAGAGCTGTTTGCCGCTGGCCAAATCGTGGGCGGCCGCGACGATGTCGTCCCCGATGCGAAAGACGACGTAGACCCGCTCGCCGTCGGTGGCGGGCGTGCCGGAGGCGTAGCTGTTCTCCTTGTTGATCTTCTCCAGCGGCCCCTGCACGACCGTCTGCTGCCAGAGGATCTTTCCGCTGGTACGATCGAGGCACAGGAGTACGCGCTCCTTGGTGGCGGGCAGGCCGGTGACAGTGCACACGCGATCGCCCCAGACAATCGCCGAGGCGTGCCCCTGGCCGGGAATCTCGGTCTTCCACAGCGCGCCGGCGGGGTCCCAGTTGGTGGGAATGCCTTGCTCGATGCAGGTGCCGTCGCCGCGCGGGCCGCGCCAGCCGGGCCAGGACTCGGCTGGCGCCGGGGTCGAAGAGTGGATGAAGAGGCCAATGAACAGAACAGCAAGGGTAAGATCTTGTTTCATGAATTCAATACTCCTGTTGGGGGCGAATCCTCCATGGATTGCAGACACCATCTACGTAAGGACAGAGCACGCAGAAACTCTGCCGCGATTATCCACGTGGCAGGAGTATACTCGGCCTCGAAGGCATGTCAAGCACGGAGCATCTCCCGAAAGACCGCCGAAACCTGCGATTGATCCTCTTGCAGTGCTGGCCTGTCGCGTGTAGAGTACACGGGAACTCATCCAGGCGGCGTTTGCCGCCTGGGGTCGGGACCGGGCTCGTGGCTCAACGGTAGAGCAGGGGACTCATAATCCCTTGGTTGTAGGTTCAAATCCTACCGGGCCCATGTCTTTACCGCTCGCGCCCACAACGGCTCGTGCCCCCATCGGTCGTGGCGCGACGGCCGATTGCAGGGGACGCCTCTCTGTCAGTGGTGTGCGTCGAGGACTTGGGAGGCGATTCGGCGGATGTAGTGGTACAGGGGAGCGGCCAAGGCAAAATGGCCCGTGAGCTGATCGGCGAACGTTGGGGATAGGATCTTGTCGTCGATACTGCGATTGCAGGAGAGGTAGAAGCTCTTGTACTGATACCAGGTGCAGATCGGCTCAGGCTTGTCCTCGTTGATGGGGCGGCGGTACGTCTCGCCTTCGAGGATGAACGTGTCCTGTTTGGCGAACCATGCGATGGCCTTGAGAAAGGACTTGGGGTCGTCGTCGATCTGTTGTCGGAACCGGGCCATCAGGTCGGGGGCGGCGTCGTAGAAGCCCAGGCCGTAACGGTACGACGCCGGATTGATCTCCAGGAAATAGCCGGGGATGTAACGCGCCCAATCCGTGCCGGAGCGTTTGAACGTGATCCACATGCAGCTTCGAAAGGGCGACTTGTCCTTGGAGAAACGCGTGTCACGATAGATCCGCGATATGGTCTTGCCCACGGCAGGCTCGACCTCGAACGACAGATCGATGCCCAGCATCGGGTCCGCCAGATCACTCACGAGATCGCGCAGGGGCTGCAGCACGTACTGCTCGTAAATGGGGCGATGAGCCTCGAACCATGCCTTATCGTTGTTACGCCCCAGATCGCGCAGGAACGTGAACGTCTTGCGCGAGAATCCTTGAAAATGCCGCTCTGAACTGTGTGCCATTGTATTTCCCGTCTTGAGGATCACGAAATAGCGTCATCGCGATTCTACTTCCTGTTCGCGTTGACGTCGCATGGATTCCGGAAAATCCATGGCGGTGCAGACCGCGCTGGTAATCCGGCACTTCAGAAGGTATCTTCTGGGACGTGGGCACGTTCCCGGACAGCCCGTCAGGTGCGGCGGGTCGGCGTGCCCGTACGACTGTGGAATGGGAGAATGGACTATGGCAGCGATAAGAAGGATTCTGTACCCGACGGACTTTTCGGAGCGATCGCTCGTGGCGATTCCCCTGGCCCTGGACCTTGCGAGGCTCTATGGCGCGGAACTCCATTGCCTGCACGTGGTGGCTATGCCCGGCGAGTTTGTTCTGGAAGATAGCTACATGCTGCCGTTGATGACGGAGTACCGGCCGGACTATGACGAGTTCAAGAAGGCCGCCGAATCGCACCTGGATCAGTTCGTCGCGCAGCATATGCCGGACGTTCGGGACTCGGTGAAGAAGGCTGTCGTCATGGGCAAACCCTTTGCGGAGATCATCCGCTATGCGCGCGACGAGGGCATTGACCTGATTGTCCTTGGCACGCACGGCCGATCGGCCCTGGGCTCCATGCTCCTGGGAAGTGTGGCCGAGAGAGTCGTGCGCAAGGCTCTCTGTGCCGTGCTGACCGTGCGACATCCCGAGCAGCACTTTGAGGCCCCGTAGGAGTTTGTGGCGTCTCTGGGGTCGTGCTCGACGCGTCGTTTCATCGCGTGACTCTTGATTCGTGACGGGCAGAATGGTACAATGCAATGGATTGTCGTGGAGATGACATCCTGGTGGGGTGGTATGTCTCTGTCCGTCGATGACCCAAACGGGTGGTGAATCAGGAGTGTGAAAGGCTATGAGGGTGACACGATATTGTTTTGCGATGATGTTGGCAACTGTCTGGGCCGGCGTGGCCGTTGGGATGTTTGCGAGGCCGAGCTATGTCCCGGTGGAGCGGCTGCTTGGGAACGCCACGGCGTATGTCCAGGAGCATCCGGCCGATGCCAGCGGCTACTACACCCTGGCCCGGATTCACTACCTGGCATTCGTCAATAAGAGCTTTCTTGTCGCGACATTTGCCAATCGGGGGCTGCCTTCCACGATCCCCTTCTGGTGGGGGGAGGACCTCGTCAACTACGCCCGGACCGAGGAGGCGAAGCGGATTGCCCTGCAGGAGCTTGGCTACGCCTCGGCGGAGGATGTGCCTGCGGAGCAGCAGCAGCGATTCTGGGACCGGGTGTGGGAGATTGAGACCAAGCTGCAGGGGGAGAACTGGCAGCCGGAGCGGCCAACGAACGAAGACCTGATCGGGCATGCCGCCGCGGCCCAGTGGAACTTTTACCAGGCGATCTCGCTCGATCCCAACAACGCCCTGTACTACCTGGGGCAGGCCAGCCTGGGTGAGCAGTACCTTGCATTCCTCCTGGAGGCGACGCCGGTCCCCGTGCCGGCGGCGATCAAGACAATTCTTCTGAACGGGGCAAAGGAAACCTATCTCCTGGCGTACGAGCTGTCAATCCGGGAGGATTTGGGCCGGGAATTCCTGCCGGTGGAGGGCCTTCGCGGCTTGGTCAGCTATGAGGCGGGCAACGCCTACATCCGCCTGTGGGAGGCCGAGGGTACCATCCCGCCGCAGGTGCAGGACAAGATCACCGGCATCGAGGCCAACCTCGCCACACTCGACACCCTGCCAATGGGCCCGATCACCCCCATCGTATTCAGCACGACGGCGAGTACGTCGCTCGCCGATCTGCTGACGCCGGAGAGGACCGTGCGGTTCGATCTCGACGGCGACGGGATCGCCGAGGAGCGGCCGTGGATCAAGCCGACGACCGGCTTGCTTGCCTGGGACGGTGACCGGGACGGGCGGATCGCGTCCGGGCGGGAGCTGTTTGGCTCAGTGACATGGTGGTTGTTCTTCTCGGATGGCTATCGGGCGCTGGATATGCTGGACGACAACCGCGACGGCTCGCTTGCGGCCGGTGAGCTGAAAGGGCTCTGCGTCTGGTTCGACCGCGACGGCAATGGTCAGTCCGATGAAGGCGAAGTCGTTCCCGTCGAGAGGCTTGGCATCGCCGCGATTGCGACTCGGCCGACCGGTTGTGATGGGAAGTCGCTGATGCACAGCGCGGGCATCCGCTTCACGGACGGCCGTACCGTGCCGACGTACGACTGGATCGCTCCGTCGCCGCAGCGTTCACAGAAGGCGCTGACTCGATAACCGCGTACGCGGGTGCACGCGAGGACGATGGGCTTGCTACGCCGATTTCTTCTTCTTGGCAGGGGTCTCGGATTTGTCGGCCGGCGATGACGTTGGCTCCGTTTTGGCGTCCTTCTTGTCGCCGGTCTTCTCCGTGGCGCCGCCGGTTTCCTTCTTGGCAGCGGTCTTGTAGCTGTCGCTGCGATAATCGGTGCAGTAAAAACCGGAGCCCTTGAAGATGATTCCCGCTCCGGTCCCGATCAGCCGCTTGAGCGAAGCCCGGCCGCACGCGGGGCACTTTCGCATCGGTTTGGCCGTGATGCTCTGAAAGGCCTCGAACTCGTGATCGCATTGTTCACAAGCGTAAGCGTACGTAGGCATATCGTTGATACTCCGTGCTACTGTCGCGTTCGCAGGATGGCCCCGGATCGCCGACATGACGATCACGCAAGCCCGCTGTGGACGCCATTCTACATCTTGCCCTTCTCCGGCGTTTCTTCGGGCGGGTCCTGATTCTGCGACTCGGACGGCTGCCGGCCCGGCGCCTTGCTGACCACGACGCGGGTCGGCCGCAACACGCGGTCGTTGGTCGTGTAGCCTTTCTGAAGTTCCTCGATAACGACGTTCGCCGGCTTACCAGGCTCTTGGCGGGTCACGATGGCCTCGTGACGCATCGGGTCGAATGGCTCGCCCGACGCCTGCATCTGCTCGACGCCGTGCGACTTGAGGATGTCGAGCATGTGGCCGTAGATGATCTCCACGCCCCGGACCACCGCGTCCGAGCTCTCGGCCGAGTGCGCCTTGAGCGTGTGCTCCAGGTTGTCCAGAATGGGAAGAAGCGATCGGAGGATCTTCTCCTTCTCATAGGCCACGGAGTCGTTGATCTGCTTCGGGGCCCGCTTCTGGAAGTTCGCATAGTCGGCGCTGACTCGCTGCAATCTGCCGAGCAGCTCGTCCCGTTCCTTCCGGACACTCTCCAGTTCCTGCTGCAGCGCACTGCCCTCCTCTTCAGGAGCTTCGGCTTCTTCGTTCTCCTGCTGCTCTGGCTCTGTGCTGTTCGTTTCCTCGTCGGTCATGAGTGATTACCAAAATGTCGTTTCAGCTTCTCGAAGAAACTCGTTGATTTTGGCGAGACGTTCCTGTTCTCCGTTTTGGCGAACTCGCGGAGCAATTCTTCCTGTCGCTCGTTGAGGTTTGTGGGGGTCTCGATGGTGACCTGGACCAATTCGTCGCCGACACGGCCGTTGTGGATGTCGGGCAGCCCCTGTCCGCGGATTCGGAAGATGCTGCCGTACTGGGTCCCCGGCGGGACCCTGAGCTGTCGTGTCCCATCGAGGCTTGGCACCTCGATTGTCGCCCCGAGGGCGGCCTGAGCAAGACTGATCGGAACGACGGCGATCAAGTTATTGCCGTCGCGTTCGAGGAACTCGTGAGGCCGGATTTTCACGTAGCAGTACAGGTCTCCGTTGGGCCCGCCGTCGCGGCCTGGCTCGCCCTCGCCGGCGACGCGGATGGCCTGGCCCTCATGCACGCCGTGTGGAATCCGGATCGTGACCGTACGTTTCTTGGGCACGCGGCCGCTGCCTTTGCACGTGGGGCACGGCTTGCTGATCACGTGGCCGGTGCCCTGGCATTGCGGACACGTGGAAACCATCTGGAAGAACCCGCCGCCCTTGGCGACTTGGCCGCTGCCGCCGCAGAGCGGGCAGCGAGAGGGCTGGCTGCCCGGCGCCGCACCGCTGCCATGGCAGTCCGGGCAGCGGTCCTGCCGCGTGAATTCAATCGTCTTCTCCGCGCCTTTCGCCACTTCGTTCAGCGTCAGCTCAACGCCCGTTTCCAGGTCATACCCACGGGCGGGTCCACCCCGACGGGCGTGGCGACGACTGCCTCCGCCCAAGATGCTCCCGAGGAAATCCTCGAAACCGAACATGCTGAAAATGTCTTCGACGTCCATCCGCGAGAAGTCATGCATGCCGGTTCCACGAAGCCCTTCGTGGCCGTACTGATCGTACTGCTTGCGCTTCTCCGGATCGCTCAGCACCTCGTAGGCTTCGGCGCACTCCTTGAACTTCGCCTCGGCTTCCTTGTTGCCAGGATTCTTATCCGGATGGTGCTTGATCGCCATGCGGCGATAGGCGCGCTTGATCTCGTCGGCCGAGGCGCTTTTGTCCACGCCCAGGGCTTCGTAGTAGTCGCGTTTGGCCATAGACCTCAGTTCGGCAGCGTGGCTCCCCGCTCACCGGGAAATGCCGCGCAAGGACGCACGACCTGCCGGGCGAATGAGCCACGCGCCGAGACCTCAATTACCTGACGGAGCCGGGGACCGGCTCTTGCTCGTTCTCTTCTTTCAGCTCGGTGACCAGCACGTTCGTCGTGAGCATCAAGCCGGCCACGGAGGCGGCCATTTGCAGCGCCGTACGGGCGACCTTGGCCGGATCGACAATGCCGGCCTTGAACATGTCCACGTACTCGCCGACGTTTGCATCATAGCCGATGTTCTTGTCCTTTTCCAGTTTCTCCAGCAGCTCGGCCACGACCACCTCGCCCTGCTGGCCGGAGTTGTCCACGATTTGAGTGGTGGGGGCCCGCAAGGCATGCATGATGATATCGAAACCGACCTTCTCGTCGCCCTTGGCTCTGGCGCGGGCCTTCTCCACTTCCTGGATGGCCCGCAGGAACACCACGCCGCCGCCGGCGACGATCCCCTCGGTCGCCGCGGCACGGGTGGCGTGCAGCGCGTCGTCGAGCAGGTCCTTGCGCTCCTTCATCTCCGTCTCGGTGGGCGCTCCGGCCTTGATGACCGCCACGCCGCCGGTCAGCTTGGCCAGCCGCTCCTGCAGCTTCTCACGGTCGTAATCGCTGGTCGTCTTCTCAATCTGGGCGCGGATCTGGTCGCAGCGGGACTGGATGTCCTTCTTTTTGCCGGCGCCTTCGATGATCGTCGTATTGTCCTTGTCGACGACGATCTTCTTGGCCTGGCCCAACTGGGACACCTCGATGCTCTCCAGCTTGATGCCGAGGTCTTCGGTGATGACCTGGCCGCCGGTCACGATGCCGATGTCCTGGAGCATGGCCTTGCGTCGGTCGCCGAAGCCCGGCGCCTTGATGGCACAGACTTTCAGCACGCCCTGCAGGCGGTTGATGACCAGCGCCGCCAGGGCCTCGCCCTCGATGTCCTCGGCGATGACCAGCAGGGAACGGCCCGTGTGCACGATCTTCTCCAGCAGCGGGATGAATTCCCGCACGCTCGAGATCTTCTTCTCATGCAGCAGGAGGTAGACGTCCTCGAAGACGGCCTCCAATGTCTCCGGATTCGTCACGAAGTAGGGCGAGATGTACCCACGGTCGAACTGCATGCCCTCGACCACGGTCAATTCAGTCTCGATGCCTTTGCCGTCCTCGACCTCGATCACGCCTTCCTTGCCGACGGCATCGATGGCGTCGGCGAGGATCTTGCCGACGGACGGATCGTTATGCGCGCTGACCGCAGCCACCTTGGCGATGTCGCTGTGGCCTTTCACCGGAACGCTGACGCTCTTGATGAACTCGGTGGCCACCTCGGTCGCCTTGGCGATGCCCCTTTGAATGGCCATGGGATTGATTCCGGCCGCCACGCACTTCACGCCCTCCAGATAGATGGCCTCGGCCAGGACGATCGACGTTGTGGTCCCGTCGCCCACGATATCCGAGGTCTTGCTGGCGACCTCATTGACCATCTTGGCGCCCATGTTCTGGAACGGCTCGGGCAGCTCGATCTCCTTGCTGACGGTGACGCCGTCCTTGGTTACTTTCGGAGAGCCCCAGCTCTTGTGGAGCACGACGTTGCGGCCGGTGGGCCCGAGCGTCACCTTGACCGCCGCGGCCAACTGCTTGAGGCCGTCACGCAGCTCCGTCCGTGCCGCATCATCAAACATCAATTGCTTTGCCATTTTCGATTCCCTCGATAGATTCCTGTCTCCCGGCCGGCCGGGAGATGTTTCACTTGCCTCCTGCGCTACTTCTCGATAATCCCGAGAAGATCGCTCTCACGAACAATCACGTACTTCTGGCTGTCGATCTCGATCTCGTTGCCGGTGTATTTGCCATAGACGGCCTCGTCGCCCTTCTTGACAGACAGGGTGATTCGCTTGCCGTCGTCGTTGACTTTGCCCGGCCCGACCCACATGATTTTGCCGATCTGCGGTTTCTCCTTGGCTGTGTCCGGCAGAAAGATGCCCCCGGCGGTCTTGCCTTGAGCCTCTGACGGCTTGATCACTACTCGGTCATCCAAAGGTCTGAGTTCCATGTTTGCGTACTCCTTCTCCATCTAAGTGTTTCGCAAAAGTCCTACTTGCTATTCGTTACGAGCACAACCACGCTATCGATCGAATCCGGTGCTGCTTTCGGCACGGAGATGGTGACCGTGTCCTGGCCGCTGCTCACCGGCAGACTCGCGTGTTTCTTGTCGGCCAACAGGTAGGCCTTGCCGGCCGGTGCGCCGGCGAGCGGCACGACGAGCTTGCCGTCCGCGGGCCAGTCGAACACGTGCAGGTACAGCTTGTTGCCCTTGGCCGTGCACCGGCCCCACGGGGGCTTGCCGATCGGGCTGGCGGAGGTGACGTAAATGCTCTCGCTGTTGACGGCCATCCAGGCCCCCATTTCTTCGAGCCGGCGCTCGATGGGTCTGGGGAACAGGCCCTCCGGCGTAGGCCCGACGTTGAGCAGGAAGTTGCCGCCCTTGCTGGCGATGTCGGCGAGGTTACGGATCAGCTCCTCGGTGGACTTCCAGTTTTCATCATAGGCCTTGAAGCCCCAGGTGTCGTTGATGGTCATGCAGGTTTCCCAGTCCACGCCGGGCAGTCCGGTGGAGGGAATCTGCTGTTCCGGCGTGCCGAAGTCGCCCGCGTACTCCTCGCTCTTGCTCAGGCCCTCCATGCCCTTGCGACCCTTGCCCACGCGATTGTTAATGATGATCGAAGGCCGCAAGCCGCGGATGTAGGCGTACATGTCCTTGCCCTTCGGCTCGGTCCAGTCTTTGATCCATTCGCCGTCGAACCACAGCACGCCGATCGGGCCATAGTTCGCCAGCAGCTCGGCGATCTGCGGCTTGAGGTAGGTCTCGACGTAACGGTCGAAGTCCGGATTGGACTTGCTCGTGTCGTTGTAGTTCGGATAGAAGGGGGCCTGGGCATCCGGATGGTGCCAATCCATAATCGAATGGTAGAAGCAGAGCTTCACGCCTTGCTTCTTGCAGGCCACGGACAGCTCCTGCAGGATGTCGCGATTGAACGGGGTGGCGTCCATGACGTCGTAATTGGTGGCCTTCGAGTCCCACAGGCAGAAGCCGTCGTGATGCTTGCTCGTGATCACGATGTACTTCATGCCCGCGTTCCTGGCCATGCGCACCCACTGGTCGGCGTTGAACCCGACGGGGTTGAACTGGTCGGCGTACTTCTCATACTCCTTGACGGGGATCTTGCCGTTGTTCATGATCCACTCGCCGATGCCGTCCACGCGCTTGCCGTTGTAGGTCCCCGCGGGCACGGCGTACAGGCCCCAGTGGATGAACATCCCGAACCGGGCGTCGCGCCACCAGGCCATCCGCTCATCTTTCGTCGGCTCCTTCTTCGCTGCCGGGTTGGCTGGCTTGATCTGGCTACAGTTCATCGCCAACAGTCCGAGCAGCGCGGCCAACACCGTCACTGCGATCACAATCCATTGTCTGCCATGCTTTTTTCTCATAATCCACTCCACAGGTATCGTGACTTCTCCACAACGAGCCGGGCTCAGGATGCCACGTCGGGCTTGCCTTCGATCTCCAGGACGACGACCGTATCAATAGGGTCCGGCGCTTTCGGAGGCACGGCCACCGTGACCTGCTCATTGCCCTGCGTGACCTGGCAGGGCTGGTCTTTAGCGGCCAGCAGGTACGCCTTGGCGACTTTGCCCCGCAGGCCCGGCACGAGCAGCCGGCCGTCACTCGGCCAGTTGAACACGTGCAGATACAGCCTGCCCTCTTTGGCGGTGCACCGGCCCCAGGGCGTTTTCGCGAATGGGCTGGCGGTCGTCCCGTAGATGCTCTCGCCGTTGACGCTCATCCACTTGCCGACCTCGCGCAGCGTCTGCACCGAGCCCTCGGGGATGGTTCCCTCGGCGGTCGGGCCGACGTTCAGCAGGTAGTTGCCGCCCTTGCCCACGATGTCGGCGAGGTTGCGGATGACGGTCTCAGGCGATTTCCAGTGATCGTCGTACTTGTTGTAACCCCAGTGGTCGTTGAGGGTCATGCACACTTCGAAAAGGTTCTTGGGGGGCTGGCCGGGGATGTGCTGCTCCGGCGTGCCGTAATCGGCCGGCAGTCCCAGCCGGTCGTTGACGATGCACATCGGCTGGACCTCGCGGATCATGTCGATGATCTCCTGGGCATGGACCAGCTCGGCCATCGGCTGGCCGCGAAACGAGCCGCCGCCGTCGAACCACAGAATCCCGATGGGACCGTAGTTGGTCAGCAGCTCGCGGACCTGGCCCTTCATGTACGCGATATACTTCTCCAGGTCGGCGTTCGGGTTCGGATCGCCGTGCCAGCGGCTCTGGGAGTACTTCGCTGGAAATTCCGGGTGGTGCCAGTCCACAACCGAGTGATAGAAGCAGAACTTCAGGCCCGCCTCATTGCACGCGGACGCCAGCTCCTTCATCGGATCTCGCCCGAACGGTGTCGCCTGTATGATGTCGTAGTCCGTCAGCTTGCTGTCGTACATGCAGAAGCCGTCGTGGTGCTTGCTCGTGATGACGACATATTTCATTCCGGCGTCTTTGGCGAGCTGCACCCACTGCTTCGCGTCGAACTTCACCGGATTGAACTGCGTGGCGAACTTCTCATACTCGGGCGAAGGGATCTTGCCCGTGAGCATGATCCACTCGGCGTGGTCCTTGCCGCCTTTCCACTCACCGGCGGGCACCGAGTAGATGCCCCAATGGATGAACAGGCCGAATTTGTCCTGTCGGAACCATTCGGTCCGCTTCTCCTGGCTCGGAGCATCCTGCGCCTGGATAGGCGCTGCGGCCGAGACCAACAACGCCCACAGGAACGCGCTGCCGATCAGACCCGTCGTCACGGACCGCCGGTACATCTTGATATGGATCTCATGCTGTCGTAGGCACGTCATGGATTCGCCCCTCGGGTTGATCCTCGTCAAACGGACTGAAACGATGTCCTCAAGGCTCCGACGGCATTACATCATGTCCATGTCTTCGCCCATTCCCTGGCCGTGCGGGCCGCCGGGCATCTGCCCCTTGGCCTTGGGCTTCTCGGTGACTAAGCAATCGGTGGTCAGCAGCAGCCCCGCAATGCTGACGGCGTTCTGCAGCGCGATGCGCGTCACCTTCGCCGGGTCGATCACGCCCGCCGCCACCAGGTCCTCGTAGGTATCCGTGTTCGCGTTGTACCCGAAACCGCCCGTGCCCTCGGCCACCTTGTTGACCACCAGGTTGGCCGTCGCGCCGGCGTTGTAGGCGATGCAGTAGCAGGGCGTTCGCAACGCCTTGGCGAGAATCTCCGCCCCGGTCTTCTCGTCGCCGTGCAGCTTCACCGACCTGGCCGCGTCGATGCACCGAATCAGGGCCACGCCGCCGCCAGGCACGATGCCTTCCTCGATCGCCGCACGGGTCGCGTGCAGGGCGTCCTCGATTCGGGCCTTCTTCTCCTTCATCTCCGTCTCGCTGGCGGCCCCGACGTTGACTTGGGCGACCCCGCCGGTCAGCTTGGCCAGACGCTCCTGGAGCTTCTCGCGGTCGTAGTCGCTCGTGGTGACCTCGATCTCGTCCTTGATCTGTTTGATCCGGCCGTTGATCGCCTGCTGGCTGCCCGCCCCCTCAACGATCGTGGTGTTGTCGTTATCGATCGTGACTTTGCGGGCCTGGCCGAGCTGCGAGATGGCAACCTTGTCGACTTCGATTCCGAGGTCCTTGAGAATGGCCTCGGCACCGGTGAGGATGGCGATGTCCTGGAGCATGGCCTTGCGGCGGTCGCCGTAGCCGGGGGCCTTCACGGCCGCGATCTTCAGAATCCCCTTGAGCTTGTTGACTACCAGCGTCGCAAGTACCTCGTTCTCGACGTCCTCGGCGATGATCAGCAGTGATCTCTTCGTTTGAGCGACCTTCTCCAGCAGCGGGATCAGCTTGGCCACGTTGCTGATCTTCTCCTCGTGCACGAGGATGAGCGGCCGGTCCATCTCGCAAACCATCTTGTCCGGGTCCGTGACGAAGTGCGGCGACAGGTACCCGCGGTCGAACTGCATGCCCTCCACGAACTCGACGCTGGTCTCGAAGCTCTTGCCCTCCTCGACCGTGATCACGCCGTCTTTTCCGACCCGCTGGAACGCGTCGGCCATGATCTTGCCGATCTCGCGGTCGTTGTTGGCGGATACGGACGCGACATTGATGATGTCGTTGGCCTTGGTGATGTCCACCGGCTTGGCGAGCGAGGCGAGCTTGTCGGTGACGGCCTTGGCCGCCGCCTCCATCCCGCGCTTCAGCGCCATCGCATCGGCGCCCGCCGTCAGGTTCTTGTAGGCCTCCTTGAACAGGGCCTCGGTCAGCACGGTCGCGGTGGTCGTCCCATCGCCGGCGATCTTGGACGTCTTGCTCGCCGCCTGCTTGACAAGCTTTGCCCCGAGGTTCTCCGCCCTATCTTTCAGCTCGATCTCATCGGCGACGGTGACGCCGTCCTTGGTCACGGTCGGGCCGCCCCAGCTCTTATCGATGACGGCATTGCGCCCGCGAGGGCCGAGCGTCGCTTTGACCGCCGCCGCCAGCTTCTCCACCCCGGCTAACAGCTTGGCTCGGGCATCCGCTTGAAACGCCAATTCTTTCACTGCCATAATTGCGTGCCTCCTTAAACTGCATGCGTTACTGACGATTCTTCTCAATGAATGATCTCATAGGTAAGGGTACAGAGCAAAGAATGTACCAGAGGCCCTATCTTACCGGTCCAATCTGGCCTCACAATGCATAAGTCCTTGTCGATACGCCACTTAGCGGTATCTCAGATTCCACCACACGCCTGCGCATTGCCCCGGCACACCCCCCTGCGAGGATGCCAATTCCGGCACCCGCCCCCGCCCCATACGCCAACTTGACAGCCCCCCTCGCCTCACGTCCGCTTGCCACCGTGCCCTGGCAGATCACTGAGAGCCCCAAGAGCATCCACGCCCTGGCGGCGATGAACGCGCATACGCCGAAGACCTGCACGGCCATGCGTTACGCGAAGTTCATCCGCCCCGGCTCCCAGGGCATCGGCGCCGAGCCGGGCTTCGACGCAGTCCAAGTCGGCGCGTTCCTGCACGAGAAGACCGGCGACCTGATCCTCGTCGCCCTTCGCCTCCGAGAATCTGGCAGCGGTGGGCGAGGTCTCCGTCAAGGACAACAAAGCCGTCTTTCAGATGACCCCCCAAACCATCGTCACGTTCTCCGGCAGAATCCATCCCTGATTTGCCAACAGTCGTCGGTTGCGTGGGACGGCGGGGTGAGGTAAGATCGGCGACAAGAATCAGGGGAACATCGTATGGAAAAGGCGTATTTCGCCCATGAGTCGGCGTATGTGGACGACGGCTGCCGGATCGGCAGGGGGACGAAGATCTGGCATTTCTGCCACATTATGAAAGGGGCCGTGATCGGCGAGCGATGCATCTTCGGCCAGAATGTCCTCGTCGCCGACGGCGTTGTCATCGGCAACAACGTCAAGGTCCAGAACAACGTCTCGATCTATACCGGCACGACCGTCGAGGACGACGTGTTCCTTGGGCCCAGTTGCGTGCTGACGAACGTGTCGAACCCGCGCTCGCAGATCGTGCGGCACGAGCTGTACGAGATGACGCTGATTCGGCGGGGGGCGACCGTTGGGGCCAATGCGACGATCGTCTGCGGCATCGAGCTGGGGCGGTACTGTTTTGTCTCGGCCGGGGCGGTGGTTGCCAAGAGCGTGCCGGAGTACGCCCTGGTGATGGGCGTGCCCGCCCGGCGGACCGGCTGGATCAGCCGGCACGGCATCCCACTGCCGAGGCCCAACGCCGAAGGCGTGATGGTTTGCCCGGAGAGCGGCCTTCGATACAGGGAGGTCGCGCCCGGCGTGGTGCGGTGCCTGGACCTGGACGAGGAGGAGCCGTTGCCGCCGGAGATGGCGGTCGGCAAGGTGCTCTACCGCGATCTCAAGAAGGCGACATAATAGTGCCAGTTCTCGTAGACAAGGCGGTGCGGCTCGCGTCGATTGTCGGCGCCCGGCCGCAATTCATCAAGGCGGCGACGGTCAGTCGGGCCATGGCCGCACACAACCAGGCCCAGGCCGGCACAACCCTCGAAGAGAAGCTGGTCCACACCGGCCAGCACTACGACGACAACATGTCCGAGGTCTTTTTCGAGGAGCTGGAAATCCCCCGGCCGGCGTACAACCTGGGAATCGGCAGCGGATCGCACGGCGAGCAGACCGGCCGCATGCTCGAACGCATCGAGCAGGTCCTGCTCAATGAGAAGCCTGATCTCGTGCTCGTCTACGGTGACACGAACTCGACGCTCGCCGGCGCGCTGGCGGCGGCCAAGCTGCACATTCCCGTCGCGCACGTGGAGGCGGGCCTGCGCTCCTTCGTGCGAACCATGCCGGAGGAGATCAATCGCGTGCTCACCGATCACCTCTGCGACCTGCTGTTCTGCCCGACGCCGACCGCCGTGGCGAACCTGGCCCGCGAGGGGATCGATAAGGGCATTCACCACGTGGGCGACGTCATGTACGACAGCACGCTTTTTTACTCGCGAAAGGTGGCGTCGCGTGAGGAGGACACGTTGCGGCGATTCGCGATCGCTCCGAAATCATTCTACCTGGCGACGGTGCACAGAGCGGAGAACACGGACAATCGGGATCGGCTGGCCGGCATATTCGACGCGTTTGGTGAAATTGGCACGCAGGCCTGTCCGGTCGTCGTCCCGCTGCACCCGCGGACAGTGAAATACGTCCATCAGTACGGCCTTCGCGCCAGTAACGCCGTGAGGATCATTGATCCTGTGTCCTACCTGGAGATGGTCACGCTCGAGAAGAATGCCCGCAGGATTCTGACGGATTCCGGCGGCGTCCAGAAGGAAGCGTATTTCCTGGGCGTGCCCTGCGTGACGCTGCGCGACGAGACGGAGTGGGTGGAAACCGTCGAGGCGGGCTGGAACACTCTGGCGGGATCGGATACGCGTGCCATCGTGGCGGCGACGGGTTCGCCCTCGCCCCTCGCCCCGACCGAGAGCGGCCCTTATGGCAATGGCCACGCCGCTGCGCGGATTTGCGAGCTCTTGGCGTGACACCCTGTCCGCTGACACGGCCTCGCCGTGATTCTCAGGGCAGGCCCAGGTGCTTGCGGGCCAGACCGCAGATGTGGTCGCCGATGGCCAGACACGCCGTGGCGGCGGGGGAGGGCGCGTTGAGGACGTGGATGGCACGCTCGCTGATCTCGATCTTGAAGTCATCGAGAGTCTGGCCCCAGGGCCCGACCGCCTGGGCGCGGACGCCAATTTTGCCGGGGCAGATGTCCTGCGGCTCGATGCTGGGGATGAATCGGCGCAGCGTCCGCAGGAACAGCCGCTTGGAGAGCGCCCGCGCGTACTCATTCATGCCATAGCGTGCGTTCCTGGCGAAGAGGAACCACGTCCCCGGATAGCTCAGCGAAGCCGCCGTGTCCCTCAGGCTGAACGCCGTCTTCGTGTATCCCTCCCGCTTGAAGGCAAAGACCGCGTTCGGGCCGCAATCGACCGTGCCGTTGATCTTGCGCGTATAGTGAATCCCGAGGAACGGGAATCGCGGGTCCGGCACGGGGTAGATCAGGGCTTTGACTTTCTGGGCCGCCTGCGGAGTCAGATCGTAGTAGTCGCCTCGAAACGGAATGATCCGGATGCCGGGATGGACGCCCTCCAGCTTCGCCACGCGGTCGCAGTTGAGTCCCGCGCAGTTGATCACGAGTCTCGCCCTCACCTCACCTCGGCGGGTCACCACGACGGCCCCGGAGCCGTCGCGCACGAATCGCAGCACCTCGTGACCGGTCAGAATCCGGTTGTCCTCGCCTGCCCGCCTCACGAGTTCCGCAAGGGCGCCGGCCACTTCTGTAAAGTCGATGATGCCGGTGCCGGGCACGTGGAGCCCACGGATGCCGCGGCAGGCCGGCTCGATCTGGCGGATTCGCTCCGGGCCGATCTCCTCGATGCCCTCGACGCCGTTGGCCTGGGCATAGCCGAGGATCCTCCGCATGTGCGGCAGCTCGTGTTCTTCGGTCGCCACGACGATCTTGCCGCAAATCGCAAGCGGGATGCCGTTGTCACGGGCGAACTCGATCAGCTCCCGCCTTCCCTGCGTGCACATCCGGGCCTTCGCCGACCCCGGCTTGTAGTACAGGCCCGAGTGGATGACGCCCGAGTTGTGGCCCGTCTGGTGAGAGGCGAGCGAGTCCTCCTTCTCCAGCACGCAGACGCGGAGCGCGGGGCCGCGATGTACGATCTTGTACGCCACGGCCAGGCCGACGATTCCGCCGCCGATCACGGCCACATCATAGTCACGCGAGTTGCCCATCATGCAGATGCCTCAGTTCGTCGTGTGCCGGGTGCGGCGGATGTCACGATCCACATCATGCCTGCGGCTGCCACGACGAGTCGCAGAATCGCCGTGCAGTAAAGACGCCGCCATGCCCCTTGTCAAGCCGCAAAGCGGCCTCGCGAAGGCCCCAGGACCCGGAAGTGTCCCGAAATGTTCTTGACAACGGCGGGTGAATCTGCTATCCTGGTAGCTGTATTGGGTACGAGGTCGTGTACGCTCGGTACGTGAAGCGCCGTGCGTGCGTGGCCGCATTTTGAAAGGCGCATATCATGGAGGATATGGTGCCCCGGACGAACCAAACGGCGTACACGGAGCAGGAGAAGTGTCTGGCTGAGGGGCTCAAGGTGGAACCCGAGCTTATCCGGGCGCTCCGTGTAGTTGCAGAGAGAGTCCGTGCGACGAACGTGAGGTGCGAGGCGAACCCCCTGGTTGGCTGAGACCCTCGCAGTCGCAGGCATGGATTGGCCGCAAAGGGTGACTCGTTCATAGCTCATCTTGCGTGCATGACTTTCCTCTGCACGGATGGAGGCCGGGTTCCCTGAGGTGTGGAGAGACTGCTAAACGGTACTCGCGCTGGCTGTCTGCGCGGCGGGCAGGGAGCCCCAGGATCAGGATCATCCGTGCGGAGACACTCCCGGTGTCCTGACCGGCAACGGGCTGATAATAGAGCCCGCCCGAGGTGTGCCGTCGCGAGGCATGGACAAGGGCCGGAGATTCCGGACGTATGGCCGCCGCGCGATGCCGTGCAGGTCCGGCGAATAACGGGAAAGTAGTTAAGACGGGCCCGGAAACGTCCGAAAGCAAGTACCAGCGACCTGTGCAGGTGTCAATCCTGTCAAAACATGAGAACGATAGCGATAGCCAACCAGAAGGGCGGCTGTGGTAAGACGACGACGGCGATCAACCTCGCAGTAGCTCTGGCCCTGAAGGGCAACAGGGTGGTCATCGTCGATCTCGATCCGCAGGCGTGTGCAACGCAGGCTCTCCACGGCGAGCTCGACGCTGCCCGTGCAACCGTATACCATCCGCTCGTCAACCCCGAAATCCCGATGTCCCAGGTCGCCGTACATACGAGCGTGGACAATCTGGACCTGGTGCCGAGCGACGTGTTGCTGGCGGGCGCGGAGCTGGAATTGATCGGCAAGCCCAGCAGGGAGCTGCGCCTGGCCCAGATGTTCAAGACGGTCCGCGACGACTACCAGATATGCGTGATCGATTGTCCGCCTTCCCTGGGTGTGCTGACCCTCAACGCGCTCGTGGCCAGCACGGACGTCGTCGTCCCGATCCAGGCGGATTCCTACGCATTGAGGTGCGCGCAGCGGCTGCTCGAGACAGTTCTGATCATCCGGCAGCGCTTCCATCGAGACTGTGCGGGGAACTTGCGGATCCTGCTGACGTGTGTGGAGGATCGGACCATCCTGGGCCGACGCGTCCAGCAGCAGATGCGTGCCCTCTTTGGGGACCTGGTCTTCAAGACGGGCATTCACCGGACCGTGACATTGGCCCAGGCGTTGGCCGTGGGCCAGGCGGCTGTGACATATGCGCCTGCCAGTACCGCCGCCGCCGAGTACAAGAGGGTGGCCGAAGAGTTGATGGCCGAAGAGGGCGAGCCGATGGAGGAAAAGGCGCTCATGGAAATGGCCGGGATGGCCCAGAGCACGTCCGGCTCGCGAGAGGCCGAAGCAGCACAGCCTCCCATCGCCCTTGCACCCAGTCCGCTGCTCCCTGTCCCTGATGAGCCGGACCTGTGGGGGCACGAGCTGGCGTCCGGTGCTGAGGGGCCGACGGCGGTACGATCCGATACCCGTGCCGACACAAGCTCGCTATTGCCGGAGCTGGTAACATCCAAGGCCGTTCCGCCGGAATCGCAAGAGCCCGCAAGTCCCGAAGAGTCCGACAAGCAATCTCGAAAGACTGCCGCCCGCTCCCCGCGAAGGATGAACAAGGTCCTCCTCGGCCTGTTGTTCGCGGCCGCTCTTGTCGCGATTGCGGCGGGCGTCTTCATCGGATTGGGCCTGATCAACAAACCGCCGGTCGCCGGCGCAGGGAGTGTGGCGGCGATGGAAGATACCCCACTGTCGATCGCCTTGACGGGGACCGATCGTGACCGGGAAGAATTGACGTACCGCGTCGTGAAGGGTCCGTCACACGGCCGACTGAGCGGGACGCCGCCCGAGGTCGTGTACACGCCGTCGCCGAACTACAACGGCCCGGACAGCCTTACGTTCGTGGTTAGCGATGGCAAGGTGGATAGCGAGCCGGCCACCCTGTTGATCGCGGTCACCCCCACGAATGATGCCCCCGTCGCCGACGCCCAATCGGCGAACGCGGAGGACAACAAGTCCACGGCCATTACCCTGACGGCCAGCGACGTCGACGGCGATCGACTGAAGTTCAGTATTGTCGATCAGCCTCAGCACGGCACGCTCACCCCCGGCCCGCAATTCACCGGCGATGGGAAACTTCTCTATATGCCTCGGAGCCGTTTCGTAGGTCCGGACAGGTTCACCTTCCGGGTGAGTGACGGCGCGACGGACTCCGATCCCGCCACGGTGTCGATGAACATCGTTCACGTGAACAGCCCGCCCGTCGCCAGCGACGGCGAATTGACGGTGCAGGAAGACACGCCCGTGTCAATCGCGTTGGCGGCGACCGACGCCGATAAGGACCCGCTCACGTACAGCATCACAAGGGGCCCGGAAAACGGGACCCTGGATGGCGCGGCGCCGAAGCTGCGGTACGTTCCCAAGGGGAACTTCATCGGTGCCGACGTGTTCACGTACGAGGTCCGCGACGGCCAGGGCGCCACGGCCACGGCCAGAATGACTATCCAGGTGACCCCGGTCAACGACGCGCCTTCGATCCAGTCCGATCCGATGACCGCCCGTGCCGCAACGGGCCGGCAGTACGTCTACGACGTCAACGCCACGGACCCGGACGAGGGCGATGTACTGACGTATGCGTTGGCGGAAAGGCCCGATGGAATGACGATCGATCCGACCAGCGGATTGATCCAGTGGACCCCGACCGAAGCCCAGATAGGGACCCACGCGGTCGTCGTCGAAGTTGCGGACAGAGGCACGACGCCGGCCTCGACCCGGCAATCCTTCGAGATCACCGTGACGCCCCCCGCGCCCCAGAAGGCGATCCTGACCGTATCGGGCGGCTACGACCAGAAGACTCAGAAAGCACTGCCGGCGGGCGACAGCCGGGTCCAGGCCGTCGACGACGAGGCCTGCCGAACCGAGGCGGGGTCCTACACCATCTATGAGTTCTCGAACGTGCCGATTCCGGCAGGCGCCAAGATCATGTCGGTCGTCCTGCGTGTGAACCACTATGAAGAGCTGCAATTCCCGACGGGGAAGCTGGAATGGAAAGTGGGAACCGGCTGGCCGGGTAGTTCTGCCGTCTGGGCGTCCATCACCCCTTCTGTCTACGCAGGACCACGCAACAAGGGGGCCCTCGAATGGGACATCAAGGGCGTTGTGAACACACCGGAGAGAATCAACAGCCTGCAGTTGCAGATCAAGAACAACTGCACGTCCCCTCAGAAAGTGACCTTCCTCGATCACGCCTGCGTGGTAGTGCTCTGGCAGTAAGCCCGACCTCGCGATTGGAAGGTCTCCCTGGCCGCCCTACACTACGGAATCTCGCGTTTGCAGGCGTAAGACCCCGCCACAAGAATCAATCGCGCCGCTGAAAAAAGATCTCCTGCAAGCTACTTGACATCACGTCTGCAGCGGCATGGAATGGCGGCAGAATTGGCGCGACGGCGGAATCTGACGTCTTTGGGACTATATTGTGCAGTGTGGAGGCATAACGATGAGCGGACAGATGCAGCGCTTCTACGTGCGGTTTCTGATAGCAATCAGTCTACTGCTCCTCTTGACGTCCACCCCGGTGATTGGCAAGGTGATCTATGTGGATGACGACGCCAACGCCCCCGGCGACGGCAAATCCTGGGTCACGGCCTATCGGTACTTGCAGGATGCTTTGGCTGATGCCAAGATCGCAGACAAGCCTGTGGAGATCCGCGTAGCCCAGGGAATCTACAAGCCAGACCAGGGAGCAGGCCAGAAGCTAGGCGACCGCGACGCTTCCCTTCAACTGATCAATAGGGTGTCCCTGTTAGGAGGCTATGCGGGCATCGGCGTCGGCGATTGCAATGCACGCGAGATCGAATTCTACGAGACAATCCTTAGCGGAGATTTAGCCGGTAATGATGTCGCTGTGGATGACCCCTGTGATCTGGAGAACGAGCCAAGCCGCGCCGAGAATAGCTACCATGTGGTCCGCGCATTCATGCTTGATGCCACACCTGTATTGGAAGGATTCACTATTACCGCAGGAAATGCCAATGGCGATCCGCCCTCGGATCGTTATAAAGGCGGCGGGTTCCTCTGCGAATTGAGCAAGAACCTCCTGCTAGCGAAGTGTAGCTTCAGAGGGAATTTCGCAGAGTCCGGTGGCGGGATGTTCAACTACAGCTCTAATCCGCATCTTACGTCCTGTTCATTCATCGGAAATGCCGCCAGTGGCGCCGGTGGTTTCGGGGGCGGTATAGCAGGCGCTTACCGGAGCAGTCCAACCGTGAACAACTGTACATTCAGTCACAACTACGCTGTCGGGGGAGGCGGCATAAGTAACACCAGTGGGGAGCCAAAGTTCACTTTTTGTGACTTCACACGTAATCAGGCTAGTATGGGTGGTGCGGCATACATCGACACCAATCTCATTTCATTTGGGAGTTGCAAGTTCAGCTTCAACTCAGCTTCGATCGGTGGCGCAGCAGCTACTACGTCCCCTCGTTGTTTGCTGACTCGCTGTCTGTTCGAGGGTAACTCCGCAAAGGGTCGTGGCGGTGGCATTGCCGCAAGTGCGGGCAACAACATCACAGTGACCAATTGCACTTTCTCCGGGAACGCATCGCCAAAAGGGAACGCATTTTCACTCGAACGCCGACAAAACGCTCTTCGGATTGTGTCGTCCATCCTGTGGGATGGCGGAGACGAAATTCGGGATGAGAGCAATTCGCCCATTTCGATCACATACAGCAACGTATTCGGTAGTTGGAGGGGTGTAGGCAATCTCGAT
>Ga0315274_10000862_pt1 | contig 47232 bp, 32 predicted proteins | sample YL17G02_20_MG_FD_203700 | JGI IMG/M metagenome (GOLD analysis project Ga0315274, IMG submission 203700) | Sediment microbial communities from Yellowstone Lake, YNP, Wyoming, USA - YL17G02_20 | ecosystem: Environmental > Aquatic > Freshwater > Lake > Sediment | place: USA: Wyoming | collected... | reverse complement strand
GCATGATCAGCACCCTGACAGGAGGGTGGGGGATGAAGCGGCGAGACATAGGGCGGAAAACGGTGCGTGAATCTGGCATTGCCGGTCCGACTCAGTTCGACTGGCTCTGAGTGAGAGATATCAATCACCGGAGTTCTGCAACAGGGTCAGATGTGAAAAGGCTTAACTATGAAGACAATCTTCCCAACAGTCCACATGCCACTGTAGCTCAGCGGTTGCACATGGGTCCGCCCGTGTGCCGCGAAAGAGCGGCGGTTTCGTAAACCGCAGGCCGGGGGTTCAATACCCTCCAGTGGCTCCATCCCTTCTTCTCGGGCTGGCCCGCGCAAGGTCCGGGCGCCGACGACCGCCCGGCTGAGCAACGCTAATATCCTCACTAGCCAATCGGCACCCCGATGGTTCCTGGGTCAGTAGTCCACTCTCACACGATCACCTGTCCTTCGTGCAGCCTGCGCGCATCCGGGTATCTGCAGGTCACTCCGGAAGGGAGGGGCCTGGCCATCTGCCCCCGATGCGGTGCGACCATCGTCCAGGAGCTGGGGTCGGGGCACATCGCACAGGTCCCTCCTCCGAGCTACACCCCTCCGGGGCACGCCATCGTTCACGCGAGCCACTATCCTGGGCTCTACATGCAGCCGAAGCACGCTCCCAGGTTCGCACTCACCGAACTCCTGCGCGCTGTGTATTCGCCCACGAGAGCGTTCACCACGCTCTATCTATCGACCAGCGTCAACCGGGCGCTCATACTCGTGGTCCTCTTCGCGACCATATCGACCTTGTTCAGCACGGTTGTCACGGAGGACATGGCGGATGTCATAGGATACAGCGCGAGCGACGCGCTCGGGCTGGTCCTCCAGGGGCTCGTTAGCTGGATAGTCATCCTCGTGTCGTTCCTGATATTCGGTGTGGTCGCGGCGCTGGTGTCGCACGAGGTCTTCTACGGGAGAGGGGACAAGGGCTCGACGATAGCCCTCGTCGGCTACTGCTATCCGTGGTTCGTCCTCCTCACGATCGTGCTGCTCACGATATTCAGCGTGGGGTTCGAAGGGCTCGACCTCTCAGGTGTGCAGCAGTGGACGAATGCAGAGATGGACCGCGCGATCGCGTGGGGGGCTTTGCTGCTCGTCGTCGCACTGGTCGGAGTCGTGTGGTTGCTCGTGATGGTCAGCAAGGCCATCGGGGTCGCGAACGATGTGTCCACGGTCGCAGGGGCCCTATCGGCGATCCTCGCCGCGGTCGCCGCCGGCATCATCTCGCTGATCGTGAGTGCCATCATGAGCCTCCCGATCGGGATCAGCTTCTGACCGGTCAGTCCCTGAGCATCTCGTCGACGAGCTTCATCGCGCACAGGTCCCCGCACATCGAGCAGACTCTTGGGCTCTTGGACTTCCGGCGGTTCCTGTACCGTCTTGCCTTCTCCGGGTCGACCGAGAGCATGAACATGGTGTCCCAGTCGAAGGCCTTCCGGGCCTTCGACATGTCGATGTCCCATTCGGCCCCTCTGCCCCTCGCGAGGTCGGCCGCGTGAGCCGCGATCCTGCTCGCGACGACCCCCTCCCTCACATCATCCACCGTCGGCAGGCCGAGATGCTCCGCCGGGGTCACGTAGCAGAGGAAGTCCGCACCGTAGTAGGCCGCGAGGGCGCCCCCTATCGCTCCCGCGATGTGGTCGTACCCGGCCGCGACATCGCAGACCAGGGGCCCGAGGACATAGAATGGTGCGCCCTTGCAGACCGCCTTCTCGATCCGTACGTTCGCCTCTATCTGGTTCATGGGGACATGTCCCGGCCCCTCCACCATGGCCTGCACCCCGGCCTTCCTCGCCCTCTCGACCAGCTTCCCCAGCACCAGGAGCTCGTGTATCTGCGGCACGTCCGTGGCGTCGGCGGTGCTGCCGGGCCGGAGGCCGTCTCCCAGGCTTAGCGTGAACTCGTGCTCCTTTGCGAGGTCGAGCAGGTGATCGTAATCCTTGTACAGGGGGTTCTCCTCGTCGTTGTGTCGCATCCAGGCGACCAGCATGGCTCCTCCCCTGGACACCACCCCGGTGACGCGCTTGTGCTTCTTCAGGGACGCCGAGGTCTGCTTGGTGACCCCGCAGTGGACAGTCATGAAATCGACGCCGTCCTTGGCGTGCCTCTCGATGGTCTTGAACAGGTGGTCGCCGGTCATGTTCGCGAGGCCGCCTTTGCCAGACGTGCTGCAGACCGCTTCGTAGATGGGCACGGTGCCCAACGGCAGGGTGCATTCGCGGAGGATCCTGCGCCGTATGTCAGCGATGTCGCCGCCCGTGCTCAGGTCCATGATCGCGTCCGCGCAGCACTCGGTGGCCATCCTGACCTTCGCCAACTCCTCGGCGACGTCCACATGGTCCTTGGAGGTGCCTATGTTGGCGTTGACCTTGACCCTCGTGCCTTCCCCTATGGCGACTGGTCGGAGGTTCCTGTGCCGGGGGTTAGAAGGGATCACGACCCTTCCGGCTCGGAATAGCCTGGCCATCTTTTCCTGCTGCATTCCCTCGGCCTTCGAAGCCCCCTTCATTTCCTGTGGAAACCGCATTCTCTGATGAGCTGCCATCTGATACCTGCGCTACTAATTGCCTACTCTCTATAAAGCCTTTGATTTGAACAGATATCTGGATTTGCGAGGAGAGATCGCCTGGCATGCGTTGAAGGTCACGGCGGCCGTAGTATCCGGCGATCCCGCCGCCGGGGTCCGCCCCTCCTTCGGGAAAACAGGGCTCTAGACCCATCGTCATTTGACGATATTTCGACTGGAAATCGCGCCCGAAAATCGGCGCATGTTCCAGTGGAAACGGAGGGGTATTTTCCAGGGCAGCCAGACGGTGTTCTCAAAGCATTTATATATTGGGCTTCCATTGAAGAACCAGAGGGCCAAATAAAGCGCCGAAAAACCGGATGGGATGCGGTTGCGAAAGGTCGCTGTGTGAGCCCGCCTCCTAGGGGCTGAAATCTCATGGAAGATAGCACATATGATACAGAGAGGATCCAAGTCCTCGAGGGTCTGGAAGCCGTTCGGAAGCGGCCGAGCATGTACATCGGCAGCACGGACTTCCACGGCCTGCACCACCTTGTCTACGAGGTCGTGGACAACAGCATAGACGAGGCGATGGCGGGCTTCTGCACGCAGATCACGATCACGCTCAACGACGACGGCAGCGCCACGATCGAGGACAACGGCCGTGGCATCCCAGTCGGCATGCACAAGAAGTACAAGCAGGACGCGCTCGAGCTGGTGCTCACGAAGCTCCACTCCGGAGGCAAGTTCGATAGGAAGACTTACAAGGTCTCGGGAGGTCTCCACGGCGTCGGCCTGAGCGTGGTCAACGCGCTGTCCGAATGGCTCGAGGTGCGCGTCAGCAGGGACGGGAAGGTCAACTTCCAGAGGTACGAGCGAGGCGCTCCAGCATCGCCGATAAAGGTCGTGGGCGACGCTCAGTCGACGGGGACGGTCGTCACCTTCAAGCCGGACGCGCAGATATTCGAGGACGTCATTTTCAACTACGAGATGCTGTCCGGGAGGTTCCGGGAGATCGCGTTCCTGAACAAGGGCCTGAAGGTCGTCGTATCGGAGCCGAAGACGAGCCAGGCGAACACGTACAAGTTCGACGGCGGGCTCGTGGAGTATGTGCAGTTCATCAACAGGAACAAGGCGTGCCTGCACGAGAAGCCGATATACATATTCGTCGAGAAGAACGGCCTCTCCGTGGAACTGGGCATGCAGTACACCGACAGCTACGCGGAGAACATACACACCTTCGCGAACAACATCAACACGATCGAGGGCGGGACGCACCTCGTCGGGTTCCGGGCGGCGCTCACGAGGACCGTGAACGACTACGCGAAGAAGTACGGCTTCATGAAGGGCAACGGCGACCCCCTCAGCGGCGAGGACGTGAGGGAAGGTCTCACCGCCGTCGTCAGCGTGAAACTGCCCGAGCCGCAGTTCGAGGGGCAGACGAAGACAAAGCTCGGCAACAGCGACGTGCGGGGGATCGTCGAGTCCGCCGTGAGCGAGAAGCTGTTCGAGTACCTCGAGGAGAACCCAAAGGTCGCGCAGGCGTGCATCAGCAAGGCGATCCTGGCCTCGCAGGCCAGGGAGGCCGCGAGGAAGGCGAGGGAACTCACCCGCAGGAAGGGCCTGCTCGACGTGGGCAACCTGCCGGGTAAGCTGGCCGACTGCACCGAGAAGGACCCTTCGAAGTGCGAGCTGTTCCTGGTCGAGGGCGATTCCGCGGGCGGGAGCGCCAAACAGGCTAGGGACAGGACCTTCCAGGCGATCCTGCCGCTCAGGGGCAAGATCCTGAACGTGGAGAAGGCCAGGCTCGACAAGATGCTCAAGAACGCCGAGATAAGGACGATCATCACCGCGCTGGGGACCAGCATCGACTCCGAGTTCGATGTCTCCAAGGCGAGGTATCACAGGATATGCATCATGACGGATGCGGACGTGGACGGCGCGCACATACGGACGCTCCTGCTCACGTTCTTTTACAGGCACATGGTGGAGCTGATCAAGCGGGGATACATCTACATCGCGCAGCCCCCGCTGTATAGGGTCAAGAAGGGCAAGAACGAGCGGTACGTGTTCACCGACAAGGAGCTCAGCGACGCCGTGCAGGAGTTCGGCCAGGGGTCCGAGATACAGAGGTACAAGGGCCTGGGCGAGATGAACGCGGACCAGCTGAGGGAGACCACCATGAGCATCCACACGCGCCTGCTCAAGCGCGTGACCATCGAGGACGCCGTCGAGGCGAACAACCTGTTCGACATCCTCATGGGGGATGCGGTGGAGCCCAGGCGGAGGTTCATCCAGGACCACGCGAGGGAAGTCGAGTTCCTGGATGTGTAGGTGATTTCCGATGCCCGAAGATTCCGATGACAGTTCACAGCAGATCGCGGGGAAGCTCGTCCAGAGGTCGATCGAGACGGAGATGAAGAAGTCGTACATCGACTACGCGATGAGCGTCATAGTCGGGCGCGCGCTGCCCGACGTGAGCGACGGCCTGAAGCCCGTGCACAGGCGCATCCTGTTCGCCATGAACGAGATGGGCCTCCTGCACAACAGGGCCCAGAAGAAGTCCGCCAGGGTGGTCGGCGAGGTGCTCGGCAAATATCACCCGCACGGCGACTCCGCCATCTACGACACGCTCGTCCGGATGGCCCAGGAGTTCTCCCTGCGCTACCCGCTGGTGGACGGCCAGGGCAACTTCGGCAGCGTGGACGGCGATTCCGCGGCTGCGATGAGGTACACCGAGTGCAGGCTCTCGGCCATCGCGGCCGAGATGCTCGCGGACGTCGACGAGGATACGGTCGACTTCACGGACAACTTCGACGGCTCCCTCAAGGAGCCCCTCGTGCTCCCGGCGAAGCTGCCGAACCTTCTCGTCAACGGCTCCCAGGGCATCGCGGTCGGCATGGCGACCAACATCCCGCCCCACAACCTAGACGAGGTCGTGGACGCCCTCGGGCTCATGATCGACCGGCAGATCGCCGGGAAGGACGTCGACCTGAAGGACCTGATGGACATCGTCAAAGGGCCGGACTTCCCGACCGGGGGCGTGATCTACGGCGCCCAGGGGATAGTCGAGGCGTACGCATCGGGCAAGGGGCGCATACGCGTGCGCGCCCGCTATATCATAGAGCACGACGAGGACTCGGGCAGGGCCCAGGTCATCGTGACCGAGATACCCTACATGGTCAACAAGTCCGCCCTGATGGAGGCGATCGCCGACCTCGTCAAGGAGAAACGGATCGAGGGGATATCCGACCTCAGGGACGAATCGGACAAGGATGGCATGAGGATTGTCATCGAGCTGAAGAAGGACGCGATCGAGGACGTGGTCCTGAACCAGCTCTTCGCGCACTCGCAGCTCCAGACCACATTCGGCATCATCAACCTCGCGCTGGTCAACAACCAGCCCCGGGTGCTCTCGCTCAAGGAGATGCTCGAGTACCACATAGAGCACAGGTTCGACGTGGTCAAGAGGCGCACGGAGTTCAGGCTCAGGGAGGCGGAGAAGCGCGCGCACATACTGACCGGGCTCATGATCGCCCTGGACCACCTCGACGACGTCATAAAGATCATCCGGAAGGCGAAGACCAGGGACGAGGCCAGGGGCGCCCTCATGTCGAAGTACCTCCTGTCGGAGGAGCAGACCAAGGCCATCCTGGAGATGCAGCTCCAGCGGCTCACGGGCATGGAGATGCAGGCCGTCAGGGAGGAGTTCGACGTGGTGAAGAAGCTCATCGACGAGCTCAAGTCGATACTCAAGGACGAGAAGAAGATCCTGGGCATCATCAAGTCGGAGGCGACGGCCCTCAAGGGCAGGTTCGGCAACCCGCGCAGGACGTCCATCGAGGCCCAGGGCGCGGACATGGACATCGAGGACCTGATACCGGTCGAGGACGTCGTGGTCATGATCAGCAACACCGGCTACATCAAGCGCCTCCCGCTCGACACATACACATCCCAGAAGCGCGGGGGCATGGGCCTGATGGGCATGGAGACGAAGGAGGAGGACTACGTGGTCGACCTGTTCGTCACCTGCTCCCACAACTACATCATGTACTTCACGAACAAGGGCCGCGTCTACTGGCTGAAGGCGTACAGGATACCGGTCGGCGGAAGGCACGCGAAGGGCAAGCCCATCGTGAACCTGCTCGAGCACCTGGAGGACGGGGAGCACGTCATGAGCACCATCCCAGTGAAGCTGTTCGACGAGGACAGGTACCTCGTGTTCTCCACCAAGAAGGGGCTGTTCAAGAAGACGAAGCTCGTGGCCTACTCCCACGTGCGCCAGAGCGGCATAATCGCCATCAAGCTCGAGGACGACGACGAGCTCGTCGAGACCGCCATCACAGACGGCACCAAGGAGATCCTGCTCGCCACCAAGAAGGGCTTCGCGGCCAGGTTCAAGGAGGGCGACGCGAGGTCCACTGGCCGCGCGACCTTCGGCGTCAGGGGCATAAGGCTGCGGAAGGGGGACGAGGTCGTCAGCATGGCCGTCGTCGACTCGAAGGACCAGCTCCTGACCGTCACCGAGACCGGCTACGGCAAGCGCTCGCTCGTCGAGGACTACAGGAAGATCCGCAGGGGCGGGAAAGGGGTCATCACGATCAAGACCGGCGGCAGGAACGGCGACGTCATCAGCGTCAAGGCGGTCGCCGATGACGACGAGCTCATAGTCACGAGCGTGAACGGCATGGTCATACGCATGCCCGTGGGCGGCATCAGGCTCCAGGGGAGGGCGACAATGGGCGTGAGGCTGATGAGGCTCAAGGGGAAGGACAGGGTCACCGCGGTCGCCAGGCTCGTGGACCTCCAGGAGGAGGAGGCGGTCGTAGAGGCCGGCAGGACGATCACCAAGTGCCCGACCGAGAACGGTGATGCCGTCGACGAGAACGGGGGCGGGCCGGAGGACGAGGACGGCGACGCTGGGAACGGCGGGGACGACGCGAAGTGACTGCTGACCCGCCTATCTGGCCAATCGTCTCAGCCCTGATAACGATTCACAAAGGTTTATTAGCAGACAATCCATTGAAATCCTTGACGGTCGCCCTCAAGCGCCTTCGGAGGAGGTCTCGGATTGTTCAAGGACTCTATATCGGGCTTGGATAAGGTGTTCAAGAACGACATCGAGAGGCCGAAGATCATCCTCGTCACCGGTCCCCCGGGATCGATGAAGACGAGCTTCTGCTACTCTCTCATGTCCCACTATCTCAAGGACAAGAACGAGTTCGGGCTCTACACGACCCTCGAGGAGACCGTGGACAGCCACCTGAAGAACATGGAGAGCATGGGCGTGAAGCTCTCCGCGAAGATGCAGATCTCCGACATGACCGACCTGCGCGAGATCGACCAGATAGACGAGGTCATCGGGCAGGAGTCGGGGACCGACTACGTGCTCTTCATAGAGAAGATGATACAGCGCTTCAGGCGCACGCACGGCGACAAGTTCTCGATACTGGTGCTGGACTCGTTGGGCGCCCTGTACTCCCTCATGGAGAACGTCCAGGACATGCGCAAGAAGATGTTCTACTTCTTCAAGATGCTCAGGGACAACAACCTCACCGCGTTCATCATCATGGAGCGCTCCCTCAGCGGGGAGTCGCAGCTCCTGGGCAACGAGGGCTTCCTCGCGGACGGCATCATAATGCTCGGGCTCGACAGGCAGCGCGGGAAGCTAGTCAGGTACCTGCAGGTCGAGAAGATGAGGGCCGCAGAGCACAGCATGGAGAAGCACGCGATCGAGGTCGCAAAGAGCGGGATGACCGTCCTCGGGCCGCTGCTGAGCACCTGACCTGCGCGAAGTGGGCCACATGAACAATCTTTTGTATCGCGGATGCTATTATGTGCGAGCCGGCGCAATCGGCACAGACATCCCTTCAGGGGACGTCCGCATCCAACTCGCTGAGTGATCACAGATGACCGAAGACGCGACCAAAGACGTGACCATATCCCAGATAATCGAAGACGCAGTCAAGAGGCTGAAGGCCCAGGAGGCCGAGGTGCGCAAGCGGGACCAGGAGCTGAGGTCCCAGCAGGACGAGCTCAGGAACCAGAAATCCGAGCTCGAGGGCCTCGAGCAGCGTCTCCGGGAGAGGGAGGATTCGCTCAGGGAGAAGGAGTCCACGCTCGACCGCAAGGACCAGGATCTCAAGGACCGCGAGGCCGAGGCGCAGAAGCGTGCCTCCCAGCTCGAAGCCAAGGGGCAGGAGGTCGCGAAGATGGACCAGAGCGCCAAGGCGGCGCTCCGCTCGGCCGAGGAGAGGGAGAAGGAATCCTCCGAAAGGTTCGAGGAGCTCTCGAAGAACCTGTCCGAGCTGGCCGACAAGCGCAAAGGCATCCTCGACAGGGAGGAGCCGCTCAAGAAGTCCGAGGATGAGCTCCAGAGGATGATCGAGCAGGTCGCGGGCAGGCGCGACGCCCTCATCGCACGCGAGCGCGCGCTCGCGGAAGAGGAGGAGGTCGTTCGGAAGGACAGGGAGAGGGTCGCGGAGGATGCAAGGAAGCTGCTCCAGAGGCAGCAGGAGATACTGACGGCGGGACCCGCCGTGTCGGCGGCATCCGAGGACAGGGCCGGCCCGCAGCAGCCCATGGCGGAGGACGAGATGGCATGTCCGAACTGCCGCACGGTCATCAGCAGGGACGCGATCATGTGCTACGCCTGCGGTCAGAAGATCAAGGCGGAGGAGGAGGCAGCCGAGGCTCCTCAGGAGGATGCCGCGTCCTCGGAAGAGGACGAAATCCCGTGCCCGAACTGCAGGACGATGATAAGCAAGGATGCGGTCATGTGCTACGCCTGCGGCGTCAACCTCAAGGAGGCCCTCGCAGCGGCGGAGGCGAAGGGTGCGCCAGTGGAGGGCGAGAAGGCCACTGAGATTAAGAAACCGCAGATATTCGTCAAGAAAATCGTGAAGAAGAAAATGGCGTAGCCAGATGGTCCGGGAAACACTGCCTCGGCATGAAAATCGGGCAAATAGCTTTTTATATGGCCCAACTGCTTACTTCTTTTCGCAATACCCAGCTTCTGGGTGGGTGAACTTATGAAATGCAGAGCTGGCCCTCTTATGGCCAACCGATCTCTGAGTGCTCTAATCGTCGTGTCTCTTGTGATGTCCGCCTTCGCGGGATTCCTGTTCCTGAGCGATTCGGCACCGACCGAAGCTCAGGCCATCGGTGACCTCGTCGTCATCGACAGCACGTACACCATCGAAGGCATAATGCAGCCCGTCGACGGCAACGTGACGGTAGGCTCCGGCGGCGAGCTGATCATCCGGGACGGCACTCTCAGCGTGATAAGCAATGGCGATCCTGCGCTCAGGCACAGGGTGATCGTGGAGGACGGCGGTCTCCTCACCCTCGAGCACGGGACGCTGACCACATACCTCGACCAGATCGACCCGTGGCCGTTCCTCGACCTGATCGTGCAGGACGGCGGACGGGTCGTCGCGACCGAGGGGTCAGTGTTCATGTTCCCCGGTTCGATGTCGTTGGCCGGGGCCGCGGAGGTCTCGCTCTGGGACAGCACGATCACATGCCTGCCCGAGGACCTCGTGATTAAGTTCGTAGTCGGTGGTGCGCTCGGCATCGAGGTCGATGACGCCAACGACGGTCCGTCCATGGACATCGTTGATTCCGACCTGATGCTGTTCGACTCGTCCATCGACGCTCTGCCGGAGTTCGAGGACATTGCGGCCGGCAACCTGACGCTCTCCGGGAGCGCTTCGTTGATCGCGGTGAACAGCTACCTGAGCATCGATTTCGGTCCTGCGATGGTGCCGGAAGACTGGTATGTGCACAACTGCCTGGCACTTCAGGACACAGCTCGGGCCCATCTCTATGGCGCGACATTCGAGGAGTATGGGGGCATCCTTGCAGATAGGGCAAGCGCGGTTGTAGCAATGGGCGAAAGCTATGTGGCGATGCCCACAGCCTCCATAGTCGGGGTTGACACGACTGGCGAACCCATTGAAGATATCCAGCTCAGTAACGACGGTCTGTCTTATCATGTCGCTCCTGGGGAAGTGTTGGGGATTGATGAGTTCGGTGTGGGCGTCCTTGGGACGGAAGTCGACGGGGCGACACTCTATGTGAGATATGCAGTCGATCCAGGGTATGATGGAACTCAGTCAATAATGTGGAATGTCGAGGCTGGCGCACCTAGCACTACTGGAATCACCCCGATGGCAACCGAGACCGCCTATGTAGAACGTTCCTTTGATCTGTACGGTGCTGGCGTAACAAACACTGATGATTTGGCCACTCTTGATGTTACCTTTGAGCACGACGGTGCATCCTCGGATGTTCAGTTTGACAGTATGTCGATAGTAATCTCAATCGGTCCTGAGGCATACGTCTACCGATGGCTCAATGTCACGGTGGGTGATGAATATGGAGTTCCGATACCGGGGGCTCAGATATCTTCGACATTCACTGGCTCAACTACGTTCGGTGGACAACCTTCCTTCTACTTCGGGTTGGATGGTGTTGGCTCTCTGCCTCCAGCTCCGATTCTTGAATACATGGGGAAGGACGCGTCCACATTTGGCATCACCGAATCTAATGGAATAACGAAAATGCCATTCCTGACTGACCTGATATCTGGTGGTCAGTACCCTAACTCCCTCTTTGTTGGCTCTTTCGATATAACTGGCAGTGCTACAATCGATTCTGTGATCTACAGCTCAACAGCCAAGTTCTCATTCCCAGCATATCCTGCGATGACAGCTGCCGATCAGAGCTTCGACTTCACTGTCGAAGTCATGGACGTTGTGGCCGACAGTCCTGACCCGTCCAGATGGTTGGTCGTGACCCAGGGCGAAGTCGTCATCGAGGACATGACGTTCTATCACGCTGGAGATGTCATAGTGGCTGGCAACGGCACGCTCATCTTCAGGAACGCCGAGCTAGTGCTCGTCCAGTCTCAGGAATACGAGAGGACTGTGTATGTCGATGGCGATGCCAGGCTCGTATTTGAGAACAGCGTGGTGCTGAGCGAGTTGCCAATCAACTTCGTGACCCTGGGCAGTGGTGTACTCGAGGCCATAGACTCTCAGTTCGCAGGCGTCAATATCGTGGCCCTGGAGAACTCTCTGGTGTATCTCAATGGCACTATGTTTGATGGAGCCATCACGAACGCCTGGGATTCACATGCCACCATTGAGGTCTACGACTCTGAACTTGACGTGTCTCCGGTCCTGTCGGGATATGCGGTCGGTTCATTCACGAACACAAGCCTTCCATCCGTCATCGTTCAGGATGATGCGGTCGGATACATCTACAGATGGATCCATGTGATTGTGTACGACGGCGCGAACCACACGCTCCCGGGAGCGCTGGTGTCGGCCAGGTGGATGTTCAACGACACCTACATGGCCTCCGCGACGACCGATTCGACCGGGATCGCGCTGATCAATTCCCTGGCGAGCATCATCACTGTCGACAACCCGAATGGCAAGTTCGTTGGCACATACACAGTCAACGCGACCTACTGGTACGCTGGCACGCCGTATGAGTCGGATGACGAGGTCGATCTGAGCGTGCTTCCGTACAGTGAACCCCTCGGGTCGAACGCAACCTATGCAACGCTGGCCATATCGAGCACATTGCCGGACCTGGCTATCGACATGGTAGGTGGTGTCGTGGCGTCTCCGGAGTCGCCAAAGAAGGGTCAGGCGACCACGATCACGGCCTCCGTGAGGAATGACGGTGTAGTGGGAGCATACGATGTCCTGGTCGAGTTCTACCACGAGGTCTACGGCCTCGTCGATATGATCGGAACAGTCACGGTGCCTCTGATTGGTCCTGGCGAGACGATGGAAGTCTCGGCAGTATGGATCGCGGTCGAACCGTTGGACTATCCGCACAACATATCGGTGGTCATCGACCCGCTGAACACCATCCCGGAGATTGATGAGACCCTGGCGACGAGCTATGTGCTGGTCATCGTCCAGAAGCTGCCGGACATAATGATCGAACCGACGGAGATAGTGACCGACAACGTGCCCGTCATAGGCAGGCTATCCAACCTGATGGTGACGGTCAGGAATGCTGGCGATGCATATGCCTACGATGTCTGGGTCGACTTCTACAACGGATCAGTCTCTCCGTCGAACCTTATCGGGACCACTTCCGTCGACCAGATTGCGCCTGGCGGGTCGGTTATTGCCGGCGTGGCATGGACTCCCACTCTCGCTATTCCGCACACGATATGGGTCACCACGAACGGGAATGCAACATTCGACGAGATAACGTTCGACAACAACAACAGGTCGAGGAGCATCAATGTTCTCGACCGTCCGGACCTCGCCCTCAGTGGGATGTATTTCTCGAACACCTCCGCAACCGTCGAGGGCGGCAGGACGATAATCGCGATGGCGGAACTCATCAACATTGAGCTCGCACCATTCCCCTATCCTGTCGTAGCCGTGTACATCGATGAAGGTGCCGGACTTGAGGAGGTCGGCACGGTCATAATCTCCGACACCTTGACCGAATTCTCTCAGCCCATAGTTGTGCAGTGGGTGTATTCCGCGCCTGTCGTAGATGAGACGACCGTGATCGAGATCTACTTCGAGGTCAACCCGGACCGGGTGCCGGAGGAGCAGAACTACAGCAACAACATGGTTCATGCGACCTTGACGATCCTTGATGTCAGAGAGGACTTCGCGGTCGATTCCTCGGGCCTTTCGGTCCAAAGCGTCGGCGTCGGTGTGACCACCGAGGTGTTCGGAAAGACGGTGGCGATCAACGCCAACGTGTCGAACCTCGGCGCCAGAGGCGTGGAAGCGTTCAGCATCGTGTTCGGTGTCCTGTACGCGGGCAACAACTGGACGATCGATTCGATCACCCCCGACCTGGCCGGCGGCACGACCGAGATGTTCGCCGCAAACTGGACGGTCAACATAACGGTGGCGGGCGACGTGGTTCTGTGGGTCTCCCTGGATGTCGAGAATGCCTATTTGGAGCAGAACGAGAGCAACAACTTCGCGTCCATGGAGTTCACAATCGACCAGTTGTCACTGCAGTTCGATATCACCCTCGGAGATACTGAGTACAAGGCGGGCGAATTGATGTACGTTGAGGGGCACGTGATGTACTCTTTGGTGGGCGGCATCGTTGCGAACCTGTCTGGTCTGCAGGCCGAGCTGAGGGACGCCGACGATGTAGTCGTCGAAGGGACCAATCTCGAGACTGCTGTAATCCGCTCGCTCGCGGATGGATACTTCGCGGTCCAGTTCACGATACCTGCAGAACTCGATAGCGGCGACTACACAATCGTGCTGTCACACCCAGATGCCATAGGCGAGGGCGAGTCCAACCCAGTGCTCATCACAGGCGTGGTTGCTGGCAGAGGCATCCCGCTGATCTTGTGGATCATCGTCATAGCCGCGATTGTCGCAGTGGTCGCTGGGTTCACGATATACACCTATGTGTACGGCCTCGGCAAGCTCGTCGAGTGCGGTGAGTGCGGCGCGTTCATCCCTGCAGCCAGCAAGAGGTGCCCGAAGTGCGGCGTCGAATTCGAGGCCAACACGATGAAGTGCTCCGAGTGCGGGGCATGGGTGCCTGCCGATTCGGCTGAATGTACGAACTGCGGCGTGAAGTTCGTCGGCGAGGAGATCGGCGAGGACGAAGGCAACTACCTCGAGCGCATGAGGAAGGAATACGACGAGATGGTCTCCAAGTATCGCGAACTCGCCAAGACCGAGCTGGGCAAGAAGTTCAGCGACAAGAAGTTCGACGAGTGGTGGAGACTGCAGCCGACCTTCATAACGTTCGACGACTGGCTCGCGAAAGAAGAGGAGAAGCGCAAGGAAGGCCCGGTCCCGTGCCCGGTCTGCCGCACGCTGAACCCGAAGGAGGCGACGGTATGCCACAAGTGCGGCACCGTGTTCGGCGAGAGGAAGGAGGAATCCCAAAGCAGAGGAGCACCCCCAGCGGCCCCGGGAGCACCTTTCGCGGAGCAGGCTCCCGCGGAGTCTCCTCAGGCCGAGCTCACTCAGGCGCAGGTCGCGCCCGCAGCCGCCCCGAAGATGGTCATCAGGAGGCCTATCGACCGGAAGGTCGTGCCCAAGAAGATCATCAAGACGCCCGTCGGCGGGACCGAAGAGAAGTCCGAGAACGGCAGCGGCGGGGACGAGAGCCAGTAAGCAAGCGGTAACCGCGCAAACCCTCTAAACCCATTCCCTGTTTTCATTCTTCACTGCGGGGAACCCGCTGGCTGTGATCATCCTTCCTTCCATGTTCCGAACGACATGGTCAGGAGCCTGTCTGCGATTCTTGCCTTCGCGGGTGTGATTCCTGGCCCCATGGGCAGGAACATGCTCGCAATCATAACAACGCAGGAGACCCAGGCCAACGCGTAACCGTACATCGGCTCTATGGTCGCCCCCAGCTCGTTCGCGCGTACGAGACAGAAGGCGAGAAGCCCCATCTCCCCGACCCATGCGAGGGGTGTGAGGATTCCCAGCAGGACAAACGGGTAAAGGAACCAAAAGTAATTCCACTGTATGGAGACGCCTATTCTGTGTTCGACCACGAGCCATGCGGTTGAGAACGATACCAGCGTAATCAGAGCGCCTGCGAATGCCACCAGGTTGATTCTCACGGTCACCATTCCTCTCCGCTCAGCGGAGAGAAGCAGAAGGGCCACGATCGTCCAAATGGCGATGGGCAGAACCCAGGCAACGATCAAGACTGTCGGATACTCCGCTTCAACCACCTACTGTGGTTGTAGCCGTGGGGAGTCTATAAGTAGCTGTCGGAACCGATGACCGGGAAGTCAACTGGACAGGATTGCTGGCCTAGGCCTGCCTCATCGCTATCGGGGTGGTCTCCGCGAGCTTCGCCCGGACCTCCCTCATGACCTTCTCGGGGTCCTTGTAGTATGCGGAGATGATAGTCGCGACCTTCCTGTGGCTGTCGATCCCGACCTTCTTCATATACTCCAGGATGTCCACGCGCCTCTTGATCTCCCGCTCCATCTCCCTCGGGGTCCAGTTCCTGGCCATCCTGACCTTCTCGTACACGTAGCTGTGACCGCTGTAGTTGAAAGTGTCATCCGCAGGGTTCCATGTGTACACGGAGTTGGTGATCAGCTCGTTCGTCTCCGGGTCGATGCCGACGATCTCGGTGAGCGACTTGACCCGCCTGGTCATCTTCGTGCCTACCTTGACCTGCGCCTGGAGCAGCACGATGTTCAGCGCGGTTATCAGCGCCCTGGGCAGGTTGATCGGTTCGTTCTCCATCCTGTGCACCATCGCCTGGACGTCCTCCGCGTGGAACGTGGAGTAACTGGTCTTGCCGGTGGCCATCGCCTGGAAGACGACGTACGCCTCCTTGCCTCTGACCTCACCGACCATCAGGTACTGGGGCCTCTGCCTCATCGCGGCCGTCAGCAGGTCGAACATGTCGATCTCGCCCGCGGCCTTGCCGGTGACCAAGCTCTTGCCTCCGAACCCCTCCCTGGTCAACGCGGGGACCCAGTTCTCGTGGGGCAAGTTGAGCTCCCTGGTGTCCTCTATGGACACGATCTTCATCTGGGGCGGGATGAACAGCAGGATCGCGTTGAGCGTGGTCGTCTTGCCGCTCGCGGTGCCGCCGCACACGAGCATCGACTGCCCGTGCTCTATTGAGATCCACAGGTAGGACATCATCTCGGTGCTCATGGTCTTGAACTTGAGCATGTCCAGGGGGGTGAAGGGGTTCTCCTTGAACCGCCTGATCGTGAACGACGAGCCTCTCTTGGTGACGTGCTTCCCGAGGGTGGCCTGCAGCCTCGACCCGTCGGGGATCGTTGCATCCAGGAGCGGGCTCGCGACCGAGATGTGCTTCCCGCACTTCTGGGCGAGCCAGACTACGAACCCGTCTAGCTCCACCTCCTTGCTGAACCTCAGGTTGGACCTGATCGATCCGTACTTCCTGTGGTAGATGTACAATGGCACGTCGACGCCGTCGCAGGAGCAGTCTTCGACGTTCGGGTCGTTCATCATGACATCGACCACGCGGTATCCCTTGAAGTCCCTGAGCAGGAAGTACATCACTCTCTCCTTCGAGACGGGTGTGAGCGTGATGCCGAGCGTCGCCATCAGCTCCTCGATGATCCGCCTCAGGTACTTCTCCTTCTCGGCTGACTTCTCCTCGATTATGTGCTCGACGGACGCGACCAAGGTCTCCTTCAGGAGCGCGAGCACGTCCCTCTCATCGTCGGAGAGCTTCGGCTCGATGACCTCGTATGTGTACTCGTTCGCCCTGTTGTCGTACCTTATGCGGACGTACGAGTAGTTCTGCCTGATCGGGAGCAGCTCGACCTCGTCGATGCCCTCTTCTGTGATCTTCGGTATCTCGGCGATCTGGCCCATGTCAACCTTCGCCTCGTCCTTGGAGATGGCTATCCTGACGGGCTTTGGCCTCAGCCTGAACAGGAGGCCGTAATAGGCAGACAAGAGGCCAGGGCCCTTGCTCTTCTCCTCGGCAGCCGACTCTGGTTGTTCCATCTTGGCTTGTTCCGTTTCTGTCATGGGAATCACGTGAATAGCAGTCTGAGCGAGAAAAATCCCGCCAACAGCATGATGGTGCTGTGTTTCAGTCCGATCGATATGCTGCCCTTCTGTATGACGCCTGCCAGTATGCCGTCGCCCGCAGCGTGGACTATGACGGCCAGCAGGAATATGAACGATACGGCCCCGATGTTCTCCACTTTGATGCTTACGCCGGGTATCTCCTCGAGGCCTTGTTCCTCCGCCTGCTCGCTGACCGTCCTGCCGGCTTCCTCCATCTTGGGCAGGAACTGCAGCTGCAGGATCAGGATCGTCGCGATGAACACGAAGAACGAGATGTACACGACCATGACATAGGTCGACATCGTCACGCTCCTCTCCTCCTGGGTCAGGATGGTTTCCTTCGCGTCGTGGGACACCATCGTGAGCACGTCCGCGACGTTGCCCCCGGCGTCATTGGCCTTCATGATGATCGACGTCATCCTCGTGACCAGCGGGGTCTTAACCCTTTCCGAGAACAGCCTTATGGCTTCGGAGGCGGGAACCCCCCATTCGATCTGAGCAGCCATCTTCTTTATCTCGGGCGTGAGCCTGCCGTACCTGCCCGAGGAGGCGATGACGATGGCGGCGGCTAGGGTCATGCCGAACCTCCCCGCTTCGGCCACGTCCCTCAAGAAGTCGGGGAGCCTCATCTCGATCTCGTGCACGTGACTCTCCCTCTTGCTCACGTAGGACCCGTACGGGCCGAAGACGGCGACCATGGCGAATATGATCCAGTCGATCGGCTCCAGCGGCACGTTCAAGCTGCCGATGTAGTCCAGCAGAGCGACGAACACCAGGCCTGCCATGATCGCGAGCGAGACGATGACGATCGGTATCGTCAGGTCCGACTTCTCCGTCGCCAGGATCTTCTTGAGCGCCTTCTCCGTACCCGCCTTCGACAGCTGAGTAGTGGCCATCTACATCGCACTCTCCTTTGACATGTTCCAGATGACGAATATGAATCCGAACTGGGAGATGGGAATCATCCCCAGGACCACCATGTAGAGCAGAGTTATCATCGAGCTCGGGTCTCCGCCGCCGACGATGGCCATGATGGCCATGATGAGGACGAGGAACAGCGGGAACGCGACGACGACTGTGACGAACGACTCGGCGAGCATCCCGAGGGTCTCCATCTGGGACTTGAGAGCCAGCTTGTTCTCCTTCTGGTACTCATCCGCCTTGAGCAGGAAGTACGGCTTCAGCTGCCCCCCCGAGGTCGAAGTCGTGACCACTCCCTGGAGGAAGTCCTGGAACTTCGCGGACGGTGACCTCTTCGAGGCCTTCTTGATGGCCGTCAGTATGTCGGAGCCCAGTAGCTCCGTGTCTCTCGTTATCCAGGCGGCCTCGGCGGATATCTCCCCGTAGACCCGCTGCCTGGACAGCTCCTTGAATATGACATCGATGTTGACGTCCGCGGACGCCATGGCCGATATGAAGCTCATCGCGGCTGCGATTCTCTTGTCGATGTCCCTGCCGCGGGACTTCGCCTTGGACCTCGGACTGCCGCTCAGCATGACGTAGGTCATCACTGGCAGGAGCACAATCGCGAGGACCGCGACCATTATCCTGAGCATGATTGCGACGCCGAGCAACCCGAATATGACGAACCCGACGACGATGCCGATGATCGCGCCCACGATCCCGGTCACGACGGTCGTCATGAGCACGAACGCTAGGTATTCCTCGGGTCTTATCTTCATGTGGGCCTTGAGGAGCGACTCGTCCAGCGCTTGGTTCGCGGAGACCCTCTCGGAGGCGTAGCGGCCCATGGTCTTCCAGCAGAAGTCCTGGTATGCGGAGAGCTTCACATAGTCGGGGATCGCACCTTTGGCCATGCGCACGGTGTGCGGGCCGATCTTCTCGGCGCCCGCTCCGCTGGTCTTCAGGTACTCGTTCTTCTTTGCCTCGACCCTCTTGAAGACATCGGATACCTCAGGCAGATGTAACACCTCCTGCGAGCGGTTTCTGTTCAACCCTTGCGGGCGCCTGCATGTCCTTCCTGACGCGTTCGGCGGTGGCCTTCGGGTCCTTGTAGTACGACCTGATCAGGTTCCAGATGTCCCTGAAGTCAGACATGTCCATGGCCACCATGTACTTCACGATGTCCACCCTGCGCTCGAACTCATGAAGGAGTTCCTCGTGTGTGAGGTTCTTCATCTCCATGATCTTGTCGAAGAGGAAGCTGTGCCCCTTGAACACGAACTTGTCGGTAGCCTGGTCCCACTCGTAGACGGTGTTGCTGATGAGCTCGTTGGTCTCGGGCTCGAAACCGACGATCTCTATGAGCTGCTTGATTCTCCTGACCATGCCCATCCCGATCCTCGCGTGGGTCTGGATGATCACGTTCCTGAGCGCGGTGAGCAGGATCCTCGGACAGTTGATGGGCGGGTTCTCGAGCCTGTTGACCATGCTCTTGACGGAGTCTGCGTGCATGGTGGAGAAAGTCGTGTGGCCGGTTGCCATCGCCTGGAACATCGTGTAGGTCTCCTTGCCCCTGACCTCACCGACGACGATGTAGTTCGGCCTCTGCCGCAACGCCGCCCTGACGAGATCGTACATGTCGATCTCCCCGGCGGTCTTGCCGTCGGCGCCCCTCTCGCCGCTGCCGGACCTGGTGGTGCCAGGAATCCAGTTCTCGTGGGGCAGGTTGATCTCCCTGGTGTCCTCCATGGTGACGATCTTCGCCCCAGGGGGGATGAACAGGGACATCGCGTTCAGAGTGGCCGTCTTCCCGCTCGCGGTCCCCCCACAGATGATAGCCGACTCGCCGTGCTCGACGCTGAGCCACAGGTACGCGACTATCTCCGGGGAGGCCGTCCCGTACTTGATCAGCTCCACGGGCGTGAAGGGCTTCTCCTTGTACCGCCTGATGGTGAACGACGCGCCCCTCGTCGTGACCTCCCTGGCATAGGTCGCCTGCACCCTGTGCCCCTCGCTGGTCGTGCCGTCGAGGATCGGGTTAGACACCGAGAGCTGCTTGCCACATCTCTGGCCCAGGCTGATGACGAACGAGTTGAGCGCGCTCTCGTCGGCGAACACTATGTTCGTCCTTATCGATTCGTACTTGTTGTGGTAAAGGAAGAGCGGGATGCCCACGCCGTCGCATGAGACGTCCTCGACATGCGTGTCGTTAATGAGCGCGTCTATGGGCCCGAACCCAACGAAGTCCCTCGCGATGTAGTACTTTATCTTGTCCTCCGAGACAGGTTCTATCCTGATGCCCCTGGACTTGATGTAGCTGTCCACGCTCTTCTCCAGGTAGGACTTCTTGTTCGTCATGTCGATCTTGTCCCACTCGTAGTCGAGCGTCTTCTCGAAGGTGTCCTTGATCGTCTTCAGGAGCTCCTCCTCTTCTTCCGTCATCCCAGGCTCTATGACGCTCATGAGGTAGTCGCTCGTGGCTGAGTTGTATGTCGCCCTGATGTAGCTGAACGGCTCCGTGACCCCGTAGAAGCCGATCTCCTGTATCGCGGGGTCGGTGATGGGCGGTATCTCAGTGTATACCGATCCCCTGCCGTGCTTCCACTGGCGCCTTCTTGCCGCAGCGCCCTTGGCCTGCTTGACCTTGATGGGTTCCGACCGAAGCCGGCTCAGCGCACCGTAGTACCCGCGCTTGATCCTCATGGTGAACGGCTCCTTCGTAACCCTGTCTGGCAGCACATTGTTGATCTTCTGTTCTGCCTTCGGTTCAGACTCGGTCATTCCATCACCCCCTATACGCCCAGCTCCCCGATCCTCACCTGGATCGTGGCGTGCGTGTGGTCGAAGACATTGACATCCATGATCGTGACCGTGGTCACATAGTAATCGTACGCGTAGCCCGTGAAATCATAAAATGTCCTAGAGACCGTGAAGTCGATTCCGTAGGTCAAGTCCGCGAGCGAGTTGTTGAGGCTGTTCTCGAAGAAAGTCCCCCACGCGGAACCGTGCTTGGAAGCTATGGTTATGACGAGGTCCGCTCCTCCGGTGCTGCTGTATACGGATGTGTCGGCATATAGGACGTCGGCGTTGATGCCTTTCGAGCCCATGCCCCCGACGGTCTTGTTCTGGCCCATGAGGGAGACCTGGGTCAGCTTGACTACCCGGCTCGTGTCCGAACCCGCGATGTAGTTGCTCACCGATAGCTGGATTCCAGCGATGATGAACTCCCCGTCACTCTGGTTGATGATGACCGCCCCGTTCTCGTACACCACATGCTGCTCGACGTAGTATCTGTTGGGGCAGTAGAGGTCGATGTCTCCTCCGGAGTGCCCGTCATTGAGCGGGCCGAGGCTGTAGTTGTCGGCTTCGAACGAGACGTTGAAGGATGGTCTCATGTATGTGCTCTTCGGGTGGAATGCCAGGATGCCCGCGGTCGGACCGGCGAACACCGGGATGCCAGCCGCGCTCAGCGTGATGGGCACGAAGAGCGGTGTTGGCGCAACGAGGCTGTTGGCGCTGTCCGCGATGACGCCGTCGATCTGCGACTTGAGCGTGACGAACTGCTGGATGGCCGTGGACATGTGCGCGCTCTCGTTGTCGCTCATCCAGACGGGCACGAACTGGTTGGTGAACATGCCCATGGCTGTGAGGAACACCATCAGCGCCATTATGGTGCCGACGGTGGAGGCGACACCCTCCTCGTCATCCCACCGGGGTGACTTCCTGATGCGGTCGGAGGTCGAGTTTCTAGAACATCCAAAGTGCAGGGGGGACAAATCCATCCTACCACCGAAACAACTGTGCTGAAGTAACCTAATCAGCGTCTAGTACATATTTAAGTCTGTCGTCTTTGGTATCGTCTGGGAGACGCTTTTCTGAAGCCTCGGAACGTCGTTTCTGACGGGCTGATTTCCGACGGTTTCTCCGCCTCGTCTATTCGATGAGGTTCGTCTCGGAATCGCTGTCGAAATCCCTCGTCATCCGCCAGTTCTCCTGCCCACTCGTTCGCCGAAATCCCCAACGTTTAATACGAAGTTCCGCCTAACTGCCCATCTGCGCCCAACAAGCCGTGGTAACTCAGCTGGGAGAGTGCAAGACTGAAGATCTTGAAGTCGCTGGTTCAAGTCCGGCCCACGGCACCATTTTCGTATCTGTTCTGTTCGATACCGGCCGCATGCTCGCAAGTGTGTGGATAGATTAATGCCGCAGGACGCTCTTCGAGCGTCCGAGAGAGAGGACTGCTGCAGATGCCTATCAAATCGTTCGAACTCATATCGATGGACGCGAAGAGGTTCTCCAAGCTCGGCGAGAGGATATCACACCTCAGGGTGGACCACAACACCGCGGTGACGAGCATCACGACCGCTTCGGACAAGGACGCCCTAATCGACTTCAGGTTCACGGTGAACTACGTCGGCGTCGGCATGATCAAGATAGAGGGCCGCGTTGCATGGGAGGGCGAAGCTAAGGCCATAGCCACACAATGGTCCCAGACGAACTCGCTCCCGAACGAGGTCTTCAACCCGATTCTCGCTGCGATTTTCGCGAACTGCATGCCCGCCTCCGTGGTCGTCGCCCGCGACCTGGGACTGCCGCCGCCGCTGCCGCCCCCGCAGGTGCAGATGAAGAAAGAGGCGAAGGCCCCCGGGGCGAAGGACTACAAGTCCTCGATGGAAGTGGCCTGACCGCGGGACGGTCTTTCCGTTCACCTGATGTGGTCCAGCGAGAACGAACCGATGGTCACGCCGGCCTTGGTCGAGGAATATCTTATGAAGGCGCGCGACTGGACATCGCATATGCCCTTGATCGACAGGAAGGTGTTCAGGTTCTCTAACTTGAATTCGATCATGCCGTCCATGAGCGACCCGAGCATCTGTATCTCCTGCTCGCCGTGGATGCCCTTCTCGATGGTGTACATCCCGACGGCCCGGTCCCTCTTCCTCCTGCCGACGATGGGGCTGAGGAACCTGAAGGCCGTGTTCGGGTCCAGGTAGGCGATCATGGTCGAGATGGACCTGAAGGCGAACCTGTAGTACTCGTGCGAGGCCTTGAACTCCTTCGCTATCTCCTCGACGACCTTCTGTATGGACTCGTAGTCGGTAGGCGATTCGATGTACACCGTGTAGGGGTCCTGCGACTCGTCCCCCATGCTCCTCGAGTACGAATCGACGTATCTCACAAGTCCGCGCTTCTCGTACTCCTCGTAGCCCGAGAGGACGAACACCATCTCCTCCCTGATCTCCTTCGAGGACTTCTCCGTGACGACCCACATGACCGGTATGCCTTTCTTCAGCCCCTCGGCGACGAAGGAGTTCACGAGGACCTCCTTTCCCGCGAACGGCGGGCCGTAGATGAGCACGTTCGAGCCGAACGGCATGCCTCCCAGGAGCAGATCGTCCAGTCTCGAGGTGCCCGTCTTGACCTTCTCCTGCTTGATCTCGATCGTCCTGTCGGCCTCGCGCTTCTCGATCTCATCCCCGATCAAGCCCTGCTCCCTGACCCTCAGCTCCTCCTCCTTCATGCCGAGGTACTTCTCCTTGCTCCTGATCTCCTCTTCCTTCGCCGTGACATCCGCCTGGAGCTCCTCCAGGCGCTTCTTGAGCGTGAGTTCGTCCGTGGATGTGAGCTCCGCCTGCGTGCGGGCGACCTTCTTCTGCTCCTCCATCAGGAGCTTCTCGCGGAACATCAGGTCCTCCTCGCGTCGGAGCATCTCCTCCTCCTTGTACCTGAGGGGCTCCTTGAGCTTGGCCATATCATCGTCCCGGATCCTGAGTTCCCCCTTCAGCTTGTCGACTTCCTGCTGGCGCAGCGCGACCGTCCGCTCGAGCCGCTGCGCGTCCTCCAGCCTGCTCTTGATGGCGGGGTCAAGGACCTTCCCGGAACCTCCTGACAGCTTGAGCATCTCCTCCTTCTGCTTGATGCCAAGCTCGGCCTGGGACAGCTTCACCTCGAGTTCGTGTATCCGGTCGACGTACTCCTTCTCCTTGCGGGAGGACTCTTCGGTCGCCTTCATCAGCTGGTCGCTGACCTCCATCTTGCCCTGGTCCTGCCTGCCGTAGTTTATCAGGCCCTCCTTGAGGGCGTCCTCCTTCGCCGCGAGCTGCTTCTCCATCGCCTCGAGCTGGAGGGCCTTTTCCGCGACCGCCATCTCCTGGCGTCTCAGCTCCTGCTGGTCCGCGGGCAGCTCCGACAGGCCCTTCTCGGTCTTCTCCTTGAGGATGCCGACCAGGCCTTCGAGCTCCATGATCTTGAGCTCGAGGTTCTCCCTGAGGGCCATCTCGGAAGCGAGCCTGTCCTCCAGGTTCTCGTCCTCCATCGACGTCCCCTTCTGGCCTTTGATGAACTTGATGACCGCGATGCTTCCCCGCTTGACATTCTCCAGCTCCTCCTCGAGCCGGACGCGCCTGCTCCTCTCGGCCTCCATCTCGGTCTTGATCATCGCGAGCTCCTCGATGGTGGCCTGGGGGTCGAACTCCCCGCTCTCGAACTGCCTCAGCTTCTCGCTGAGCGTCTCCCGGAGCTGTATGAGCTCGGCCTCCTTCTCGAGGAGCTCCTGCGGATGGACCTTCTCATCGGCTTTGGGCACGGCCTTCGATTCCTTCAGCCACGAATCGATGTCGTCCTCCTTGCCCGCTAGCCACCTTGCCAGCGAGTCGGTGGGCGTCATGTGGCTGTTCGCGACGGCGGCTGCGGGCTGCTCCTGCGGCTCGTCCCCCGACAGCCAGCTGGACAGTCCGTTGTCCTCTCCGGAAAGCCAGTCTGCGAGCCCTTTGTCCTGCGGATCAGAAACCGCCCTCGCCCCGGTGATTATCTTGCCCGCGAGCTTCTCGCCGATGCCCTTGATGCTCGCGAGGTCCTCGACCTTCGCCTCCTGGAGGTCCTTTATGCTCTTGTACCCGGCCTCGTGTAGCACTTCGGCCTTCGCATGCCCGACACCTGGTACGCTCAGAAGTTCCTGCAGCTCTCCCCCGCCCTCGGTCGGTTTGTCGCCCGCGCCATCACCGCCTACGCTGAGAGGCCCGAGCGTGTGATAGCAGTTGTCGCACCTCTCGGAGCCCGCAGGCGATTCAAAGCCGCAGATGGGGCATGTGACCTTCGCTTCGCGGGACGGGTCGTTCTTCGGCATCTAGGCTCTCCTGAGAGATTCTTCACAAACCTTTCGAGTGAATGCTTTTTGGGGGAGCGCACAGCAATCCCCGGCCCGCCGTTTCATACGCGCATCCTGCGCATCAGCGGCTCGTGCCAGGCATTGTCAATCTCAATAGTCAGGTCGGGATATTTAAAGCCTCGCGAGGTAGAATCGATGATGGATGAGGGCCAGTCACCTCGCTCCGTGGCCCTGGTCCGCCTTCGCCCCGGGTGGGGTTCCCGGGGTCCGGACCCATGCCTGCTGTACGCCACCAAAAGACCCAATTACCTACCTAGGCATTCCTTGACATTCCCATGGCCGAGGATGCAGGCAAGACGAAGGGTGAGGAGAAGAAGGAGCGCGTCGGCGTCTACGTGTGCCACTGCGGTACGAACATCGCGGGCACCGTCGACTGCAAGTCCGTCTCCGAGTACGCCCAAGGGGTCGAGGGCGTGGTCGTCAGCAGGGACAACACATACACATGCTCGGAGCCGGGCCAGAACCAGATCGTCGAGGACATCAAGAAGTACAACCTCACGAAGGTCGTCGTCGCGTCGTGCTCGCCCAAGATGCACGAGAGGACCTTCAGGAAGACCATCGAGGGCGCGGGGCTCAACCCGTATGTGCTCGAGATGGTGAATCTGAGGGAGCAGTGCTCGTGGGTGCACAAGGACAAGGTCGAGGCGACGAAGAAGGCGAAGGACCTCGTCCGGGGAGGGGTGTTCAGGGCGTCCCTGCTCGAAGGCCTCCAATCCAAGGAGATATCCGTCTCCCGGGATGTGCTGGTCATCGGCGGGGGGATAGCCGGCATATCCGCGGCCCTCCAGCTCGCCAACTGCGGCTTCAAGGTATTCATGGTCGAGAGGAACGCCAGCATCGGGGGCAGGATGGCCCAGCTGAGCAAGACGTTCCCCACCCTGGACTGCGCTCCATGCATCCTCAGCCCGCGGATGGTCGAGGTGGCGGCGAACCCGAACGTGGCGCTGTACACGGGAGCCGAGGTCGCGGAGGTTTCTGGGTCCCCGGGGAACTACAAGGTCAGGGTGCGGATCGGCCCGAAGGGAGTCGACCCGAAGAAGTGCATCGGATGCGCGAAGTGCGAGAAGGTCTGCCCGGTCAAGATCCCGAACGAGTTCGAGGAATGCCTCTACGAGCGGAAGGCGATCAGCAAGCCGTTCCCGCAGGCGGTGCCAGCATCATACGTGGTCGACTTCGAGAACTGCAAGAAGTGCGGCGTATGCGTCAAGGTGTGCTCCGCGAAGGCGATCGACCTCGAGGACAAGGAGCGGTTCGAGGACCTCACCGTCGGGGCGATCATCATGGCCACGGGCTTCGACATGTTCGATGTCAAGAGGCTCCACGAGTACGACACCTCCATCCCGGACGTGATCACAGCGACCCAGATGGAGAGGTTGATGATCAACGAGTGCGGCGCGGGCATGGTGCTCAAGCGCAAGGCGGACGGGAACAGGGTGAAGAAGGTTGCGTACGTCCTGTGCGCCGGCTCGAGGACGAGGAAGGTCGGGATGCCCTACTGCAGCAAGATATGCTGCAACTACGCAATCAAGCAGTCCATCATACTGAGGAAGACCTTCCCATACATGCAGGTGTACATCTACTACATAGACATCCGCGCAGCCGGCCGCGGGTTCGAGGAGTTCTACATGCGCTCCCAGGAGGAGTTCGGTGTCAAGTACATCCACGGGAAGGTGGCGGAGGTTCAGAAGGGCGCGAACGGCATCCTCGTGAGAGCCGAGGACGTCACCCTGGGGGAGATCATCGAGAACGAGTTCGACATGGTCGTCCTGTGCACTGCCATGATGCCCTCCAAGGGGACGGCGGAGCTCGCCAGGTTGCTCAAGGTCCCCCTGGGCGAGGACGGCTTCGTGTCTGAGAAGCACCCGAAGCTGGACCCGGTCTCGACCCACAGGAGCGGGGTGTTCGCAGCGGGCGTTTCTATCGGGCCCAAGGATGTGAGGGACAGCGTGGTCGACGGGCGGAGCACGGCCGCGCACGCGATGGAGTTCCTCGGCTCTGGGAATATGTTGATAGACCCGGTCAAGGCGTACATAGTGGACGCCACCAGGTGTACCAGGTGCAAGGCCTGCGAGGTCGTGTGCCCCGTCAGGGCTATCGCGGTGGGCGACATGCCCCAGATAGACCAGATCGCGTGCATCGGGTGCGGGGCGTGCGTGTCGGAATGTCCGGTGGACGTCTTCGACCTCGCTCACTACACGGATCCCCAGATCGATGCCGAGATGAGGGGCATCCTGGCGGAGGAGAGCGCTGACGTGCGCATCCTCGGGTTGTTCGGCGATGTGCTCGCGTACGTCGCCGCGGACACTGCGGGCACCGCGAGAATGGAGTATCCGACCAGCATAAGGGTCATGCGGGTTCCCTCGGCGGGCAGGGTCGCCCGGAAGGAGATTCTCAGGGCGTTCGCGTACGGTGCGGACGGCGTCCTGCTCTCGGACGAGGAGGGCGGGGAGATGGCGCACGTCACCGATGAGCGGATCAGGGCCCTCGCGCCCGAGCTTGATGCCCTGGGGATTGGTAAGGAGAGGGTGACGTTCATGCCGATGCTGCTCCCGGTATACAAGGTCCTCCCCAAGATGGTCGACACGTTCGACAAGAAGATCAAGCAATTGGGGAAGCTTCCGAAGGAGGCGAGGGCGAGAGCGCTCGAGGCCTCCGACAAGCAGGCGGAGCCCGTTTTCGCGCACAAGGGATGACGGTTCTTTCGCGCGCGTCATTTGCGTGCGGGCGCTTGCGCGCACGCTTGCATGCGTGGCTTCTGCCCTGTGTAAATGTATTTATATCGTGAGGTCCAATAAGAACTACCATTTGTATCCTGGCTCGGGAAGGGGTGCGTGATGCAGAAGCAGGTCATCGTCAAGATCCGGAAGGACAGCACGGAGCTGAGCCTCCGCGAAGTCTTGGACAAGATCAAGGAGCTTCAGGATCAGCATCCGGACCTCGACATCTTCTTCGACGGGGACGAGTACGCGATATGCAGCAGGCCCCGCAAGGCCTAGCCGTGAGTGCTATTCTTTAACCTCGGACCATGATGGGCCCCTCGGTCGAGCTGATGCCTGGTAGAGTTACCATCGGTCTGTACAACTCCTACGACCCGATCAAGTTCCACGAGTCCCATCGCAGGGCCCTCGCGAGGGCCGGCCCGCTCGCGCTCGCGTTCGACTGCAACCTCGCGACTTTCGGTTTCCCCTACGACAAGGAGCTCTCCACGCCCGTCGAGATCGCCAACTGGATATCCACCACGACGAGCATCGGCGAGAGCGGCAGGTACCTCATCGAGCTGTCCGAGAAGGGCAGGTTCTCGTGCTTCGATTTCCCCAACAAGGGCTTCCCGCCTCAGCTAGGCGAGGCGATCGTGACGACCCGGAAGCCTTCCTCGGGTCGCGTGGCTACAGCCTCCGACGTCCGGTCCACATTGAAGACCGGCAAGTCGGTGCTGCTCGTCTTCGGTCTGGGCCCCCGCGGGCTGCCGAAGGAGGTCTTTCAGATGTCCCAGAAGCATCTTGATGTCACGGGCCGCGGCCTTTCCCTGGAGACTTGCACGGCCCTGGGCGCGGTCGTCGGCTCCCTGCTCGGGAAGTGACCATCCTTCAGTAGCGCGTGTAGTCGAGGCCGAACTCCGGCACCCTTATGCCCTCTTTCTTGACCGCGCGGCCGACGACCTTCGCGCCCGCGGCCTTGGCGACCTCATCGGCGTCCTTCCCGGGGATCACCATCGAGAACCCCATTCCCATGTTGAATGTCTGATACATCTCCTCGTCAGAGACGTTCCCGAGCTCCTGCAGCACCTTGAAGACCGCCTGAGGCTTGATCGGGTCGTCTATCTCGAACCCGGTGCCTTTCTTCAGCCTGAGCAGGTTCCTGAGCCCGCCTCCCGTGATGTTCGCCATCCCGCGCACATCGAACTCGTCGAGCAGCCCCATCACCTGCCGCACGTATATCGTCGTGGGCGTGAGCAGCTCCAGCCCAACGCTCTTCCGGAGCCCCTTCACCCTGTCCCTGTATCCGATGCCGTTCTTCTCGAGTATCTTCCTCACGAGCGTCATGCCGTTCGAGTGCATACCCGAGCTGGGCAGTGCGACCAGCGCGTCCCCCGGTTCTATCCGCTGTCCCGTGACGATCCTCTTCTTATCGACGGCTCCGAGGCACGTCCCTGCCAGGTCGAAGCCCTTGACCAGCTCCGGGAGAACGGCGATCTCGCCACCGACGATGGTCATGTTGGACAGTCTCGCGCCCTCCTCGAGCCCCTTCCCGACCTCGGAGGTCAGTTTCTCGTCCGGTTTGTCTATCGCGATGTAGTCGACGAACGCGATGGGCTCGGCGCCGACGCATATCGTGTCGTTCACGTTCATGGCGATGCAGTCTATGCCCACCGTGTCCCACTTCTGGAGCGCGTCCGCGACAAGCAGCTTGGTCCCCACGCCGTCAGTGCACAGGGTGAGGGCCATGTCCCCGAAGTCGATGAGCCCCGTGAAATGCCCCGGGAGGTCCATCGGCTTGCCGAACCCCTTCCGCCTGAACCTGAGGTGCTCCACGAGTGCCGCGATGCTCGCCGACTTGCGGTCGATGTCCACGCCGGCCTTCGCGTAGGTCATTCCCTTGGGCATGAGATCGTCATCCTTCGGCTGGGCGATTGCATACGCTGCCTATACCTTTTGCTCCCGAGGCGAAACAATATCTGGAAGCACGCGATTAGCTTGTCCCGTGACCAGACGGTTCAGGGCCGAGCGGAAGAAGGAGTACTACTACCTCAAGGCCAAGACGGACAACTACAGGAGCCGCGCCTCTTTCAAGCTGAAACAGCTGGACCACAGGTTCGACCTGATAAGTGAGGGGGACACGGTGGTCGATCTCGGGGCTTCCCCCGGAGGCTGGTCCCAGGTGGCTGCAGAGCTGGTCGGCCCTGGGGCGAAGGTCATCGCCCTTGACATCGACAGGTTCCCCCCCTTAGAAGGGGTCACCTTCATCCGCGGGGACATCAGAGAGGACGCGGTCGTGGCCCGCGTGATGGAACTGGTGCCTGACGGTGCCGATGTGGTGCTCTCGGACATGTCCCCGAACATCAGCGGCAACTATCCGTACGATCACGCGCGCTCGATCGAGCTCTGCGAGCACGCGCTCGGATTCGCGTCGCGCGTCCTGAAGAACGGGGGCAACATCGTCGTCAAGATGTTCTTCGGGGACATGAGCAAGGACTATGTGTCCTCGGTCAAAGGGCTCTTCCGAGAAGTGCACGTGCATCATCCTCCGGCGTCCAGGTCGACGAGCTCGGAGATGTACGTCATCGGCATAGGGTTCCGCGGTTGAAGGCGTCAGTCCCAGAACCTCTTGGTCCTCGCGTAGCTGACCTCGGCCGCCAGGACGTCCCTCAGGAGCTCGTCCTCCTCGAGATGGTACCTCGCAAGTATCCTGGCGGCGGTGTCGGGTCCCACGCCCCTCCCGACCAGCACCATCGCGGCCTTCTTGCCGTGCGCCATCACCAGGTTGGCGTTCTTGTAGACGCGCTTCAGGACCTTCCTGCCCTCCTCGTCGGAGGCGCCCTTCTTCAGCACGTCCAGCTCCAACTTCGCGTAAGGCTGTATCGCCGCTACGAGCACTCCGCCGCACTTCGCGCACTTCACCTTGTCGGGCATCCTGTCGACGGAGGTCTTCTTCTGCGCCCTGCAGTTCATGCATACCAGGACGACGTCCTCCTTCGTGAGCCGCTCCTTGATCGCGTTCAGGACGGTCTTATCGGCCCTCTGCGGCTGCATCAGATCCTTCCTGGTGCTTATGGCCTGGATGCCCATCGGGGACAGCCGCCCCAGCACAAGCTCGACCGTGCCCTCCTGCATCCTCCTGAGGACCGTCGATGCGGTCTCCACGTCCATGTTCTCCCAGAGGGTCTTCGCCACGGCCTCGTCGAAGATGGGCGAGTGCTCGAACACATCGATCAGCTTCGATATGTTCAGCATCTTGTAGTCCGCACCCTTCCTCACGGCGCCGAACTTCTTGGCCACATGGACGAACTGCCATCTGAGGTAGGAGGAGTTCCGGACTATGATCCTCATGAGCTGCGCCAGCGAGTCGGGATCGGTCTCCTTCAGCGCCCTCACGACGTCCGAGGCCCTGAGGTTCCTCGGCGTCTCGAGCACGATGGAGTACGGCTCCGTCTGCACCCCGATGCTCTCCCCGAACCGCGCCGCGAGCAGCGCCGTCACGAGCTTCGCCAAAGTCTCGTTCACCTTCGACCCGAAGCAGCAGTTGATCACGATGACGCCGTCGCCCTGCTCTATGGTCACGAGCTTGTCCGTCGGCACTGGGAAGTCCTTCTGACCCGCGACCCACTCGCGCATCTGGGCCTTCTCGACCTCGCCGCACGGGTACAGGTCGAGCGCGAGCAGACGCCTCATCGCCCCCACCTCCTGCGCGACCTCGTACGGGACGGGGATCTCCTCGCCGACCCAAGACGGGGTCGCGCCTATCTCCCGGACCTGTTCGACCATCACCTCGTCCTCGCCCACCTCCACGACCCTCCATGTGCGCCCCCGGGCGACGAAGGTGGCGTACGGCTCTGCGTAGGTCGCGACGAAGCTCTCGTCCAGAGTGCCTATGACCGCCCTGGATGACACGTCCCGGATCCTGTAGGTCCTCTCGTCGGGGATCATCGAGATGTTGTCGTAGAAGTACCTCATCCCGGTGGTCTTCCTGCGGAAAGCCGTCTCGTCGTTCCAGAGTATGTGCAGCTCGGCGAGCAGCCTCAGGACGTCATCGAAATCCTTCCTGAGGAGGTTCCTGAACGGGTACGCCCTCGTGACTGTCGAGAAGGCCCACTCCTTGTCCACCCTCGGCTCGGTGAGGGTCATGGCCACCAGCTGGTTCGCGAGGACGCTCAAAGGGTTCTCCCTGACGGACAGCCGTTCGAGCTCCTCGATCATTGCCCTCCGGGCGATGACGATGCTCTCGGCGGTCTCGCGGGGTTCGGTGGTCACGACCGCTCCGTACGAGACTGCGTCGTGCTTGTGCCCGGACCTGCCCACCCTCTGTATCAGCCTGGTAACCTGCCTAGGCGAGTTGAACTGGATCGTGAAGTCCGCGGAGCCGACGTCGATGCCCAGCTCGAGGGACGATGTGCAGATGATGGCCTTGAGCTGCTCTGACTTGAACTCGTCCTCCATCTGTATCCGCACCTCCTTCGACAGGGACCCGTGGTGGACGCCCACCTTGAATTCCTCGTCCCAGAGGTGGTACCGCACGCCCAGGGCCTCCGCGTAGTCCCTCGTGTTCACGAAGAACAGGGTCGACCGGTGCCCGTCCACCAGCTCCCTGCACCTCTTCATGCATGCGATGTGCTTGAGGTCTGTCTGCAGCTTGTCGGCCAGCTGCTTGTCCTTCTCGTCAGCGGCCGGGCTCTCGACGACGACCCTCATGTCCTTGACCGCGGAAACTCGGAGGACGGACACGCTCCTACCCGTTCCCGCAAGGTAGTTCGCAATCTCGTCTGTCGACCCCACCGTTGCGGACAGACCGATCCGCTGGAACTCACCCGCGAGCCGTGCGAGCCGCTCGAGCGCCACCGCGAGCTGCGCCCCGCGCTCGTCCTCCGCGAGCTCGTGTATCTCATCTATGATCACATGCCTGACGCACGCCAGGTGCTTCCTGAGCACTTTCCCCGTGAACATGATCTGGAGCGTCTCAGGCGTGGTGATGATGACATCTGGCGGGTTCTTGGCCTGCGCTGTGCGCTCCGATTGAGAAGTGTCCCCGTGCCTCACGGCGACCTTGAGCCCGACCGCCTCTCCGAACTCCTTCAGACGCCTGAGAAGGTCCCTGTTGAGCGCCCGGAGAGGGGTGACGTACACGCACCTGATGCCCTCTCTCTTCGTCTTCGTCAGCGCATCAAGGATCGGCAGCATGGCCGCCTCGGTCTTCCCGATCCCCGTGGGAGCAACGAGTAGCACATGGTGCCCTGACATCACCGATGGGATCGCCTTCTTCTGGGGCTCGGTCGGCTGCGTGATGCCTCTCCTCGAAAGGAGGTCCCTGATCCGTCTGTCGAGAAGGGCGAACTCGCTCATCTCAACCGACCCACGGTTCGGATTGGGTATAAATCCTTTCGGCCGGTCTCCGAATCCGATGAGAGCCGGTCGGTCATCGCCCCGGAACGACCCTACTGACCCTGCTTTAACGTTTTCACGGAATCGGTCCGATAGTTTCAATTCTGTACCAATTTGCTATTATAGCAAAATATCGGATGGTCGCTCATCCAAGACGATGAGCATTTGTGTCCATCGTCTGCGAGAGGGAGCATTGGGGGAATCAAATGCGGAGAGGATTTGTAGCAGTATTAGTCGCAGGAATCCTGATGACCACAGCGTTCGCAGCGGTGAGCGCTTCCGTCCTTGCGAAGCCCGGACAAGATCTAATCGCGGTCTCCGAACCAGCACCTTCGGCAGCGCCGAAGGAATGGACGTTCATGGTCTACCTGGACGCTGACAACAACCTGGAGCCGTATGCGTTCATGGACCTCGAGGAGATGCAGGATGTGGGCTCGACGGACAAGGTCAACATCGTCGTGTTGATGGACATGTGGACCACGTTCCCCGACTGCACACACTGGTTCTACATAAGTGGGACGAAGGAGACGCATGTCGATGTCGAGGTAGGAGTGATCGAGTGCGACTGCATCATGTTCGTCGAGAAGGACGACTGCTGCAAGGAGCTGAACATGGCTGACGGGAAGACCCTGACGGACTTCATCGTCAAGTCGGTCACCAAGTTCCCTGCGGACAACTACGTGCTCGTCTTGTGGGACCACGGAGGCGGGTGGAGAGGCGTCTGCTGGGACGACCATTCGTTCCTGTCGGATGGCAGGGTCGACCGTCTTACGACCCCGGAGACCGCAACGGCAATCGAAGACGCCATCGGGATCCTCGCGGAGGATGCCATCAATTTCAAGGTCTCGATATTGGCATACGACGCTTGCCTGAACGGTGTGGTCGACGTCGTCTACGAGAACAGGTTCGCGGCGGACTACATGGTCGCGTCGATGACACTCGTGCCGGCCTACGGCATGGACTACTACGCGTTCCTCCTCGCCCTCACTGCAGACCCATCGATGACGGTCGAGGCAGCGGGGACGAAGATGGTCGACACGTTCGTCGACAGCTACTCCTTCTGCGCTGGTGGCGGGATCGGCTCGTCTCTTGGAGACGTCGGCATGGCTCTCATAGATCTCTCGAAGGCCAATGCGCTGGGCACCGCGATGTACTACCTGTCCAAGGAGCTGTACGACAACTACGTCGACGACTACAGGTTCAGAGGGGCGATAGAATCCTCGGAGTCGCAGACCCCGATGCTGCAGAGGACCGGCGAGCAGATTGCCTACACGGACCTCGGACTCTTCGCCTCGTTGCTGGCCGAGAAGATACCAGAGATCTACACGCTCGCGACCGCCGTCGCGACAGCCGTCGATTACGCAGTGGTTTACTGCAGATACGTGCAGACGGAGTCGGGGGCGGTCATAAGGACGACCGGCATCTCGGTCTACTTCACATGCTGCTACGACAAGCTATGGCTCGACTACGCCTACGACACACCTGAGGAGACCCCGGAGACGGAGGTCGCCTACTTCGGCTGGGACTTCACCCGGTACACATACTGGGATGAGGTCCTGATGGAGTTCACTATGGCGATCACGCCTGGCGAGCCGACCGAGCCAATAGAGTGAATCGCGTTCGATGCGGTAGCACAAACCCTGAGGTCTGATGGGGGGCGTCCGCCCCCCGTCGCAATCCCACCGGGCCGATGGCGCGTCCTATCTGGAGGCTGACGCGTCCATCCGCATTCGTTAGAGCGGTGCTCCAGGGTGGGCCTTGTCACTCATCCGCCCAAGCGGTCCTGGAGCATTCTATCCGCGTACCAAAACATCTATTTAGCATAACGTTCGATAGGCTGCCAGACGAGAGGGGAGTTCTTGAGAAAGACACTCGCGGGTATAGTTGTATTGGGAATGTTGCTTGTGACTGCACTCACGGCCGCGAACGCGTTCGCGCTCGCGAAGCCGAGCGCGACCGCGGCTCCAGCGGTCTCCGCGGACGCGGACACGCCGCTGCAGAACGCCGAGTGGACCATCATCGTCTATCTCGACGCTGACAACAGCCTACAGGCGGCTGGATTCGGCGACCTCCTGGAGATGGAGGCCGTGGGATCGGTCGGCGGAGTGAACGTAATCGTCCTCATGGATACGCTGGACGCCATCGAGGAAACGCACTGGTACTTCATAGGCCAGGGCGAGACGCACATCGATCTTGCAGCGGGTCTCAACGACTGCGACTGCGCCAAGATCGCTGATGGATGCCCGGGCGAGCTCAACATGGGTGACCCGGCCACGCTGACGTACTGCCTGGACACTGCCGCGGCCTACGCCCCGGCGAAGAACTACATGGTCGACCTCTGGGACCACGGAGGCGGCTGGTGGGGCGTGTGCTACGATGAGAGCTCCATCCTGCTGAGCGGGAGCACGGACAGGCTCATAATGGACGAGGTCCAGAATGGCATAGAGGAATCCTCGGTCGACCTCTCCATCATAGGCTACGACGCGTGCTTCATGGGCATGGTCGAGATCGCCTACGAGAACAGGGACCTGGCGGACTACATGGTGGCGTCAATCACGACTGTCCCCGGCCCCGGCTGGGACTACACCGCGTGGCTGAACGGAATACAGGCCACGGACAAGAGCGCGCTGGCGATCAGCAAGGTCATAGTCGACACGTACGTCGACTTCTACTCGATCTGCTCGGGCGTGGGCCTGGGCGGGTTCCCGTACACGAGCATGGGAGTGTTTGACCTGTCGAAGGTCGGGGACCTCGTGCTCGGGGTCAAGAACGACCTAGGGGGCATAGACGACATCGCAGAGGCGCTCATCCCGCTGACGGAAGACCACTCCTTGAGGGGGATAATCGAGTCGTCCGAGTCCCAGACACCTCAGATACAGTTCCACGGCGAGGCTTTCCCGTTCACGGACATCGGCTGGTACATGACGCTTCTGGCCGAGAAGTACCCTGACCTGGCGGACATCGCCACGAGGACGTTCGACCTGCTCGATGCCACCGTCGTGTACTTCGATTACGTGTCGCCTGATGCGGACATGTGCCTCAGGTCCTACGGGATGTCGATATACTACACCATCAGCGGCGACAAGCTGTACGACAACTACAGGACGAGCGGCCTGGACATGGTGGTCGACACCGACTGGGACGAGTTCCTCTGGGCGCTGAACATGGCCAACTAGACGGTCGGAACGAAACGCTGAAGCTCAAACTCTGTGCGAGGCATAGCCCCGGAGGCGGTCCTCAGTCCTCCCTATTCCGCCACGGGGCGAAGCTCGGTCGGTGCGGATTCAGCCAGCCTAAGGCTGAGCGGGGCCCGTGCCCACCGTCGCTTTTTCTCGCAATTCCTTTTATCCTCACTTGCGATTCCGTCAGCCGATAAGATGGCGAGGATAAAGTCCGTGAAGGCCAGGGAGATACTCGACTCGCGGGGAACGCCCACGATCGAGGTCGACGTCGTACTCACCAACGGCAAGATCGGCAGGGCCGCGGTTCCGTCGGGCGCCTCCACAGGCACGAAGGAAGCCCTCGAGCTCAGGGACGGGGACAAGGGGAGATACCACGGCAAGGGCGTGCAGAAAGCCGTCGCGAACGTCAACAAGCGGATTGCAAAAGCCATCATCGGGAAGGACCCGGGCGATCAGAAGGTCATCGACGGGATCATGCTCGACATGGACGGCTCGGACAACAAGTCCAGGCTGGGCGCGAACGCGATCCTCGGGACGTCCCTCGCGGCCGCGCACGCGGCCGCATCCGACTCCGACCTTCCCTTGTACAAGTATCTCGGGGGCGCGCGCGCATGCGTTCTGCCCGTGCCGATGATGAACATCCTGAACGGCGGGGCGCATGCCGACAACAACCTCGACTTCCAGGAGTTCATGGTCGTCCCCGTCGGGAAGACCTTCAGGGATTCGCTCAGGATGGGCTCCGAGATATTCCACTCGCTCAAAGCGAACCTTCGGGAGAAGAAGCTGAGCACCGCTGTCGGCGACGAGGGAGGGTTCGCGCCGAGGCTTGGGTCTCACGCCCAGGCGCTCGAACTCATCGTCGAAGCGGCCGAGTCCGCGGGACTGCGCCCGGGCAAGGACGTGTTCCTGGCGATGGACGTCGCTGCGAGCGAGTTCTACGACGGTGGGAAATACGTCTTCAAGAAGAGCACGATGGAGTCTCTCGCGCCCGAGGAGATGGTCGACCTGTACGTCGACATGGCGAAGTCGTTCCCGATCGTGTCGATAGAGGACCCCATGTCCGAGGAGGACTGGGCCGGGTGGCGCGAGGTCACGGTCCGTCTCGGGAGGAAGATGCAGCTCGTGGGCGACGATGTGTTCGTCACGAACAAAGCCATCCTCGCTGAAGGCGTTGAACAGGGGATCGCAAACGCCATACTGATCAAGGTCAACCAGATTGGCACGCTGACCGAGACGCTCGACACCATGGAGTTCGCATCCGAGTCCGGATACAGCTGCGTCGTTTCGCACAGGTCCGGCGAGACCGAGGACACGACCATCAGCGACATCAGCGTGGCCACGAACGCGGGCCAGATCAAGACGGGCGCCCCGTCGAGGGGAGAGAGGACGGCGAAGTACAACAGGCTCCTGAGGATCGAGGAGGAGCTCGGCCGGAAGGCCAAGTTCCTCGGGAAGTCCGTCTTCTCGAGGCGCTGACGGGACCGCTGGCACACGCATTCTAAAGTCGTTCGAATGATAAATGTCAATAATATTGGTCATTTGACCATGCAAAAGAGTTTTCTATTGGGCAAATAGTCATAATTCAGTCGCGAATTAGACACAATGATGATTATCCGCGTCGCGGTTCCGAGCTTGTCCGAGCATCATGGGGTCTTCGTCCGGGAAGCGTGGAACCCCATGAGGACCCGGTCTTGAACGGTGGTGGAATGAACCTCATGAATGGAGTGGCAAGGAAGACCACAGGATGCACTGTCAACGAGGTCGCGGGATTCGACCCGGTGTTCCACTTCGGCGTGCCCGTCCACTCGCTGGGCGAGGTACGGGTGGTCGACACCACGTGCAGGGACGGAGAGCAGATGCCTGGCATTTCGTTCACTGGGGACGAGAAGCTGGAGATCGCGCGGAGGTTGGAGGAGCTCGGCGTCGAACAGCTGGAGACCTTCGCGACATACAACGACAGCGACAGGAAGTGCGCTGGCAGGCTCAAGCAGCAGGCGCGGTCCATGTCGATCATGGGCTGGAACCGGATGGTGAAGGCCGACATCGAGGACTCCATCGGGCAAGGTGTGGATGCGGTGTCGATATCGACGGACACTTCGGACATCGCGCTGACGCACAAGTTGAAGATCACCCGCGAACAGCAGATCGAGAAGCTCGTCGATAGCGTGGAGTTCGCTAAAGCCCACGGCGTGTACGTGTGCTTCAACGCGGCGGACGCCACGCGCACGCGCGTCGACGATTTGGTGAGGTTCGCGGCCGCAGGGAAGGACGCTGGCGGTGACAGGTTCCGGATGTGTGACACGATAGGCATCCTCACACCGGCAACCTCTGCGCGGCTCGTCAAAGCGGTCATGTCCGAGGTCTACATCGACCTGGAGTTCCACGCACACAACGACTTCGGGCTCGCTGTCGCGAACGCTCTCTCCGCATGCGAAGCGGCATCGACGTTCGAGGGCAGGAGGATCTGGATATCGACCACGGTGAACGGCCTGGGCGAGAGGGCGGGAAACGTCCCCCTCGAGATCTTCGTGATGAACCTGCATTCGCACTACGGCGTGGCGAAGTACAGGATGGAGCACATTCTGCCACTCTGCAAGCACGTGGAGAAGGCGTCCGGGCTGGGGATACCGCTGAACTACCCGGTCGTCGGAGGGAACATGTTCACCCACAAGTCCGGGATACACGTCGACGGGATCCTCAAGAACCCTAGCCTGTACGAGGCGTTCGATCCAGGCATGATCGGCGTCGTGAGGCGATTCTCCCTGGGCAAACACTCGGGAAGAGCATCGATCAAGCACAAGCTGGAGATCCTGGGAATCCCTGCCTCCCTGATCATGATCGAGCGCATGAGACAGGAGGTCAACAGAGTCGGCGAGCTCAAGAAGAGGGATCTCACGGACGAGGAGTTCGTATCGATCATCAGAGGTCTCGAGGAGACGGGTGCCTCGAAGGTTGAGATGCCAAGGAACGACCCGAAGAGGACCGCCGCGATAGAGGCCAACATCCTATCCGGATCATGAGGAGGTTCCAACATGGGCAAGACCATCGCGGAGAAAGTGCTCGCTGATCGCTCTGGGACCGATTGCCACGCTGGTGACATCGTCATCGCGGCCGTGGATCTATGCATGTCCCAGGACGGGACGTCCACGATGATGATCCGTGAGCTCGAGGACTTGGGCTTCTCGCATCCGAGGACCAGGAAGGGCATGGCGATGGTCATCGACCACAGCGCTCCCTGTCCCTCGCTCGAAGTCGCGAAGGTCCACGGTCGTATCAGATCGTTCGCAAGGACGTGTGCCATCCCGCTTTTCGATGTGGGCGAAGGGGTCTGCCACCAGGTCATTCCCGAGGCGGGGCTGGTCGCTCCCGGTGACCTAGTGGTCGGCGCGGATTCGCACACGTGCACATACGGAGCCCTCAACGCGTGCGCGACAGGGCTCGGGTCGACGGACGTCGCCGCCGCGGCGTTCACCGGCAAGCTGTGGCTGAAGGTTCCGATGACCCAGTCGATCATCGCCGAGGGCGGGTTCGCGAGGAGCGTGGGCGCCAAGGACCTGGCGCTGCATGTGACAGGGACTCTGGGAGCCGACGGTTCGACCTACAGGTCCGTCGAGTACTCCGGGTCGGCGATCGAGTCCATGGGCATCGACGGCCGGATGACTCTCGCGAACATGTCCGTCGAGATGGGCGCGAAGTTCTGCCCTTTCGAGTTCGATGAGACCACATCGGTCTGGCTGAGATCCAAAGGCGTCGATGTTGGCGACGGTGTGTCGAGCGACGACGATGCGGATATCGAGAGCTCGCTTGATGTGGATGTGTCCGACCTGGTACCGAAGGTCGCCAGGCCACACAGGGTGGACGACGTCTGCGACGCATCCGACCTCGCAGGCACCAGGGTCGACCAGGTGTTCATAGGGACATGCACCAACGGGAGGTCGAGCGACCTCAGGGCTGCTGCTTCCGTCCTCAAGGGGAGACATGTCAAGAAGGGCGTCAGGCTGATCGTGGCTCCGGCGTCAAGGGCCGTGCTCGTCGACACGATCGAGAGCGGGGTGGTCTCAGCGCTCGTTCGGTCCGGGGCGGTCATCGTCGCCCCCGGATGCGGGCCGTGCGTTGGGACACACGCCGGCATCCCCTCGGACGGAGAGACCGTGCTATCGACCGCGAACAGGAATTTCAAGGGGAGGATGGGCAACGGCAACGACGTGAGCATCTTCCTGGCGTCCCCGGAGACCGCAGCCGCATCCGCGATCAAAGGGGAGATCACCGATCCGAGGGCGGTGCGATGATGAAGCTCTCGGGCCGCGCGCACAGGTTCTCGCCGAACGACGACATCAACACCGACTACATCATCTCGGGCAGGTACAAGTTCAGGGTCGATGACATGAGCGAGCTGGCGAAGCATGTGATGGAGGACATCGCGCCGGACTTCGCAGCCAATGTGAGGCCGGGCGACATCGTTGTCGCTGGGAAGAACTTCGGGTGCGGGTCCAGCAGGGAGCAGGCCCCGAGGGCGCTGAAGGCCGCGGGCGTGTCCGCGGTCCTTGCGGAATCATATGCGCGCATATTCTACAGAAGTGCGTTCAACGTCGGCCTTCCGCTTGCCGAGTGCCAGACGGGGTGGATCAGGGACGGGGAGATCGTGTCAGTAGACCTTGATGAAGGGATCGTGTCGAGCCAGGAGAGGGACATGAGGGCTGCTGCTGCGAAGCTTCCTAAGGTCATGCAGTTGCTGCTGGAGGACGGCGGCCTGGTCCCGCACCTGAAGAAACATGATGGATTCGCGCGTGAGCTCACGGAGGGCTAGGGTCGTCATGGAGATCGGCGCGAGGACGATCGCAGTCCCGTACATCGCGGGCGACGGGATCGGGCCTGAGATCATGCATGCGTCTCGCCCGGTGATCGACGCTGCGGTCAGCAAAGCCACAGGCGGCTCCGTCGCCCTCATATGGGTCGAACTGACAGCCGGGGAAGCGGCGTTCGAGAGGACGGGGCAATGGCTCCCGGCCGAGACCGTGGAGGCGATACGGGCAGCTGGGGTCGCCCTGAAGGGTCCGCTGACAACGCCAGTGGGTCGAGGGTTCCGGAGCCTCAATGTCGCGTTGCGCCAGACGCTCGACCTCTACGCATCGGTCAGGCCGGTACGGTATTTCGACGGTGTGCCCAGCCCGGTCAAGGACCCCGAGGGCATGGACGTCGTGATCTTCAGGGAGAACACAGAGGACGTCTATCGCGGGATCGAGTGGAGGAGCGGCTCGCCGGAGGCCCGTGAGGTGCTGGATTTCATGCGGGAGAAGCTTAACATCGAGATTCCCCCGGATAGCGGGATCGGCCTGAAACCGATATCCGAACGCGCTTCGAAGCGCCTCATCAGGACAGCGATAGAGTTCGCGCTGAAGTCGAAGAGGAAGTCGGTGACAATCGTGCACAAGGGCAACATCATGAAGTTCACCGAGGGCGCGTTCCGAGACTGGGGGTACGACCTTGCGACGCGCGAATACCGCGACCGTGTGGTGTTCGAGAGCGAGCTGGACGGGGACGGTGACGTCTCCGGGAGGCTGGTCCTCAAGGACAGGATCGCCGACAACATGTTCCAGCAGATACTCACTCGCCCGAGGGAGTACTCGGTCCTCGCGGCCCCGAACCTCAACGGGGACTACCTGGCCGACGCGTGCGCTGCCCAAGTGGGTGGTCTGGGCCTCGCGCCAGGTGCCAACATCGGGGACCGCGTCGCCGTGTTCGAGCCCGTGCACGGGAGCGCTCCGAAGTACGCGGGGAAGGATGTGGCCAATCCAGCGGCGCTCCTTCTCTCAGGCGCGATGATGCTCGAGCACATGGGGCTCGGGCGTGCAGGCGTGATGATATCGAAAGCCATCGAGGAGACCTATTCGGAGCAGACGATGACCGCGGACCTCGCGAGGCTGTGCGACGGCAGCAGATGCGTCGGAACGAAGGACTTCTGTCGCGCGGTCCTCGGCAAGCTGGGCTAGACGGGTTCACTCCATCAGTCTCTTCCTCATGGCCCGCCTGTTCCTCTGGTCGATGCCCTTCTCGGTGACGAAGCTGAAGATCGTCGCCAGGGCGGTCGTGCCGAGTATCACGAGCAGGGTCACGTTGAGGAAGAGCGGGCCGTAGTCGTCATGCCACACGGCGGTACCTGCGAGCGCGACCGCGGGCAGGGTCGCGAGTACGGCGGCCGAGAGCCCCTTCGGCATCATCGAGAACACGGCATTCGCTTCCTCCTTCTCCAGGTCCCCTATCTTCCACGTCATCAGGGATGTGATGCGCCTCGCCAGGACGATGATGCTTATGACCAGGAGCCCTGCCACCAGGTGCACATCGGTGAACGTGCCGAACCTGAAGGACATCCCGAGATACACGAAGAAGAAGGTCCTCACGAAGAAGGTGATCTCCGTGTGGAAGTGGTGTATGTGCTCCTCCGTCAGCGTCGTCAGGGAGAGCGAGGACAGCCTGTTCCTCATGAATCTCCTGTTGCCTATGACGAGCCCGAAGAGCAGCGCGGCGACCGCCCCCGAGCTGCTGATCGGCGGTACCTCCACCAGGCCTGCGACCAGGAACAGGGCCGCGACCGTGATCATGTATGACAGCGGCTGGTTGTGCAGCTTCTCAAGGACGAACAGCCACAGGATGCCGGCCACGAGCCCGACCCCGCCGCCGACCAGGAACTTGACCGCCAGCTCCCTGGTCACGGCGAGGAGGCTGACCTCGCCTATCTGGATCACGGAGATGATGGTCAGGGTGGTGACTATCACGAGAACGTCAGTGATTACGCTCTCCATGATGAGCATCGCCTTCGTTTGCGGCCTGATCCTCATCTTGTTGGCCAGGGGTATCACGATCACTCCGGTCGTGCCTCCGACGATCGAGCCGAGGACCAGGGACACCATGAAGTCGATGTCCATGATGAAGTGGAGCATCGCGGCTATCCCGACCATCTCGACGATGAAAGTGAGCACGGACATGAACGCCGAGAGCCGCATCGATTCGAGGACGGTCCTCACATCGAGCGAGAGGCCTCCGTCGAAAAGGATGATGACAAGCGCGGCCGAGAGGAACAGGTCTTTGAAAGTGTCGAGGTCCAGCATCGTCTGGTCCGTGACGAGGTTGAACCTGTTGCCCAGGATGTCAGGCCCGATCACCATGCCCAGGAGGATGAGGATCAGGACATCTGGTATCTTGTACCTGTTGAAGAACACGTTACCGAAGAACCCGATGAATATGATGGAGCCGATTGCGACGAATGCAGTGATGGTCTCCAGTTCCATGTTCCAGCACACCTCGCCCGGCCGCCTGGCCGCACGCGCCCCGAATAGTGCCCAGCTTGATATTTTATGCTATTGCCCTCGTCATCATCCCGAAGTCCGTGGGTCGGGCGTCAGCCGGCCAAGCGTTTATACCTGCCCAGAAGGTTCACCCACACGATGACGGTCGAAGGCATCGTGTCAGATCCAGCAGAGGAAGGCCCTGGAGAATACGATGTCATCATCATCGGGGCCGGTCCTGCGGGGCTCGCGGCCGGGATATACGCCCGGAGGGCTGGGCTCAACTGCATCATCCTTGAGAAGGGAGTCCCCGGTGGACAGGTCCTCACCAGCCCGCTGATCGAGAACTACCCCGGCTTCCCCGAGATACCGGGCATGAAGCTCATGGATAACATGGCCGAGCACGCTAGACGCTATGTGGACATCCGGGAGGGCGAGGAGGTCGTCAGGGTCAGGTCAGGTGAGCGGTTCGAACTCGCTACCAATTCGGGCAAGTACCACTCGAAGGCGCTGATACTCGCGACCGGCTCCTCACACAGGAAGCTAGAGGCCCCTGGGGAGGAGGAGATGATCGGGCGGGGCGTGAGCTACTGCGCGACCTGCGACGGCTTCTTCTACAAGAAGAAGGAGGTCATCGTCATTGGAGGCGGGAATACCGCCCTGACGGACGCGTTGTACCTGCACTCTGTTGAGTGCAAGGTGACGATCGTGCACAGGCGCGCCTCGTTCCGCGCGGACAAGCACCTGCAGGAGAGCGTGCACAGCAGGAAGATAGACGTCTTGTGGGACACGGTCGTCGACGAGATCCTCGGCAAGGACGAGGTGACCGCAGTGAAGCTTAGGAACCTCAAGACCGGTGCCGTCACTGCGAAGCCGGTCAACGGCGTGTTCGTGGCCGTCGGCGAAGTACCGAGCAGTCAGTTGGCCTCCGAGCTGGGGCTGAACATGGATGCAGGTGGCTTCGTCATCGTCAACCAGTCCTTCAGGACGAGCGTGCCCTTCGTCTACGCCGCGGGCGACGTCTCCGGCGGCATAAGGCAGATAGTGGCCGCGGTCCACGGCGGGGCGGCTGCCTCCCTCTCGTGCTTCGAGGACCTGACGAACCCGTACTACAAGAGAACCGAGTGACGGTCATCTCGGTATGTGCTCGTCCAGGAATCTGGCGGACCGCGTGTAGAGGTCCTTCAGGTTCTTCCTCTTTCGGGGCCAGTGACCTTCGTCCGGATACTCGTGATATTCGACCGTTTTTCCCATCTTTCTGAGCTTCTCGACCACAGCTCTCGACTCCGTCGGAGGGCACCTCACGTCTCTGGATGACGCGGTCATGAGCAGGGGGGCCAGCAGCCGGTCGAGGAAGTGGACCGGGGACCTGTCCCGGAAGAGTTCCGGGTTCTCCTTAGGGTCGCCCATCTTCTTGCGGTCGTACGCCTGCAGATATCCGCGCTCGGTCGCGAATTCAGTCTCCCAATCGAAGAAGCCCACGATGGAGACTCCGGCAGCCCACATGCTCGGCTCCTTCGTGAGCGCCATCAGACAGAGATATCCTCCGTAGCTCGCGCCCCAGAACCCGAGCTTGTCGTCGTCGATTATCCCGGAGTCGACCATGTACTTCCCCGCGAAGAGCGTGTCCAGGAGATCCCCGCCTCCGAGGTCCTTGTCGTGCAGGTGCAGGAACTCGCGGCCGTAGCCCGTGGAACCTCTGTAGTTCGGCTGAAGCACCGCGAATCCTTTCATGGCGAGCATCTGGGCCAGCTGGTCCCATTCGTTCAGGATCTGCATCTCGGGCCCGCCGTGCGGCATGACGATCCCGGCCCTCCGCCCCTCCTTCTTGGGGAGGAACAGCAGGCCCGAGATCTTGCGTCCGTCGAACGATTCGTATCGCACGAGCTGCGGAGTCACGAGCGAGCCCCCCGGGAGCCTCTTGCGAAGGAGCCTCGTGACCTGCCTCGGTCGTCCCGCCTTGACCATGAACATCTCGTCGGGGCGTGTGGCCGATCCGTTGATGTACACCAGCCCCTCCCCAGACGGGAGCCACCTAACCGACTTGGTAAAGCCTTCCTCCTGGGACAGACGAGTGGTCCTGCCTCCTCTCCTCAGCTTCAGCACGAGGTTTGGCTCGACCACCTCCAGGTACGCTAAGGCGTCCCCTTCCGGGGAGTACTGCGGCGCGTACTTCTCGTTGGCCGACCTGACGACCCAGCGCGTCTTCATGTGCGCGAGGTCCAACTCCCCGATGTCCCGGGGGTCGTTCTCGTTGGAGGTGAACAGGAGCTTCCGCCCGTCCGGGGACCACGGCGAGGTGGTCGACCCGTACTCCTCCATGAGCCCGTACTCGACATTTCGTCTGGAGAGTACCTTCTTCGTCCTCTCATTGCCAATGCGCGCGATGGATACGTAGTCCTCGTCCCCTATTCCAGTCCCGTAGGCGATCGTGCTCCCGTCAGGGGACCACGCGAAGCACTTCACGGGCAGCTCCTCGTCGGAGACCTTCTCGATCGGCCCTCCATCGGAGCTCATCACGTAGACGTTCTCGATGTCATTCTCCCGGTTCGATATGAACGCGACCCTTGTCCCGTCCGGGGAGAACTCCGGTTGCTGGTTGTCCGCGACGCCGTCCGTCAGCTTCCTGTTCTCCTTGCCTTTGAGGCTCGCCACGAATATGTCGTGGTTCTCGTTCCCCTCGAAATCTGCATGATACGCGAGGCTGGCCCCGTTCGGCGAGAACGCCGGGGCCAGGAGGCTCTGCTCTCCTGCAAGGAACCTCCTGATGCCTCCTTTCCTGAAGTCTACGAATGCCAGCTCCCAGTTGGCCCCTCGGTTGATGGAGCAGGCGGCGAACCCGCCCTCCGGGTGGATGGCGAATCCGTTTATCTCGGTCGCGCTGAAAAGACGTGCGACGGGCACTCCCCTTGGTTTCCTCCTCGTCATAGTGTCACCGGTCCAGGTCGCCGAGATCGTCAGGTCACAGCCCCAGCTGCATGTAGAGTGTCTCGGCCTTGTGCAGTTCCTCGGTGAGAAGCACTCCCTTGTCCTTGAACCCTTTCTTCTCGAACGGCCCTGTTGCAGAACGCCGGCGATTGAAACCTCCCATTCCGAGCCAGTCGAACGATGTCGGACCATCGGTGCCTGGTCCGTGCACCGTTTCTTGCCATGTGTCTCGCCGCATCGACCCGCACCCTCCTGCCAGGGCGCTAATCATGCAGGAGAACCGTCTGCCGAGAATGCCCATCACATGGTCAGGACGACGTGACCGGCCTGTTTCTGCCTTTGGCGCTCTCTGCGAATACGCTCTGGACGTTCCCGAGACCGCAGGGGCCTTCCGAGGAGGGCGTGAAGGGGCAGATGCTACATGCAGAGGAGAACAAGTCGGCCGTGGTCCTCGAGGACCTCAAAGGGGTCTTCAAGCCGAGGGAGGACAAGGCCCTCAACAGGCGGTTGAGCATGTGGTCGAGAAGGAAGCTCCACCAGTTCATCGAGTACAATGCACAGTGGAGAGGAATACCGGTCCACAAGGTG